>Ga0070683_100001474_pt1 | contig 18119 bp, 15 predicted proteins | sample KBSC713LmetaG_FD_64662 | JGI IMG/M metagenome (GOLD analysis project Ga0070683, IMG submission 64662) | Corn rhizosphere microbial communities from Kellogg Biological Station, Michigan, USA - KBS C7.1-3L metaG | ecosystem: Host-associated > Plants > Roots > Rhizosphere ... | reverse complement strand
CTGAAAACCTTGCGCAGCGCGAGTATCTCGACGGGATCCCCGATCGGTGTGGCTGTTCCGTGCGCTTCGAGGTAACCGATCTGTGCCGGTGAAACCTCTGCGTCAGCGTATGCGGCTCGCAGCGCCAGACGCTGGCCTCTCTCGTTGGGTGCCACAATCGAGCTGCCGCGTCCGTCGGATGAGGAGCCGATACCTTCAATGAGCGCATATACGTGGTCATTGGCCAGTTGCGCATCCCTCAATCGCTTGAGTGCAAAGAGGACTGCCCCCTCGCCCATTACGAAGCCGTTGGCGCGTGCGTCAAAGGGGTAGCTCCCGGTGTCCGACAGGGCGCTCATCCGTGAGAAAGTGACGTAGGTCGTCGGGTCCGTCGCAAAGTCCACACCACCTGCGAGCGCCAGATCGTAGCGTCCGCTGCGTAAACCCCAGACCGCCGACTCTATGGCCGCCATGCTGGATGCGCAGGCTGCATCGACCGTGAACGTTGGACCGTGGAGGTTGAAGTAGTGAGCGATGCGCGCGGCCATCATGTTGCCCAGGGCACCGGGAAGGGTGTTACTGGTGAATGGCCGGAATTGCGAATGCCAGCCCTGGCGCAACTCCGCCAGCATCTGCGCGCGTTGCTCAGCCGGACAGTTCGCTAGTGATGGCAGCCGATCGAGCGTAGCCTCGATCAGACGATGAGACAGCGATAGCACGCCTTCTGCGCGTGCGTGCATGCCGCCCATTGCGTTGCCGATGATGACCGCGCCACGCACTCCACCGGTCGCGCCATGAATGCCGATCTCCGCCAGCGCGGTCCGAGCGGCAACTAATGCCGCCTTCTGCGTGATGTCCAACTCGATGTCCACGCTCGGCGGGATGCCGAACTCACGGGCCGAGAAGCGAAACCCTCGGACGAGTCCTCCCAGGCGCGAGCGTGTGCGATCGGTGGCGCTACCCGTTCCGGCGTAATAGTGGTCCTCGTCCCAGAGATCCCTGGGCACTGGCCGCAATGACGAATGACGCGCCAGGAGGTTGCGCCACAACATCGGTACGTCCAGCGCATCTGGAAGTATGGCGCCGATGCCTACGATCGCGATCTCGGTTTCAGACTTCACAGCACATCCTCAGGGGCACGCCGCCCCGGTATCTTTTCGTTGATGATGACGTTGCCTGCGCCGACCAGGTTCATGGCACGACCCAGAAAGGCGCCGCTGATGCAGCCGAAGATGAATGCGGATGACACGCCGAAGAGCGTGCTGTCGCGCAAATCGCCATGCCGCGCCAAGGCGATGCCAATGGCGTAACGCGCGCAGAAAGCGACAATGATCAACACCAGGGGCGCCCGGCTGCCGGGAACCCGATAGGTGCGGTTTTGCCGGTTGAACAACAGGTCCGGCGGCTGTGGGCGCGAGACCCATGCGAAAGCGGCCGTCAGCGCCCCCAGTACCCAGGCGATGATGATTGGCGCACCCGCATTGAAGGTAGTCACCGCGGCCGCAAAGGAAACAGCCAGGAAGGCAGCCGGCAAAGTAAACAGGCGGCCGCCCGATGTAATCTGTGGCCTGGTCAGCGTGTGTCCGCGCCACAGGACCAACCCAGCGACGCACCAGACCCAGAGGGGCGTGTCGCGCAGAATGTCCAACATCATAGTCTCGTACCTCTCCATGTGAGCCGTTCGGGCAACAGCAGCGTAGAGGCAGGAATGCGCCGGGGTCGATGCAGGAATCCGTGTCGGTGAGGCGCCCGGACCCCTTGCGCAATCAGTAGCTTTCCGGATAGGGCGGACCGCCCACAGCCGATGGCGTCGCCCGCGCCAATCCGCAGCCACTTTGTGAGACGTAAAGCTGCAAGCGATTGAATTGAGTGGCCCCGGGCACCGGGTGCGCCGCTCAATAGAACCACCCTCCCGCCTCAGCCGCCCCGAAACCACGTGCCGACGTGCGAGGGCATGAGTGCGACCCGCCAGTCAAGCGCGTGAGGTGGCTTTTTCGCCCGGTGCGTCGCTGGACGCCGCTTCCCGGTCGCTCCTACATTGCACTCAACGAAGCGGCGATCACTGAGCAACAAACTTCGAACAAGCTGTTTATGAGCGAGCGTCCCAACACAAACCCGGCCCACATCGACTCGCGAGCGTTCATTGCGCGAGCTCGGGAGGTGCTTGGCGCCGACGCGGTACTCGCCGACCCGGAGACGTGCGCACCCTACGAGCGCGACGCGCTGGGCCGGGCTGGTCGCGCTCTTGCCGTGCTCCGGCCTGGCTCTACCGCGCAGACGGTCGACACGATGAAGTTATGCGCCGAGTTCAATGTCACCGTCGTGCCCCAGGCAGGAAATACCGGTCTCGTGGGCGCCTCGACGCCGGATGAAAGTGCTCAGCAGGTTGTGCTGAGTGTTCGGCGCATGGACGTCATAGAAGAAGTGGACGTTCTCAACCGCTCGATCAGCGTTGGTGCGGGCGTGCACATGTCCCAGTTACAGCGTCATCTCGCCAAGGCTGGCATGTGGTTTCCCTTCGAGATCGCGGCAGATCCGTGCGTCGGGGGGATGATCGCCAGCAACACCGGTGGATCACATCTGACGCGCTACGGTGATGTACGCGCCTCGGTGTTGGGTATCGAAGCAGTGCTGGCCGACGGCACGGTAATCGACTCGATGAAGGCCCTGCGCAAGGACAACACGGGATTCGACTGTAAGCAGCTATTCATCGGCTCCGGTGGCACGCTCGGGGTCATCACGCGGGCTGTCCTCGCTGTACATCCAAAGCCAACGACGCGGGTGAGCGCGCTCGTCGTGCCGTACTCCCATGCCGCCGTACCCGCTCTCTTGCAGCGGCTGGAGGCGCGCTACGGAGAGCTCCTCACCACCTTTGAGGGAATGTCAGGTGAGGCGATCCGCCATGCGTACAACACCTTTCCGCATCTGCACCGTTTGTTTGGTGATGCACAGATCCCGCACTACGCGGTGCTCGTCGAGCTGGCCAGCAGCTGCGAGTTTCACGCCGCATCGCTGGCAGCGGACGTGCGCGCATCGCTGGCGGGCATCGTCGACGAATCCCTGGCAAAGGCTGCATTGACGGCGGATCCGCAAGAGTACTGGAAGCTGCGCGACGCCATTCCGCTCTCGTTGATGAAGGCCCGGCAGGTGATGAGCCTGGACGTGTCGTTTCCCCGATCCCGCTTGGTTGGCTTCCGTGCGGCCGTGGAGCAGCTCCTCCAGACTCAACATCCGCAGGCGGTCCTGGCCGACTTCGGACACTTTGCAGACGGCGGTGACCATCTCACCGTCGTGATTCCAGATCACTGCGCCACGCCTTATCCGCCGCTGCTGATGTTGCGGCTGCGTGGCCAGCTATACGACTTGGTGGCAGCTCATGGAGGTTCATATAGCGCGGAACATGGCATTGGTCCCCTCAACGAGAGCGTGTACCGGCGGCATTCGCCGCCGGTTACACGGCGTCTGCAGGGAGCTATCAAGCAGCTGTTAGACCCAACACGTCGGCTCGGCCGAGGGAGGTTTTCATGAACGCAATGCCATGCGCTGTGAGTCACACGGTAGAGCTGCCGGGTGGCGTGAGCGCGGAACCCGGGTTGCCGTTGATACTTCGCCCCACGAAAGATGGGCCGAAGGATTTCGCGGAAGTCGAGCGGTGGTATGCCGACTCCCGCACCAGGCTGGAGGCGCTCGCGACGCATTATGGTGCCGTGCTGTTGCGTGGCTTCGCCATGCCCGATGCGCACGCTTTCGGAAAAGTTGCGAGGTGCCACATGGAGCACCAGTACCGTTACTGGGGCGGGGCATCACCGCGTGCGCGCTTGTCTGAGAACGTCTATGAATCGACGCGCATCGACAAGCGTTTCAAGCTCGCATTGCACCAGGAGAAGTCCTACATGTTGGTGTATCCGCGGCTGATCGCGTTCTATTGCGAACAGCCGTCGGAGCAGGGCGGCGAGACACTGTTGTGCGACATGCGCGCGGTGACCAGGCGATTGCCGCAGGAGCTCAAGGCTCGCTTCGCGCAGAGAGGCGTCCGTTATCGACGTAACTTCCGCGACCGTGACCGGCCGGATGCAGGCATCGAGGCGGGCGCGCTACGCGAATACCACCGCGTGTGGCAGGAGGCTTTCGACTCAGAGACTCGCGCTCAAGCGCAGTCTCATTGCGAGCAGGCCAGTCTGGAGCTCGAATGGTTGAGCGATGGCAGCCTGACGGTGACCAACACGTGTCCCGCGCTCATCCGTCACCCGTCCACGGGGGAGGAGATCTGGTTCAACCAGTGCACGACCCAGCATGCCAATCCCCGTTCCATGGGGCCTGTGTACCTGTTGTTGCAGCGGTTCTATTCGAACCGGCCTGCCTTTCCCTACGAGGTTCAGTTCGGTGACGGCGGCTCGATCGCGCTCGAGGACCTGGCGCCGGTCTATGACGCACTGGATGCCTGTGAGACCGCAGTGGCATGGGAGCAAGGAGATTATCTGTTGATCGACAATATTCATACGGCGCATGGCCGCAACCCTTATGTCGGAGCCCGCGCGGTGCGCGTGGCGCTGATGGAGTGAGCCGACCATGACCCACGCAGTGATCCAGCGTCATGACTTCCGGAGCGATCAGCTCCTCGACAAGCCCGTGCGCCGCCACTACTCGACCATGGCCGCGGCGATCCTGGCTGCAATCGATGAAGAGCATACCGACCTGACGCTCGGGCGCGTTCGCCGGATGTGGCTGTATGCGGAGGACGGTACGCGCACTAGCCATACCTACAGGGAGCTGGCCAGCGAGGGCTTACGTTGGGCTCACTGGTATCGCTGGGCCGGTGTAGCACAGGGCGAGGTCGTCTTTATCGGCTTGCCGATGGGGATCGACTATATCGGCGCGCTGTTGGGTTGCATATTGCTCGGAGCCCTCCCTTGCACCGTCCCTTTCGGCACGGACCTGGAGGCTTCGGCCGGCGCCCTGAATAACACTGTCGCGGCGTATCGAAAAATCGGACCGCGGTTCCTCATCACCACGGCCAGCGCCGTGGCGCAGTTGCGCGAAAAAGCGCTCATTCCGGAATCAGTGCCGGTTCACGTGCCCGCCACGGAGCGCCGTCGGGAACTACCCCGAGCGTTGCTGCCGGACATCCTGCCCACCGAGGTCAATCACGTTCAGCTCACCTCGGGATCGACGGGTACTCCCAAAGGGTCCGTGCTGACTCACCGGGCCGTTACGACCAACATCGACTCAGTCGTCGATGCCATGCAGGGGCACCTGCTGACGGACGCAGGCGCCTGCTGGCTGCCGATGTATCACGACATGGGACTGATGCAGTTGCTAATGGCTGTGTACCAGCGCGGCGAGATGGTGCTGCAGTCATCGTCCTCATTCCTGCGCAACCCCATGCGCTGGCTGGAGCGCATCCACGAGCATCGGGTGACGATGGCTGCAGCACCGGCGTTCGCATTCACATACTGCGTGCGCCGTTACCGCAGCGATGTTGCTTCGAAGTTGGATTTGAGCTGCTGGCGCATTGCGGGCGTCGGGGCGGAGCGGGTGGAACATCGGGTATTGCGGGACTTCCATGCTCGCTTCAGTCCGCACGGCTTTCCCGTCGATTCGTTCCGCAACTGTTACGGCATGGCCGAAGCGGGCTTTGCCGTGTCGATGCCGGTGCGTGGGCGGCCGGTTCACGACGATTCCGAGCCCGTCCCTTCCGTTGGCAGCCCGGTTGCCGGAATGGATTTTCAGGTGCGCGGGGCCGACGGCCGCGAGCTCGCGGACGGTGAGGAGGGAGAGCTGTTCATGCGTGGCTCCTCACTCATGAGCGGGTACTTCGGGGACGAGCTGGCAACGGCAAACCAATTCGACGGCGAGTGGTTTCGCACCGGAGACCTCGGATACAGCCGGGACGGTTCATTCTACATTCTCGGGCGATCCAAGGAGCTCGTGATTCTCGGCGGGCGCAACTACCACCCGCAGGAGTTCGAGCAGTGCATCGCCGGAGACCCCGATGTAGGTATGCACCGATCCGTCGCTCTCGGCGTGTACCGGGAAGTGTCAGGAACCGAGAGCCTCGTGCTCCTCATCGAGCCCCGCATCGTGCGCGGACTAACCGCTTTGCGAGCGCGCCTGCAGGCGCGCCTGCGCGCGCAGTTCGGATTCGGCGCCTCCGAGATCGTTTTCCTGCAGTCCGGCGGCATCCCACGGACTACGAGTCACAAGGCCCAGCGGGATGCGGCCCGGCAGCTGTACGAGGCAGGACAGCTGCAAGCGCTCATCGAGCGCGAACCCATTTCATCAACCCCAAGCAACGTAGGAACATGACATGTCAACTTCAGAGAATGTGAATTCGCTCGAGCTGCTCCGCAAGGAAGTCGCCCGTATTCTGCATACGGAGATTCCCGAAAGCGACGTACCCCTGGCGGAGCTGGGCATCGATTCCCTCAACGTGGTCGAGCTGCTGCTGTTCTGCGACCAGCTGTACGGCTCCGTCGAGATGGACCGCCTCGACATCGGCCAGTTCACGACGCTGCAGTCGCTCGATGAGCAGTTGCGTCGCGAGGCCGCCCGTCGTGAGGAAGAGGCCGTAACCGCGTGATGCGCGCGCCTGCCACAGGCGGTGCGTTTCGTCGCAGCATGGAGTGACGGGAATGACTCTATCAGGATCTCCAACCTACCAGGGTGCGCCTCGAGTGCACAGCTGGCGCCTCGCCGGCGAGGCGATCATCAACGAGCGGTACGAGGACGGCGGCGGCGCCGATCTGATGCGGCTCTATCACAAGGCCAAGGCGTCGCAATGGAACGCCGAGGTCGATGTCGACTGGGGCTACCAGTTGGATCCGGACAATCCGCTCAATCTGCACGACGGTACTCTGATCATCTACGGGACGCCGCTGTGGGACCACCTCGACGAGAGCGCCCGGACCCAGGTGAGAAGGCACTCCCATGCATGGCTCATCTCACAGATCTTGCACGGTGAGCAGGGTGCGCTGCTATGTGCCTCCCGCCTGGCGCAGGGTGAGGATTCGCTGCCGGCGAAACTCTGCGCCGCGGCGCAGGTGATTGACGAGGCCCGGCACGTGGAGGCCTACAGCCGGCTGCTCGACAAGATGTTGACGCGGTATCCGATGTCGCGTTCGTTGAGGGGACTGCTGCACGACACGGTGACGAGCAGCGAGTTGGACATCACCAACCTCGGTATGCAGATCCTGGTGGAGGGTGTTGCGCTCGCCATCTTCGGCATGATCGTGGCGTACAGCCGCGATCCTTTCGTCAAATCGCTGGTGACGCGCATACAGCGGGATGAGGCCCGTCATTTCGCCCTTGGCCGGATCAGCCTGGAGCCCGTGTACAGGGGCCTCACCGATGCGGAACGGAAGATCCGGGAGGAATTCGTATGCGATGGCGCCGTAGCACTCTTTGAGCACCTGTGCGCCGACGACATATGGGAGCCAGTCGGGCTGCCGGCGAAGGAATGCAAAGAGGCCGTGCGTGAGTCTCCCCTGGCGCGGGCACTGCGGCGCAATCTCTTCCGGCGCCTGGTGCCCTCCATCCGCGACATGACTTTGCTGACTCCCAAGGTACGCACGACCTTCGAGCAGCTCGGGGTTCTCGACTACGAGCATCTACCCAACCAGGCGGTTGCCTGAGGAGCTCAACGTGGCAGAACCAAACACCATGCGCAAGGACAGGGACGCGAATACCGCGGACATTGCCGGGCTGCTGAGTCAGCGTACGCGATACCGGGGTACCGACATCGACGGACCGACCCTGGCGCCCGAGGGTCTCTGGGTACGCGGCAAGGAGTTGAACACGCTGATCGGCAGCGTTCCGTTCGAGGCCGCTGTCTGGCACCTCTGGTTTCAGAGGCTTCCTACGCCGAGTGAATTGTTGGCGATGAGCGTGCGCATGCAGGAGCTGGCTGACTGCTACCTCCTCTCGAGCCGCGGGCCGGAGGTCGCCGCCCAGATGGGCCGTCTCGGAGTCGACATGGTATTCGCAACGGCCGCCGGCCTGATGTGCGGAGTCGAGTCGAGTATCGAGCGTGCGAACGCGGACGGTTCTCGCCCTGTTACTGCAGATCACGATTTCGATTTGTTGCTGGCCTGCCTGGTGGCCAGTCCATACCTGATGCGCGCAGCTCTCGGGCTGGCAGCCGCCAATGTCGAGCCGGCCCCGAGCCATGCGCGGCGCGTCTGGAGTCTCGCCAGATCAACGGACAATGCCGTCGGCCTCGACCGCGGGGTCGTGGCGATCGATGCACTGTTGACCGCCTGGCATGCCGGATTCGGCTACATCACGCCGACGGTCCTGGTGCCTCGCTGCGCGATTGGAACGGGAGTGACTCTGCCGCAGGCCGTCGCGGCCGGGTTGATGGCCAGCGGTCCGAAGCATGTCGGTGCGGCGCTCGAAGCGATGAACTGGCTGCGCGGACTACCGGACGATGATGCGGGAATCGATGCGCAGGTCGATGCGCAATTCAACTCACCCGGCAGGCTGCTCTTTGGATTCGGACACCCGTTGTTCGTCTCGGATCCGCGGCCGCCGCATTTGCGCACGCTGCTCGGGGCATCCGGATTCGAGGGCCGTCACCTGAGGCAGTTCGATGTCGTGTGCCGGCGCGCGAAGGCGGTCAAGGGATTGAACCCCAACATCGATTTCGTGACCGCGGCATCGCTGCTGGATGCCGGTATCAGTAATCCGCAATGGGGCGTGGGGATCGCACTCTGCGCGCGGATCGTCGCTATGGCGGCTCACGCCGTGGAACGGCGTGCACGGCCGGCCTTCGGGGTCAGCAGCGCCGTTGCCCGGCGCCTGCTTGCCGCGGTGCCCGTCGGCTGGTTGTGACAATGAAGTGTGTGATGTCGAAGTGTGTGATGCCGATCCGAAATGTCTGAACAGGAGTCTCCACCAGTGAGCACGATGCTTTTGAAGAACTTACGCCCCGCGGATGAGTACGATCACTTCGCCACCGTGACGCTCGAGCCGTGGGATCTTCTGTTCGTCGCGCGAATCCGGCAACTGGCGCGTGAGCTGGCGCCCGGACCGATCGTGGACATAGGGACTGCGACGGCGGTGGTGCCAGTGCGTCTCGCGCAGGATCGAGTCATGAACGGCTGGCGGATCATCGGGCTCGACCTGGATCCGGCCATGCTCGACCAGGCGCTGCCCCGTATCCGCGAGCTCGGCCTGGACTCGAGGATCGAGCTGACAGTGGGCGACGGACAGGCGCTGCCTTTCGAGGAGGGCGCCCTGAGGATGGCGGTCAGCCGGGCGACCCTGCACCACATGCCTGACAAGGCGGGCAGCCTTCGCGAGATGTACCGGGTGCTCGCACCTGGCGGTGTCGGACTGGTGCATGACATGCGCCGCGACGCCAAGTCGTCGATGCTCGATCGCTTTACACAGATGCGCGCGGAGGCGAACTACCCGCCGACCCATCTCGAGGAAAAGCTGACACTGGCCGAGGCCGAGGCCCTCATCGAGCAGGCCGGGCTCGCAGCGGTCGCGACCGCAAAAGGCTCGAGCGGTGGGCTGGCGGCCCTCGGGTTTGAAATACTGATCAAGAAGCCGGAGGTGGCCCGTGACTGAGAAAAGCACACCCCGGCGGATTGCCGTGTTCGGCGTGGCCAATGAAGACAGTATCGCCTGGCACGTCGCACAAGGTTTGAAGCAGCACGGTTACGAGGTACACGTCGGCTATCAACAGCGGTTTCGCAGCCGTGTGTTACCACTCACGCGCAACGCGGCCGTTCCTGTCGACGGTCTGCACCGCTGCGATTTGACGAGCGATGAGGAGTTGGCCGGGTTCGTCCAGGGCGTCGGCGCTCCCTTGCACGGCATCGTCCACTCCGTTGCCTTCGCTCCGCCCACTACGTTCAACAAGCGGGTGGCGGAAATCGAGGAGCAGGAGTTCGCGCAAACGCTATGTGTGTCGTGCTTCAGCTTGCTTCGGCTCGTGCGCCAGCTCCGGCCGATCCTCAGCGATGACGCGAGCATCATCACGATGACCTACATCGGCGCCCAGAGGGTGGTGCCCAACTACCGGCTCATGGGTGTAGCGAAAGCCGCTTTGGAATCCGCCGTGCGCGAGCTTGCCGTGGAGCTCGGGCCACAGGGAATCCGGGTGAATGCGATTTCGGCAGGCCCCGTGCGCACCCTGTCCGCACTGGCAGTGCCCCAGCTCGATGCGATGTTGGATCTCTACGGCCGCATCGTTCCCTTACGTCGTTGCGTCAGCGGCCGCGATATCGCGGAGGCCGCACAGTTTCTGTTGTCGCCGGCCTCGCGCGCGATCACGGGCCAGACCGTGTTCGTCGATTCCGGTTTCTCCGTGATTTCCGTGCCCACCACACAGAGCGCCTGAAGGACGATTTGCAATGGATCAACCAGCGAGTGATGTCTACCTCCACGATCCGCAGGAGATCGATTTCCTCCTCTGGGACGTGTTGGGTCTCGAGCGGCAGTTTCTCCAGAAGCCGCCGTTCGGCGGGCTGACACGAGAAAAGGTCGAGGACCTGCTCGCTCGAGCGAGGGCACACGCCAGCCGTCTCGAGGAGTCCTACAGCGATGCGGACGGAGACGATGCTCGTCTGCTCGACAACGGCGAGGTAGTCATCCCGCACGCCTATGAGGCTCTGTGGAAAGAGCACCTGCGCGACTGGTTCTGGATGCGCAACCAGAGCGACACCCTCGCCCTCGGCGATAGTCCGCGCGAATATTTTCCGCATGTGGTTCTGCACACGATCATGGAGATGTTCAGCGGTGCGAACCCGTCCTTCATGACCTACGCCGGTTTCACTCCGTCGGCAGTCAATCTGATCAAGACGCGCGCCACCGAGCTGCAGCGCGAGGTCTTTCTCGAGAAGCTCAGCAAGACCGAGTGGGATGCCTGTCTGTGCATTACCGAGCCGCAGGCCGGGAGCGATCTGTCGGGCATCACCACGGCGGGCAGTTGCATCGAGGGGGAAATTTACTCGGTCGTCGGGGAGAAGCGCTACATCACCGCCGGCATGCATCCGCTGACCCAGAACACCCTGTACATAGTGTTGGGCCGTGTTGCCGGCGCGAAGGCTTCCTCACTGTCCATGTCCGCTTTCCTCATTCCGAGGTATTGGGTGGAGACGGACGGCAGCCTGACCGACAACAACGTCAAGTGCGTGCGCGTCGAGGATAAGATGGGTTTGAGAGGTTGCGCCAACACGCAGCTGCGTTTCGGCGAAGGCCGCGTCACGCGCGCGTATCTCCTCGGGAACCGTCCGAATGTAGGCCTGCTGCAGCTCCAGTCGTTGATGCGCAAGGCCCGTATCGCCACCGGCCTGCAGGCGCTGGCGATGGCCTCCAGCGCCTATCTGCGGAGCCTCCGGTATGCACGCCAGCGGATACAAGGGCCCACTTTCGACCAATCCTCCAACCCGGCGGCGCCCCGAGTACCGATCATCAAGCATCTCGACGTGCAGCGGATGCTGTTGGAAATGCGGGCGAAGGTGGAGGGCTGCCGGTACTTGCTGCTGAAAATATCACTCAACGCAACCAGGGTTCAGCAGCGGGTGCACGAGCAGGGCTCGCGGGACGATGTGCTCGTGAAGCGCTACAGCGCCCTGGCGCTCATGTATTCGCCCATCGCCAAGGCGTACATCTCGGATGAGGCATGGAACATCGTCACCCAGGCGATCCAGGTGCACGGCGCTATCGGCTACATGCGCGATCTGCCCCTCGAGCAGTACGCGCGTGACGTGAAGATCATGAGCATCTGGGAGGGAACCAACTACATTCAGGCGCAGGACCTGGTGCGCGACAAGTTGGGATTCGGTCGCGAGTCACTGGTTTTGCAGCATTTTACGGAAGAAGTGCGGGCGTTTCTGGCCGCGCGGGACCGCGGGTCGAGCCTGGGGCCGCAGTACGAACGCCTCGGCGCGGCGCTCGATTCCGTGTTGGCCGCGATGGACTGGGTCAGGCAGCGCTCCAACGAGGGGAAACTTCTCCTGATCAGCCAGTACTGCACCCGGCTGTTGCAGATGTTCGGCGACCTGATCGCCGCCTGGGGTCTGCTCGATGCCGCCTCGGTGGCGGAGCGGAGGTTGCGGGATGCAACCGCGGACGATCCGCGACGCAGCTTCTATCAAGGGAAGATCAAGACGATGAGTTTCTTCTTTTACAACTTGCTGCCGCGGCTGTTTACCAACGGCGAAATCATCCAGGCGGCGGATCTTTCCTTCGTGCACGTCGATGACGCCGAGTTTGGCTACGTGGACGGGCAACCCGCTACGCGGGAAATTCAACAGCCAGCCGCCCGTCTTGCCGGCTGACCAGGGAGAAGCATGTGATCACTGACATCCGTTTCGGTCTTGGAAGGCACCTGCGGGACAGCGCGGCCCGCTGGCCCGATCGCGTTGCACTGGTTGATGGCGGTCGCAGCTGGAACTACAGCCAGTTCTCGGAGGCCTGCGAGCGCTGTGCGTCTGCGCTCATGGCTCTGAAGCTGCCGCGCTTTGCCCGCGTTGCGACCTACATGAACAAGTCGATCGAGAATGCCGTGGCCATCTATGCGGCGTGCGCGGCGGGCCTGATCATTGTTCCCATCAACCCGAAGCTGAAGCCTCGTCAAGTGCAGCACATCGTGCGTGACTGCTCGGCCTCGGTGTTGATCACCAGCGCTCATCGACTTCGAGAGCTCGAAGCAGAATTCGATCTCGGCGATATCCACCGCGTTGTAACGGGCGCCGGGGGCGTGCAGCGGGCCGGTGCAAGAGCGCCCCAGTCGTGGAACGCCTGGTTGGATGCGGCGCACCCGGGTGCGCAGTTCCACAGCTTCGTCGAAAGTGACGCGGCGGCAATTCTCTACACCTCGGGCTCAACGGGGATGCCGAAGGGAGTGACCCTCTCGCACCGCAATCTCACAGCGAGCGCGGAGTCCGTCAATACGTATTTCGGCATGACGGAGGATGACATCGTCCTCTCGCTGCTGCCGTTGAGCTTCGATGCCGGGCTCAGCCAGCTGACGTCGGCGGTCGCGAAGGGCGCCCGGCTGGTGATTCTGGACTATTTGCGCGCGCAGGAGGTCGTGAATCTGTGTGGCCGCGAGAAAGTCACTCTCATTGTCGGGGTGCCGCCGCTGTGGTCGCAGCTTGCGGGCGTGCCTTGGGACGAGAACGGTGCATCGGTGCGGCTGTTCGGCAACACCGGCGGGCACATGCACCGGAAGCTCCTGACTTCACTTCGGGGCATCTTCCGTAACGCCAAGCCGTATCTGATGTATGGATTGACCGAGGCATTCCGCTCGAGCTACCTCGATCCGTCCCAGGTCGATATCCGGCCCGACTCGGTGGGGAAGGCACTTCCCAATGCCGAGCTGTTGGTACTGCGCGAGGATGGCACGGCCTGCGGACCCGGTGAGGAAGGTGAGCTCGTACATCGCGGACCGTTGGTGGCTCTAGGTTATTGGAACGATCCCGCACGCACAGCCGAGCGGTTTCGGACCTACAGGAACCCGCTCTCTCCCGGACTGGTACCGGAGACGGCCGTATGGTCGGGGGACATATTCAAGACTGACGCGGAGGGCTACCTCTACTTTGTCGGTCGGCGCGACGAACAGATCAAATCATCCGGATATCGGATCAGTCCGACGGAAATCGAGACGGCGCTGCAGGCTATCCCGGGAGTGAAGGAGGTCGCGGTATTCGGGTTGCCGGATGCCGATCTGGGCGAAGTGCCCGTAGCCGCCATCGTCGCCTCGGAAGACTTCCCGCTGCGGCTCGACAGTGTGATCGAGCGCTGCAGGCGTGACCTCCCCGGTTACATGGTCCCTCGCTTGATCGAGGTCTCCGAGTTACCGCGCTCACCCAATGGAAAGATCGACCGCGCCGGGATGCGCAGCTCGCTCATGTCCGCGCGCAATGAGGTGGCTGCGTGAGTCAGCAATTCGACAAGAGCTGCAGCGACCCGGCCGTGCAGATCGATTCGTTACGGCTGCGTACGGATCGCTTCACAGTAAGAATGAACGGCTGGTCAGTGCCGCGCGGCGCGTGTGTGGCTTTTGTTGGACACAACGGCTCCGGAAAGACTTCGGTCCTGGATTCGTTGCTGGGGTTGCGCAGGGATGCCGAGATCAACGCGCGGATGCTAGGCGAGGATGTTGCCACCTGGCGGCGTCGGTCCGACTTGCGCCGGCGCCTCGGCGTGCTGTTACAACGCGCCGCCATGCCGTATGGCCTGTACGTACACGAGGTTATATCACTACATCGAAACATCTATGGCCGGACATCGGAGCGAGTGCTCGAGGAGCTCGGCATAACCGATTTGCGGCAAAAGAGTTACGAGCAGCTCTCGCGTGGTGAGCGGCAGCGCGTGGATTTGTTCTTTGCACTCGCGCACGAGCCTGAGCTGATCATCCTCGATGAGCCGTTCACGGGCCTCGACCAACGAGTTGCCCAGGTCACCGCTGATCTGATCGAGCGGCTCGATAACAGTACGGTGCTGATGGCCTGCCATAGCGAGCTCGAGCTCTCCATGGCGGACACGATGGTCTGGCTGGAGCACGGAACCGTACGGGATTGCGGTAATCCCGATGCGTTACGGCGCAGGCTGCTCGGTGACTTTCGGCTGGAAATTTCTCTGCAGCAGCAGTCGCAGGCCAACGCGCTCGTTGCCGCGGTAGGCGAGCGCACCAAGCCGCAATTCGTGCAGCGCAGGGGCCACACCGACGTCGTGGTTGCTGGCGAGGAGGCCGTTATTCGGGCGGTGCCCTCCCTGGTAGCGCCTGCTGACATCGCCGCTCTGCAGTACGGGCGCACGACGCTGGCGGATCTCCTCTACCGCTGCGCGCACCCGGAGGCCGCGCCGGAAGCGGCCCCTGAAATCGCGCCGCTTCCTCCGATCGCTGCCCTTCCCAACATGAGACGGATGAAGACAGATCATGCTTAACGGATTCCGAATTCTCTGCGTGAACGAGCTGCTGTCCATCCTGAGGGAGAAGGTCGCGCTGTTCTGGATATTCTTCTTCCCGTTCTTCTTCCTCGCGATCATGTTGATTTCGTACGGGCAGGCGAGTGTCTTCGGCCGCCAGCGCATCGAGGTCGTCGATAACGATCGAACGCCTGTCAGCCAGAAATACATCGACAAGGTCCGCGATACTTTCGCTTCGAGCTCGGTTCTGAAGGGAGATGTCGTCGTGCTGGATGGCGCGCGCGCCGAACCGGTGCGCGACGGTGTGGTGCGCGTAACCATACCGAGCGGCTTCGCGCGGGCGTTTACGGACTCCACCTCCACCGCCATCAAGGTGGCTTACAGCTATGCAAGTGGCCTCTCCACCAGTGTGGCCGCTAGGGTCTTCACGGTTCTGACGACGAGTTTCAACGCCGAGACCGCCAACGCCGTGTTGCCTGCCAAGTTGGAGTTCGTCAACACAACGCAGACATTACCGCTCGATCACTTGCAATACCTCCTCACGGGGATCCTCGTGATGGGAATGATGACGGCCGGAATGAACAACACGTGCGTGGGGATCGTCTCACAACGGGAGCGCAACACCTTCAAGCTGATGTCCTGCTTCCCATTGACGCCGGTTGCGTACCTGGCGTCTATCGTTACCGCGCGAATGATCGTCCTGTTCGTCGCCGCATTCGCCCTGCTGATTGCAGGTCGCTATGTGTACAACATCGCGCTGCCGCTTTCTCCGGTGCAACTGCTGAACGCGGCGGCGTTGATTCTGGTCGGCGGCGTGACGTTGCTATGCATGGGCATAGCGATGTCGGGGCGAATCTCGCGGGTGGCGACAGCGATCGTCGTGTGTAACGTGGTCTACCTGACACTGCTGTTCGCCAGTGATCTGACCATGCCGCTCAGCAGTTACCCGGAGTCGGTGAAGCCCTTCCTGATGGCGCTGCCTACCTCGCAATTTGTCGCGGCGTTACGCGCAATTCTGATTCAAGGATCAACGGTGGTATCACAATGGAAATCTCTACTGAGCCTGTTCGCCTGGTCCGCGGTGTGTCTGATGGTCAGTCGCATGACCTTCCGGTGGCACTCGGCATGAGCCCTGCAACCACAGAAAACCCCGTGTTGCGGATCTCCTCGGTGTCCAGAACGTACGAGGAGGGTGAGTTACGCGTCCACGCGTTGCGCGATGTGAGCCTGGAGATCCCGCGCCAGTTGTTCACCATGATTGTCGGTCCCTCCGGGAGCGGCAAGAGCACGCTGCTCAACATCATTGGCTGCATCGATCGCGCCAGCTCCGGCTCCGTCGTGATCAATGGAACCGACCTGTCGAGCTTGAACGACACCCAGCTCACTCGTTTCCGGGCCGATCACATCGGGTTCATATTCCAGGGCTTCAACCTGATGCCGGTGCTGTCGGTATTCGAAAACGTCGAGTATGCGTTGGTGCTGGCGGGGGCTCCCAAGCGGGAGCGGGAGCTCGCGACCGAGAAGATTCTCCGGGACGTGCATCTCTACGATCAGCGGCATCAACGGCCGAATCAATTGAGCGGCGGACAGAAGCAGCGTGTGGCCATTGCACGCGCCCTGGTCAAGCGACCCTTGCTGGTCCTTGCCGACGAGCCCACTGCCAATCTCGACTCGAAGACCGGCGCGGCGATCGTCCGCCTGATGCGTGAGATGCAAAGGTCGGCGAAGACGACCTTCCTGTTCTCCACGCACGACCCGCATCTCATGAGCCATGCGGACGAGGTCTTCACGATCCAAGACGGGCGCATCGTCAATCACGAGCGGCGTCGCAACCTGGAGGTAGTCGCATGAGTATCGCGAAAATTGCCTTTCGCAACGTCTTCCGTAATCGCCGCCGGTCCACGATGACCGTGTCGACGATCATCGTGGGCGCTGTGTCCGTACTGTTGATAGGCGCCATGCTCGGCTTCGTCACCTTGGACTTCCAGAGCTCGGTGGTCCGGCGCAGCGGCCACCTGACCATTTACAAGAAGGGGTACTTCGAGTTCGGCGCCGGGAATTCCTCGGCGTATGGGATCGCCGACTACCAGGGGCTGGCGACAATGGTGCGCGATGACCCCGTGCTGCGGCCGATGATCACGATCGTCACGCCGGTGCAGGATGTGTTGGGTCTGGCCGGAAACTACGAGGCCGACCGCTCCAAGCCGTTCTTCGGCAGAGGGATCGTTCCACGCGACCACGCGCAGATGCGCCAGTGGGATGACTTTCACCTGGGGACCGCGGGCAGCAGTCAGCCCGAGATGCCGGATGACCTTCACACCGGGGTCGTCGGAATTGGCATGGGCCGCATTCTGGGCTTGTGCGCGGCGCTCCACATTGCCCGCTGCAATGCTCCACCTCGGGCCGCGCCTGCCAAAGCGGCGGCAGCAGATCCGCAGATACAGCAGCTATCGGCCTTGAGAGATGCGGATCGCCCGGGGCCTGACACAACCAACAAAGCGGAGCAGGGTGCACATATCGATCTCCTGGCCGCCACGGCCGGGGGCGCGCCCAATGTCGTAGGTCTGAACGTCGATCACGCGGAGTCTCAAGGCAGCAGGGAGATCGACGACAACTATGTGCTGATGCATCTCGAGCTCGCTCAGCAATTGGCCTACGGCCGCGGTGAGCACAAGGTGACCGGAATCGTCCTGCAACTGCGTCGCAGCGCCGATCTGCAGGCCGCCAGGACACGGCTTTACGAGATATTCAAGACGCGGCACCTGGACCTGGAGGTCCGGGACTTCAGCGAGCTGACCCCCTTGTACAAGCAGGTGTTGGCCTTCTTCGCCTTTCTCTTCAGCTTCGTCGCGATCGTGCTCGCGGTGGTCGTGCTGTTCACCGTGGTCAACACGATGAGTATGGCGGTCATGGAGCGAATCGACGAGATCGGGACCGCGCGGGCATTGGGCCTGACACGCGCGAAAGTGCGGCGGCAGTTCATGCTCGAGGGCTGCCTGCTGGGTGTCATCGGCGCGACGTTGGGTGTAGTCGTTGCCGCCGGCATCGCATGGCTGATGAATATTTCCAACGTGTCCTGGACACCGCCGACCGCCGCCGGGCCGGTCCCGTTGAAATTGTTCATATCGGATTCCCTGTCAATCGGGACGTGGTTGTGCCTGGTGGCACTGGCCTCGCTCGCATCGTTATTCCCGGCCAATCGGGCCTCACGTATGAATGTAGTGGATGCATTACGCCATGTTTAACTTACAACT
>Ga0070683_100001472_pt1 | contig 18134 bp, 16 predicted proteins | sample KBSC713LmetaG_FD_64662 | JGI IMG/M metagenome (GOLD analysis project Ga0070683, IMG submission 64662) | Corn rhizosphere microbial communities from Kellogg Biological Station, Michigan, USA - KBS C7.1-3L metaG | ecosystem: Host-associated > Plants > Roots > Rhizosphere ... | reverse complement strand
TCGGTATCCACGCAGGTGACGTGGTGTCCCAGGTAAGCCAGACAAGCTCCTGTGACCGTTCCGACGTATCCAGTTCCAACGACAGTTACTCTCATTAGCCCGACAGACACTCAGTTTACCAGCAGTTCCCATCGCCACACCTCCGCGTTTTGTGAAGACTGATATGATTTCGGTTCACGTATGGATGCTTTGCAATACCATCGAATCGCCGAACGGTTCGCGACAGAGCGCATTTTGGTGATCGGCGATCTGATGCTGGACGAATTCCTGTGGGGGAAGGTGTCGCGTATCTCGCCGGAAGCGCCCGTTCCCGTCGTGAATGTGACTGCCGAGTCATATTATCCCGGCGGCGCCGCCAATGTGGCGCGCAACATCCGCGAATTCACGGCGCATGTCGCAGTCATGGGAATGGCCGGTGCGGATGCGTACGGAGATCGACTGGTGAAGCTCCTGCATAACTCGGGTATCGACACTTCGGGTGTGCTGCAGGACCCGTCCTCCGTCACCACCGTGAAGACCAGGATCATCGCGCGTCACCAGCAGGTAGTCCGGGTAGATCGCGAGCGGCATATGCAGCCGGCGGCGGAGCAGACCGCGCGTGCGGTGGCGTATTTGGAATCGGCGATCCCGCTGGTGAGCGCCGTGGTGATTTCCGATTACTGCAAGGGGTTCCTGACTCAGACACTGGCGGACCGCATCTCCGACCTGGTCCGCTCGCACGGTAAACTACTGACCGTGGATCCGCATCCGCACAACCCGCTCCACTGGCACGGCGCCGCGGCCATCAAGCCAAACCGGGTCGAGGCCTTTCTAGCTGCCGGGATGCGGACGAGCGATCCTGTGGATCCCCCCACCGAAGACGAGCAGTTGATGGAAGTCGGCAATCGTCTGCTCGAACTCTGGGGCGCGGAATGCGTACTGGTCACACTCGGCGAACAGGGCATGATGCTATTTCAAAGCAAAGCCGCCCCGCACCATACGCCCACTCGCGCCCAGGCGGTTTTCGACGTGTCCGGCGCCGGCGACACAGCCATCGCGGTGTTTACGCTCGGCTTGGCGGCCGGGGCCTCCCCTTGCGAAGCTGCCGAACTGGCCAATCACGCCAGTGGCGTCGTGGTCGGCAAGCTCGGAACTGCCACCACGACCAAAAACGAATTGCTGGCAGGCTTCCCCCAAACATGAGCGGCCGTCCAGCAGTGTTTTTCGATCGCGACGGAACCCTGATGGCCGACGTGGATTACTGCAGCGATCCGCGCGATGTGCAGGTCTACCCCGGCGTGGCAGAGGCCCTGGCACAACTGAAGCGGGCCGGCTATGCCGTCTTCGTCATCACCAATCAGTCGGGAATCGGACGCGGCATCATGACCGAGGAACAATACCAGGCGGTGCAATCCGAGTTTCTGCGGCAGGCCGGTGAAAGCTCGATCGATGCCACTTACTTCTGCGTCGATGCTCCCGGCGTTCCTTCCTCACGGCGCAAGCCGGAACCGGGGATGGTGCTGGAAGCTGCTCGCGAACACGGGATCGACTTGAGCCGCTCTTTCTTCATCGGCGACAAGCGAGTCGATATCGAATGCGGCCGGCGCGCCAGTACACGGACGATCCAGGTGATGACCGGCTACGGCGCCAGTCAACAATGCGACGCCGATCACACCGCCGCCGATGCCGTCGAGGCCGTGAGGCTGGTCCTGGGTCCATAGAGGACTTACTCGGAAGTTACTCGAAACGGCGCACGCTTCCCGCAATATGCGCCGAAGCCTAGTAAATCCGGTATGTTATCCATTACCCCCATTAGCGGGGTACCACACCAGACAGTACTTTAAATTGTTGACTTCCGTACAAAACGACGCTAATGTATATTTTCGGACGCTACACACCGTTCCTGTTCACGCTCCCCGCTCCCACTCTCTATCTCACTTTCAAGCTCCTGTTGACGCTCGTGTGGCGTCTGAGCAGGCGTATGGGCATTTGCTTATACGCCTGTTTACCTGAACAAAATTCATGAACTAAGCAGGCTGGTGACGGGTATTGGCTCGCCTTTCAGGTCTTCTACTTTTAGCAGTTGTTTGCCTGACTACCGCGGCCGCTGCCGACCATGTACCGGGGCGGCTGCTCATCGGGATCCGGAGCGGGGCCGATTCCGCCGCGGCTGCCCGTATGATGCAGCTTCACGGCGCAGCGATCCGCCGTCACTTACCGGCCCTGAATGCCGACTTAGTCGAATTACCCGAAGAACTTAGTGATGCCGCAGTCGCATCCCTGCGGCAGTCCGGCTTGTATGAGTTCGTGGAGCGCGATTACTATGCGCACACGGCTGCCACCACTCCCAACGATCCCTACTTTGGGCAGCAATGGCATCTGATCAAAATCCAGGCGCCCCAGGCATGGAGCGTCACCACCGGCGCAAGCACTGTTGCGATTGCGGTGATCGATACCGGTGTCGATACGATGCACGGCGATTTGGCGGGCAAACTTCTTCCGGGCTGGAACTTCGTCAACAACTCCAACACGGTTACAGACGCCAACGGGCATGGCACAGCCGTGGCCGGGACCATCGCCGCGGCCGCCGATAATTCGCTCGGAGTCGCTGGAGTCACTTGGGGCGGAATGGTGATGCCGCTGGTCGTCGTGGATTCCAATGAGTATGCGTCTTACTCCGACATCGCCGCGGCCATTCAGTATGCGGCGGACCGCAACGTCCGGGTAATCAACATCAGCGCCGGCGGATCCAGCGCGTCGACAGTGCTGCAGAATGCCGTCGACTATGCTTGGAACAAAGGTGCGGTCGTCTTCGCCGCGGCCATGAACAACAGCGCCAGCGCACCGTATTATCCGGCGGCCTGCAATCATGCCGTCGCAGTGAGCGCCACCGACGACTCCGACCGCCTGGCCAGCTTTTCGAATTTCGGCAATTGGATTACGCTCGCGGCGCCGGGAACCGCCATCCTCAGTACCGCTGTTGGCGGCGGCGACCAGTTCTGGTATGGCACTTCGTTCTCCACCCCGATCGCCGCGGGTGTGGCAGCCCTGGCCCTTTCCGTGAATCCTTCGTTGACGGCAGCGGCGCTGGTCGACATACTCAAGCAGAATTCCGACGATCTGGGTGCAACCGGTTACGACTCGTCGTTTGGGTGGGGAAGAGTGAACGCGTATAAAGCAGTGAGTGCGGCGCAAAGAAGCCTGACTCCAGTCACAGTCGCAGTCACTCCGAATTCCGCCACGCTCAGCCCCGGACAGTCACTTTTGCTATCTGCCACAGTGACTGGAAACTCCGGCCCTGTCACGTGGTCATTGGGTTCTTCGCCGGGGACCATCTCAAATACCGGTTTGTATACCGCACCCGCGGCAGTCCACACCGAGATGACCGTCACGGCCACCGCCACAGTGGCCGGCGTCAGCGCCACGGCAACGATTACGTTGAGCCGCTCTTCCCAAGTCCGCCGTCCGACCCCTCTGCCGCGCCCTCCCGGGCACCTGCACTAAGCTAACGTACTCGCATTGGACCCCGATCTTCAGTTGCAGCCGACGATTACCTCGCCGCGCATGCGGGCCATGTACTGGTCGTAGATCCAGGCGTACGTCTTCTCCAGGCCCGTGCGCAAAGGTATGCTGGGCTCCCAATTGAGATACTGCCGGATCAGCGTATTCTCGCTGTTGCGGCCCATGACTCCCTTGGGCGCCGTGAGGTCGTACTTCCGCTTCAGTTTCACCCCGGCGATGTCTTCGATGATGTCCACCAGTTGATTCACGGTGACCATCTCCTCCGACCCCAGATTGATGGGTTCGAGGATGTTCGAATTCATGATCATCTGCACGCCCTTCAGGCAATCGTCGATGTACATGAAGCTGCGCGTGCGCGTTCCGTCTCCCCAGATCTCGATCTCGTGCCTGCCGCTGTTCTTGGCTTCGATGACTTTGCGGCAGATGGCCGCCGGCGCCTTTTCGCGGCCGCCGTCCCATGTGCCGAACGGGCCGTACACGTTATGAAAACGAGCCACGCGAGTGTGCAAACCAAAGTCCTCGCGAAAATGGCGGCACATGCGTTCGCTGAAAAGTTTCTCCCAGCCGTAGCCGTCCTCGGCCAGCGCGGGATAGGCGTCGGATTCCCTCAAACCGGGATTGTTCACATCCTGCTGCTTTTCCCCGTTGTAGACGCACGCCGAAGACGAGTAGAAGAACCGCTGCACGCCCGCCTCCTGGGCAGCTTGCAGCATATGCGTGTTGATCAGGACCGACAACATGCAGAGCGCCTTGTTATTTTCGATGAAGCCCATGCCTCCCATGTTGGCGGCCAGGTTGTAAATGTCGGAGGCGCCCTTTGCCGCGACATCGCAATTGGGTTTGAGATTCAGGTCGAGACAGAGGTTCTCGACGTCGTCGAATTTCTGGTACCACTCATTGAACGGCTTGACATCGACGGCGCGAAGTCTCGTATACCCCTGACGGCGCAGGTCGGCGATCAGCCATCCGCCGATAAAACCACCGCCGCCCGCTACGACTACGAGTTCATTTCTCATATTAAGAAGTTTGTGCCTTTGGGGCCGCGGAGTCTACCAGATTCGCAGTGGAATATCGCCAGGCGACCAACCCAGGCCTACTGTTGCATTGTAGACAGTCTGGTTGTACTTCTGGAAATTTCCGCTGGAATAGCGGTGCGCGTCGACGCCGGCTACCAGATGAATGGTGCGGAAAAGTTGGCGCGACGCGTGAAGGCTCGCCGTCTCTCCACCATACGATCCGTAAACATTCCCGATGGAATGGGCATCTATGTAATTAACCAGCGCGCCGAAACTCCACCGCCGCAACCCGGTATATGTATATCCGGCAGAGGCGGTCAGCGATTCCGACGTCAGGAAGAGGCCATTGCCGGGCGTCATTCCATAGCCGCCGCTGAGGAACAGCACGCCTTTGTGAAAAGTCCGCGACAGCCGCGCACTCACACTGGGAATGTAGCGCAGGCTGTATACGACCTCGTTGCTTTGTGAGATCCCGATGATAGCCGCGATGGCCGGATCTACCGGGACACTCTGAATGAATTTCGTCTCCACCCTGGTAAAACCAAATGAACCCGAGAACTCCCACCAGTGACTGATCTGGTAACCGAGGGTGGCCTCGCCCGTATGTCCGTTGGTATTGCTGGAAACCTGGCCGAAACCGTAGTGAGCGTAGCTATATGCCGCTCCGATCGTGGTGCGCTTGCCGAGCCGGTACTGCACGTCAGCCACCGCACTCTCACCAATTACGCCATAGAGCGCTTCCGACGAACGGTTGGTATCGAAGATTCCCCCGCCGAAATTGAACGAAAGCCGTGCGCTGCGCTGAATCACCATCCCCAGTTGGGAAGAGTAGAAGATGGTGCGGTTGTTGAAGAAATCGGTTGTGGGCAGATATGTCTGGTTAGGATCGAAAGGAACGGCCGGCGAGATACTCCCCAGCAGTCCCGCGTCCCGGTTGAAAATACCCATTGAGTTTTCCCACATGAACCCGATATGGCGCGAGACCTGGTGCCGGACTGCGAAATTCATCGATATGTCGGTGCTGTTGTAGTAGGTCTTGTTGATATAGTTAGTGTAGCCTCCCCGGACACTCAGTCCCACCAAGGTGTGGCGCCAGTTGTGCGAACCACTGATCCCTCCGGTGACTCTGACGCCCACTCCGCTGTCATTGGTAACATTGCCCGATTGGTCGAGTGTGACTCCGGAAAGTCCGGTGCTGTAGACACCGTTCACTTCCACGAATGGACGGAAATCGAGTTGCGGGCCCACCATAGCCGAAGGCGCCTCGCCGCGGCTCAGGATAGCGGGTCCGCCATACTGCGCGAAGAGAGGCACGGCGATTCCGATGAGTGCCAGAAGCTTCAATTCAATTTCCTCCGGGGGGCTCGCTTTGCCCGTCGAACCAAATCAAAGTCTGACGCTATCGTCTGGAAACTGTCAAGTCTGTTGGGGTTGCGCCTCACTGAGCCCGTCGAATTGCCCAACGAATGGCGCCGGTACTTTACTGCGAACCGCGGGATAGCAGCATGGCCTTGATGGTGTGGAAGATGATATAGCTGTCCAGGCTGAGACCCATATTCTTGATATAGTACAGGTCGTACTCGAGCTTGCAGATAGTGTCTTCCAGGGTATCCCCGTACTTGTAATTGATCTGGGCCCAACCCGTAATTCCAGGCCGGACGCAGTGGCGCTGCCGGTAATAGGGGATGTTTTCGGAAAACTCGCGGACGAATTCGGGACGCTCGGGGCGGGGTCCCACCAGCGACATGTCACCGAACAGAACATTGAAGAGTTGCGGGAGTTCGTCGAAGCGGATTTTCCGGATAATGCGGCCAACCCGCGTGACTCGCGGGTCGTCCTTGGTAGCCCATATGGCTCCCGTGCCGGCCTCTGCATCCACCCGCATGGAACGGAATTTATAAATGGTGAAGAGCGCGCCATTCAAGCCGACGCGCACCTGCCGGTACAGGATCGGTCCCGGCGACGATAGGCGAACCGCGATCGCAGTCAGCAGAATGAGCGGAAAGGAAACCACAATTCCAATTGCCGCCGTGGCGCGATTCATCAACGACTGGTACAGCACGTTAGAGCGGCGCGGCCCCATGTCGCCCGAATAAATTAGCTGCGAAGGACGCAATTCCTTGAGGCAGACCCTGCCGCAGATTCGTTCGTAGGCTGTCGGCGCCTCCTCGATCATGTGGCCCGTGAAGCGCAGTTCCAGCAGCCTGTTTACGGGCATCCGGCTTCGCCGCTCCGACATTCCCACTACAATTCGGCTGGGCCGCACGGCGGCAACGATATCCTCCAGCGTGGAAAGTGGACCCAGCAGCTTACAACCGGGGACTTCCGTTTGCGTCTCGGTGGAATCGTCGATATAGCCGGCCACCGCCTGACCGCTCTCCGGATGCTTCCGAATGTACTCCGTGATATCGCGCAGTAGAGGACTCGCTCCGAGCAGCAGCAGCGTGTCGCGGTTGACTACTTGAAGGATGTACGTGCAGAAGAAAACGCGCCAGCAGAAGATCCCGAGGACGGACAGGAAAGTTCCGACAATCATCACGCGGATGGGTACTCGCAGGTCCGCGTCGAGGTAGCTGATAAAGCCCTGGAGAAGAAAAGCCGTGCCGATGATCAACGTCAGTTGCTGCAGCAGAATGGATTTCGATTTTACGAACAGGTCCGTATATAAATCATGGAAATAAAGGCCAATCAGGATGCTGACGACTACCAGGGAAATCCGCAGTAATCCGCCGTCGTAAAGCAGGAAAATACTTGGATCGAACGTGAGGACGGCATACGTCGCCACACAGAAGGCTGTGAGGAGCAGTATGGTTTCGGTGACCAGTAGGGTAATCGTCCCTACCGGCACATAGACTCGGAATAGGCGAATCATCTAATGGGCCCGGGGCAGTCCAATTATACTCCGGGGGATGCGGTCATCCGAAGTGATAGATGGTATAGAACCTGCCATTTGGTAACGGGAATTCCCTATCTTCCCTTACATTTACGCTCAAGCTCACGTATGCCCGGGTACGCGGCTTGGGTCTCGCCCGCAAACGCGCGAGTTTGATCGGAACTGGGCCGCGGATGGCCTGGGTTTGCGCGTAATCGGCGTGAGTTTGATCGTAAGCCGGACAGCGGCATGTTGATTCCAATAGCGGGGGTATCGCGGAAACGGTGGATTGGACTTACGGGCGAACTCACGCCGCCTCGCGAAGTGGTTTTCAGTATTTTCAACGGTTTGCGGATGATTTACGCTCAAGCTCATGGGTATGCCGGGAAGGGCGTGTGGGTCTCAGCGTAAGAGAGCCAGCCTAAATACAGTGGATTGTTTAACTTGGCGATCAGCGAACGAGCTCGCTATATGGTATGGTTTTGGAACTACTGGTTTGAACGTAATGGAAATTACTGGCAATAAATGGGGTGGGCATGGGTTTGATCATAAATCCTTTTTTCCCCGTGAGTTCGCCAATAAAAAGGTGGCCTTCGACTGTTGCAGCGTTGTACAAAACAGAGTGAAACATGGCGATCTCCCCATCAGGTAAGGCCAAACCAAGCCCCAAACAGTCGTTGATGAACCTCTCGGTGGAAGAGGAGAATCTGGCCGCCATTCCTTTCGCTGTTTTGGAGCGGCGCGTCGGCAAGAAGGTCGGCAAGATCGAGATCAGCGGCAGTAAAACGCTGCCGGACGGGACGGCCGCGCGAGTCACCTGGCAGGTACAGGGCAATGCCGAGCTGGGTCTGCCCACCGAGCAGGATCTCGACATCTTCGTCGCCCTCGGCGTGCTGACGTTTCGCAACGACTTCGCCAAGACGGTCACTTTCAGCGGTCGCGAGATCGCCCGCATCCTGGACATCGGGGCGGTTCACGGCAAGTTCTACAAGCGCCTCAAACTCGCGATGGATCGCTTCATCCCGCTGCGGTTCCGCGCCCTCATGGAGAACGAGCAACACGAGGAAGTGAAGTGGTGCAACGTCTTCCAGGAGGCCAGTTTCTCCTTGAACCGAACTACCGGACGCTGCATCGGCTCGGTCACGTGGACCGATAAGCTGATTCAGAGCATGGATAGCGGCTTCTTCCGCCTGATGGACGCCAACCGCTACATGGAGTTGGACGGAATTACGGCCAAGCACCTGTATCGCTACCTGGCGGTGGCCTTCGCCAAGACCGACGTCCTGCTGGTGGATGCCCGCCAGATGGCTACCGAGCATCTCGGCATTCTCAATCCTCCCAAGTACTTGTCGCGGCTGATGCAGACGCTGGAGCCGGCCTTCGAACAGTTGATTCGCATCCAGGTGCTGGGCTCCTACCAGGTGGTATCGAGCGACGACTGGCGGATCGCGCTGCACAAGCACGCGTCCTATGTGTCTGAGCGTAAAACCCTGCTGGAACATGGCGCTATGACGGATCCAGACTCCCGCCGCAGCCAATGCCAGCAGAAGATGCAGCAGGCCGGGTTCCCGCCCAAGGTGGCAGCTCAATACTGCCAGGCAGCCATTTCGGCGTTGGATTTCTACGGCCTCGAGAGATGCACCCGGATCGTCACCGGACTGCTGGAGGAAGACGTCTTGCCGCACGTGGCAGTGAGCATCGTGCGCACCGCCCTGGATGCGGGTCCCTGCCGCGACGAAGGCCGCGATCTTCTCGACTGGTGCGAGATTGCCCTGCACGTCTGCCGGCACAAGAAGCGAAGCGGGCAGAATCTGAAGAACTCCGCGGGTTTAATCGTAAAACTGATCAAGGACGGCGAAACACGCAGCCGCATCGTCAACCCCGAGACGGAAGCCTCGCTCAAGAACACCTATCGCCGCCAGCAGGAAGTGTCCGAGCGGCAGGATCGGGAAAACATGGAGCGGGTGCTCATCCTGGAGTACGAACAGTCGCGCATCGCGATTGCGGAAATGCTGTTCCAGGACATGGCCGACGTGAAAAAGGCGCTGCTGCGCAAGCAGAAGGCCGAGACTCTCCGCCAGCAGGATCGCTTCCAGCGCATTTCGCCAGAGACGCAGGCACGCGAAGTGGATGCCGCCATCATTCAGGACATCGCGCGCAAAGAGGCGCCGCCGTACGAAAAATGGCGGCTGCGCAAACAGGCGCAACAGGCCGTCCTCTCCTTCGCCGATCCCGAACTGCAAAGCATCGCGTAAGCCGGCGTTTCATAACCAAAGTCTATACAAGGTCCATACCCAAATCGGACTTTAGCCGTAGCTCGCATCTCCCGAATAATGAACCTGCTGGACGATAAAATCGGACGCCCAGCTTGAGTTGAGGAGGCTTACGAGCGTGAAGGTAGTGATCTTGTGCGGCGGACTCGGCACCCGTCTTCGCGAAGAAACGGAATTCCGCCCCAAGCCCATGGTCGAGATCGGAGGACGTCCCGTCCTCTGGCACATCATGAAAACCTACGCCCATCACGGCTTCCGCGATTTCGTTTTGTGCCTCGGCTACCGCGGCTCCGTCATCAAAGACTACTTCCTCAATTACGAAGCCATGAATAACGATTTCTCCATCTGCCTGGGTCAGAAATCGCAGATCCGCTACCACGGCCTTCACACCGAGCAGGGCTTCAGCGTAACGCTGGCCGACACCGGAATGGACAGCATGACCGGCGGCCGCATCTCTCGCATCAAGAAATACATCGACGGCGACACGTTCCTGCTGACCTACGGCGATGGCGTCGCCGATGTCGACGTACACGACCTGGTGGAGTATCACAAGAGCCACGGCAAGCTCGCGACCGTCACCACGGTGCAGCCAATTTCGCGCTTCGGCATGCTCGATCTCACCAGCGAAGACCGCGTCAATCGTTTTACGGAGAAACCCACGAGCGACGGCTGGATGAGCGCCGGCTATTTCGTCCTCGACCGCAAAATCTTCGACTACCTCGGCGGCGACGAATGTATCTTTGAGCGCGAACCCCTGGAGCGACTGGCCTCCGAAGGGCAGCTCATGGCCTATCGCCATCCGCGATTCTTTTACGCGATGGACACCTACCGCGATTACCAGCACCTCAACGAACTTTGGCGGGTCGATTCCGCGCCGTGGAGAGTGTGGGCTTGACGCGCAATTTCTGGCAGGATCGTCCGGTGCTGATCACCGGCGCTACGGGACTCGTGGGCGCGTGGCTGACAGGCCGCCTGGTTGAAGCCGGCGCCGACGTCGTCTGCCTGGTGCGCGATTGGGTCCCTCAAAGCGAACTCGTCCGCTCCGGCGCCGTCGACAAAGTGAAGACCGTGCGCGGCGACATCTGCGACCGCGATCTGCTCGAGCGCACCATCGGCGAATACGAAACCGGCACCGTGATTCATCTGGCCGCGCAGACCATCGTCGGCATCGCCAATCGCAATCCGGTCTCGACGTTCGAAAGCAACATCCAGGGCACGTGGAATCTCTTGGAGGCCTGCAGGCGCTCGCCAGGCGTGCGCTCCATCGTCATCGCCTCTTCCGATAAGGCCTACGGCGATCAGGAAATCCTGCCGTACGACGAGGACACACCCCTGCAGGGCAGGCATCCCTACGACGTCAGCAAGAGCTGCGCCGACCTCATCTCGCAGACTTACGCTCAAACCTACGGCCTGCCCGTGGCAGTGACCCGCTGCGGCAATTTCTATGGCGGCGGCGATCTCAACTGGAATCGCATCGTGCCCGGGACTGTGCGGTCGGTGCTGCGCGGCGAGCAGCCCATCATCCGCTCCGACGGGCAGTACGTGCGCGATTACTTCTATGTGGAGGATGGCGCGGCCGCTTACATGCTTCTCGCCGAACAACTCCACTGCCGTCCCGACCTGCACGGGCTGGCCTTCAACTTCTCGATCGAGAGCGAAGTCACGGTTCTCGGACTGGTGAAGAAGATCCTGCACGCGATGAACTCGAATGTCGAGCCGAAGATTCTGAATGAGGCGTCCAACGAAATCCGCCGCCAATATCTGAGCGCCAAGCGGGCTCGCACGATGCTGAAGTGGTCGCCCCTGTTCACGCTGGATGAAGGCATCGAGCGGACCGTGTCGTGGTACCGGGAGTTTCTGGCATGAGCGATCTGCGCGAACAAATTCTGCGCCTGGTTGCCGAATACCATGCCGAGGCCTTCGCGGCGAAAACCTTTGTGAGCGGCGAGAGTGCGGTGCCGGTATCGGGGAAGGTTTTCGACGCCGCCGAGCTGCAGCACCTCGTCGACGCCTCGCTGGATTTCTGGCTGACCACGGGACGTTATGCGGCGCGCTTCGAAAAAGAGTTCGCGCGCTGGATGGGAATCCGCGAGTGCTTGCTCGTAAATTCGGGATCGTCCGCGAATCTGTGCGCGGTGTCGGCCCTGACCTCGCCCAAGCTCGGCGACCGCCGGCTCGTGCCCGGCGATGAAGTCATCACCGTCGCGGCCGGATTTCCGACCACGGTCAATCCGATCATCCAGAACGGCCTGGTCCCGGTCTTCGTCGATGTCACGCTGCCGACGTACAACGTGGATGTGACGCAGCTCGAGGCCGCGCTTTCGCCCCGGACGCGGGCGCTCATCATCGCGCACACGCTCGGCAATCCCTTCGATATCGAAGCCGTGACGGAATTCGCTCGACGCCACAAGCTCTGGCTGATCGAAGACTGCTGCGACGCGGTTGGCTCCACGTGGCGCGGCCGCAAGGTCGGGTCTTTCGGCGATTTCGCGACCACCAGTTTCTATCCGGCCCACCACATCACCATGGGAGAAGGCGGCGCGGTCCTCACGAATCAACCGCTGCTGCGCACGCTGGCCGAATCCTTCCGCGATTGGGGCCGTGACTGCTGGTGCCAGCCCGGCTGCGACAATACCTGCGGCAAGCGCTTCGACTGGCAGCTCGGCGAACTCCCCTGCGGTTACGATCACAAGTACACGTACTCGCACATCGGTTACAACCTGAAGCTCACCGACATGCAGGCCGCCGTCGGCGTCGCGCAATTGCAAAAGCTCGACGGCTTCCTGGCTGCGCGCCGGCAGAATTTCGCCCGCCTGCGCGAAGGCCTCCGCCCGCTGGAAGAATTCTTCATCCTGCCCAAAGCCACCAAAGGCGCCGACCCGGCATGGTTCGGATTCCCCATCGCCGTGCGCCCGGGCGCGCCCTTCTCGCGCAATCAGGTGACCGGCTTCCTCGAACAGCGCAAGATCGCTACCCGCCTGCTCTTCGGCGGCAACCTCACGCGCCAGCCCGCGTATCAGGGGCAGAACTTCCGCACCATCGGGAATTTGAAGAACACCGATTTCGTCATGGACCGAGTCTTCTGGATCGGTCTCTATCCGGGTATCACGCCGGCGATGTTGGACTACACCGTCGAGACTTTTCACTCCCTGTGCGCCATGCCGCTGCTATGCCCAACCCTTTAGCCGCCGATCTCGACCACGTGCTCGCGCATACGCCCGAAGTGTGGGATGCGTTGCGCGGCGCCCGCCTGTTCATCACCGGAGGCACGGGTTTCTTCGGCTGCTGGCTGCTGGAATCGTTCGCATGGGCCTGCGACCGGATGCAGCTCGACGCGACTGCGACGGTACTGACGCGGTCGCCCGAGGCATTCCGCGCGAAGGCTCCGCACCTGGCCGATCATCGCGCCATTCGCCTGCATCGCGGCGATGTGCGGTCGTTCGAATATCCAGCCGGCAAGTTCACTCATATCATTCACGCTGCCAGCGATGCGACTCCATCGCTTTGCCGCGAGCGTCCCCTGCTGGTGATGGACACGATCGTCGATGGCGCCCGCCGCACTTTGGACTTCGCGGTTACCGCCGGCGCGAAGCGGTTTCTGCTGACCAGCTCCGGCGCGGTTTACGGGTCGCAGCCGCCCGATGTGATGCGCGTAGCAGAAGGTTGGGCCGGTGCGCCCGCCACCACCGTTGTACCTTCCGTTTACGCCGAATCCAAGCGCATGGCGGAGTTGCTCTGCACCCTTTACGCCCAAACTCACGGGCTGGATTGCCTGATCGCCCGCTGTTTCGCTTTCGTAGGTCCCCATCTGCCGCTGGACGCGCACTTCGCGATCGGCAACTTCATTCACGATTGCATCAACGGCCGTCCCGTGCAGGTAAACGGCGACGGTACGCCGTATCGATCCTATCTTTATGCGGCCGACCTGGCCGTCTGGCTTTGGACCATTCTGGTCAAAGGCCACAATCTCAAACCTTACAACGTCGGCTCTGAAGTGGAAGTCACGATCGCCGAGACTGCCGAAGCAGTGGCGGCGGCGCTCGGCTCGCCGCATCCAGTCTGCATTGCCGGTAAGGCCGTAGCAGGCGCGCAGGCGCAGCGCTACGTGCCGTCCACCGCTCGCGCACGCAACGAATTACAGCTCCGGGAGTGGGTCCCCTTGCAGGAATCCATCCGGCGCACCGCGGCCTCGATTTCGGTCCCGGCCCCCAAAGGAGAATTGGCATGAAAGATCTATCCCGCCGTCCGTTATTCATCTTCGAGATGGCGAACAATCATTCCGGCAGCGTGGAGCACGGGCTGCGAATCGTGAAGGCCATGCAGGAAGCCTCGCGCGATTTCCCCTTCAGCTTTGCGGTGAAGCTGCAGTATCGCGATATCGACACGTTCATCCATCCCGACTACAAGAACCGCACCGATCTCAAGTTCGTGAAGCGCTTCTCGGAAACCCGGCTCTCCTGGGATGACTACAAGCGCATCAAGGACGCCATCGTAGACGCGGGCATGCTGGCCATCTGCACTCCGTGGGATGAGATCTCGGTCGGCAAGATCGAAGAGCACGGCTACGACTTCATCAAGGTCCCGAGCTGTTACCTGAATGATTGGCCCCTACTGGAACGTGTCGCCGAATCGAGCCTGCCCATCATCGGCTCTATTGCCGGCATGGCGCTGCAGGAGGTCGACAAGGTAGTCAGTTTCTTCCACCATCGCAACCGGCCCTTCTCGCTGATGCACTGCGTGGGCGAATATCCCACCCGCGACGAGAATCTGCAGCTCAACCAGATCGAGTTGATGAAGAGGCGCTATCCCGACGTCGAGATCGGCTACTCCACGCACGAACGGCCCGACAACTACGACGGTGTGAAGATTGCCATCGGCTTCGGCGCGACCATGTTCGAAAAGCACGTGGGGGTGGAGACCGATACGATCAAGCTGAATGCCTACTCGGCCAATCCGGAGCAAGTGCGGTTGTGGCTGAGCTCGGCTGCGAGCGCGCTGGCGATGTGCGGAGTCAAGGACCGCCGCTACCCCTTCACAGAACTGGAAACCAAGACTCTGCGCGACTTGCAGCGCGGCGTCTTCGTGAACCGGCCCATCCATGTGGGAGAAAAGCTGCGCGACTCCGACCTGTTCTACGCGATTCCCAACAGCCCCGGCCAGATCGTCGCGAATGATCTTTCGAAATACGCGAACTTCTACGCGCTCAAGCCGCTGGAAGCGGGGCAAGCGGCGAAGTTCGACGAGATGCGGTCGTGCAACAGCCGCGACCAGGTGTATCGCATCATCGGCGACGTGAAGAAGATGCTGAAGCGCAGTAAGGTGATCGTGCCCGGCCAGTTGGAGCTGGAGATTTCACACCACTATGGCCTCGACAGCTTCGCGAAGTTCGGTTCCACCATCGTGACCGTGGTGAATCGCGAATACTGCAAGCGCGTGATCGTGCTGCTGCCCGGACAGACTCATCCCGAGCAGTGGCATCAACAGAAGGACGAGACGTATCACATCCTGCATGGCGAAATCACGCTGACGCTGGATGGCGTCGAATCGGTAAAGAAGGCCAATGACGTGGTGGTGATCCCGCGCGGAGTGCGGCACGGCTTCGTGACTCAGACCGGCACCGTCATCGAAGAAGTCTCCTCCTGCTACGTGCAGAGTGACTCGTTCTATACCGATTCGACCATCGAGCAAAATCCCAATCGCAAGACTTACGTCGCCTACTGGATGCAATGATGCGCACCATCGTGTGGGACATCGACGACGTGCTGAACGACCTGATGCATGCCTGGTTTACGTCGGTCTGGAAACCGGCGAATCCCGGCTCGCATCTGGAATATCGCGATATCGCGGACAATCCGCCGTACCAGAGCCTGGGCATCGGCGAGTCCGAGTATCTGGCTTCACTCGACGCGTTTCGGCTGTCGGCGGCGTCGCGAGATATGGCGCCGAACCCCGCGATTGTCGAATGGCTGCGCGAGCACGGCTCGGCCTTCCGCCATGTCGCGTTGACTGCCCGCCCGCTCGATACCGCACCCCCCGCGGCCGAGTGGCTGTTCCGGCATTTCGGCGATTATTTCCGGTGCTTCGGCGTGGTGCCGTGCCGTTCTATTGCCGGAACGCCGCAATACGACCGGGATAAAGGCGATTTCCTGAGATGGCTGGGCGGCGCGGATTACTTCGTGGACGACAGCCCGGCGAACGTGGCGGCGGCGCGAGCCCTGGGGATTCACGGCATCGTCTATCCCCAACCGTGGAACGGCGCCATTCATACCGTGGGCGACGTACTGAACATGATCGCTCAGAGGTCTCCAGTCGAAATCCACGCCTGAGTGTCCATACTCCGCTGCACAGCTTCGACAAACTCCATGTAACGGACACCGGTTGCGAAACTTGGTTCTGGTTGTCCGCCTTCACGCACGCCACGAATGAAGTCCTGCTCCACGGTCCAACTCCCGATGAAGTCGGCCGGCACGGAGACCGGGCTCAACTGGTCCTCGCCCCGTTTGCCCAACAGGATCCGGTCAGCCGTAAAATCATAGGCCAGTGTGCCGTCGCTGCCGAAGATCTCCAGCAGGTCTCCTCCGGCGTGTTGTGCGACTCCGCTCCACTGCAGAGTGCCTTCCAGATTGCCGGGCCAGCGGCCCAGGACCTGCACGAAGTCCGGAATTTGTACGGTGTATCCCGCGCGTTGGGGAATGCAGACGCGGCCCTGGGCGCACAAAGCCGTGGGATGGCCCAGGAACCGACCGAGCACTTCCGCGTAAATACCGACGCTGAGAACGTTGTTGCCGCTGATTTCCCGCTGTTGCCGCCAGTGCGCCGGCGTGGAAGGGTCGGACCAGGCCGAGTTCATCGAGCGCAGTTGAAAATGAAACAGATCGCCGATGCAGCGCTGCCGTAGTAGTTCCTCGAAATAGCGTCCGTGCTTAATCGCGTTGGGCGGAGGACACAACATCGCCACCTGTCCGGGATGCGCTTGCGCGGCCGCCAGCATGGCCCTCGCCTCTTGTAGATTGCGAGCCATCCTTGCCTGGCAGAACACATGCTTTCCCGCCTCCAGCGCGGCAATGGCGATTGGCGCATGCAACTGCGGCGTAGTCCCGATCCAGATCACGTCGAGGTCGGTACGACGGACCACATCCTCCCATTTCCCGGCGACTTCGGGAATGTCGAACTCCTTTGCGAATGCGGCCGCCGTTTCTGCGCGGCGGTTGCAGACGACCGCGATGTCCACCGCTGGAATCGCTCGCAAGCCAGGCAGATGGCGAAGACGGACGATCCCGCCCGCACCGATAATTCCGATCCGCAGTTTCTCCGTTTGCCCCATTATTTGACTACCCAGGCGGGCTTCTCCATGCTCTCCTTTTTCCCGGTTCCCAACGCCGGCATCAACTGCTTTAAGGCGCGGAGCATGTCCGGCAGTCCGTCGAGCGGCAGCGCATGATCATCGTCGAACAGACCTTCCAGGCCCTGCTCTTTGACATAAAAGAACATCGAATGCGGTTCGAACGCAAGGGCAAGTTTCAGCACATCGTGATATCTCGAGTGCAGCCCAAACGCCACTGGCAGGCCAGTTGCATGGGCCATCGCCGGGATCGCTTTCAGGTTCACGTCATTCAGGTCCTGCGAGAGCTGTGTGTGAATGAGAATTCCGTTGCCCACCCCTTTACTGCCTTCCACCACCTCGTTCATGCTGGAAAGGCCCGTCGAGAGGAACACCGGCGCGCCGGTGGCGAAGAGTGCGGCTCGCAAGCTCTCATTGCCAAAATCCCAACTCAGCGTTTTCCAGAAGTCCACCCCGATCTCCGCGAACGTCTCGACCTGCGACTGGTCCGCGATGGCGATGCCGAAACGCGCACCCGCCCGGCGAACGGTAATGGAAGCCTCCCTGTAAAAGTCCAGCGGGAGTTTGCGGCGGGACCTCTCCGTCGATTCGTAGAACTTTGGCTCGCGAATCTGAAAGGTCACACCGTCCACGCCGGCCTCGAGAACTCGGGCGACAGTGCTCCTTGCCCGGTTCTCATCGCCCAGGTGATTCAACCCGATCTCCGCAATTAGTGCGCTCATTTGGATGGTCCTTATGGTCTCGCCGCGCTCTGGGATTCCTCGATCAAGCGGGCGGGCAGGTTTTCGGATGCCGGATCGAGCGGCACGATCATGTTCTGCCGGAACTCCTCACGGGACAGCAGTGGCGACATGTCTTCGAGCGGCATGGAACGCATCGTCCCATCGGGTTGCGGCAACGCCATCGACTTCGGCCAGAGCGCCTCGTTCTCCTGCACGTGGACATCGATGATGAGCGGTCCACGCTGCGCCAACGCCGTGCGTACGCCTTCCTCCAGGTCCGCCGCGTCGTCGATCCGCATCGCAGGAATGCCGTGAGCCTTGGCGATCTCCATGAAATCCGGAAAACCCAGGCGCGCCTCCGGTCCCGTCCCCACATACCGTCCCTCGAAGTAATTGCGCTGCGTGTTT
>Ga0070683_100001469_pt1 | contig 18147 bp, 14 predicted proteins | sample KBSC713LmetaG_FD_64662 | JGI IMG/M metagenome (GOLD analysis project Ga0070683, IMG submission 64662) | Corn rhizosphere microbial communities from Kellogg Biological Station, Michigan, USA - KBS C7.1-3L metaG | ecosystem: Host-associated > Plants > Roots > Rhizosphere ... | reverse complement strand
AAATTTACGGCGTGCGCACCTTGCTCAACGGCACATTGCTGCCGGCGCCGCATATCGGCCGGCATAATACGGCGGTGATGCGCGCGGTGCGCGACGCCGGCTTCGAGGTCGGGATCCACAGTTACAACCATTATCGCTGGCAGGATTACGTGCAGACGATGCGCACCGAAGAAATCCGCGATGAATTCGTCGCCGCGCGAGCGGAGTTTCTGCGAGTCTTCGGCCGCGAGGCGCAGACCGCAGGCGCCGCGGGCTGGCAGAGCAACGCTCGCAGCCGCGAAGTTTACGATGAGGCGAATCTGCTTTATTCCAGTGACACGCGCGGCACGTCGCCATTTTTTCCCCGCATCGACGATCGCGTGTTCAACACGCTCGAAATCCCGAGCACCTTGCCCACATTCGACGAGTTGATGGGCCGGCCGGAATATCCGGATGGCGAACTCGTGGACCACTATCTGTCATTGCTGCGGAACGATCGGGTGAACGTGTTCACACTCCACGCCGAAATCGAGGGAATGGGCCGCCGGATGCTTTTTCGGGAGCTGCTCGATGCTTGCAAGAAGGTCGGTGTGGAATTTATCCGCCTTGATGAATTTGCGCGCGAGTTGCTTGCGGATCGCGCGGCGATTCCGATTTGCGATCAAGTGATGGCCGAGATCGATGGCCGGACCGGCCGCGTCGCGACGCAGGATGGTCGGGTGACTGGGGGTTGATCTCGATTCACGTAGGCCCAAGCCGCCCGCCGCGCGCTCGTGGCCAGATTTCAAAAGGAGTCACTACCCAGGCAAATCCCGCCCTTGACACCCCTGTGGGCGTCCGCCACTTCTGACCCTCTTTTCCTTACAAAGTCATGCAACCTACATTCCGTCCGCACCGCAAGAAGCGCGCCCGCAAGATCGGCTACCGCGCGCGCATGTCCACTAAAGGCGGCCGCAAAGTCATCAAGGCCCGCCGCCTCAAAGGTCGCAAGCGCCTGACGGTCGTCTGAGCGTCCGTCGGAGCTGCGAGCGCCAGCGAGTGGAGCCCTTTCGCCCGTCGCTCAATATCCATGCGTTTTCGCCCTGAGCAGCATTTGCGACGCCAGAGCGATTTTCGGGCCGTCCGGGAAAAAGGCCGTCGGATCAACTGCGGACCGTTTACGTTGTGGTGTCTTCACCGCGAAACGGAAATCACACCAGCGCCCCTGCCGCGCGTGGGATTCGTCGCATCAACCGCGTCCGTCGGTCACGCCGTGTTGCGCAATCGCGCCAGGCGTCGGCTTCGGGAAATATTTCGCCGCAATCAGGAACTCGTGCCGACCGGCTGCGATCTGCTGCTGACCGCGCGCGCGTCACTCAACCAGCTTGATTATGCCGAGATCGAACGAAAGTTTATCGACGTGTGCCGGCAAATCGCATCCGTGAAAAACAAATGACGCACCAGCCGTCATCGCCATTCTCAACGCCATCTCTATTCAGCAGCCGCACGGGCTTTTCCGCTGAGGGGTCGGCGAAAGTGGATTACGGTGTGATCCCCAAGATTACGCAGGCGGTTGCATTCGCGACGATCACCGTCGCGCAGGTTCCCGCGCGCGTGCTGCTCGCGTTCCTTTGGCTGTATCAGCGCACGCTTTCGCCGGTGCTGCCCGTGATCACGGGCGGTTCGTGCGGATGTCGTTTTTTTCCGTCATGTTCGCATTACGCCGTCGGTGCGATTCGCGAACACGGAGCGCTCATGGGCACCCTCCTCGCACTCCGCCGGCTGGGAAAATGCACGCCGTTGCACCCCGGCGGATTCGATCCGGTGCCGCCGCGTCGTCGGCCTCGATGTGTCGCGACGCGCATCGCGCCGAGTTCCCGGCGCGTGAATACATGGACCGAAGAATCCGTCCCACACGTGGAAAACGCACCCTAAGCCACGGCCGCGCCAAAATTTTCACCACACTCACTCCCCTTTTTTCATGGATAAGAAGAACACCATTATCGGCGTCGCGCTGCTGCTCGGAGCGTTTGCGAGTCTTTACCTCATCCCAAAACTTTCGCCGCCACGCCTTATTCCGCCTGCGCCGGCCGCCAGCTCGCCAAGCACAACCGCATCTGCTCCTGCCGCCGCCAATCCCGCGCAACCGAGTGCCCCGCCGACCGCCGCCGATAACAACCACTCCGCGTTTGCTGCCGCCACGACAGAGGCGGCCAACGCCACCGTCACCATTCTCGAAAATGATTTTGTGCGCGTGAGTTTCACGGATATGGGCGGAGCGATCCGTGATGTTGCCCTGAAAAATTTTCCGGCCGAACTCGGCCATTCCACTCCCTATGTTTTCAACGCGCAGCACGCCGATCCGCTGCTGGCCTTCGTGGATTTCCCCGGACTCGATCGCGGCACGCGTTTCGATCTCGTTTCACACAACGCGACCGAGATCGTCTATCGCGCCGTCTTCGACGGACGCTTCGAAGTAACCCGCCGCTACTCGCTCGTGGCGCAGCCGGACAGCCGCCACGATCCCTACGTGCTGCGGCACGAAACTCAATTCCGCAACCTCACCGACAAGCCGCTCCCACTTCCTCGGGTCGCGCTCAGCGATGGCACGGTTGTACCCGTGAACGAAACGGTTTACGGTCGCGTGATAAGCAGCGGCTACTCCGATGGGAAAAGCCAGACGTTTCTCCCGCGCACGAAATTCGAGGGCGGCAACGGCCTGTTGGGGATTGGCGCGCACGGCGCCACTCCGGTGATCGCCAGCGGCGGCCCAATCGTCTGGTCCGCCATCGATAATCAGTTTTTCACCAGCATTCTCACACCTGATCAGCCGGCCGCCGGTCTGGTCACGCGGCGCGTGAAGGTCCTCGCGGATTTGCCGAACGAAGATCAAAATGCCTACGGCCTGGCGGCCGAAACCCAGTTCGATCCAGCGCCGCTTGCGCCGCACGGCGAAACCGATCTCGGCCTCAACTTATATGTTGGCCCGAAGGAATATCACCGCCTCGCCAACTCCGATATTTTCAAGGCCGATCAGGACAAGGTGATGCAGTTCGGGAAAATTTTCGGATTTTTCAGCCAGCTCCTCAACACGCTCATGACGTGGATGCACGGCCTGGTCTCGAACTGGGGCATCGCGATCATCCTCACGACGCTCACGTTGAAAACGCTTTCTCTGCCGTTCACGCTGGCGGCATCGCGATCGGCGAAACGCATGCAGAAAATTCAGCCGGAAATGCAGGCGGTCCGCGAGAAATTCAAAGACAATCCCCAGAAGCTCCAGGCCGCGACGATGGAGCTGTTCAAAAAGCACAAGGTGAATCCGATGGGCGGCTGTATCCCCGTTCTGATCACGATGCCGTTTTTCTTCGGATTCTACACGATGCTGCGCAGCACCGCCGAACTCCGGTTCGTCCCATTTCTCTGGGCCAGCGATCTCTCCGCGCCCGATACGATTGCGCATGTTTTCGGGCTGCCGCTCAATATCATGCCGATTCTGATGGGCGCCACGATGATCATCCAGATGCATCTCACGCCCTCGCCGACCGTGGACAACGCGCAGGCGAAGATGATGAAGTTCATGCCCTACATGTTCGCGCTGTTTTGCTATAACTTCTCCTGCGCGCTCGCCCTATATTCAACTGTCAACGGCATCTTCACCATCGGCCAGCAGCTGGTGATCAACCGCATGAAAGACACCGGTGATCCGACCAATGCGCCCGCTGTAACAAAAAGTCCGAGCGGCAAGCCCTTGAAAAATGTCACGCCCGCGAAAAAGAAATAGCTGGTGAACCGTTGTCCCGACCGTGCCGAGTTTCGCTTGCACCAAACCCGAGGCGATGAGGACAACCGTCCCTCCTTCAAACCCTAAACTCGGAACTAGGAAACGCAGAACCGAAATCCGGAGGATTTCATGGCCGGCCATAATAAATGGTCCAAAGTAAAACGCCTCAAAGCCGTCACCGACGCGCGCAAAGGCAAAGTCTTCTCCCGTCTGTCCCGCGACATCACGCTCGCTGCGAAATCCGGCGGCGGTGATCCCGACGGCAACGCCCGGTTGCGCACGCTCTTGTTGAAAGCCCGGGATGCCAACATGCCCGTCGAAAATATCGGGCGAGCCATCAAGAAGGGAACCGGCGAGCTGCCTGGCGTCGTGTTTGAGGAAATCACTTACGAAGGTTATGGACCCGGCGGAGTGGCCTTTATTGTGAAGGTGACGACCGACAACAAACAACGCGCCGCGCAGGAGGTGCGCTCCGCCTTCACCCGCTGCGGCGGCAATCTCGCCAGCACGGGCGCCGTCTCGTTTCAATTTCTCCACGCCGGCCAGTTTCTCATCGGAAAAGGACAGACCGCCGAGGATGCGTTGATGGAAATCGCGCTCGAAGCCGGCGCCGACGACGTGCTCGTGACCGACGATGGTTATGAAGTGCGCTGCGCCGTTCATGCCTTCGACAAAGTCGCCCAGGCTCTCGAACAAAATCGGCTGAAACCAGAAAGTGCCGAGATCGCGTACATTCCCACCACGACCGTGCCGGTGACCGACCCACACGTTGCGCAAGGCGTGATGAAGCTCCACGACGCGCTCGAAGAACTCGAAGACGTGCAACAACTTTTCTCGAACGAGGAAATCGACGATTCCGTCGTCGCTCAAAAGTAAGATCGTCTCCGACCGGCTCATCCGCGCTCGAACCGGGCATCAGGCGGATTGAAAATTCGCCGAGCCGCCGGACGCCACCGTTCGCTGATGACAAACCTCCCCCTTGTCTCGTTCACGTCGATGCGCGACCGTTCCGCTTCAATATGACGGACGACTCGACTGACCTTGTGGCCTACGACCACCTCGCTCCCGGCGAAGTGGGGATCGTCGCGCCGCATGATTTCGTCTACGCCAAACCTTTTACATTCAAGAGCGGCCAGACCCTGCCCGGATTCACTCTTCGTTACGAAACGTACGGCGCGCTCAACGCCACCCGTGACAATGCCATCCTCATTTGCCACGCATTGAGCGGCGATCATCACTGTGCGGGTCTGCATACACCCGAGGATCGCAAACCCGGTTGGTGGAATAATCTCATCGGCCCGGGCAAAGCCGTCGACACCGATCGCTTTTATGTCGTCTGCGCCAATGTCCTCGGCGGCTGTCAGGGCTCAACCGGTCCTTCCTCCACGAATCCCGCCACGAATCGCCCGTACGGAGTCGGATTTCCGTTTGTGACGATCCTCGACATGGTCAACGCGCAAAAAATCCTGCTCGACCACCTCGGCGTCAGTGAGCTGCACGCCGTGATCGGCGGATCGATGGGTGGCATGCAAGCGTTGCTTTTCGCAATCGAGTTTCCCAGTTACACCCGCCGTATCGTCGCGATGGCTACGACCGCGCGGGAGGGCGCGCAGGCCATCGCGTTCAACGAGGTCGGGCGTCAGGCGATCGTTCAGGACCCGGACTGGAATCGCGGAGACTACGCGAAAGGCGCCGGCCCGCGCGTCGGCCTCGCGATCGCGCGCATGATGGCGCATATCACGTACGTTTCCGACGCGAGCATGGACCGGAAATTCGGTCGCCGGAAAAAATCCGAAGCCGCCGCCAACGGCTACAACTTCGAAGTCCAGTTCGAGGTCGAGGGCTATCTCCGCCATCAAGGCCAGAGTTTCATCAATCGTTTCGACGCCAACTCGTACCTGTACATCACGCGCGCCCTCGATCATTTCGATCTCCCGCAAGCTTACGGTTCACTCGAGGCGGCGTTCGCTCCGGTGCAGGCGGACACGCTGGTCGTCGGTTTTACGAGCGACTGGCTTTTTCCGCCGGAGCAGAATCGCGCGATCGCGATCGCGCTTTTGCGCGCCGGAAAACGCGCCAGTTACGCGGAACTCGCGACGGATCTCGGCCACGATTCCTTCCTGCTCGAATCCGAGGAACTGTACGCGCTCATCCGCGGCTTTCTCGAGAGCAAGGTCTCGCCGGTCGATTTCACGATCTGATTTTTTCATCTCCCGAATGCACGCGAACGCAATCGAAACCGAAACCAGCCGGCATTTAGCCCAATCGTTTCGCCCCGGTTTGCGTCGGTTCGCCGGCTGTTTATTCCCGTGAGCAAATTCCTCGAAAAACGCACGGTGGACATGCAGATCATCGGGGAATGGGTCGAACCTTCTTCCCGGGTGCTCGATCTCGGCTGCGGCCGCGGCGCCCTGCTCGATTATCTCGTCCAGACGAAACAGGTGTGCGGCGTCGGCGTGGATCTCGATTTTCATCGTATCACCGCCTGCGTTACGCGGGGACTGTCTGCCTATCAAGGCGACATGACTTCATTCATGCGGCAGTTTTCCGATCGTCACTTCGATCGTGTCATCTGCTCGCGCACGGTTCAGGAGCTCGATGATCCGACTGCAGTTATTCTCGAGGCGCTGCGGGTCGGGCGCACCGTCACGGTCGGGTTCGTCAATCACGGTTTTTGGAAAAACCGCGTCGATGCGCTGCTGCGCGGCCGGAAAGTTCGGAATGACGTGTACACGACCGAGTGGTTTGAAAGCCGTCCGGCCAATCCACTGACGATCGCCGATTTTGAACATTTCTGCGCCGTGAAAAGCATCCGCGTCGCCCGTCGCGCCCATCTGCGCGGCGACTGGCACACGCCGTGCCGCGCACGGCCGAATCTTTTCGCCGGATACGCGCTGTACGACCTGGCGAAATAGTCCGTACGCTTTACGCCGCACTGCAGGTCGAACGATCAGCTTCAACGCTTGCCGAAGCCGGATCCTGCACGAGCACCGGCTGCTTGACCTCGCCGAGTTCGTCGTAATTTCGCAAACGCTCGAGCACCATTGCCGTCAGCCGGTTGCCCGCCCCGACCAATACCAGCCCATCCGGCGTCACGATGTCCGACACGACAACCTGGTTCTCTTTCAATTCTTTCACGTACAACGTCCGCACCGGCGTATTCGCCGAGAGTGCATTGGCCAGAAAAGCTTGAAAGCATACGAAGCACTGCTCGAGCAGCCGCGGATCGTAAACCCCAGCGCGCGCCTTCATCGTTTCGAGGGCGCGCTGTTTCACGATTCCCTCGGCCTCGAGCGCCAGCCGGTCGCCGAGAATTCTGAGCATGCGCGCGCCCAGCGGAATCTGTTCGCCCGCACATTCGTCCGCGGGAAATCCGCCGCCATCGAAAGCTTTGTTTTGATATAGCACGATGCGTGCGACTCCAGCGAGCCGCGGGATTCCCACGAGCAAGTCGTGGCCCACTTGCGGCGCGCGCCGGAGAATTGTCTGCTCGCCCGTGGTGAGGTCGAGGCAGGAGCTGATCTTCTGGAGCACGCGCGCCGGCAGGGACGCGTAACCGATCGGCGAAAGCAATGCGGCGATTTCCAGCTCCCATGCCGGCGTCGCACCAATCGCCTGCGCAAATTGCCGCATCGATTCGCGCAAGCGCTGTCCGCGGCCGAGCGCGTCCGGCGCCACCATGCCGAGCACGTCGGCCATCACTTTCACGCTGCCCGTCAACGTGCCCTCGAGCAGTTCGCGCTCCATGCGCAACATTTCGAAATGCTTCAACCCGCCTTCGATCGCCGGAATGAGGACCTCCGGCGGACATGGCTTGTTTAGGAAACGAAAAACCTGGCCGCGATTGACTGCATCCGCCGCCGTTTGCTGATCCGCATTGCCGGTGAGCATGATTCGCACGGCATCGGGCGCGAGCACTCGCGCGCGCTCGAGAAACTCGACTCCATCCATCACCGGCATGCGCATGTCGACCACAAGCAGCGCGTACGGCCCGCTCGCGCGGATCATTTCCAAACCCTCCTGTCCGCCCAGCGCAGTGTCGAACGTGAAAAGCCGGCGCAGCGTCCGTTGAAACGCCGCCAGCAGGTTCGGATCATCGTCGACGAAAAGAATTTTTTGCGGGGTCATGGGGATCGGCTTGGTCTCACGTGGCGTCGGGGTTTTGCTGGGGAAGCTCCAGCGGGAGTTTCACAATGAACGTCGTGCCACGTCCGGGCTCGGTCTTCAGATCAATGGTGCCATGGTGATGTTTGACGATGACCGTTTGGACGATCGCGAGACCCTGGCCGGTCCCTTTGCCCGTGGCTTTCGTCGTGAAAAAAGGCTCGAAAATCCTGCCGCGGATTTCCGGCGGGATTCCCGTTCCGGTATCCTCGACTTCGAGCACCGCCCACGGTGCTTCCAGCCGCGTGCGCACCGTGATCTTGCCGCGCTCGCCACCGCGGATCTTCAACGCGTCGCCGATTGCGTGCGAGGCGTTGATGATCAGATTAAGCATCACTTGATTGAACTCATCGACCACGCACGGCACGAGCGGAAGGTTTGGATCGAGCTCAGTGGCAACCTCGGCCACGTACTTCCACTCGTGGCGCGAAACGACGAGCGACGTCTCGATTGCCCGATTGAGATCGGCCGGCGTCAAATCGGGCGAGTTCGGATGGGCGAATTCCTTCAGCGAACAAACGATGCGCGCCACGCGCGTAAGTCCGTCGAGAGTTTGCCGCAGGCAGCGGGGAATTTCTCCGGTGAGATATTCGATCTCCGCCTCCTTCTCCGCCGCGTCGATGGCGCGCAGCGCTTCAGTGCAATCCGGATGGGCGGCCGCGCATTCGCGCAGCGTGGCAAAGCGGCTGATCAGGGTGGTATATTTTGCAAATGCATCCGTGAGGAAATGGGTGTTGTCGGTGATGAATTGATTCGGCGTGTTGATCTCGTGCGCGACGCCCGCGGCGAGCCGGCCGATCGACTCCATTTTTTGCGCGAGCTGTAACTGCGTTTCCATTTCCTGGCGCGAACGTTCAGATCCTTTCCGCTCCGTGATGTCATGGGACACCCCGAACGTTCCGATAATTTTCCCCACCGCGTCGTAGAGCGGCAATTTCGTCGTCGCGACCCAGCTGACGTGGCCGTCCTCCCACGTTTCCATTTCCTCGATATTGAGAATCGGCTCTCCCGTCGAAAGGATTTTCTGCTCGTCCGCAAAGGCCGGCCCAGCGTGTTCCGCCGTAAAGAAATCGAAATCCGTTTTGCCGATCGCCTCACTCGGATCGCTCAAGCCAAATTTTTTCGCCTGGGACCGGCTGAGACGAAGAAACCGGCTCGACGCGTCTTTAAAATAGATGGTATCCGGCACGTATTCGAGCAGTGCATGCAGCAATTGACGATCGGTGAACCGCGTGCCGTTCACCACTTCCGTCAACGCGCGCTCCTGCGCGTGCATGCACAGGAAATCCGTGCCGTCGCTTTGATGGGTCCTGAACGTCGCGACCACCGCAAACTCACCACCCCAAACATCCCGCAGATCGCATTCGCCCGACCAGCGGCCGAGCACGCGTACTTGGGGAAGAATCTCCGCTTGCAGTCGCTGGCGCGACGACAGGCCCACGTTGTCCAAAAGACTCAGCTTCGCCGCGTCGGTGCGCGCGCCGGGATTGAAGCGCTCGCTCGCCGGCTGGTTGAGATAAACGACCCGGAGATCCGACAACAGATATATCGCGATCAAACCCGAAACTTCGCCGAGCATCGCGATCAAAAGTTCCCGTCGCGTCTCCTCGTCCAGCAACGGCGCCGCGGGCGATTCCAAATCGTCGTCGACTCTAGACGCAAACGCCTGGGCCGCCGGGAAAGGCGCCTTGGTCCGACCGCTACTGCTAATCGTGTTCACCATTCCGATCTATCGGCACAGTTCCCCCGACTCTGCGCTGAATCGGGTAAATTTCCGGCAAATACCTTGCGGTGCAATGCGACCCACGACTCCTCGAACATTGCCTGCCAGGCTCAACATCGGCTGCGACGCATCGTGGGCATTGCCTCCTGCGCGCGCAAGCAAGCGGAGTTGTTCCACTTCGCTCTCCATCGTCGCTCCTCAATTCGGCACCTCGGTCGCGCGCGCCGGAATTTTCGCCCGATCAAATTGCTTCGCGCGCCAACGTCTTCACGCTTGTGTCTGTGAAAATCCTGCCGCGTTGGCTCAGCCTGTTCCTCGTCAGCGCCGCCATTGCGGTGGCAGCCGAATTGCCCAAAGTCACTCCGGCCGAAGCCGCCCGGCGCGTGGCCGATGGCAAGGCCGTTTTGATCGACGTGCGCGAACCTGACGAGTGGGCACAGACCGGCGTGGCCGCTCCAGCGGTGCTGCTGCCGATGAGCGATTTTAATGGCGCCCAAAAACTGTGGAAACCATTTCTCGAAAAAAACGCGGGCAAGGAATTGATTCTTTACTGCCGTTCCGGTCACCGCGCGGGAATAGTTGGCACCAAGCTCGCGGACCGCGGCAGGACGGTCGCGAATGCCGGCGGATTCAAAGACTGGGCCGCCGCCGGTTTGCCCGTGCGAAAGCCGTAGGAGCGACTCGATAGCGCCGGTCTCCAGCCGGCATTCTCGAGTCGCGGACAAGATGGCGGCGCTATTGCAAACGCGCCGCCCGGAAAACGGCGACGCAATTGGAGCTGTCCATCGTGTGTAGCCAACTCGGCTCGAGCGCCGCGAACTCGCGCTCGACCGCTTCACGCAATCCGCCGACTTCGACCATCACGATTCCGTCCGGGGCGAGTCGCGGTCCGGCCTGGCGCAGGAGCTTGCGAATTATCCCGAGCCCGTCAGGTCCGCCGTCATGCGCCATTCGTGGCTCCGCCTTGAACTCGGGTTGCTGCGCGTCGACGACCGAACTCGGTTCGTACGGAGGATTGCAGACGATCAAGTCATATTTCACCGGCAGACCTTTCCGTGGCAGCGTCGACGCAGGCGGGAGCGAATCGAACACATCGCTCTCGATCAGTCTCACGCGCGCCTTCAGTCGATGCTCACGCACATTGATTTTCGCCACTTCGAGTGCGGCCGGCGAAAGGTCAATCGCATCGACTCGCGCGAGCGGAAAATGATGCGCGAGCACGATCGCGAGGCAGCCTGAACCGGTGCAAACATCGGCGATGCGGCGAACCGCGGCGCTCGTCACGCACTGCAGAATCGGGTCGCGAGAATCGGCATGGTGACGACCGAGCTGTGGAATGATTTCCAAAAAATAGCTGCGCGGAATAATCACCCGTTCATCCACATAAAACCGATGCTCGCCGAGCCACGCCTCGTGCGTGAGATAGGCGGCCGGCACACGTTCGACCACCCGCCGGCGCAACACCTCGCTCACCTTGACGCGTTCGGCAATGGTCAGTTTTTTTTCGAGCACGCCCGCGTCACTCTCGAGCGATAAACCGAGCGTGCGGAGCAACAGATAAAGCGCTTCGTCATGCGCGTTCGTCGCCACCTGACCGAAAGCGAGTTTCTCGCGCGCGTACAATTTCTCGGCAAACCGCAACCATTCCCCCAGCGTGTTCAGCCGGTCAGTCTCGGGGAGACGATCCATGTTAGTAATTGCCTCGCCCGGAAATCCTCGTGCATCCGTCACGCGAGAACCGCTTCAATTTTTCGCTTCCTCGCTTTCCGCCAGCACGTGCTCGTGGTTGAAAATATGCTCGGGGCAATAGCATTGATCGCCCGCGCATTTTGAGCAGTAGCGGAAATCCATTTCGGGATTCGTGAGATCGGTCTTGCCGCAAATGTAGCAACGATGACGCGGCTCCGGGCCGTCTTTTTTTTCCGCAACCCGCTTCGCCTGCAGCGCCATCGTGCGCCGCCGATAACGCATCGTGTCCAAAATCTCGCGGCCAAAAAAAATCAGGAAATTCCCGACCGATGCCAGAATCTGCCAGCGCGTCGAGGGTGCGCCGGTGATCAACCCATATCCATAAAAAAGCCACGTCACCAGCGCGAGCCACTTGACCTTGATCGGCAGAATGAGAAATAGCGCGAGCTCGAAGTCGGGATTGAGCCAGGCGAACGCGAGAAAAACCGACCCCGCGATAAACGCATTCGTCACCGGCGAAAGCGGAGTCAGAAACGCTGCGCCAATCGTGAGAACGACGCCGAGCAGCAGAAACAAATTATAACGAAACGCGCCCCAATAGTGTTCGAGCGCGTTGCCCATCAAATAAAACACCCACCACGCGAATGGCAGCAACGCGAGGCTGAACATCGACGAAAAGTTTACCGGCGGCGGATAAAACAGGAACGTGACCAGCCGCCAGGGTTCGCCATTCGTCACGAGCGCGGGAACCAGTAAAAATTGACGCAGATCCAGCAACCCGAGCAGCGCCGAGAGACAGACGAAAACCTGGCCAATGATAAGATAAAGCGTAACGTGCGTCAGCGCGAAGCGGCCGAAGCGGCGGTCGAGTTGGTCAAGCATGAGAGATCCCGAGTGTAGACGAAACTGATCGGCATTGCCAGCGCGCGAGGTCAGGCGCGATCCATTTGAGAATCAGATGGATTGCTTCGTTGCGACGCTCCCCGCAACGACAAAGCGGAAACGCTCGCGACAGCGCGGCTCGAAGGCAGGTGTAAACATTTAGGTGCAGGGCGAGCACGATCGGTCCGACCAGCCAGACGGCCGCCTCGTTGGATTGTCGCCGTCCGGTGAGCGAGCCGATCAACATCGCCGCCACTTGAGAAAAGCCCAGTGACGCCACGCGCCTACTTGTCTTTCGCGGGGACCAGCATCGCGACCAGCTTCGCTTTTTGCTTTTGCAACGCGGATTCGTTGACGGTTTCGAGCAGGGCTTTGGCGCGATCAGCCTTCCCCTGCTTGATCAACACATTCGCGATGTGCAGCCGCATCGTTTCGCGTTCGATGGCGGTCGGAGCCTTTTCTTCGAGCGTCGTCCACGCTTTGAGGGCACCGTCCCAATCGGGCACTTCCAAATCGTAAAACGATTCGGCGTAGCGATAGGTGAACTCGATCCGATCCGGCGCGAGTTCCGCTGCGTGTTGGAACGCCTCGTGAATCGCGTGATCGATCGCCTCGCGTTTCCACTCGCCGGATTTCAGAAAATCGTCACGCGCTTCGTAGAGCAAGGTCCCGAGCTGATAATGATACAGCGGCTCTTTCGGCGCCAATTTGATCGCCGCCAGATAATAGGGCAACGCCTCGCGCGGCTTGCCTTCTTCCGCGAGGTAGTTGCCGATCTGATTTTTCACGAGCGGTATATTTGGGTCGAGCTCGTTGGCTTTGAGGAGCATCGTGATCGACTGTTTCCGCTGGTCGACTTTGCTCAGCAGATAACCGTAGGCCGCGTACCCGTTCGCGAAATTTGGATTCGCGCGCAGCAGCTCCTCGTAACCACGGCAAACCTGCTCGATCTGCATTTGGAAATTACTCTCATCGAGCTTCGCGCCGGCCTTCGCGGCATCCGCCAAAAGTTCCTTCTGGCGATCCACGAGCTGGTCCAAGGCGCGATCCGCCATCGATTCGCTTTGCTCCGCGCGCAACGGGAGAGCCGCAGCGAGCAGCACCCCGACGAAAATTCCCCGGATGAAAAACTGTCGGAACGGCTTTGCCCCACGATCGTCCGCGGAATCGCGGCAAGACGCCGCTCGTACCGTCGGACTGCCAGGGCCAGAGAACGAAGCCGGTGGAAAAAACCAAAAAATCATGGCGGAGTGCGACATGCTCCCCCGCGGAAGGTGCCAGCGCAAACTTTGATCGCGCGTAAACCGTTCCAAGCAGGCCGCGCACGCAGTTCGGCACGCACGTGAGTTGCGCCGTCGCCTTCTTCTCCAACTTTTCCCGTCGTGCCGCCGCAACTCAGAACTCAAAACCCCGAACCCAAAACCGCGGCGGCACCCGCGCCGCCACCGCTTGGCCGCGGCGCGCGTTTTAATCCGCCCAATCGTTTCGAGTCGCTCCATGTCGAGGCCGATCCCGACTGCCCGCCGGAAGAGCAGCCGAATCCCCGCACCCAATTTTTCTACGACGCGACCGAATCACTGTTGACGAAAAACGACAGTCCGGACGTGGGATTTACTTTCGGCCTCAACGCGTATCGCGGCTGCGAGCACGGCTGCGCCTATTGTTTCGCCCGGCCATTTCACGAATACCTTGGCTGGAGCAGCGGCCTCGATTTCGAAACGAAAATTCTCGTGAAGCTTCGCGCGCCGGAACTGCTCCGCGCCGAGCTTTCGTCTCCACGCTGGAAACCGCAGCCGATCGGCATGAGCGGCGTCACCGACTGCTACCAACCCGCCGAGCGTCACTTCCGTTTGACGCGCCAGTGCCTCGAAGTCTGCGCCGAGTTCCGCCAGCCGATTTTCATCATCACCAAAAACGCTCTCGTGACGCGCGATCTCGAAATCCTGAGCGAACTGGCCCGGTATCGTTGCACCGCGGTAAATGTCTCGGTGACGACGCTCGACGCCGATCTCGCCGGCGAACTCGAACCGCGAGCATCGCGTCCGCCCGCGCGCCTGCGGGCAATCCGCGAGCTGAGCGCCGCGGGAATTCCCGTAAACGTGCTCGTCGCGCCGGTAATTCCCGGTCTCACCGATCACGAGTTGCCGGCAATTCTCGAAGCCGTGGCCGCCGCGGGGGCGACCCGCGCGAGCTACGTGCTCCTGCGTTTGCCGTACGCCGTGAAAGACGTTTTCACGCAGTGGCTGGACGATCACGTGCCGACGAAAAAAACGCGGATTCTCGACCGGCTTCGCGCGCTCCGCGGCGGAAAACTCTACGACAGCAGTTGGGGTTCGCGCATGAGCGGCGAAGGAGTTTTCGCGGAGCAGCTCGATCGCCTGTTTACCGTCGCAGCGCGCCGCGCCGGACTCAACCAAACGAGGGATCACATCGAACTCGCGACTGAGCATTTTCGCCGGCGCGCTGGAAATCAGTTGGAGTTGTTTTGAGCAGAGCCGCGTCGCCCGCAGATTAAATGCGTCGGAAACCCGGATGACGCAGTTGAATCTTCGCCCGTCTTGATCCGTGCCGGTCGCGAAAGCGGCGGGCGACTCCGAACGAACCGGTTGTGGTTGAAAATGATGTTCGCACGCGTGCGCCGCAGTCAGCCGCGGCTTGCTCCACGCTCTGCAGTGCATTGGATTTTTTCCCATGCGGCACATTCGCGTGGTCGGCCTCGATGCCGACGACACTCTCTGGCACAACGAAACTATTTTCGAGCGTATGCACGAACGTTATCGCGCCTTGTTGGCCCGATATCACGACGCACTGACGGTGGACCGAACCCTTCTCGCCACCGAAACGCGCAATCTCGAATTATACGGCTACGGCGTGAAAGGCTTCATGCTTTCATCGATTGAAACCGCGATCGAGCTTAGCGACGGCAAAATCAGCGCGGGCGAAATTCGCACGCTCATTCACCTCGGTCGCGAGATGCTGGCGCATCCGGTCGAGCTGCTCGAAGGCGCCCGCGAAACCATCGCGTCCATCGCACCATCGCATCGGCTCCTTCTCATCACGAAAGGCGATTTGCGCGACCAGCAGCGCAAACTCGCGAAGTCCGGACTCGCATCGCATTTCGAGCAGATCGAGATCGTCGCCGAAAAAGATTCCGCGACTTACGCGACCATCCTGCATCGCCACGGAATCGTTCCGGAGGAATTCCTGATGGTGGGAAATTCACTCAAGTCCGACATTCTCCCCGTGCTTGCCATCGGCGGCGGCGCGGTGCACGTGCCGTATCACTTGCAATGGGCGCAGGACCAAACCGACGCATTGCCTGACGCACCCGGCCGTTTTTTTGAATTGGCCAGCATTCGCGAGCTGCCGCGTTTGTTGCGCGGCGAGTCGTAACGCAGAATCGCCGGTCAACACGCTCCGCGATCGAGCCTTACTGCGGCCCGCTCTCGGCGTTTTGCTGATCCCTGTCATGCTAACGCCTGACGGTCTGCTCGCCATTCCCGGCGCAGCGTTCCCGTGTCTCCGTCGTTCAACTACGCCTTCAGGTTCATTGCTCGCGTTTCTTGCGCTCAGACATCACCGCGTTGACAACCTCGGTGAGTTCGCTCGCGCCGTACGGTTTCGGCACGCGTCCGCGAAAACCACTTTCCCGATAATTCGCCATGATCGGGTCGCTCGAGTAGCCGCTCGATACGATCGCCCAAACGTCGGAGTCCATGCTGCGTAATTTTTCCATCGCTTCCGCACCGCCCATGCCACCGGGCACCGTCAAATCGAGCACGACCAAATCATAAGGCCGGTCGGATGCGATCGCCGCTGCGTATTCGCTGACGACTGCGGCGCCATCGTTCACCGAGGTGACTTCGAGTCCCATGCGTTTCAAAACCGCCGCGCCCAACAGCCGAATCGGCGCCTCGTCATCCATGAGCAGCACGCGCCCAGCCTTCGGTTTTTTCGCGACCGCATCCAATTTGGCCGCCGCCGGCGGATGCGTCGCGGCGGGAACCCACACGTGAAACGTCGTGCCCTCGTTCAATTTCGAGCTCACCTCGATGTGTCCCTGATGTTTTTTAACGATCGAATAAACGGTCGCCAGTCCCAGCCCGCTGCCCTGCGACTTCGTCGTAAAATAGGGTTCGAAAATCCGCGCGACGTTCTCGGGCGTGATCCCGGAGCCGGTATCGATACAGCTTAATTTGACGTAGCGGCCGGCGGCCAGACCCGAGCGGCCGTTACCGGTAATTTCATCATTGCGCAGCACGATTTGAATATGTCCGCCGTGCGGCATCGCCTGGCTCGCGTTGATGATGATGTTGTGCACGACCTGGCCAATCTGGCCTTTGTCGACGTCCGCCGGCCAGAGATCGGACGCGATGTCGAATTCGCAGCGGACCTTCGAGCCGTGCAGGGCAAACTCCGCGGCTTCGCGGACGACGTCCGGCAGCCGCGTCGACATGCGCATCGGTTCGCCTCCCTTGGCAAACGTGAGCAACTGCTGCGTGAGATCGCGCGCCCGCGATGCGGCACGTTCGCTTTCGCTCAGGCACTGGACAGTTTCCGCCTCGATGCGCCCATCCAGTTTCGCGAGCGAGAGATTGCCCATGATCACGGTCAGAAGGTTGTTGAAATCGTGCGCGATTCCGCCCGCGAGCACGCCGAGCGATTCCAGTTTGGACGCTCGCGTGAGCGCCGCTTCGAGCCGCGCCGCTTTTTCGCTTTCGATCTGCTCGCGAATAAGTCCGGTTTGTTGCTGCACGCGACGGCGCAACGCGACCACCCAGCCAAATCCGAGCACGAGCGCCACGGCCAGAATCGCGATCGCAATCAGGGCGCGTTTCAGCGTCCACCAGGATGCGCGCTGCAAAATCTGCACGTCGCCCGGCGTTCGCAATTGCAGATGCACCGAATGGGGACGGCGGTATTCGTCAAATTGGATCTGATACACGCCGGTCAAAGCAGCACGGCTGCCCGGCACCCAGCCGTCCGGCACGACCGCCGACCGGATCGCAATCTGCGCCTCGAAAATCACGCTTCCCGCCTGCATCACCAGCTCGAAACCTTTTTCCTGCATGTCGACGTTGACCAGCACGCCTTCCATCCGGACGAGCCGGCCGTCGAGTTCGGCGTCGATCGAGGAAAGATCGTTGAGCTTGAACGCCGCCGGTTCCGGGCCGGTCGCGATTCGGCGATACACGGCTTCACGCAACACGACCCGGCTGTTCTCACGTCCTGGAAATCCAACCGCTTCGATCCGATCGCCCGGAACCACGGGAGTCGGGTCGCGGCTCAGGACCAGCAGGCTTTCGCTTCCTTCCTGCACATGAACCAATCGTCCCGGATCGTCGTGAATCACAATTCCCGATACGCGCACCCGCCGGTTCAATGTCTGCACCGATCCGAACTGCCGCAGGCTCGCGATCGAGCGCGTCGCGACCGAAAATGGATTCTCCGGCGCGGCTTCCTCGATTTCCACAAACCGCGGCGAAGCCACCCACATTTGGATTCCGGTCAGCTGGCGTTTGCTGTTCGCCACCGCACTGCAGACTCCGCGCACGCGAATGACCGAGCCGGGCAGCTTCGCCCAGCGGTCATTGGGCGGCAACATCGCCGAAAACTCGCCCGCCGAGGTCGTGAGATCGAGCCGTGTCCACGGACCGTCGCGTGCCACATCCCGCACGTAACCCGTCATGCTCACCCACTGCGCTTCTTCGACGCCCGTGAGAGCCTGCTCGAGTGTGACCGGGTGGGCGTCAGGCATCTCGATCGTGGCAACACCGGTGACGCTCGACGCCAGCACCACCGGCGTAAATTTTCCAGAAGCAGTCACCCCGACGAGGTCGACTCGCGTGCCGGGTAGCAACTGTCCGGTGATCTGCGGCGGACGAAAAACGCAGACGCCTCCGCTCGCATCGCGAACGAAAAAGAAATCCGCATTCGGCCGCGCCCA
>Ga0070683_100001467_pt1 | contig 18149 bp, 16 predicted proteins | sample KBSC713LmetaG_FD_64662 | JGI IMG/M metagenome (GOLD analysis project Ga0070683, IMG submission 64662) | Corn rhizosphere microbial communities from Kellogg Biological Station, Michigan, USA - KBS C7.1-3L metaG | ecosystem: Host-associated > Plants > Roots > Rhizosphere ... | reverse complement strand
CCATACCTATTCGCATTCCAACCAAACCGGGTTTCTATCAGCTTCAGGAATGGCTGAAGAGATCGAAAAATGCGATGAGGTTATGCTGAAAACCGGAAATATTCAGACCATATTGTACCGTCCCCCGTTCGGGGTGACCAATCCGAATATTGCCAGAGCCATTAAAAGGACCGGCAAAAAAAGCATCGGCTGGAATGTGCGTTCCCTCGATACGGTCACCGGAAAAGCCCCGTCCATTTACAGGAGAATTATCAGCACAATACGTCCGGGAAGTATTGTGCTGCTCCATGATACTTCACAAAAAACAACCCTTGTCCTGAAAGATTTATTATTATTTTTGAAAGATAAAAAGTACAGTACGTATACCATCGATTCAATCATCAAACCGGAACACCATGATTAAAAATATTGCTTTAGGAGTTTTATTACTGGTTTCAGGCTTTGCCATCGCTCAGAATACAGCGATGACAGGGACTGAAGCCAAAGCATTTGTCACAAAAGTATCGGCAAAAAGCCGGCAGATCAAAACCTTGCAGAGCGACTTTACCCAGACCAAGAAAATGGATTTCCTGGATAAAAGCATCATCACACAGGGAAGAATGTCCCTGAAAGCCCCGAATATGCTGAGCTGGAAATACACCAAGCCTTATCAGTATGCCATTGTTTTCAAAGACAATAAGATTTTCATCAATGACCAGGGAAAAAAATCTTCGGTAGATGCAAAAAGCAAAACCTTTGAAAAGATCAACAAGCTGATTGTGGGCAGCTCCAACGGGCAGATGTTCAATGACCCTGAGTTTACCGTTGCCTATTTTAAAAATAACGGATTCAATATTGCAAAATTTACCCCTAAATCTTCCCAGCTCCTGAAATACATCAGGCAGATAGAGCTGTATTTCCCTAAGAACCAGTCGACGGTTTCGCAGGTAAATATGCTGGAGGCTTCCGGGGATACCACCAATATCGTTTTCAAAAATACCAAGATCAATGCACCGGTTCCTGCGTCAGAGTTTTCTTTATAGCATCCTGCTTTTGAGCCTGATCAGCTGTAAGACTTATCAGCTTACGGACGTAAAGCCGGCTCCTGATACGTTGAAAACTGCGGAAAACCTTTATTTTTCTTCCGGAGCAGATTACGTGTACAAATGCCAGATGGATATTTACGGCAACCCTGTCAGCGGAATCCTCATCATCAAAAAAACGGAAGGCGGTGCCCACCGTGTTGCCCTGGCTTCTGACTTCGGCAATAAGCTGATTGATTTCACCATTTCCGATACAGATTTTAAAGTCAATTACGTCGTTCCGGACCTGGACAGGAAGATAGTCATCAACTTCCTGAAAAATGATTTCCGCAGGCTGCTGAAGAAACAGTATCCCGTCAATCAGGCTTTTGAAAACCCACAGTTCAGGATATACCTGTCACAGTCCGGTCGGGAAAAATATTACCTGTTCTTTGACAAAGAATCGGAAATGCTTCGGCAGATCATATACACGGAAAAAAACCGTGAAAAAATAGATTTTAGTTTCGGGGCAAAAAAACATATCTTCGCAGACAGCATACAGCTACAGCACAGGGATTATAAGATCAGCATCCGGTTATTTCAGATCACAGAAACAGAATAGGCCTATGAAAAAAAGTAGTTTCATCTCTGATGCGTCGCGTAGGCATTAATTTCGCTCCGCTTACCAAAGAATAATTTAATCTTAAAAACAACCGTATGCAAAGCATCCTTACAAACTTTTATACCGTACAGTCTATCGACAGAACAGAAAACGGCAATTTTACTGCCCGCATCGTACTGAATAAAGAACATGACATTTTCAAAGGGCATTTTCCGGGCAATCCGGTTACTCCCGGAGTATGCATGATGCAGATTGTGAAAGAACTTACCGAAGAATGTATGGGAACGCAACTTTTCCTTAAATCGGCCTCCAATGTAAAATTCATGGCCATCATCAATCCGTTTGAAACTCCGGAACTCACTTTACAGCTGGATGTTACCGAACATGAACAGGATATTAAGGTAAAAAATGTTACGGCCTTTGGCGAGACTATTGCATTGAAAATGTCAGTACACTACCAAAAATTAACGTCATGAATTTCATCTTCTCCTTTATAGCGTCATTTATATTTTTTTTCCAGGCTACAGACATTGAATCTCTGCGGTACAGTTACGCCAAAGCCAACCAGTCAACGGCCAATACCAAAGCCTTCATCAACCTGGCGGATAAGCAATCGGGATCAGACCCTGTTATCCTGGGGTATAAAGCTGCGGCGCAGATTATGGAAGCCAAGGTGACCACGGAAAAGGGAAAACGAAAAATGTTTGTAAAAGCCGGAGCTACCAGTCTGGAAAATGTGATTAAAAGCAATCCGAATAATGCTGAACTGAGGGTAATCCGCCTGAGTGTACAGGAAAATATCCCTAAGATTGTCGGATACCATAAGAATATGAATGAAGACAAAGCGTTCATCCTGAACAACTACAGCAAACAGAACAGCAGCCTTAAAAGCTATATCAAAAGGTTCGGCTCACAGTCTAAGACCATGACTGAGGCAGAACGTTCAGCCCTTAAGTAGCCCCCATGATCCTCTCTGAAGTCCGGCACGCTATTTCTGAACAGAAAATCTGTGTCCTTATTCCCACCTACAACAATGCAAAAACCCTGCGTAGGGTTATTGACGGTGTCCTGGTTTATACGGAAAGCATTATTATTGTCAATGACGGTTCTACTGATGCTACATCTGATATTTTAGCCGGGTATACTGGCGTTAAGACCATCCATCTTCCGGCCAACAAAGGAAAAGGCAACGCGCTGAAAACCGGTTTCAGGGCAGCTCAGGCTGCGGGATATGATTATGCCATCACAATTGATTCGGACGGCCAGCATTACCCAGATGACATTCCGGTATTTGTCGAGGCCCTGCTGGAGGAAGGTGGAGATGTACTGCTGATCGGGAACCGCAATATGGCCCAGGACGGAATTCCTAAAAAAAGCAGCTTTGGCAACCGGTTTTCCAATTTCTGGTTCTGGTTTGAGACCGGTATCAGGCTGGAAGATACGCAATCCGGCTACCGTCTTTACCCTTTGCACAAAATACCCAAAAAATATTTTACGCCGAAATTTGAGTTTGAGATCGAGATTATTGTTCGCTCCGCATGGAAGCATATCCCAGTGAAGAATGTTCCGGTAAAAGTTTTATATGATCCGGCAGAACGGGTATCGCATTTCAGGCCATTCAAAGACTTTACCCGCATCAGCATCCTGAATACTATCCTGGTTACGATTGCGCTGGTCTATATTATCCCGAGAAGGTTTATCCATAATTTCAGGAAGAAAAGCTTCAAGCGGTTCATTAAGGAAGATGTGCTGGAAAGTGACGGCAGCAACCGTATCAAGGCATTTTCCGTTGCGCTGGGAGTATTTGTAGGCTTATGTCCGCTCTGGGGGTTCCACACCCTGCTGGTGATTTCATTATCTGTCCTTTTCAAGCTGAACAAAGTATTGGCATTTATGGCTTCCAACGTGAGCCTTCCCCCGTTTATTCCATTTATCATTGCGGCTTCATTATTCCTGGGTGCGCCATTTGTACAGGGTGACAGCAATATCCTGAACCATGAGCTTAATTTTGAGCTGGTTAAAAACCATCTGCTTCAGTACGTCATAGGCAGTTTTATCCTGGCCACAGTATTATCTGCCGTTTCAGGAGTCGTAACGTTTGTTCTGCTGAACAGGATAAGCCCGGATGCTGAGGAACCTCTTAACAATTCGCATTCTGCTGAATAACCTATTTTCCCAGACTATCATCTAAGCTTTCTGAACGTCTTCTTAAGGTACTTTTCCGTGTTTTCCCTATCCGGAACCGTCGTAATTTCTTTGGTGAGGGCTTTTTCGAACGCTGCTTTTGCTTTCGCGTAATCCCTTCTTTCAAAATAATACCTTCCGGCACGGTCATATACCAACCAGAAATCAGGGTTTAAAGACTGATAATGAGCCATCCATTCTTCTGTGAGTTCTGTATCTTCATCATTGATTGCTTTTTCGATGACCGGAGTAAGCGTTTTATATTCTTCATATTTCTTAAAATCAGGGCTGTGTACAAACGGATCTCCTGCGATCGTCATTTCAGGCTCTGAGAATCCATGTTCTCCGTGCTTACCCGAAAAAATTTTATTAAGGTCGTAGCAGACAAATTCACCCAACTGATACGGATTGGAAGAAACCCAGGCCAGTCTTTTTTCAGGTGAAAATATAACGGCATGGTGCGCTATCAGCTGATTGATCGCCTTTTCATTGCCGTAACCCAATGCACGTTCTTTTAATCCGGAGCGGTCCCGTAATAAGGCGGCCATTTTCTCAGGATTCAGGGTCCTGTCTTTTTCCATAAGTTCCTGAAGCTTTTCATACCGGTATTCCGAATGGCTCTCCAGAATATGTTTCCGGTTCCTTTGATCATGAACATAAGCATCCGACTGGAAATGGTTCGTACAGAAAACCTGGCCTGAATTTTCTGCCTGGTACACTCCGAAGTTATCCGGGGATACCTCAATGATTACAGCTTTTCGGTTTTGGGCGCTTCCTACCAGTATGGATTCGGAAACGAATACTTTTCTCTTCCTGGCAATGGCTATCGCCTGATCGATGGTTTCAGCATATTGCAGTATCTCTCTGGTGACCAGTGAGATCGGTGTTTTTGCCGTTAAAGGAATCCTGGATTTCCCGGCATTGATGGTAACGGTAATCCCCGATTTATTCATCCCGGAAACCACGCCGATCATTCCCGGCCAGCTTACTGACATATAGGGAATTCCCCTGTCCGGTTCCACGAATTCAACCACTTTATTCTGCGCGAAATCATCGCCTACATAAAAGTCGAAATTCCTTCCGATCAGCAGTTCGCCGTCATCTGTATACCGGTCCCAGACCGCAATAGAAGTACAGCCCACCATAGCCAGGTCCTGAAGGGCATGGCCGATATCATGCGCACCGTGCAGGTAAAGGTTCCTGAGGTATTTCGGGGCGATAAAATTGTAGCGGTCCGAAGAATATTGTGATAAGCCATAAAGTTCTGCCTGGTAATCCTCACGCACATTCAGGTACATTTTCCTGTTGTACCATTTCAGGAAACCGCGCAATAGCTTTTGCTTCAATGCGGAGGGTACGAATCCCTCTATCCTGGAAAAGAAAATTTCTTCCTGCTTCTGCATCAGCGGCTGGGTGAGTGCGCCGTTGTTATATCCTAATTCCAAAGGGTTTCCTTTGATGTAGAGTTCCCACAGCTGCTGTTTGTTTTTGGTAAGGTAATTTTCTTTGAAACTGAAGGTGGAATCATTGATCCGCTTTACATCCGGAATCCGGGCAGAATAAGCACTGACATCGGGGATATGATGCACTGATTTTGAAATTCCGCAGGAATTCAGCATCCATAAAACAGAAAAAACGGATGCCATCTGCATCACGTACCTTAACCGGCTGAAACAGCAACCGTACCGTTTTTTGCTGTGATGCAAAGGCTTACGGTAGATCATGGCTGTTCTTTATTGCATTTAAACGCTCACTCATCAGTTCTCTGCCGAGAACTTCAGCACAGGTACCGAATGCCCCGATGGTTACCCCAAGGATGCCATGCATGTTAACCGATTGCCCTGTAAGAAAAAGGTTATCAATTTTCGTTCTCGGCGAAACCATGGTTTTCAGTGGATTTTCCGAATTTTTCAGGTATCCGTACATATTGCCTTCAAAGCTCCCGATATAATCCCGGTAAGATAAGGGTGAAGAGGTATATACATGGTCTATATATTGCCTGAGGTCCGGTATCTTTTTCTCCAAGGCATCCATCATCGCTTCTGCTTTTTCCTTCTTGAAGCGTTCATAAGCTTCTCCCCTTGAATGTTCATGAACAATTGTATTCACAGTATCTTCCCATTGTTTTACCTCTTCAAAATCCATATAGGAAATGGCGGTAAGGCTTTCTGCAAAATCAGGGTGGGTCTTTGAAGGCGTACAGGAAAGCATATAGGTTTCCGGCCACAGTTCTTTACGGTACCGGAAGGCATTCCACACGTTGTCTTCAGAAGCATAGTGGTAGATATTATAATTGAAATGGGAAACTGACTGAGGCTTCAGTACCACATATACGCTGAAGCACGAGGAAGTAGGTTCCCAGCTCATGATCCGGTTCAGAAAGGATTTCTTAAGCCTGTTTTCACCGATCAGCTTAACTGTAGCCCGGATATCGATGTTGGAAATAAACTGTTTGGCAGCAAATACTTTTCCGCAGGCGGTTTTTGCCGATCTCAGAATATTCTGTTCATCAAAAACCAGTTCTGAAACTTCCGTATGTTTGTATACTTCCGCTCCGTATTCCCTTAATTTCCTGATCAGCAGCCTGGATATCTGGCTTCCGCCTTTCACACATTTATAAGCACTTTGCATATAGGAGTTGACCGTAAGGGCATGGACATAAAAAGGAACATCCTCAGAATTTCCGGCATACAGGAAATTGGCGCCTAACAGTACAGACTGCAGCTTTTTATTCGATGTGATGGATTCTATGAATCTTCTGGTATTGAGGTGAAGCACCTCTTCATTGTACCGTTCTTCAGCGCTGAGGTTGTAGAGCGGAAACTGACTGCATACATACCGGATCTCTTCGCAGTAGTTTTCAATATTTTCTTTTTCTTCAGGAAAATAATGGGACAGGTGCGTTATAAAATTCTCATATCCCTGAGCATGCGGATAGGCCGTTGCATCTTCGCCAAAAGTAATGTGGTCGTAACCGTTTTCATCCATTTGACGGATTTCAAGGTCATCCATGATTCCCAGATAGGAAAAATACTGATAGAGGTTCTGTCCCTCCGACAGTCCGCCAAGGTAATGGACCCCAGTATCGAAGATCCTTTTATTCCTTGAAAAAGTCTGAAGGTTCCCTCCATACTGGTTATTTTTTTCCAGAACGGCAACTTTCATTCCTTCTTTAGCCAGAATGAGTGCTGAAACCAGGCCTCCCAGGCCGCTGCCGATCACCAGTATGTCGTATTCTTTTTTCAATACATCCGTTTTGTTGTGCTAAATTACAATTTTAAACCGTCGGATATCTGCAGCCCGACCTGAATGGAGCTCTTTTTTATTTTTGGGAATGGGCGGGGAGAATAAAAAAAGCAGGAATGGAGGGCGGAAAAGCTGCCACAATACTCTTAAGACTGGTTTATATCATCCCAGAAATCGAAATAATTAAACCATTGCAGGGGATATTTCCTGACCATGGCTTCGAGATTCCTTGTATAGGAATTTAAAAGGCCCTGTGCATCCCTTTTTTTCACGTTTTCTGCCACTCTCGCATACAGGTGGTAATGGAGCTTCTTTTCCTTCATTACATAGACATATACTACGGGAACGCCGAGACGGGAAGCAATAAGGAATGGTCCTGCCGGGAATCTGGCACTTTTTCCCAGCAGCTCGCCTTCCAGGTATTTGGATCCTTCAAAATAACGGTCACCGGTAAAGCAGATCAGTTCATTCCTGGAAAGGGCATCATTGATCTCGAAGATATGCGACATATCATCCTTCACATAGATGAATTTGGTTGTACTTTTCTTTACCGCCACGCTATCGAGGTATTCTTTAATGGCTGTAACTTCCTGATCGGTAGTTACTAAATTAATCTGGCAATCAAAATCGATGTCTGCAAAAAAGTGTTCCGCAATCTCAAAATTACCGATGTGGGCACTGATAAGGATGCCTCCTTTCTTGGCTGCCAGAAGATTACGAAGGTGGTCTATCCCGTCGAATTCATAGGTAAACTGGTCCCGAAGGCCCGCAGAAATAGCCGTCTTATCAATCAGGACTGTTCCGAATGTAAAGTAGCTTCTGAAAACAGACCATTTTGACTTAATTGTACTGTATCCCAAACGTTTGTGAAAATAATGCCATATGGAGCGGCTGCTTTTTTTAAGGAACAGAAAGTAATAGGCTGCCACAAAATACAGCACGACATAAGAACTCCGGACCCCGATATTCCTAATGCACCAGACAAATATCTTATAGCCTGCAATACTGCCTTTGGATTTGCCTTTCCATTTGTTCATGGTTCTTATCTGATATGTATCGGTCTAACATTATGCAGTGGATTTTTCATACACTGCCGGATGGATCTGTTATAGTCTTAAGAATGTAGATTTCGATCGATAGTTATGCGTTTTTTTCAGCGATTTTATGTTCTATCGTCGAATAGAAATCTTCAAAGGTCACGATATTTTTGAAATCGGCCTCGCCCAGCTTCACGCCGAAATTGGATTCGATAACGACTACCAGATCAATATAATCCAGGCTGTCCAGCCCCAATGTCTTTTTAAAATTGGCTTCGTTGCTTATCTCTTCGCTGTCTACTTCAAATTCGTTGACCAGGAAATCATTAACAGTGGTAATAATTTTCTCCCTTTCCATGTTTTATTTATATTTTTTTACTATCAATGCGGAATTGGTCCCCCCAAATCCGAAAGAATTCGACAAAAATACATCAATTTTTTGACTTTTGGTTTCAGCAATGATATTTATCCTTTGGGCTTCATCATCAGGATGTTCCAGATTGATATTCGGAGCCACGAAACCATGCTGCATCATCAGTATGGAATAGATGACCTCACTGGCTCCTGCCATCCAGCATTCGTGCCCGGTCATCGACTTTGTGGAACTCACCGGAACATCACTGCCGAAAATTTCATAAATGGCCCGGGCTTCATTCGCATCACCGATAGGGGTGGAAGTCGCATGGGCGTTGATATAATCGATATCCTTTACCGTAAGTCCGGACTGCTGCAATGCGCGCTGCATGGCCAAAGCAGGGCCGTCTACATTCGGAGTGGAAATATGGCCGCCGTTAGATGAGAACCCGTATCCGGCAATTTCCGCAATAATATGGGCGCCTCTTTTCTGGGCAGATTCCAGGCTCTCCACAATCAGAGTGGCGGCACCCCCGCTCGGGATCAGGCCGTCCCTGGCCGAGTCAAATGGCCTTGAAGCTTTAGCAGGTTCGTTTTCCCGTACTGAGAATACGCCCAGTCCGTCAAAGCTGGCCATGGAATAATGGTTGGTTTCCTGTGCCCCGCCGCAGACAATCATATCCTGGAAACCGTTTTTGATCATCATATACGCAAGTCCTAAGGAATGCGAGCCGCTTGCGCAGGCTGCACTGATGGTCAGGTTAATACCCCTTAGCCTGAAAATGGTAGAAAGATTCATGGTTACCGTGGAATTCATGGATTTGAAAATCGCACCGGAACCCATAAGCGTGGTATCTTTCTTTTCCCGGGCAATATCAATGGATTCCACTACAGCCTGGGAAACACTGTCATTCCCGTACAGGATGCCAACTTCATGGGCATCCAGGAAATCCTGATCGATTCCTGCCTGCTGCAATGCATCGGTTGTGGCCAGGAAAGCATATTCACTTTCCTCACCCATGCTTACGCGCTGCCTTCTGCTCAGGAGGTTCTTCAGGTCAGGTTTGGGAACAACACCGCTGAGCCCGGACCTGAATCCGAACTCTTTTCTTTTATCCACCAGAACAATCCCGGACTTCCCCTGAAAGAGGGATTCTTTTACCTCATCCAGAGAGGTTCCTATGCAGGAATAAATTCCCATCCCGGTAATGACTACCCTATTTTCCATCTCTCTAAATTTAACAATGTATCCATCTAACAAGGTAACAATTATAACTGTTATTTATTGATATACCGGTACACTGGTATATTGTTATATTACTTAAGAATAGATTCCTCCGTTAATATTAATGACTTCACCCGTAATATAAGATGCTTTCTTGGAAGCCAGGAAGGCAACCAGATCAGCCACCTCTTCAGCTTCCCCGAAACGGTTAACCGGGATCATGGCTTTCAGTTCGTCCTCATTGAATTCCTGCGTCATATCTGTTTTGATGAATCCCGGAGCAACAGCATTCACGGTAATATTTCTTTTGGCCACTTCCTGGGCAAGTGCTTTCGTAGCTCCTACCAAAGCACCTTTAGCCGCAGAATAATTGGTTTGGCCAGCTGTTCCTTTTACTCCGGAAACAGACACCATATTGATGATCCTGCCGTATTTATTGCGCAAAAGTTTCTGGATGAAGAAATTAGTCACATTAAAAAAGCCATTCAGACTGGTGTTGATTACACTGTTCCAGTCTTCGCTCGGCATCCACATAAACAATCCGTCTCTGGTAATCCCGGCATTATTGATAATAACTTCAACCACTGAATCCGGATTATTTTCCTGCCATTCTCCCAATACCTGAAGGGTTTCTTCAGCATTGCTTACATCAAATTTCAGGATTTCACCTGTAGATCCCAACTCTTCCACTTTGGCAAGCGTTTCTTTTGCTGCCGCTTCATTGGAAGTATAATTGATCAGGATATGATATTTTTTTTCTTCTGCCAGTTTGATACAGATGGCCCTCCCGATTCCTCTGGAGCCTCCCGTAACGATCGCACATTTCATGGGTTCCTGTTTCATTGGTTTGTTTTAAATATATTCTTCATCTTAGTAAGACAGTTCATGGCTGCAAAAAGTTACGTGGACTTCAGGTATCTCCTGACCTCTTCCAGATATGGATACATCACCATATCATCTGAAAATACAGGAATGATTTTCCGTATCTCATCATAAAGCACTTTGGTTGAAGATGAAACCTGATCCTGAAAACCAAGGTAATCAATAGCCTGAACGATGGTGATCGCTTCAATACTCAGGACTTCAAATGCATTTTCAATCACTTTTCTGCAGATGACCGCAGCATTGGTCCCCATACTTACGATATCCTGATTATCGTTATTGTTCGGGATACTGTGGATATACATCGGGTTGGAAAGCATCTGGCTCTCTGCCGTAGTGGATGTTGCGGTGAACTGCACGCCCTGCATTCCGAAGTTAAGCCCTAACCTGCCCAGATTGACAAACGGAGGCAGGATCTCATTGATCTTCGCATTCAGGAGATAATTAAGCTGGCGTTCTGCCAGCATCGTAAGCTTGGTAACGGCAATTTTTAATTTATCCATTTCCAGCGCTACATAATCACCGTGGAAATTTCCTCCGTGGTATACATGCTGGTCTTCAACATTGATAATCGGGTTGTCGTTGGCGGAATTGATCTCATTTTCCAGTACCTTTTCCGTATACTCCAGAGTATCCAGTACAGGACCTAAGATCTGAGGCACACACCGAAGGGAATAGTATTCCTGAACTTTATCTTTAAATATTTTTTCCTGTTCCTCAAAACGGGTATATAAGTGGTCTGCTCTTTTGCGGATGAGTTTGCTGTCTGACAGGTGATCGCGCATCCTTTCCGCAATTTTCTGCTGCCCGTAATGCCTTTTGGTAGCATTCAGGGCTTCTGAAAGATGGTCATCATATGCCTGGACAATCTCATTGATAGCACAGGAAAGCTTCAGGGAAATTTCCGTCAGCTGACTGGCTTTATAAGCATTGACGGCTCCGATTCCGGACATCACGGAAGTTCCGTTCATCAGGGCCAGGCCTTCACGGATCTCTACCGCAATCGGCTGAAGTCCTTCAGCCTCAAAAACTTCTGAGGTTTGTCTTCTCTGTCCTTTATAAAAAACCTCTCCTTCCCCGATCAGTACCAAAGCCAAATGAGCCAGCTGTACCAGATCGCCGCTTGCCCCCACACCGCCGTGTTCAAATATCAGCGGGGTAACATCTCTGTTGATCAGCTCCTTAAGCAATTCCACCACAGAATGGTGTACACCGGATTTACCCAATGACAGGGTATTCATCCTGGCAAGCATACAGGCTTTGACTTCATCAGCCGGAAGCGGGTTTCCGATGCCGGATGAATGGCTCCGGATCAGGTTATACTGGAGCTGGTGTGTATCTGCATCCCCTATTTTGAATTGGGCCATCGGACCGAAACCGGTATTCACCCCATATATTACTTTATCTTTAGAAAATTCTTTTAAAAAACGAAAACTTTCCTCTACTCTTGTCAAAAGGGCGTCATCCAGTTCTATTTTTTCATTTTCAGTAACGATTTTCTGAAAGTCCTTCAGTTCTAAAAAGTTATTTATTTTCATCAATCAAAGTTAATGTAATATATATTTGTAAATTATTAATTAATTGTCATTAATTTTGCGGCAAAGATAAAAGTTATTATTAAAATAAAAAATCAAAGATGACTAAAGAATGGGTTGATGTGCTCGTTATCGGAGCCGGACCTTCCGGATGCGTATCTTCTTCTTACTTAAAGAACAACGGCATCAACGTAAAAGTGGTTGAGAAAACCAGGTTCCCGCGTCTGGTGGTAGGTGAAAGCCTGATTCCGCGCGTTATGGACCACTTTGATGAGGCAGGGCTGTTCCCGGCACTGGACGCTATGGATTTTGAAAAAAAACTGGGCGCCCGCTTCCTGCGCGGGGACGAGGTCTGTATTTTTGATTTCAGCAATAAATTCGGCGAAGGTTGGGATTGGACATGGCAGGTTCCGAGAGCAGACTTCGATAATGCCTTAGCCCAGGAAGTCATTAAAAAAGGGATCGACCTGGAGTTTGAAACAGAGGTCACCGGCATTACCTTCAACGGAACGGACTCTGTAACGACGGTAAAGAACAAAGACGGGGAAACCAAAGAGATCCATTCGAAGTTTGTGATTGATTCCAGCGGCTACGGCAGAGTCTTGCCGAGGCTTCTGGATCTGGAAAAACCTTCAAAGCTATCCCCTCACTCGGCTATTTTCTCCCATGTACAAGACATTAACCGGGAAGAAGGCACTGAGGGAACCCTGATTTCATTTGACATCATTGAAACTGAAGTCTGGCTTTGGGTAATCCCTTTCTCCAACGGGAATACCAGCGTTGGCATCGTGGGTCCCACGGAATATATTGACCGGCTATCAGAAAACGGAGATCCTGCTGAAGCCCTAAGAAAAGCAATTTCTCTGTCAGATTATTATGTAAAGCGTTTCGGAGCGGTCGATTTCCTCTTTGAGCCAAGGCACCTGAAAGATTACTCCTGTTCGGTCAAAAGCCTGTTCGGGGATGGATTCGCGTTAACCGGCAATGCTTCGGAATTCCTTGATCCGGTATTCTCTTCCGGAATGGCCTTTGCCACGGAATCGGGAATGCTTGCCGCCAAACTGGCCTTACGGCAGCTGAACGGCGAAACCATCGACTGGCAGAAAGAATATTCGGATTATATCTTATATGGGGTGGATGTATTTACCACGTACGTAAAAGAATGGTATACCGGCAACCTTCAGGAACTGTTTTTCCATCAGCCGGAAAATCCGGATGTAAAAAAGAAAATCTGCGCAGTCTTAGCCGGCTATGTCTGGAACAAAAAAAATACGTTTGTCAGGATACATGATACCGCTATTAAAAATCTTGCAGAATTCATTAAGGCAGAAAAAATGCAGTCATAAAAAATCCGCTTCCATCACTGGAGGCGGATTACTTTTTATATTCAACCTGAATTATTCAGGCGCGATCATGTCTGCTACCTCAAATCTACCAGTGTAATCGGCTTTCTGCTGGTCGGATGGAAGACCTCTTTCGATAAAACATCAAAATCAACGAGCTCAATTTTAGGGCTTACCCTAAGTTTGGCCCGGAAATGATCCTTCACTGCACCCACAAACTCTTCATCCGCCTGTTCCGAGCTCAGTTTGATAATGATTTCATCCAGTCCGATATCGCTGGAATGAATCACGATCTGATAGCACTGGATGCCGCTGAAATCATTCAGGATATCATGCATCGCCGGTGGGTACAAAGTAGTACCTTTATATTTGATCATCTGCTGCTTCCTGCCGATGACCGGACCCAGCCTCATCGTATTCCTGCCACAACGGCAAGGCTCATAATGCGCCTGCACAATATCCCCGGTCTTAAACCTCAGCAAAGGCATAGCCTCGACACCTAAAGTTGTAATCGTCAGTTCACCACTATCTCCTTCTGCAACCGGATTTCCGGAGTCATCCAGGATTTCTGTGATGATCAGTTCCGGATGGTGATGCCCTCCTGCCTGAAATTCACATTCAGTAAAGGCCGTACTCATTTCCGTGGAAGCATAGGTTGAAAACAACTGGATGCCCCACTTTTCTTTGATCTTTTTTGAAAGGATATTATCTGTAAAATCCTGATTTTTGATGCTCTCCCCGATACATACCGCACCATAAACGCTGGAGTTTTTGTAATCAATACCGTTCTTTTCAGCATAGTCAATCATTTTCAGCAGGAAAGAAGGAACCGTAATGAGGTATTTCGGTTTGTACCGGAATATGGAATCCCATTGCAGTTCGGGAATTCCCGGTCCCATCCTCACAACGCTTGCCCCCATTTTCCTCAGCCCTAAAAAATAAGCCAGACCGGCCATAAAACGTTTGTCTATGGTCGTAATCATCTGCACCACATCACCTTTTTTAATCCCGGCACAGGCAAAGGAAATCGCTTCATTATAAGACAGCCTTTCAAGGTCATTATCTGATAATCCGAACGTTACAGGATCACCCAGCGTACCGGATGTCGTGCTGTAATCCACAATTTTATCAGGCGTAATGCAGAAAAAATCATGGTTATACTGCTGCAGGTCATCCTTAGTGGTGACAGGAATTCTCTGCAAATCTTCCAAGGTTCTGATATCATGAATTTTGATGCTGTTGTTTTTAAACAGCCGCTGGTAAAACGGCGACCAGTCCTGAAGATAGATCAACAGTTCGCGGAGTTTCTCCTCCTGAAACTTTTTGATTTCATGAATATCTGCTTTTTCAATGGATGGATAGAGTTCCAATGGGTTGTATTTTAATGGACAAATGTATTTAAAATTAAAAGATTATTGAGCAATCAACACGAAAATAAAGTCTGTTTATGCACTTAAGAGTCTATGCTGAAACCTCACACTTTATTTTTTTTACGTCAAGTTCTGTCGTTACCGGCGTTGATATTTGCACTGGAGCTATTGAGACCGTGACTTAATACTATCTCAATGATCTGAATACGATATGAAATATTAATAATGAAAAAACTTAAAGATGAATTTTAAAAACTCTTTAAAAGGGATGGACGATTTTGACAGGATCAGCCGGGACATATGGGCCGATATGAGAGGAGAAAAAATCGCCACCAATTCCATAGAACCTTTTTTTACCAATCTGTGGGTAGATGAAAGAAAGCTTTTCACATTACTTGCTTCTTCAACAGATTTTAACACGTATCTGTTTGATGCCAAGAAAAACTTTATCAATTATGCTCAGGAAGTAGAACAAGTAAACCTGAAAGAAATACCTCCGGCAAAGATTGATAATGTACGAGTAAAGGCCAAGATGATTGAGAAATTAGTTATCCAGGAGCCTAAACTGGATGAAAAACAATTTCAAAACTCTTTTCTGGAACGCCTTGATCAAAAGGTTTGGGTCAATGTAAGCCCAGGTTATATTGACCCAAGAAAATACACCCATCACACGGAGATTGGAATCAGGGAGAGAAAAATAGAATGTACGATCAATATCCCTTATCGTAACTACTACCGGGAACTTACAAAAACCGTCATAAACGAGACGGAAGCCACTGTACATTATTCTTCAGCATCTCCTGATGCCATACAAATCAGGCTGAGTGATGCCGAAGACTATATGGCAGCTATCACCTACCTTTTTCCGTACCATCGACAGGAGGCACAGGTTGCGCTTATATCTCATTTTGAAGAGGCCGGAAACGGGCTTACCTCTATTGACGACCTGATGTTTTTCTACAACCAGCTGCCTAATTTTGCCCTGACCGGGGTGGATTACAAAGGAAAGGCAAAGAAACTTTCAGACGGGATGTTATGGGATCATTTTTTACAGTTTTTAAATTTTGATTCCCAATTAATCCGTGATGTAGATTCCATAGGCAAAGCCGCTGCTTTGGCAGCAGAGCCTTTCCGCGATAAAAGCCGGTATGCGATCCGTATCCTAACAGCCATTTCCGGGGAATTTGTTTATAAAAAAATAAAAAATGATCCCAAGCTTATTCTTCATATTTATCATTCTTTAGACGGAGAGAGTGTTTATATGGGAAAAGGCATCATTGCAGATACCACACAGGCTGCTTATGGACAAATGTATGAAAACAAGGAGCTTTTCGTCATTTATGTAACGGCGTTCATGCAGGCACAGCATGCTACGGATGATGCTCATCAGCCTCTGGACAGAGGTTCTCTTTTCGCATTAGGTGTGAGCAGGGATTCTGATACGATAGAAAAGCATTGTGAGCTGACAGGGTATTTTATGGAAGGAGATCCTAACAATATCGTAACCTTGATTAATACTGTGAAAGTATTTAATCTGAAAACAAAGGAAATTGAAGCTGAAAATGAAATTGAAAACGGAGAATTCAGACCACTGGATATGCTGCACCTGAAGGTGTATGAAAAGATGAAGCTTCGGACGGGTACCGTTCAAACCCTTGAAACCGATACTGAAGTTCCTGCATTATTCTTGTATCACATTGCGCAAAAGAAAGCCGCAGAGGATGCACTAAGATGTCTGCGAGTTGTTGCCGACCTCATAGTCATATCGGCCAGTCTCGCTACTATTGAATCGGGAATTTCAGGATTGCCTTTGTATGCGGCATATGCAGATATTGGAGTTGCACTTTCAGATTTTTATATAGAGACCCGCCTCAGAGATGAGCTTAAAATGACCACCAGAGGAAAAAAGCTTTTAGAATTATGGGATGATATTTACATGCTCCAGGGCGCAACAGGTGCGATGGCGAGCATGCTTCCTAAGGCAGAAAAAGCACTGGATGTCACCGTAGAAGTATTGTATACTTCCCGATATCCGCGTCAACAGGAAAGCCTGAAAAAATTAATTAAAAATGCATTATATTCGTTTCCTTTAAGGGATTATTCTAAGAACGGATTAAGGGTTCTTTCAAAAGATGGTATCAGAAGTATCACCAATCATGCTGCTGATTTTGAGAAGCTGAGAGTGCTGTTTGTGGAGAATGCGGCGAAAGAAATAGGTTTGCTTTATAGAGGAAAAATGTTTTTTTATGCTACCGAAGCAGCAACCCGTAATTTTATAGCCCGACTTTATAAAAAGATAAATAATGAAAAGCAACTTGAAAAGTATTTAGATGAAATTAACCGCTTTGACAAGTTTGGAAAAAATCTAAATGCTATTCGATTAACAGAACTTGAACTACAAGAATGGATACAAATTGTTCGCAGATTAGGCGCAGAAGTGAAATTCTACACTGAAAGCAAAAAGATGGTAAAATATTTCAAAATCAGAAATGTAGGTGCTTGTTTTGATGGATGGGATATACCTCCAACTATTTGGATAAGAAAGGATGTTACAGACTTAGAAATGTTTCATGAATGCATGCATTTTGAGGATTATTTAAGAAGAGGAAGAAAGCGATACTTAACAGGAGAACAGATTATCGAGATACCAAATAATAGAAAATTAGAAGAATTTGAAAAACTACTCTTAACACAAAAAATCCCTGAAAAAGACAGATTAATAAGCACATATATCAAAGAAAAATATGTTTATGATAAAGTAGTGGAAGAACAAAATAAATGGTTAGATATATTTGGTAAAGGTAGATTTAGCCCACAAGATATGAGATTGAGTAAAGTAAATATTGATGATGCCATTAATGCATGTAAAAAAGCAGGAATTGATATAAATAAAATAGTAATAAAGTAATATTTATGATAAATAAAGAAAAAAAAGCCTTTGAAAAAATTAAAGAGCTTATGAAAGTAGATCCTACAATATCTGTAATTAATTCATTTTATAAGGAAAAGGATATTCTAAGGGATGATTCTATAAAAGATGTTATAGTAGTAAGTTTATTAGATGATATTTATGGTAAAGCGTTTTATGTCTATATGGATGCAGAAACCTTAGATTTATTATACGTCCAGGGTCCACATCGGTATATAGAAATAGCTGATTTTTTTGAACTTTAGATTTATATATTTAAAAGCAAAATAAATAACATAGCAAGAAATAGATAGATAATATGTTAACAGAACAAGAAGTAATAGAAATTGCGAAAAATCATGTGAAAAAACAGAGTGAAAAAAGTGGATATGATCTTGTCATCTTGGATAATGCCGAAATTAAGAAGCCATACGGAATAATA
>Ga0070683_100001465_pt1 | contig 18152 bp, 15 predicted proteins | sample KBSC713LmetaG_FD_64662 | JGI IMG/M metagenome (GOLD analysis project Ga0070683, IMG submission 64662) | Corn rhizosphere microbial communities from Kellogg Biological Station, Michigan, USA - KBS C7.1-3L metaG | ecosystem: Host-associated > Plants > Roots > Rhizosphere ... | reverse complement strand
GCATCGGCGCCACCGGGGCCGGCGAAACCGGGGCGGCCGAAACCGGGGCGGGCGAAACCGGGGCGGCCGAAACCGGGGCGGCCGAAACCGGGGCGGCCGAAACCGGGGCCGGCGAAACCGGCGCCGACGACGGCTGGGCGACGAAGAAGCCCGGCCTGCCCGGCCGGTCGCCGCCCGGTGCCTGCTTCGCGAGCCGCGGGATGAACTTCGAGCAGTGGATGTACGCCTCCTGCACGCGGGCGAGCACCCAGTGCTCGGCCCGCCGGCCGTAGACCGGATCGACCGGCAGGTCGTCGTACGCGGCGCGCATGTCCTTGTCGTCGACCAACATCGCCGTGCCGTTGACATGCAGGCCGACACCGTCGTCGAAGAAGTCCACGAAGAGCAGCCCGACGTGCGGGTTCTCCGCGATGTTGCCGAGCGATGCGAGGACGCCGTTGCCGCGGTACTCGGGCCAGGCGAGCCGGTTGGCCTCCAGCGTGTGGACGAAGCCGGGCGGGCCGGCCCGGAAGCTGTTGTCGCACTCGCCGTGCGCGTCGCTCGTGGCCAGGAACATCATCTCCTGGCGGGCGATGAAGTCACGCATCGCCGGGTTCAGGTGGTCAAGGAGCTGGCTGTCATAGAACCGCTGTGCTCGCGCCTGTGTGCCGTACCGGCGCTGGAGCAAGCGTTCACCGTCGGATCCCAACACACAGGCAGGATCGGGTCACAGTGAGCAACCTGTTCGCACACCGTGTGCGACGTGTCAAATTCACCCGTTCGCGCGCTTCGACGCGTACATGGCGGCGTCGGCCCGTGCGACCAGCGCGTCGACGTCCTCGGCCGGGTCGCGGGTGAAGGCGACGCCGACGCTGCACGACGGTTCGAGCATGACATCGCCGATCTCGAGCGGCTGCTGCACGGCCGTCGCGACCCGCTCGCCGAGCCGGCGGGCGGCCGCCAGCGACGGCATCGTCGGGCAGACGACGAGGAACTCGTCGCCGCCGGTCCGCCCGACCAGGTCCTCCTCGCGGGCCGCGCCGCGCAGCCGCTCGGCCACGACCTGCAGGACCCGGTCGCCGACCGCGTGCCCGTACTTGTCGTTGATCGGCTTGAACCGGTCGAGGTCGATGAAGACGACGGCGAGTCCCTTGTCAACCGCGGTCAGCTTGGTGCGCAGCGCGCTGAACACCGAGGTCCGGTTGAGCAGGTCGGTCAATCCGTCGTACGCGGCGCGCCGCTCGATCTCGACCTGGTGGCGGCGCTCCTCGGTGACGTCGGCGACGCACAGGATCGCCCCGATGACCCCGTCGCCGGCCCGGTTGCTGAGCGCGCGCAGGCGTACGTCGCAGTGCCGTAGGCCGGCCGTCGGGTGCTCGAGGGCGACCTGCAGGTCGACGTCGGGCCCGGTCAGGACGGTGGCCAGCGCGCCGGCCAAGGCGTCCCGATCGTCGGCGACCACGTGCGCGAACTCCTCGAGCGCGGTCCGCGCCGTCCCGTTGCCCACCAGCGCGCTCAGCCGCTCGTTGCGGAACACCACCCGCCCGTCGTTGTCGATCTGCAGCACGCCGAGCGGCAGGGTCTCGGTCAGCCGGCGCAGGGTGTGCCCGCTGACCCAGCTGTCGACGTCGTTGGGCATCGCGTCGAGGCTCGGCACCAGTTCGGTGACCACGGCCTGGTACCGAGGGTCCTCCAGCCGGTTGTGGTTGGTGACGTCCATCCAGATCCAGCGGTCGTCCGTGTCGAGGTGCCGCAGCCGGGTGCGCTGCACCTCGGCCGGCACGCGCAGGAGCTGTACCCAGGTGGTCAGCGCCGTGTCGTGGTCCTGCGGGTGGATGAACTCGAGCGACCGGCGCCCGACGATCTCCGGCGGCGCCCAGCCGAGGACGGCCGTGACCTGCGCATTGACGTGGAGGATGACGCCGGTCTCGTTCTTGTACAAACGGAGCACCCGGCGTCCGTCGTCGGCCCCTATCGGCGGCGGCTCGTCCATCCGGCCCCTATCGTTGCACAGCCAGTGCTCAAACCAGGAGATGCGCCCGCATGGCGGCGGCGTGCTCCGGCGTGACCCCGATCGACCGCAGGTATTCCTCGATTGACCCGTGCTCATCTCGTACCCGGGCAAAAAACCGCAAGATGGCCTCGCGCGGTGAGACGGTGAACTGTTCCCACCGGCGGGCCGGCGGATCCGGAAGACGCCGCACCTGCCAGGCCCAGTTCGGGGCCTCGGCCAGCTCACTGCGGGCGTAGTCGTCGGCGATGTCGTCGTCGCTCACGCCCAGCAGGTGCAGCGTGAACGCGGCGACGAGGCCGGTGCGGTCCTTGCCGGCGACGCAGTGGAAGACGAGCGGGGCGGCGGCCGGATCGGCGACCACGCGCAACGCCTCGGCGAGGCCGTCGGCGCCCAGCTCGGCCATCTCGAGGTAGCGATCCACGAGGTAGGCGACGCGCGCGCCCGGCGGGGTGAAATCGGCCGGCTCCCATTTGGTGTGCTTGACGTGGATATGCCGGTACTCGAACCCGTCCGACGCTGGGATGCGACCGCGCTCCTCGAGCTCGTTCGGGCGGCGCAGGTCGAGCACGGTCCGGATGCCGAGCGCGGCGAACCGGTCGAGGTCGGCGCCGTCGAGGCGGCACAGGTCGTCGGCGCGGTAGAGACGGCGGAACCGCACGGTCTGGCCGTCGACCGTGCGGTGACCGCCGAGATCTCTGAAGTTGAAGACGTTGTCGAAACGGATGCTGTCCGGCACGGTTTCAGGCTAGTGTCCTGATCCGAAAATTCGCGGCACAGGAGGGCGATCCAGTTCGCTGGCAAGGCGGCGGACGTTCCGGATACCGGTGTTGTATCCGGAACGCCCGGCAACGCAGCCAGCGACGAACTGGGCGCCCGAACTGTCGCGAATTTTCGGATCAGGACACTAGGTCGCGCCTGCGGAATCCGGCCAGGCCGCCGACCGTCAGCACGGCGCCGACCGCGAGCAGCCACAGCATCGGGGTGGCCGTGAAGTCGCTGCCCGGCAGCTTCGGCACGTGCGCGAACGGCGACGCGTCGATGATCCGCTGGTTCAGGCCGAGGATGGCGCCGAGTTCGAGCAGCACCACGCAGACGATGAGCCCGGCCCAGGCCAGCGCGGAGAACCGCGGCAGCAGCCCGAAGAGCGCCGCGCCGAGCCCGGTCAGCACCCACACGGCCGGCGTCTGGACGAGCGCGGCGCCGGCCAGCCGCGGGATCTGCCCGCCGACGTCGTGGATCTGCAGGCCGTAAGTGAGGCCGGCGGCGGCGCCGGTCACCGCGAGGATCAGCGCGGAACCGCCGAGCGCGAACACCAGGTGGCTGAGCGCCCACCGGATCCGCCCGGCCGGGGTGGCCAGGATCGCTTCCAGCCGGCCGGTGCTCTCCTCGGCGCGCATCCGCAGCGTCGCCTGCACGGTGTAGGCGGCCACGCAGAGGCCGATGATGCCGAACACCGTGGCCAGGTAGGCGTTCAGCAGGCCGCCGGTGCCGCCCAGGCGGGCGAGCATGTCGGTGACCTGCTTGTTGTCGATGACCGCGCCGGAGATGCCGGCCGCGGCTCCGCCCATGGTCGCGCCGCCCGCGGCGAGCCCGATCAGCCAGCCGAGCAGGATGCCCCGGTGCAGGCGCCAGGCCAGCCCGAACGGGCTCCCGAGGTAGGCGGCGGCGGTCTCCGGCCCGCGCCGCTCGCGCAGCAGCCCGGCGCCGAGGTCGCGGCGGGCGACCAGCGCGTACGCGGCAACGACACTCACCCCGGCCAGCGCGAGCGGGAGGGCGAGCACCCACCAGCGCTCATCGGCGAACGCGCGGACCCGCATCGCCCAGCCGATCGGGGAGATCCAGCTCAGCGCGCTCGGGCCGGTGTCGCCGAGCGAGCGCAGCACGTAGGCGGCGCCGAGGAAGGCGAACGCATACCCGTGCGCCGACCGGGCGGTCTCGGTGAGCTGGGCGGCCAGCCCGGCGACGCCGGTGAACGCGAGCCCGGTCAGCCCGACGGCGAGGCCGAACGCGACCGAACCGCCGGCCGGCATCCCGGTGCCGACCAGGAAGAGCGTGATGAACACCGTGACGGCCAGGTTGGCCAGCGCAGCGAGGGCCAGCGCGGCGGTGAGCGGGGCCCGGCGGCCGACCACGCCGGCGCCGATCAGCTCGAGCCGGCCGGCCTCCTCCTCGGCGCGGCTGTGCCGGATGACCGTGAAGATGCTCATCAGCCCGACCAGGATCAGCTCGGTCGCGCCGATCTTCCAGGCGGTCAGCGCGCCGAGCGTCACTTTGAAGAGCGGGCCGTTGATGGCGACCAGCGACGGGTTGGAAATGACGCCGCTGACCGCGTCGAGATCGGCCTCGGTCGGGTAGAGCTTCTTGTACTGCGCCGCGGTGGCCGCGGGCATGACGGCGAGCAGGACGATCCAGATCGGCAACCGGACCCGGTCCAGCCGCATCGCCAGGCGCAGCAGCTTCCGGGTGCCGGTCATTTCGCACCCTCGTAGTGGCGCAGGAACAGCTCTTCCAGGGTCGGCGGCTGGCTGACCAGGCTGCGCACCCCGGCCTCGGCCAGGTGCTTGAGCACGTTGTTGAGCTCGGCGTCGTCGACGTCGAAGCTGACGTGCCCGTTGTGCGCCTGGAGGTCGTGCACGCCGGGGAGCACGGCGAGGTTGGCGACCGGCCCGGTCAGCTCGGCCCGGATCGACGTGCGGGTCAGGTGCCGCAGCTCGGCGAGCGTGCCGGACTCGACGGCCCGGCCCTCGCGGATGATGGTCACCCGCTCGCACAGGGTTTCGACCTCGGACAGAATGTGGCTGGACAGCAGGACCGTGCGGCCCTCGCGCTGCTGCTCCTCGAGGATGACCTGCCGGAACACCTCTTCCATCAGCGGGTCGAGCCCGGACGTCGGCTCGTCGAGAATGAGCAGCTCGACGTCGGAGGCGAGCGCGGCGACGAGCGCGACCTTCTGCCGGTTGCCCTTGGAGTAGGTGCGGCCCTTCTTGGTCGGGTCGAGGTCGAAGCGCTGCAGCAGTTCGTCGCGGCGCTGGCGGTCGACCCCGCCGCGCAGCCGGCCGAGCAGGTCGATGACCTCGCCGCCGGACAGGTTCGGCCAGAGCGTCACGTCGCCGGGCACGTAGGCGAGGCGCCGGTGCAGCGTGGCGGTGTCCCGCCACGGGTCGCCGCCGAGCAGGCGGGCCGAGCCCGAGTCCGCGCGGACCAGGCCGAGCAGGACCCGGATGGTGGTCGTCTTGCCGGCGCCGTTCGGGCCGAGGAAGCCGTGCACCTCCCCGGACCGCACGCTCAGGTCGAGTCCATCCAGTGCCCGGGTCTGGCCGAACGTCTTGACCAGGCCGGACACCGTGATGGCGTCACTCATGATCTCCACCCCCGTAGGAGTCGAACGCTTTCCGAGCTGCGGCTGCGAGCTCGGGTGTGATGAGGACATGCGAGTAGATGTCGAGCAGGGCCATCGAGACCATGCGCTCGCCTTCCGGCGAGAACGAGTCCACGCCGAGCACACGTGAGAGCTGTTCACGCAGGAGCGGCACGCCCATCGCCATGGCCGACAGCACGGCCGCCCGGGTGCGCCGGTCGGCGAAGAACTCGTTGTCGGTGAGCTCCTCGGCGTCGCCGAGCCACTCCTCGGTCAGCCCGACGATCTGGTCGAAGAACGCCGAGATGATCGCCGAGCCGTCGACCATCGCCCGGGCCAGGTAGCCCTGGAAGGGCCGGATGGCCGCCCGGGTGATCGCGTCCTCGCTGAACTCGCCGTTGGCCGCGATGCCCTTGCGGACCTCGTCGTTGATGCGGCGGATCTCGGTCAGGACGTGCTCGTCGACGGCGTCGCGGAGGGCGTCCTTCGACCCGAAGTGGTGGCGCACCAGCCCCGGCGACACGCCGGCCGTGGCCGCGATGCCGCGGATCGTCGTGCGCTCGAAGCCCTGCTCGCCAAACTGACGCAGGGCCGCGTCGCGGATCCGCGCCCGCGCGGTCAGGTCGTCAGCCGTTGCCATGCCATCTCCTATACATGCGTATAGGCGACGATACGCTTGTATAGTCACCCGCGCAAAGAGGCGTAGAGCACAGCGTGGTCGAACCGGTCGTGGCCGCTCAGCCACAGGTCGCCGAACCGGGCCGAGCCCTGCCGCACCACCGGCCGCGGCAGGTCCTGGCCGGACAGGTACTCGACGACCTCGCCGACCGGCCAGCCGAAGACGTCGACATCGAAGACGGCGACCGGCCAAGCGCTTGGTTCGCGGCGGCTGACGGCAATGACCTCGAGTCCCTGGGACCAGCCGGCCGACAGCGTTATTGAAAGGCCCGGAACGGTGAGACCGACGGCCCAGGACGCGCCGCACACGAAGGTGTCCGAAACCGGACCCCGCTCGGCCAGCGAACCGCGGACCTCGGTTTCCGGATGCCCGAACGGCAGCGACGGCCAGGGCGGCGACAGCCGCGCGCCGTACCCGGGTAGCAGGCTGACGGTCATGACACATACTGTCCTCTGTGGTTTATGTACTGGGGATCGCGCTGTTCGCGCTGGGCATCCTGGTGTCGGTGTCGCTGCACGAGTTCGGGCACATGCTGACCGCCAAGCGGTTCGGCATGAACGTGACCCGTTACTTCATCGGCTACGGGCCGACGCTGTTCTCGTTTCGGCGGGGCGGCACGGAGTACGGGATCAAGGCGATCCCGCTTGGCGGCTTCGCCAAGATCCAGGGCATGACCACCCTCGACGACGAGGACGGCGACCGTCCGATGTGGACTTTCCCGCTGTGGAAGCGGACCGTCGTCATGGCCGGCGGGCCGGTCGCGCACTTCGCATTCGGGTTCCTGCTGCTGTGGATCACCGTGTCGTTCGTCGGCGTGCCCAACCCGGAGCTGGCCAAACCGCAGCCGGCCGTCATCACGGTCGACGCCGGCCAGCCGGCCGCGCGGGCCGGCCTGCACGACGGTGACCGGATCACGGCGTTCAACGGGCAGCCGGTCGCCACCTGGGACGAGCTCATCGCCGCGCTGAGCGCCGCCAACCCGGGCCCGGCGACCGTGTCCGTCGAGCGCGACGGCCGCGCCGTGCAGCAGACCGTCGAGCTGGCGGCCGGAGCCCAGCGGCCCGTCCTCGGTGTGCACTTCAAGCAGATGGTCCCCGACCAGGTGCGCTACGGGCCGGTCCGCGGGGTCGGCGTCTCCGCCGGGTACACGAAGGACGCCGTCGCCGGCACCTGGGCGGCGCTGATCCACCTGCCGCAGAAGATCCCCGGGCTGTGGGCGGCGCTGACCGGCAAGCCGCGCGACGCGGAGACCCCGATCAGCATGGTCGGCGCGTCACAACTGGGCGGGGAGAGCGCGGCGCACGGCCAGTGGTCGCTGTTCCTGCTGCTGCTCGCCTCGCTCAACTTCTTCGTCGGGCTGTTCAACCTGCTGCCGCTGCTCCCGTTCGACGGCGGGCACATCGCGGTGTGGTGGTTCGAGCGGATCCGTTCGACGGTGTACGCGCGGCTGCGCCGCCCCGATCCGGGCCGGGTCGACTACCTGCGGCTGGCCCCGGTCACCTACGCGGTCATCCTGGTGGCCGGCGCGTTCACCCTGCTGACCATCGCCGCCGATGTGATCAACCCGGTAAGGATGTTCAGCTGATGTCACTGGAGACGTTCGCCCGCTACCCGCTGCTGTTCGGCCCGTCGCCGGTCCACCCGCTCGAGCGGCTCACCGCCCACCTCGGCGGCGCCGCGATCTGGGCCAAGCGCGAGGACTGCAACTCCGGCATCGCGTACGGCGGCAACAAGACTCGCAAGCTCGAATATCTTGTCGCCGATGCGCTGGCCAAGGGCTGCGACACGCTCGTGTCCATCGGCGGCGTGCAGTCCAACCACACCCGCCAGGTCGCCGCGGTCGCCGCCCGGGCCGGGCTGAAGTGCGTGCTCATCCAGGAGAGCTGGGTCGACTGGCCGGACGCGGTCTACGACAAGGTCGGCAACATCCTGCTCAGCCGGCTCGCCGGGGCCGACGTGCGGCTCGTCAAAGCAGGATTCGGCATCGGCTTCAAGGAGAGCTGGGAACAGGCGCTGCGCGAGGTCGAGGAGCGCGGCGGCACGCCGTACCCGATCCCGGCCGGAGCCTCCGATCACCCGCTCGGTGGACTTGGCTTCGCCAGGTGGGCCTTCGAGGTGGCCGAGCAGGAACGGGCGCTCGGCGTGTTCTTCGACGTGATCATCGTGTGCTCGGTGACCGGCAGCACCCAGGCGGGGATGATCGCCGGCTTCGCCGCGCTCGCCGGGCGGCCCCGGCGCGTCCTGGGCATTGACGCATCGGCCAAGCCGGCCGAGACCCGCGCCCAGATCGGCCGGATCGCCGACCACACGGCCAAGGTGATCGGGGTCGAGGGGGAGATCGCGGTCGAGCTCGACGAGCGCTACCACGCGGGCATCTACGGCATCCCGGACGAGGCCACGCTCGACGCGATGCGGGTGGCCGCGCGCACCGAGGGGATGATCACCGACCCGGTCTACGAGGGCAAGTCCATGGCCGGCCTGATCGACCTGGTGCACCGCGGGGAGATCGGCCCCGACTCGACCGTGCTCTACGCGCACCTGGGTGGGCAACCGGCCCTCAACGGTTACAGTGCGCTGTTCTAGAGTTGCGTGCTATGCGTTGGTCCCAGATGCACATCCCGACCCTGCGGGAGGATCCCGCCGAGGCGGACGCGCCCAGCCACCGGCTGTTGCTGCGCGCCGGCTACATCCGTCAGCTCATGGCCGGGCACTACTCGCTGTTGCCGCTCGCGGTGCGCGTACGGATGAAGGTCATCGAGGTCATCCGCGAGGAGATGGCCCGCATCGGCTCCCAGGAGTTCGTGCTGCCGGCCATGCACCCGGCCGACGTGTGGAAGCGCAGCGGCCGCTGGGAGATCATGGGCGAGGAGATGTTCCGCCTGCGTGACCGCAAGGGCGCCGACCTGGCCCTGGGCATGACCCATGAGGAGATCTTCACGACGCTCGCGCTCGAGCTGAGCTCCTACCGGGACCTTCCGCAGATGTGGTACCAGTTCCAGACCAAGTTCCGCGACGAGCCGCGTCCCAAGGCCGGGCTGATGCGCACGCGCGAGTTCACGATGAAGGACTCCTACAGCTTCGACCTCGGGCCGGCGGGGCTGGACCGCTCGTTCGACCTGCATCACGAGGCGTACGTGCGGATCTTCGAGCGGCTGGGGATCGCCGCCATCCCGGTCGAGGCGTCCAGCGGGAGCATGGGCGGCTCGGCGTCGACCGAGTTCATGTGCCCGTCGCCGGTCGGTGAGGACTCCGTCGTGCACTGCGTCAACTGCGGTTATGCGGCCAACGTCGAGAAGGCGACCTCGCGTCCGGCGTCGCTCGCGGACGGTCCCGGCCTCGAGAAGCCGGAGCGCTTCGACACGCCCGGCGCCCGGACGATCGACGACCTCGCGGTGCGCTTCGGCGCCCCGGCCGACCGGCAGATCAAGACCCTTGTGTACGTGCTGGACGACCAGCTCACGCTCGTCCTGCTGCGCGGCGACCACGCGCTCAACGAGCAGAAGCTCTCGGACACCGCCAAGGCGAGGGCGCTGCGCCCAGCCCACGCCGACGAGATCCGCGAGGCGCTGGGCGCGTCGCCGGGCAGTCTCGGCGGGGTCGGCGTGACCGGCCTGCCGATCCTCATCGACGAGCAACTGCGCGGCCGCCGCGACATGTTCACCGGGGCCAACACCGACGACGTGCACCTGCGCGGCGTCGACGTGGACCGTGACCTGCCCTCGGCCCGCTGGGTCGACGTCCGTGAGGTGGTCGCCGGCGAGCCGTGCATCACCTGTGGCGGGCCGCTCGACGTGCAGCGCGCGATCGAGGTCGGGCACATCTTCAAGCTCGGATACCGCTACAGCGAGGCCCTCGACGCCACGGTGCTGGACGCCGACGGCTCGCGGGTACACATGATCATGGGAAGCTACGGGATCGGCGTCGAACGGGCGATGGCCGCGATCGTCGAGGGGCACCACGACGACAAGGGCATCGTGTGGCCGGCGTCGGTCGCGCCGTTCAAGGTTGTCGTGGTTGTCGCCCAGTCCGACGACGGCCCGGTCGCCGAGGCGGGCGAGCGGATCTACGCTTCGCTCCAGGCGGCTGGGATCGAGACGATCATCGACGACCGCAGCGAGCGGGCCGGGGTCAAGTTCCGCGACGCCGAGCTGGTCGGCATCCCGTTGCGGATCACCGTCGGCAAGCGCTCCCTGGCCGACGGCGTCGTCGAGCTCACCGACCGGGCGACCGGCGAGACCGAGCGCGTGCCGGTCGACGACGTGGTTTCCCGGGTCTAGTTTCGTGCGGCAGCGCTGGCGGTCCACCGTCTTCGACGGGCTGGTGGCCGCCGGCGTGCTGGCACTTTACGCGTTCAACTGGCCGAGTGTGCGGTTGGCGCTGCTGGCCGCGGGGATGGCGGGCGCACTGGTGTTCCGGCGCCGGTTTCCGCTGGCCGTTCTCGGCGTCGTCGCCTGTGCTGCGCTTGTCCAGGTCGTCACGGCCCCGCACCAAACCGAGGGTCCGCTGCCGTTCGACGCCGCGATCCCCATCGCGATGTACTCGGTCGTCAAGTACGCCCCGAGGCTGCGCGACGGCTTCGTGGCCGGCGCGGTCGTGGCGGTCGGCATCGCCATCGAGGTCCGGCGCTTGGCGGCGCTCGGTTCGTGGTGGCAGGTCGCGCTGTTCTACACCGCCGTCTTCGTCGGCATCTGGCTTTCCGCGTACGTGGTGCGCACGCGTCACGTGTACGTCGCGAGCCTGGAGGAGCGGGCGGCCACGCTCGAGCGCGAACGGCAGCACCTCGCCAAGATCGCGGTCGCCCACGAGCGGGCCACGATCGCGCGTGAGATGCACGACGTGGTGGCGCACAGCCTCGCGGTGATCATCGTCCAGGCGGACGGCGGCCGGTATGCGATGGCCGCCTCGCCCTCGACGGCCTCGCAGGTGCTCGAGACGGTCGCGGCGACCGCGCGGGACGCGCTGGAGGAGATGCGCCGGCTGATCGACCTGCTCCGCTCGGAAGCGCCGTCCACCGAGGACCGGCAGATCCACCGGATCGACGACCTGCCGGCACTGGTGGACCGGGCCCGGCAGGCCGGGCTGGACGTGACGCTGTCGCTGTCTCCGGTGTCGTGCAGCGCGACGGTCGGGGTCGCGGTGTACCGGCTGGTGCAGGAGGCGTTGACGAACGTCATCCGGCACGCCGGCCCCTCGGCCCGCTGCGCCGTGACGGTGTCGCTGGATGGCGGCTCGCTGCGAGTGTCTGTTGTGGACGACGGTGCCGGTGGCCTTGACGGTGGCCTTGACGGTGGTCGATCCACCCCCGAAGGCGGCCACGGGCTGGTTGGCATGCGCGAACGGACGGCCGTCCTCGGCGGCACCTTCGACGCCGGCCCGCGCGCCGACGGCGGCTGGCGCGTCCACGCCGTCCTGCCGTTGGGGACGCCATGACGACCTCGGTGATCATCGTCGACGACCAGCCGCTCGTCCGGGCCGGCTTCCGGATGCTCATCTCGTCGCAGCCCGACCTGGCCGTGGTCGGCGAGGCCGGCGACGGTGCCCAGGCGATCCGGCTCATCGACTCGCTGCGAACCGCCGGTACGCCGGTCGACATCGCAGTGATGGACGTCCGCATGCCGGTGATGGACGGGGTCGCCGCGACGACGGCGATCTGCGCCACCCCGGGCGCGCCGCGGGTGATCGTGCTGACCACGTTCGACACCGACGCCGACGCGTTCGCGTCGCTGCGCGCCGGGGCGAGCGGCTTCCTGCTCAAGAGCGCGCCGCCGGAGGAACTGCTCACGGCCATCCGGACCGTGGCCGAGGGCGACGCGGTGGTGGCCCCACGGGTGACGCGGCGGCTGTTGGACCGGTACGCCTCGACGTTCGGTCCCGAACGGGAACCGGACGCCGGCTGGCGGGCCCTGACGGATCGGGAGCGGGAAGTCGTGCTGCTGATCGCCGAGGGCCTGTCGAACGGCGAGATCGCGGCCCGGCTGGTGATCGCCGAGGCGACGGTGAAGACCCACGTCGGCCGGATCCTGACCAAGCTGGCCCTGCGCGACCGCGTGCAGATCGTCATCTACGCCTACGAGACGGGCCTGGTCGCCCGCTAGCCCGCCGGACTTCTTTGTAGATGGTGGTCGATGTGGCACCGCAGGTGCTAGATGGTGGTCGATGTGGCACCGCAGGTGCTAGATGGTGGTCGATGTGGCACCGTGGGTGCCAGACGGTGGTCGATCTGGCACCGTGGGTGCCAGACGGTGGTCGATCTGCCGACATTTCGTCGGCGTGTCGTGACGGCGGAGCGGCCACCGTTTGTGGACCCACATCGAGGGTGGTCGCTGCAACCCAGGGTGGTTGCAGGTTCGCGCCTTGCTCGGTGGCGCATCGACCACCGTCCACGTAGCGCGGAAGATGGCGGTCGATGTGCCGACGCGACGCGCCGATGAAATGTCGGCAGAGCGGCCACCGTCTGGCCCATTTGGTGGCAGATCGACCACCGTCAAGGGACGGTGCGGAGGAAACTCAGGTCTCGGAGGGCGCGGAGGAAACCCAGGTCTCGAAGGGGCGGAGGAAACCCAGGTCTCGAAGGGGCGCGGTGGCGACGGTCCGGTCTCGGACGGTGCAGTGGTAAGGGTCACGGTCTCGGAGGGCGCGGTGGCAAGGGTCAGGTCTCGGCCATCGCGGCCACGATCGAGGATCGCGCGGCGTGCCTTGCCGGTAGCACCGCGGCCAGCGTCGCGGCCACGGCCGCCAGCCCCGCGAGGCCGCCGATCCACAACCATGGCACGACGACGACCGGTCCGATGGCCGCGAACGTGGTCGTCACCACGATGCGCCCGAAGATCAGCCCGAACGCGATCCCCACCAGGGCCCCGACCAGGCCCATGAGCAGCGCCTCGAGCAGCAGCGTCGCCCGCAACTGCGCGCGGGTCAGGCCGAGCGCCCGCACGACCGCCGACTCGCGGGTCCGTTCGCGCACCGACAGCGCGAGCGTGTTGGCGATGCCGAACAGCGAGATGAGCACCGAGGTCGCCAGCAGCCCGCCGAACAGCGCCAGCAACTGGTTGATCGTCGTCTCCAGGCCCGTACGCAGGTCGGCGACGCTGTTGACGGCCACCAGCGGGTACTGCTCGCCGAGCGCGTCGATCGCGTCCCGCGACGTCACCGGGTTGACGCCGGGCGCCGCCTTGACGAGCACCGCGCCGTCGCCGCCGGGGCCGGCCAGCGCGGTGAACTGGTCCCAGGACACGAGCGCGTCGACCGATCCTTGCACCGGGATGGACAGGACGGCGACGCCGACGACCTTCAGCCGAGCGGTCGACGACCCGACCTGCACGTCCACTGTGGACCCCAGCGGCGCCGGGTGATCAGCCGACACGATGACGGTACCCATGGTCAGGTCGGCCAGCCGGCCGCTCTTCAGCTGTGGCTTGGCGATCCCCCCCAGCGATCCCGGGTCGACGGCGGCGACCCGCTGGTCGGAGACCCGGATCTCGCCGACCGCCGCGAACGCCGACGACGCCCGGAGCGACGCCGCGTACGAGGCCGGAATCGTCCCGCCGGAGCCGAGGTCGACCGGGCCCATCACGTAGTCGACCGGGTAGTGCGCGGCCAGCTGGACGTCGGCCGTGCGCTGGACGCTGCCGATGACCACGCTGAACAGCGCCATCAGGCCGATGCCGATCATCAGGGTGGCGCTGGTCACCGCCGTGCGGCCCGGGTTGCGGCGCGCGTTGGCCACGGCCAGCCGGCCCGGCACCCCGACCAGCAGGACGCCGAACACGGCGGTGAGCGGCCCGATGAACAACGGCGCCAGGATGAGCAACCCGCCAAATGTGAACAGACCACCGGCGACGACGATGAAGGAGCCGGCCTCGGGGTCACTCGACGCCACGCCCACAACGGTGACCGCAACACCAAAACCGCCAACAATGAAACCGAGCACGGCTCGGACGATCCGCACGACCCGGCGCGAGGGAACCGCCGACGGCAGGTCCCGCATCGCGCTCATCGCGGCGACCCGCGTCGCCCGGACGGCCGGCATGAGCGCCGCGGCGACCGTGACGAACACCCCGACCGTGAGGCCGATCAGCGCGGTACGCGGGCTCAGGTCGATCCCGGCCGTCGGGATGTCGGCGGTGGTCAGCCGGTTCAGCAGCTGGATCAGCCCGTACCCGGCGAGCACTCCGAGGGCGACGCCCAGGACGGAGGCGACCAGGCCGATCGCCGCCGCCTCGGCGAGCGCGAGCCCGAATACCTGCCGCCGGGTCGCGCCGACACAGCGCAGCAGCGCGGTCTCGCGGACTCGCTGGGTCAGCAGGATCGCGAACGTGTTGTAGATGACGAACGCGGCGACGATCAGCGAGATGATCCCGAAGATCACCAGGATGAACTGGAACTGGGTGGCGACCGAGGTCGCGTCGTTGGCCAGTTCGGTCCGCCGTTCGGCGCCGCTGACCACGCGCGCGCCCGGGCCTACGGCGGAGCGGACCCGGTCAACGAGGCCGCGCTGATCGGTAGAGGCAGCAACGATCTCCCGGTAGCCGGTCTCCCCGGTGAGGGCGGCAACCGCAGAAGAGGGGAGACCGACGACCGTCTGCCCCGAGTACACCTTGGAAACGCCGAAGTCCATGAGACCGGTGAGGCGCAGGCTGGTCCGGTGGCCGCCGGCCGTGACCACGGTGACCGTGTCGCCGATCTGCCAGTGCTCGTGGGCCGCGGTGGGTGCATCGATCAACGCCTCTCCGGCCCCGGGCACGCTGCCCTGCAGGTCGAACGAGCGCAGCGACGCTGGCCCGTCGGCCGAGACGGCGAACCCGGCCACGCCGAAGTTGTTGAGCACCCGGCCGTCGCGGCCGAGCAGCGCCAGCCGGCCCTGCATCCGGCCGTCGACCGCGCCGATGCCGGGCGCTCCGCGGACGGCGGTCAGCTGAGCCGGGGTAAGCCGAGCCCCGGAAGGAGGCCGCACCGAGACGTCGATACCGCGCGCGACCCGGGCGTACGTGTCGAAGTAGCCCTTGCGGGCGGTGTCCGTGAACGCGAACGTGCCGGCGATGAACGCGACTGCGAACAGGACGGCCAGCCCGGTCGCGACCAGACGGCGGGCGTGCCCACGCAGGTTGTTCCACAGCGTCGTCCGCATGCTAGGCCTCCACGATCCGGCCGTCGGCCAGGTGGACCGTGCGATCGGCGTACCCGGCGGCGACCGGGTCGTGGGTCACCATCACCACTGTCTGGCCGAACTCGTCGACGCTGCGGCGCAGGAACGCAAGGACGTCCTGGCCGGCGTGCGAGTCGAGGTTGCCGGTCGGCTCGTCGGCGAACACCACGTCGGGGCGCGGCAGCAACGCCCGCGCACACGCCACCCGCTGCTGCTGCCCGCCGCTGAGCTGGGACGGCCGGTGGCTCAGCCGATCGGTGAGGCCGAGCACCTCGACGACCGTGCGGTACCAGTCCGGGTCGGGCTTCGTGCCGGACAGCTCGAACGGCAGCCGGATGTTCTGCGCCGCGGTCAGCGTCGGCAGCAGGTTGAACGACTGGAAGACGAAGCCGATCCGGGCCCGGCGCAGCCTGGTCAGGGCCGCGTCGGACAGCCCGGTCAGGTCGGTCGCCGTCCCTTGCGCGTCGTAGAGCTCGATCCGGCCGCTGTCGACCGTGTCGAGCCCGGCCAGGCAGTGCATCAGCGTCGACTTGCCGGAGCCGGACGGGCCCATGATGGCGGCGAACCGTCCGGCCTCGAACGCCACGTCAACCTCGTCGAGCGCGCGGACCCGCGCGTCGCCGCCGCCGAACTCCTTCACCACACCCTTTGCCGCGATCGCCGTCACCATGGACACTGACGGTAGAAAAGGTCGGGCGAGAACTCGTCAGCCCAAAGCGCTCACCTGAACTACGACCAAAGTCGTACGGCGGTCAGAAGACGAGGCCGGCCGGCTCGTGGTACCAGGGGCCGACCTAGCTCAGCACGGCGGCGAACTCGGCCAGCTTCTGGCCGACCGTCCTGGGGTCGTCCTCCATCACGAAGTGCCCGCCATGCGGTATCGCGGTGACCGCCGCGCCCGGCACGTCCCGCTCGATGCGGGCCATCGTCTCGGCGACGTCGGGCAGGACGCGATCCTGCACCCCGTACACGATGAACAGCGGCATCCGCAGCTCGGGCAGGCGTTTCCCGAGGTCCACGAACAGCCGGTACTCGAGCCCGAGGCCGGCGTTGGCCAGTGCGGTGCGGGCATCGGCGGTCGCGAACGGCGCGTGGACCGCGGTGATCGTCTCCTCCGTGAGGACGGCCGGGTCGGCCACCCCGGCGCGCATGATCTCGGTGAGGCCCTCGGGACTGGTCAGGCGGTCGCGCCGCACCGGATCGTTGAGGTCGGCGACGAACGCCCGGACCGCCTCCGAGAATTCGGGGTAGGCGAGCGTGTTGGAGAGCCCGAGGCCGGCGGTGCGGCCGGGGTGATCGAGCGCCCAGCGCAGCGCGATCGGGCCGCCGAGGTCGTGCCCGACCGGGATGACGCGGCCGAGGCCGAGCCGGTCGACGACGCCGTCGATCGCCTCGGCGAAGAACCCGAACGAGTAGCGCACATCGGTCGGCTTGTCGGAGCCGCCGAAGCCGGGCAGGTCGACGGCGACGACCCGGCGGCGCTGGGCGATGGCCGGCATGACATTGCGCCAGAGGTACGACGATGTGGGCCAGCCGTGCAGGAGCAGGACGGCCGGGCCCTCGTGCCCGGCGCCGGCCTCGCGGTAGGCGATGGTCAGGCCGTTGTCGAGCGTGATCGTTTCCACTGGATCCTCCCCGTCACTGGTCCAACAAACCGACCGACGGTTTGTAATGTAGCATCCTTACGTGGACGACCTCCGGGTTCAGAAGGGCGTGGCCACCCGGGAACGGCTGGTGGCCGTGGCCGGGTCGCTGTTCGGCGCGCACGGATACGAGGGCACGTCGATCGAGGCGATCCTCGAGGAGGCCGGGGTCAAGCGGGGCGCGCTCTACCACCACTTCGACAGCAAGAAGGCGCTGTTCGACGCGGCGCTCGACCGGGCGATCGCGCAGATCGCCGGGGTCGTCGCGGCGGCCGCGCGCAAGGCCGGTCCGGATCCGGTGGCGGCGCTGCGGGCCGGCTGCATGGCGTGGCTGGAGCTGGCCATGGACCCGGCGATCCAGCGTCTGGTGCTGCTCGACCCGCCGTCGGTGGTCGGCTGGGACCGCCTGCGGGCCCTCGATGAGACGCACACGCTGGGGGGCCTGCGGCGCAACCTCGAGCTGATCGCCAAGCAGGGTCGGGTGCCGGCGGGCGACGCCGATCTACTAGCAAACGTGCTGCTGGCGTCGCTGACCGAGCTGGCGCTGCACGTGGCGAGGGCGGACGATCAGCCGGCCGCGCTGGGCTCGGCGAAGTCCGCCCTCGATCTTCTGCTGTCGCGCTTGCTAGACCGGTAGCTTCGCGCCGGCGAACAGGCCGACCAGGATCGGCACCAGGATCGTCGGGTCGAGGCGGGTGCGCAGGGTCGGTGTCCAGCCGGCATCCGGCGCGATGTCCGGGTCGAACGCCGCGTTGTAGGCGGCCAGCAGGTTGACCGGCTTGATCGGCCCGCGCCCGGTCTGCATCAGCGTGCCCTTCTCGGTCATCACGGTCCCGCCCCAGTTGAAGACGAAGTCCTCGACCGGCACCGAGTCGCTGCGCTGCACGAAGTTGTTCTCCGCGTAGATGGCCGACTGCACGCCGACGCCGAGCGCGTAGATGAACGTGTCGTTGTCGGTCGCCCGGTACAGGTTGTTGTAGACGTCGACCTGCCCGAACCGCACGCGCGGCATCCGCTGCCCGAGGTCGGCGAACCGGTTGTGGTGCAGCGTGACCCGCAGCTTGCCGACGTCGACGCCGGGCGTGTTGGTCGAGCCGATGAGCATCGACTTGTCGTGCCCGGACAGGTCGTTGTAGGAGAACGTGACGAAGTCCGAGCCCCGGATGATGTCATTCAGGCCATCGTGTACTTGGAAGGGCCGGCCGAAGTACACCGGCTCCAGCGAGTCCTGGTTGGCCCCGTCGGTGTAGGTGTTGTGGTCGATCCATACGTTGGTCGAGCCGCTCAGGGTGACGTTGTCGTAGAGCGAGTTCCAGTTGCCGGTGGCGCCGTCG
>Ga0070683_100001464_pt1 | contig 18154 bp, 13 predicted proteins | sample KBSC713LmetaG_FD_64662 | JGI IMG/M metagenome (GOLD analysis project Ga0070683, IMG submission 64662) | Corn rhizosphere microbial communities from Kellogg Biological Station, Michigan, USA - KBS C7.1-3L metaG | ecosystem: Host-associated > Plants > Roots > Rhizosphere ... | reverse complement strand
CGAACACGTCGCGAGGAATGCAATCGTCTCGACCGAATCGCAAACGAGCCACGCGTCGAAGCTGAGGCGCTGAAGGCGAGCCATTGCGTCGAGATCTTCTCCGGACGTCGAGTTCGTCCAGTCCTCGCCGAGGAGGAGCCAGTCGTGGAATGAAAGCTCGGCGAGGAAATCGAGAAACGAGTCGACGTCGGGGAAGCCGTTCCGTCGAAGGTCGAATCGCATGATTGTGCCGCCGTCGGACGAGACAACGGCAACATGCGTGGCGACGCGTGAAGAGGGCGTGAGCGCGCATCGCAGCGGCGTGAAGATGTCATAAAACGTCGCGCAGAATTGCTCGTCGACGGTAGAGATCAGCGCAGATTGACCGCGTCTCCACCCAACCGACATGTATCGATTCACTCATTCTCGAATACGCATCGAGTCCTGCTCCCGCTCAGCGATCGCCGCATTGCTGCTCGCGAGCGCGGCACGAGCCCAATCCGGACCGTGCGACGCCGACACCAGCCGTACCCGAGAGCCTTTTGCGTTCGCCGATTTCACGTGGCTCAACGGCAACTCACGCACGCACGACTCCCCGCTCTCGTTCACGGCGTTCACCGGCGAGTTTCGAGCAGACGTCAGCTACATCGGAGATTTCAATCATCCACGCGACCACACACTGAGCGGCACCTCCGAGAGCGGCCGAACGAACGAGGTTCAGGTCCAGCAGCTCGGCCTCGGCGGCGACTTTCACTGCGGGCCCGTCCGCGGACGTCTCATGACACAGTTCGGGATGTATTCCACGATGACGGCGCGGAACGACCCGAGTCCGGGCCGAGGACAATGGCAGCTCGCGGACGCGTACCGGTATTTGTCGGAGGCGTACGGCGGTCGACACTGGTCAGCGATGAATGGCATCAATCTCGACGCCGGCATCTTCATGTCGTACGTCGGCCTCTTCAGCTATTACAACTTTGATAACTGGGCGTATCAGCCGTCGTATGTGTCGTCCAACACGCCGTGGTTCTTCACCGGACTGCGCTTGCAGCTGTTCGTCAGCGACCGACTGAAGATCGAACCGTGGCTCGTCAACGGCTGGCAGTCGTACGGAATGTTCAACGAGGCCCCGGGAATCGGCACGCAGATCCTCTATCGGCCGAGTGGTGCCGTGTCGCTGCTGTCAAATTCGTATTACGGACGCGACTGGCTCGGAATTCCTGATCGATGGCGCGTACACACCGACAACAGCCTTCAGGTCAAATACCGCGACGCGCCGCATTCGGTGATCGACAAGAGCGCCTTCTCACTCACCGCGGACGCCGGATGTGAGAGCGGCGGCGGCGTTTCGTGCGCAGGTGGACCATCGCCCGCACAATACTTTCTCGGATTCATGCTCTATGACCGCAATTGGATCGCCGACGACAAGCTCGCGCTCACCGTCGGCGGCGGCGCGATGTCGAATCCTGGCCGTTATCTCGTCCTCGTCCCGCCGATCAACGGCGCGACCGCCTTGTCCGGCACGCCGTACTTCTCGGCGAATCCGGGCGATCAATTCAAAGCCTGGGATGCAACGCTGACGCTGGACTACATGCCTGATCAGTTCACGACATTTCGGGTCGAGCTCAACCACCGCGAAGCGAACACGCCGTATTTCGCCGGCGGCGGCGGACTCACTCCGTCGTCCGGCAACGTTGGCGCGCCTGGTTCGATCGTTCAGGGATTTCGACCAGACCTCCGCAAGCTCGAGACACGGCTCAACCTTGCCCTGCTCGTCAAACTTTAGTCGCGAGCTCCGGGATCTCCGCAATCGTTTCGTCGAGCGCTGCGAGATCCCGGAGTCGAGGCGCGCGGCCAATGAGATACGGAACCGTCGTGACGACGACGTTCGGTCGGAACAAGAACGCCGTGCGAATGAACAACGACGTCTTGTTGTGAAGCAGATGTCCGAACCAAGAGCGCGGAACGATCTCCGGAACGACGATCGTCACGAGATCCGCGTGTCCGTCCTCGACGAGCCCATTTACGTACTGGACGAGCGGACGCATGATCGATCGATAGGGCGAGTCGAGAATCGTCAGCGCGACGCCGATGTCCCACTCTTCCCAGTGATGTCGCAACGCGTCGGACAATTCCGGATCGACCGCGACGTACACGGCGCGGACGTCCTCGGAGATGGTCGTCGCATAGACCAACGCCCCTGCCGCAGGTCGCGTGATGCCGTTGACGGGAACAACGACCGTGTGATGGAGGAACATCAGCGGCGACTGCCCGGTGTAGGCGACCTCACGAGCAAAATTCTCGTAGTGGCGATGAATGCGTCGCAACACGAGGATGATCACGGGAATGATCAGCACGACAATCCACGCGCCGTGCGTGAACTTCGTCACGACCTGAACGACCGAGACGACCGCGGTCGCCGCCGCGCCCAGCCCGTTGAGGATCGCGCGACGCTGCCAACCCGGCTCGCGCAAGCGGAGCCAGTGCGCGACCATCCCTGCCTGCGACAATGTGAAGCAGACGAACACGCCGATCGCGTACAGCGGAATGAGCGCGCTCGTTTCGCCACGAAACAGTGCGATCAAAACCGCGGCGACGACCGCCAGCGCAATGATGCCATTCGAGAACGCCAATCGATCACCGCGAGCCATGAATTGGCGCGGCATATAGCCATCGCGCGCGAGAATGCTCGCGAGACGTGGGAAGTCAGCGAACGCGGTATTTGCAGCCAACACGAGAATCGCGAACGTCGCGTACTGAAAGGCGTAGTAGACGGCGCCATTCCCAAACACACTTCGTCCGAGCTGGGAAAGCACGGTCTCGCTCGGCGTCGGCATGATCATGTAGTGACGCGCGAGGACGCTCGTCGCGAGGAAGAACACCGCGAGAATCGCCGCCATCCAGCCGAGCGTGATCGCGGCGTTCTTCGAGTTTGGCGACTTGAATGCACCGACGCCGTTCGAGATCGCCTCCGTTCCCGTCATGGCCGCGCAGCCTTCGGCAAATCCGCGAAGGAGGAGAAAAGTGAGCGCAAAGCCTGTCCACCCCGAGACCGGCGCGGGCGTGGGAGCTCGCGCGCTGACCGCAGGGGCGCCGGTCCACATGTGAAACAGCCCGACGCCGATCATTCCGACCATCATCACGACGAACACGTACGTCGGAACGCTGAATGCCGCGCCGGATTCACGAACCCCGCGCAGATTGACGAGCATCAGCAACACGACCGCGCCGATGCACAAGCCAACCGTGTGCATCTTCAGCACCGGATACGCCGAGGTGATCGCCGCAACGCCGCCGGCGATCGACACGGAAACGGTGAGGATGTAGTCGGTGAGCAACGCCGCCGCGGCAATGAGCCCGGGCATCGTGCCGAGGTTGTCCTTTGCGACCGTATACGACCCGCCGCCGCCCGGATAGGCGAAGATCGTCTCGCGATACGAGACAACGACCAGCACGAGTAGTGCAACGATGATCGCTGAGATCGGCACGACGTACGTCAGTGCCGCCGTTCCGAGCACGGCGAGGACGAGCAGCGTTTGCTCGGTGGCATACGCGACCGAGGAGATGGCATCGGATGACAGGACGGCGAGCGCCGTCTTCTTGCTGAGCCGCTCGTGCTCGAGCCGGTCGGAGGGGAGCGGGCGCCCGAACATCAGACGCTTGATGGCGCCAAACGGAGATGACATATGGTGACGCGAGCGAAGCTCGCGGAGAGCTCACGATTGAGAGTTCTCTAAACTTATGGATCGCCGGAGAAGGCCGCGTGAACCCCGCGGCCCGGCGCATAAAGATTTCGTGAAGATCAGCGAGGCTCGTCGGCGAGCCGGGCGAGGTCTCGGCTCGCAATGGCCGGGAGGCGGATGCTGAAGACGCTTCCGCCGCCGGGTCGATCGACCACCCGTACGTCACCGCCCTGCGCCTGAACGACGCCTCGCGCGATCGAGAGGCCGAGGCCGGCGCCGGACACGTCGGGCTCACTCCCCGCGCGCCGATAGAATGGCTCGAAGATGCGCTCGCGATCAGAAGCCGGAACGCCGCTGCCGCGATCCGCCACGGTGAACACGAGCCAGGAATCTTCGCGCGCCGCGCTCACTTCGATCGGAGCGCCGTCGGGCGAGAACTTCGCGGCGTTCTCGATGAGGTTGACCAGCGCGCGAAGTGTTTGGGAGAAATCGAATCGGCCGAAAAGGAGGCCGTCGTCGGGCGACACGCGGATGACGAGCTCGCGTCCGTTGAGCCGTCCCGCGACCTGTTGCGCCGCGGCTCCCAACAGGTCCTCGGCTTCATTCGGCTGCGCGTTGACGACCGTCGTTCCACTCGCGAGCCGGGATAGATCCAGCAACTGCGCGACGAGCGCGGTGAGGCGATCGGCTTCCTCCTCGATGACGAGCGCCCGATCGTCGCCAGCTTCCGCGATCTCGTGGGCAAGTCCTTTGATCGTCGTGAGCGGCGTTCGCAGATCGTGCGATACCGACGCGAGCACCGCGTCTTTCGCGCGATGCGCCTCCTCGAGCGCGACCGCGCGCTCGGCCTGCGCGCGATAGATCAATTCCGCCGACAACATGCTCGTCGCGAGAAACGCGAGGAGAGCGAGCCAGTTGACTGGATTCTGAATCGCGAGCGTTCCGAACGGCGGAATGAAGAAGACATCGAAGTTCACGAAGGCAACGAGCGCCAGCCAGATGCCGAGCGTTCTGCCACGCCGCGCGCTGGCGCCCTGCACCACGAGTAGATACGCCAGCGCGACATGCGCCTCATTGATGCGATCGCGAATCGCGAGTAGCGCGATCGTCACGAGCGCGAGCAGCGCGAACCACACTGACCACTCGAAGCGCGCCGCTCGATCCGGCGCGGCAGTCGTTCGCACGGTCATGGATCGTGTTCGAATCGGTATCCGACACCCGGTTCCGTGACGATCAGCTTCGGCCGGACCGGGTCCGACTCGATCTTTCTTCGAAGACTTCGAATGTGCACGCGGAGGTATTGCTGCATGTCGCCAGACGAATTCCCCCAGACGGCGTGAAAGAGCTGACGATGCGTGAGCGTGCGCCCAGCGTGCTTCAGCATTGCGCGGAGCAGCTCCCACTCCGTTTTCGTGAGATGGATCGATGTTCCCGATCGCTTGAGCGACGGCTTGACTGGATCGATCACGACGTCACCGATCGAGAGCGCGGTCACGGCGCCGGTTGCGGGCGCAATTCGAGAACGACGGAGCAACGCCCGCACGCGCGCTTGCAGCTCGGTCGGGCTGAACGGCTTCGTGATGTAGTCGTCGGCGCCGGCGTCGAGCAGCGCGACTTTCTCCGCGTCCGAATGGCGCGCGGACAAGACGAGGATCGGTGTCGCCGACCAGGTGCGGATCTCGCGGCAGACTTCGATGCCTGCCAGATCCGGAAGTCCGAGGTCGAGCACGACGAGCTCGGGGCGCTGAGCCGCCGCTTGATCGATCGCGTCGCGACCCGTCGCTGATTCGATCACCCGCGTCTCCTCACCAAGCGCATGGCGCACGACTCGGCGAATTTGTGGCTCGTCGTCGACGACGAGGACAACGGTACGGTCCATGACGAATAGTCGTGAGTCATCCCGAGGAGCGGAAGCACAACCTTTCGTCATCCCGAGGAGCGAAAGCACAACCTTTCGTCATCCCGAGGAGCGAAAGCGACGAGGGATCGCTCTCTCGCCAAGGCCCTTGCAGCCCTGGCTGGAGAGCGATCCCTCGCTGCGCTCGGGATGACGCGACGACGCCAGGATTACGGCGTGATCTTCGTAACCGGCCGCGCTTTGTACTTCAGGTACAGGCGATGATGCCGATCGTCATCGGGCACTTCGCGTCCCTTGATGAAGACCTGCGTCACCTGCGTGCGAAGATCGAGCGGATCGCCGTTCGTGATGAAGAAGTTCGCGAGCTTGCCCTGCGCGATCGATCCAATCTGCTTGTCCGCACCGAATATCTCCGCGGGCCAGATCGTGAGCGCTTTCATCGCACCTTCTTCCGGCAAACCATACGCGACTGCCAGCTGCGCATGCAGCGGAACGTGACGCGCGTTCGATCCGTTGCCGGTCGAGAACGCGAACTTCACGCCGGCTTCGTACAGCAAACCAGGCTGCGCGTACACCTCATCGTACGGGTCCGCGTCGCCTGGCGCGGCTTCGATGGCGCCGAGAATTACGGGGACATTCTTCTGCGCCAACAGCTGCCGGACCTTGAACGCCTGCTGCCCGCCCTGGATCACGACGCGAATTCCCCACTTCTCCCCGAATGCGATCGCGCTACGAATCTGCGCGTCGGTGTTCGCGGGAATGATCGCCGGAATCTCTTTCGCGAACAGCGGACGCATCGACTCGTAGATGAGGTCGAGCTTCGTCGTTTTCGCGGCGCGACCGGCGTCGTAGTCTTTCGACGCCTGCATGAATTGCTCGAGCTCAGCTGCGAGCTGCGCGGGATCGCCGGTCGGTCCGCCACCACGGCCACCGCCGCCGCCGCGTCGTCCGCCGCCCGCCGCACTCGGGAGGTTTATCACGATGCCCGCGTTCTTCGAGATCGCGAGATCTTCCCAGGTCCATCCCGCGGTGTTGATCAGCGCCGCTTGCCCGCTGATCACACCGCCCGTCGGCGACGTGATGACCGACGTCACACCATTCATGCGCGTGACACCGAGGATTTCACTCTCGACGTTGAGCGCGACGACAGCGCGGATGTGCGGATTGAACTCTCCGAGCTCCTGCCGAAGATTCATCGTCTGCACGCCGCCGATTTCCTGGAGACCGATGCCGGTGTTCGCGTCGATCATACCGGGATAGATGAACTTGCCCTTCGCATCGATGACCTTCGCCCCCGCGAGCGACAGATTCGGACCGACCTGCGTGATGCGACCGTTGCGGACGACGATGTCCGTGTTCGCCATACGCTGATCGGCGTTCACGACCGTTCCGCCCTTGATGAGGTAGGGTCCGTCCTCGCCGGGCGCGGCCTGCGCCGCGAGCACTACCGGCGCCAGGATTCCGGCTGCGACAATGAGGGATCTCACGAACACTCCGCTCATTTCGCACCTCCCGGTCCAGTGTTCGCAACCGACTTGCGGAGCGTCACGGCGTCGTTGCGGTCGAAGTAGACCTTTCCTTCGATGATCGTGTATTCGACCATCGCCGTCGGCGAGAACGGATGCGAGTTGAAAATCGCGATGTCGCCGTCTTTCCCGACCTCGAGGGACCCAACCCATTTGTCGACGCCGAGCTGCTTCGCCGGATTGAGCGTGATCATCTTGAGCGCTTCGTTCACCGGCATGTTGCCGTAGCGAACGCCGACACCCGCCTCCTGGTACAAGCGGCGAATGCGTTCGTCGGAATCAGAGTTTACCGATACGAGAACGCCGCGCTCCGTGAGCAGCGCCATGTTGAACGGAATCGCGTCCCACGCCTCGGCCTTGTACGCCCACATGTCGGCGAACGTCGAGACGGTTGCGCCGTGCGCCTTGATCTCATCGGCGACCTTGTACGCCTCGAGCGCATGCTGGAACGTATTGATCTTGAATCCTTCGTCGTCCGCCGCACGAATCAGCATGAGAATCTCGTCGCCGCGATAGCTGTGCGCGTGCACCTTGAGGTCGCCGTGCAGAATGTCCACGAGCGCCTCGAGCCGCAGATCGCGACGCGGCATCAACGCATTCGGATTCTTCTTCACCTCGGCGCGATAGTCCTGCCACTCCTTGTCGTAGTCCTTCGCCTTGTCGAACCAATAGTGGAGCAGGAAGTCGACGCCCATCCGGCTCATCGGGAACCGGCGATCGTCGATGCCGGCGTCGGAGCTTGCGCGCGTCACGTTTTCGCCGAGTGCAAACTTCACGATGCGGTACGCTCCCTTGAAGTACATGGAGTCGACCGGCATTCCCCACTTGAACTTGATGACGCGCGACTGTCCGCCGATGGTGTTCGCGCTGCCGTGCAGCTGATTCGCCGCGATGACGCCGCCGGCGAGCGCGCGATAGATGACCGGATCGTCGTTCTTGAGCTGTACTTGGACTTCGGGCGTGACGGACTCGCTGTTCTCGTTGATGCCGCCCTCGAGCGCCGCATGCGAGTGCGCATCGATGATCCCCGGCATGACGAACTTGCCGGTGCCATCGATGGTCTTCATGCCGGCCGGGATTTGTACGTTCGCACCGACCGCCGTGATCTTGCCCTTCTGAATCACGATCGTGCCGTTCTGGATGTCGCCGTTCGTGATCGTGGCGATCGTGGCGTTCTTGATCGCGATGTCTTGCGCCGCGAGGGCTGCCGGAGCCGCGAGGGCGAGCGCGATGCCTGCGTAGTTGAGTATGCGCATATGAGTTTCCTCTAGTAGAGGCGTCCCTCGACGAAAACGTGCTTGATCGGGTTGCCCGTCGCGAAGAGATCGTTGCCGCTCACGACGACGAAATTCGCGAGCTTGCCGACGTCGATCGTGCCGACGAGGGCGCTGATGCCGAGGATCGTCGCGGGCGTCACCGTGACGGCGCGCAGCGCGTCGTCGGCGCTCATTCCCGCGTCGATCGACGATTTGATTCGCTCGCGGAAGGTCGCGCCGCTCGTGCCGCCAAACGACGCGAGCGCCACCGGTACACCGGCCTTCACCAACGCCGCCGCATTCGCCTTGATCTCACTGTTGCCCGCGGCCTCCTCGGCGGGCGTGAGCTTGCCGCTCCGACCGACACCGTAGAGGAGGAAGTTGTGTCCCGTCACTGAATCGAGCGCGGGCCACTCGAGGCTCACGACCGCGGTTGCATTGGCTGCTTTGAGGGTTGGGATCGAACGCCAACCTTCCTGCGCGCCGACGACGACCGGTGCTTTGATCGTCATCTCCTTCGAGATTTCCGCGACGCGCGTCAGCTCGCGCTCCTTCGACGCAACAAACCAGGAGGCCATCTCGTTCGCCGCGGCGGGCATCAGCGCGCGGCGGAACGGATCGTTCGACGGACGCGCCGCCGGATTCCCGGCCTTGAGCGCTTTATCGACCCGGTTCTCGTACTCGGCATCGAGATACGCTTGGCGAATGAACGCGACCGCGCCGATGCCGACCGACGGATAGGCGTTGCGCTTCGTTCCGAAGAACACTTCCTGGCCGACGGACGACTTGAGACCGAGCCGCGATCCACCGCGCGCTCCCGTGAGTGCGGCGCCGACGCGTCCGGGAAACAAGCCACCGTTGAACACGAGACCGACGGTCGTTACACCGCCGGCACGGAATGCTCTGAGCTCGTCGTCGGTCGGCGAGAACTGATCGGCTGCTTCGGCCGCGGCGTCGACCTCCGGCTCGATGACCGGAGGAAGCGGCGTCGATGAACGGCCGGCGGTTGGAATGCTCGCTCGACCGCCGCCCGGCGGCGCGGCGCCGCGTCCTCCGCGTCCACCGCCTCGACCCGCTGCGGCGTCGGCATTGGCGGCCGCAGGCGCGCGAGTCGGGCTTGGGAGACCGGTACTCGTCGCCGCGTCGATGAGGCCTGGATACACCGTATGTCCGGCGAGATCGAGGCGGACAACGTTCGCGGGAATGTTCACCGTCGCGCCGACGGCCGCGATACGTCCATCATGAGTCACCACAGTGCCCCGCTCGATCACTTTTCCGGGCGCTGTAACGATGCGGACGTTCGTGAGCGCGTAATCGACATCCGGCGCGCCGGGGAGCGGAGTACTCGCGCGCGGAGTTACCTGCTGACCGCCCGCCGCCGCGGCAGCCGCGAGCGCGAGAGGTATGGCCAGGAAACTGACACGGGCCATGGGACGGTCTCCTGAAGAGTGTGGGGTTCGGAGAACGTACCGACAACTCGTGACTCTGACTACGGGCAAGCCCGCGCGTGCTGTCGTCGCTTCTCGTCGGCGTCGCGACGACGGATCCGCTGACCTACGCCGGAGTGGTTGTCGTCCTCACGGCGACGGGCGCGCTCGCGGCGCCCATTCCCGCGAGGCGCGCATCCAGAGGAAGTCCGAAGGTCGCGCTAGGTGAGGGTTGAGATCGACTGCGGCGGCAAACCGACGGGCATCTCTCCGGTAAACGCGATATGCGCGATCGAATCCGAGACAGCCGCGCGCTGAAGCGTCAGCGTGAAACACGCGCCGCCCGTCGGTTGATTGCTCACTCTGAGCTCACCGCCCATGCCGCGCGCCAGATCGCGGCTGATCGACAAGCCGAGCCCGACGCCTTCGCGCGGGTGCGACAGCGTGCGATCGAGTTGCACGAACGGTTCGAAGATCGCTTCGTGCTTCGACTCCGGAACTCCCGGCCCGGTGTCGCGAACGTGAATCGCGACGCGATCCGCATCGATCGCTGAGGCGTCGAGCGTGATCCGCCCGCCGCTCGGCGTATGTCGAATCGCGTTCGACAGGAGGTTCAGCAAGATCTGACGCAGTTTCTCGCGATCAGCGAGTGCTCCGAGTCGAGGATCAGGCGGGACGTACTCGAGCCCGAACGATTTCGTCGCCGCTTGCGGCGCCACGAGAACGTCGAGGCCTGCGAGGAAGCTGTCGAGCGCCACGGGTTGTAAATCGTAGCTCACGCGACCGGCTTCGATCCGACTCAGGTCGAGCATCGAGCTAATGAGGCCCAGCACGTGCTGCTGCGCCGCACGAATGCGACTGAGATCGCGACGCTGCGCGTCGTTCACCGGACCGCGAAGCCCCATGTCCATCAGGTCGACGTAGCCGCCGATCGCATTGAGCGGCGTCCGAAGCTCGTGGCTCATCGTCGCGAGGAAATCAGACTTCGCTCGACTCGCCGCCTTTGCGACGTCGGTCTGCGTCGCGAGCGCGTCGTGGCTCTCGGCGATCTCTTGCACCATCTCGTTGAAGGAGTCGGCCAATCGTACGAGCTCGGCGTCGCCGGCTCGCGGAACGCGCGTCCCATAGTCGCCGCGCGCGATGGTCGTCGCCGCGGCGGTGATATTGCCGAGTGGGCGCGTAATTTTTCGCGCGATCCACCAGGACGCGAGGATGCCGATCGCGAGCAGCACGACGCTCAAGAACGCGAGCGTTCGCAGAATGCGCCGCGGCTCTGCCAGCACTTCACTCATCGGCGCTTCCATCGCGACAGCGAGCGGCGTGCCGTTGATGCGCTCCTCGGCGGTTACGACCTCGCCGATGCCGGGCCTCGAAATGATCGGCGGATCGCTTCGGTCCACCAACGGAGGCGACGCCGTCTTGCCTGACAATGTCGTCCACCCAGATCCGTCGGCATTTCTATAGAAGGGGTAGATGGTATGTCCGGCGAGCTCGCGAAGGGTCGCTTCGGTCGAGGGATTCGCGGGGACCACGCCCTGTCTCGCGAGGTAGCCGATCGCGCGGCCGCCGCTGAGCACGGGCAGCACGACCCAGATTCTCATTCCGCCGTTCGAGTCGTACAGCTTTCCGTACTGCAGCGTGTCGACGGCCGCGATCGAATCGAGTCCATCGAACGACGGCACGCCCACCGAGCGACGGTCATCGGTTGCGCGCGAGGGATTGAACCGGTCGGTGCCGACGAAAGCGGCTCGCCTGCCATTCACGGTCCAGAGCTCGATGGGAGAATGCGTCGTATCCGCGGGGAGGCGTAGACGCGCCAGCGCGCGCGCAACAGCTGAATCCTGCACACGGGTGAGCGCGCGCTTCGACGAGTCACTCGCGGCGCGAATCGCCGCTCGCACGGCCGAATCGTTCGCGACGGCGCGATATCGAAGCGTTGTCGTCGGGATCCCCGCCTCGCCGATTCGCGCGAGCTCGTGGGTTGCCCGCATGATGGAGGTCTGTGCCGTCCGTCGCGCCGAGCGTGTCAGCGAAGAGTACGCGGCGGCGAGAATCGTGGCGAAAACGACAATGAAGATCCCACTCATCATGAGTGGAAGCTTTCGTTCGAGTGTCTGCGGGTACTTCAACGATGTTTTTCCTGCAACTCGAAGGGCATCATCGTCGACGAATCCTGGGGCTTTCCCTAGGTTAGGTCTTCCACAGCGTCTGCGCTATGACCAAGTTGAGCAATTCGCATGCTGACCCTCAGCCTGTGATGGTCGTTCACGCCTCCTCCGGGCAGTCGTTATGGACGGTTTGTCGTCTCCGCCACTGGCGCGCGCGCTTGCAGGCGCGCTTCGCGATTCCCGCAATTATTTGACCGGGCGCTGGCTCGAGCGGCTCGCGGCCCGCGTCGATCTCGAGCTGAATAACGTCTTCCCGACGGATGAGCTCCTCGATCACATGCCGCTGCTGATCGGGGGTATCGCGGACGATCTCGAGGACGTCGCCAATCCCATCCGGGCGGACTCCGAAGTCGTGCATCGCGCCATGGAGCTCGGCGGGATGCGGCACGCACAAGGCTTCGATGAATATGAAGTTCTGAAGGAGTTCGAGATCCTCGGCGGCATTCTGTTCACGTTCTTGTCCGAGAAGGTACGAGATACAGGCCATCAGTATCCGCCGGACGAAGTTCTCGCGTGCACGAGCCGAGTGTTCCGCGCATTGTCAGTCGTGCAGCAGGCGGCGGTCGCGCAGTACGTCCAGCTCATGAAGTCGCGGGTCTCCGAGCGGGAGGAACGGATTCGCGGGTTCAATCGCGCGCTGACGCACGAGTTCCGGAATCGAATCGGGGCGGCGATGGGTGCGAGCCAGATCCTCGATCTCCCCAATCTCGACGAAGCGGCTCGGGCGAAGCTGACACGTGTCATCAGCGGGAACATGAACAGCATGCAGGTCGTCCTCGACAATTTGTTGGAGTTGACCGACATCGAGTTCGAGGCTCGCCAGCAGCGTCATATCCTTCTGCCGGAAGCCGTCCGCGAATCGGTCCGTCAGCTGCGGGACATGGCGGCGTCGAGAAACGTCTCCGTCGAGATCGTCGGCGACTTGCCTAATGTCGAAGTTCCGGCGGCGGCCGTCGAGCTGTCGTTGACCAACCTCATCTCGAACGCGATCAAGTACGCGGATCGCGCCGAATTCTCATCATGGGTCCGGCTCTCGTCGCGCATTTCCAAGACGGAGGTTGGCGATCCGTGCGAGGTGACCATCGATGTGAGCGACAACGGCATCGGAGTTCCGCCCGCACAACGCGACCGTCTCTTTCAGCGTCTCTTTCGCGCGAAGAACGCCGAGGAATCCGGAGTCGAAGGCACTGGACTCGGCCTCAGCATCGTGCGCGAAACGATCAGTACGCTCGGCGGCAACGTGTCGGCGTCGTTCGGGGGAAAGGGCTCGGTGTTCACCGTTGCTCTGCCCTGCCGTCGGCTGAGCGATCATCTCGCGATCACGGCGCGCGTCGCGAGCTGATCGCGGCACAAACTGTCGGGGTGTGATATGGCGCTTCGTTCGCGTGCGGGTTCTGTCGTCGCCACTCTCCTGTTTCCGATCAGCGCGATTGCGCAATCGTCGGACCTTTCCGCGCGAATCGATCGCATCTTCGCCGGCTTTGGTCCGAGCTCGCCGGGGTGCGCGGTCGGCTTGGCGAAGGACGGCAAGCCACTCTACACGCACGGCTATGGATCGGCGAACCTCGAGTACGGAGTTCCACTGACCGATTCCACGGTCCTCGAGAGCGGTTCCGTCGCGAAGCAGTTCACGGCGTCCGCGATCATGGCGCTCGTGGCAGACGGGAAGATCGCACTGAGCGACGACATCAAAAAGTATCTGCCGGAAGTGCCGGACTTCGGCGGGCAAAAGATCACGATTCAGAATCTTCTCACGCACACGAGCGGGCTTCGTGATCAATGGGGGCTACTCGGCATCGAAGGGCGCGGGCCGGGAACGCAGGTTCATACGCTGATGACGACGCTCGACCTCGTTGCCCATCAGAAAATGCTCAACTTCTCTCCGGGCAGCGCCTACCTTTATAGCAACACGGGCTATGCCCTCGCCGCGCTGATCGTCGAGCGGGTGAGCGGCAAGTCTTTGGATGCGTTCATGCAGGAGCGTTACTTCAAGCCGCTCGCGATGACGCACACGCAATGGCGCGACGACTACACGAAAGTCGTGCGCAATCGCGCGACGGCGTATTCGGGATCAGAGGCATCCGGCTTTCACCAGGACATGCCGTTCACCGACATGGTCGGAAACGGCGGCCTGCTGAGCACCGTCGGCGACTTGCTCAAGTGGAACGAGAATCTCGATCGGCCAAAGGTCGGCGGACAGGCGTACGTCGACGCGATGCAGACGCAGATGCGACTCACGAACGGCCGCACGATTACGTACGCACTCGGACTGTCGATCTATCCGTACGACGGCGTTCGCGAAGTCGCGCACGACGGATCGACAGCTGGATATCGCACGTATCTCGTGCGCTTTCCCGAACAGCGCGTGTCGATCGCCGTGTGGTGCAATAACGCGAGCGCGAGTCCCGCGGCACTCGGTCATCAGGTTGCTGATCTCATCCTCGTCAAACCGTCGCAGAAATCCGCGCCAGCCGCGGCGATGGTGACCGTTCCGGGATCGATGCTCCAGCAGTGGGCGGGTACGTATCGCAACACGTTCAATGATGCTCTCGTCACGTTCACGCCCGCTGACGGAGGGCTGCGCAGCGTCAACGCGTCGGGGCAGAGAGGCGGCGTGTACACGCCGCTCGGCGGCACGACGTTCCGAGGGTCAACGGGTGTCGTGACGTTCGCGAGTACCGGCGGAAAGCGAGGCTTCGCGCTCGCGCGCGAGGATGGCGACACGGCGCACTACGAAGAAGTGAGACTTCCGCCGTCGCCCGTTCGCCTCGGCGATTACGTTGGGACGTACGCCAGCGACGAGCTCGATGTGCTGCTCACGATCGTTCAGCGAGATGGAAAGCTTTTTCTTCACCGACGACCGGCCGACGAATTCGAGATGCGTCCCGGATATGAAGATGACTTCCGGACTTCGCTTGGCTTTTTCCGTTTCTCTCGCGACGCGCGAGGAATGGTCAACGGATTCTCCATTTACGCCGACAGAGTGGTCGACGTGAGGTTCCGAAAGACGCAGTAGGCGTCATCTTCTCGACAGGTATTTGCGGCTAAGCTCAAGCGCGCAGTAGAGCGTTCCACTCGCCCTCTCCACCCGTGCTGATTTCCGAAACGATTCGCGTCGCGCTCTCGGCGCTGCGCGCGAACAAACTTCGATCCCTGCTCACGATGCTCGGTATCGTGATCGGCGTGGGAGCAGTGATCGCGATGGTCGCGCTAGGCAACGGCGCGTCGAACGCAGTGCGCGACCGAATTGCGCGGCTCGGGACGACGGTCCTTCAGATCAATCCGCAGCGAATCCAGCAGGGTGGAATCGGGACGACGTCGACTGCAAAGCTCACGATGGACGACGTGAAGGCGATCGTCGAGCGATGCCCGAACGTCGTCGCGGTAAATCAGCAGCAGGATCGCCCGCTGCAGGTCGTTTGGAAAGGTCGAAACACGAACGTCCAGGTCACGGGAACCGCGCCGAACTTCCTCGAGGTCCGAGGATTCGCGATGGCTGACGGCCGCATGTTCAACCTCGCCGACGACATGGCTCGCGCTCGCGTCGCCGTCCTCGGCGCGGATGTCATGCCGCTGCTCGGGATCACGACGCCGGAGTCGATCATTGGTGAAGCGATCCGAATCGCGGGCCGCCAATTCACCGTCATCGGAGTCATGGCGCGGAAAGGGACAACGGGCTTCGGCGACGCCGATGAGCAAGTTCTAATTCCCTTCCAGACCGGGCGCTTTCAGGTCTTCGGGACCGAACGGATCAACGACATCTGGGCGCATGTGGGCGCGGAGGATTCGCTGCCGTCGGCCATGGCGGAGATTCAGACGGCGCTTCGCCGATCGCATCGTCTGCGGACCGACCTGCCGAACGATTTCTCGATTCGCAATCAGGCTGACCTCCTCGGCGTTCTGAGCGAGACGACGGCGACGTTCACCGCGCTGCTCGCGGGAATTGCCGCGGTTTCGCTGCTCGTCGGCGGGATTGGGATCATGAACATCATGCTCGTCTCAGTGACAGAACGCACGCGCGAGATCGGAATCCGCAAAGCGCTCGGCGCGACGCGGCGAAGCATTTTGCTGCAATTCCTGGTCGAGGCGGTCGTCCTTTGCATCGTCGGCGGCGCGATCGGCGTCGGCATGGGCGCGGGCGCGTCGGTGCTGCTGAGTCAATCGTTCGGGTGGAATGCGTCGATCGATGTGAACGCGGTGGCGATCGCGTTTCTCTTCGCGGCGAGCGTCGGCGTGTTGTTCGGCGTGTGGCCGGCGAGGCGAGCAGCGGTGCTCGATCCAATCACGGCGCTTCGGTACGAGTAGCGCGCGAGTCATCCCGAGCGTCCACGTGTCATCCCGAGCGTCCACGTGTCATCCCGAGCGTCCACGTGTCGTCCCGAGCGTCCACGTGTCATCCCGAGCGCAGCGAGGGATCGCTGTCGTGGCGAGCACTCGTCTGTGGACAGGTTCGGCCGAGCAAGCACAGACTAGACGGGACTCGACAAACTTGACGGACGAGTTCAAAAACCGAGGCCGTTCTACCCCGCAGATGCGGGCGCGCGATGTCAGTCCTCGACCCAGACGGGCTCGATTCAATATGATGCAATCGAACGGTGACTCAGCGCACATGCGCGAGTCCGTGCAGGAACCGATCATGCTTTACGCATGAACCATTCGGCATCCACGCGGATTCAAAAGGAGTCAACGAGTTTCATGAGGGAGCAGCCCATGCAACGGTCGATCGCACCATGGCGCGTCGTCACGATCGGCGCCGCATCCGCAACCATCGCGCTCGCGTTTGTCGCCTGTTCCGATTCGACGAGCCCAGGCTCCGCGAGCGGCGCGAGTCAGATCGCCTTCACGACTGGGGCGAGCGCATCAGCGAGTCTCATCCCCGTCACCAACGGCGGGCACACACTCGATCTCACCGGCGTATCGCTCACGATCTCGCGCGCCGAGTTGAAGGCGGCGAAAAGCAATTCGTGTCCAGGCGACGAAGACGAGGACGACGACGCCAACGACGATCATCCGACGGTCGTGGCGAGCACCGCGCAGTGCGGCGAGCTAAAGATCGGTCCGACGACCGTCGCACTCCCGCTCGGAAGCGGCATGGCGACGATTCCCGCGAACGCGATTCCGGCAGGAACGTATCGTGAGTTCGAGATTCGCGTCACGCAGGTCGAGCTCGTCGGCACGTACGACGGCAAGGCCTTCGACGTCACCGTTCCGGTTCGCACGAAGACGGAGCTCGAATTCTCGACGCCGCTCGTCGTCACGGCGGATCAGCCGGCGCAGCTTACCATCAACGTTCCGGTCAACAACTGGCTCGTGAACAGCGATGGATCGCTCGTCGATCCAAGCAAGCTCACGACGACGCCGTCACTCCTCTCGCAGATCAAAGTGCGGATCATGCACTCGTTCCACGCGTTCGAGGACCGCGACCACGACGGCCACGACGATCACGGACACGACGGCTGACGACTATTAGTATCTTGTAAAGACCGTTTCGTCCCAAGAGCGCCGCGGACCATCGCGGCGCTCTTGCTGTCTCGAGCACCGAGTTCTATGTTCCCCTCTGAACGAAAGGGGGAGAACGATGCTCGACCGAGATGGCGGCCTGCTTCGCGGAACGCTCGACGTTCTGATCCTCAAAGCCCTGAGCTGGGGGCCTCGCCACGGCTACGCCGTCGCCGAGTGGATCAACATGGTGACCGACGGCGCGTTGCTGGTCGAAGAAGGACCGCTGTACACGGCCCTCCACCGCCTCGAGCGAAACGGCCTGCTCGTCGGCGAATGGGGATACTCCGACAACAATCGGCGCGCAAAGTTCTACGAGCTGAGTCGCGAGGGAAAGCAAGGACTTCGCGCCGAAGTCTCATCGTGGGAGCGATATGCCCACGCGGTTGGCAAAGCGCTGAGCGCAACGACTCCCGCCGAGGCGTAGCGAGATGCGACGCGTTTTTCGAATTCCATTCACGCGCGGGCACATCGCGCGCGAGGTCGACGATGAGCTCGCGTTTCACATCGAGATGCGAGTCCAGCGCCTCATTGCCGCCGGCTGGTCGGTCGACGCCGCGCGCGCCGAGGCGCTCCGTCAGTTCGGCGACGTCGCGAACGTCCGCGACGACTGTGTCACCATGGACCAACAACGCGAGCGCGCGATGAGTCGAGCCAACCTGTTCGGCGAACTGCAGCAGGACATCGTTTTTGCGCTTCGGACGTTGCGCCGAAATGCCGGCTTCACCGCGATCATCGTCGGCGCGCTGGCACTCGGTATC
>Ga0070683_100001462_pt1 | contig 18164 bp, 8 predicted proteins | sample KBSC713LmetaG_FD_64662 | JGI IMG/M metagenome (GOLD analysis project Ga0070683, IMG submission 64662) | Corn rhizosphere microbial communities from Kellogg Biological Station, Michigan, USA - KBS C7.1-3L metaG | ecosystem: Host-associated > Plants > Roots > Rhizosphere ... | reverse complement strand
GTCGGCTGCTCGCCGCTCGCGGCCGAGCCGCTCGCCCGTCTCGTCGGCGAAAAGACCGGCGGCAACCCCTTCTTCGTCATCCAGTTCCTGACCGCGCTGCATCGGCAGGGGCTGATCTTCTTCGAGCGCGAGGCACGCCGCTGGCGGTGGGACCTCGCGCGCATCCGGGCACAGCGGTACACGGACAACGTCGTCGACCTGATGGTCAGCAAGCTCCGCGATCTCCCCGGTGATACGCAAGCGGTCCTGAAGATGGCGGCCTGCCTCGGCGCCGGCATGGACGCGCGCACGCTCGAGATCGTCGTTGGGCACGATCCGGGCGCCGCGCTCCGGGTGGCGCTCGACGAGGACCTGTTGCTGCAGTTGGAGGACACCTACCAGTTCCCGCACGACCGGGTCCAGGAGGCGGCGTACGCGCTCATACCCGAACGCGACCGGGCGGCCATGCATCTGTGCATAGGGCGGCGGCTGCTCGACCGCCTTCCCGCCCCGGAGCTCGAGGAACGGGTGTTCGACGTCGCGAACCAGCTGAATCAGGGGCACGCGCTGATCACGTCGCGCGACGAGCGGGAACGGACCGCCGAGCTGAACTTGATGGCGGGCGGGCACGCGCAGCGGTCGACGGCCTACGCTTCGGCGCTCCGGTACTTCGCCGCGGGCGCCGGGTTGCTCGAGGACGACAGCTGGAGCCGCCGGTACGCGCTGACATTTGCAATCGCGCTGCATCGGGCGCAGTGCGAGTTCCTCACCGGTGAGCGCGAAGCTGCGGAACGGCGCCTCACCGACCTGACCGCGCGGGCCGCGGGTGTGACCGACGCCGCCGCCGTCGCTTGCCTGCAGGTGGACATGTACACCACCTTCGGTCAACCGCACCTCGCGGTGGAGGCCTCGCTCGCTTATCTCCGGCGGGTCGGCGTCGACTGGTCGGCGCACCCGTCGATCGCGGAGGTGAACGAAGAGTTCGCGCGGATGTGGGAGATCCTGGGCGACCGCAGGATCGAAGACCTGATCGATGCGCCGCCGATGACCGACCCCGTCTGGCGCGCGACGATGGACGTCCTCTCGATGGCTTCGGCGCCCGCCTCATTCACTGACGAGAACCTGTGTTGCCTGGCGGTCGCCCGCGCCGCGAACCTCAGTTTGCAGCACGGGAACAGCGACGCGTCGTCTCAGGCCTACGTTCTCGTCGGCGAGATCCTGGGGACGAACTACGACAACTACGAAGCGGCGTTCCGTTTCGGCAAGGTGGGCTTCGACCTGATGGAGAAGCGCGGGCCGCTCCGCTTCAAGGCCGCCGTCTACTTCTGCTTCGCGCAGATGGTCAACCCGTGGACGAAGCACTTCCGGAGCAGCATCGAGCTGCAGCGGCGCGCCTTCGAGCTCGCGCAGCATACGGGCAACCTTCAGACCGCGTCGTACACGCGCAACGGCACCGTCACCCTGCTTCTCGCGGCCGGCACGCCCCTCCGCGAGGTGGAACGGACCGCCGAGGACGGGATCGGCTTCGCGCGGCGGGCAAAGTTTGGCCTGGTCGAGGACGTCCTCGCGTCGCAGCTGAGGCTCGTCCGCATGCTTCGTGGTCTCACGCAGCGATTCGGGTCCTTCGACGGCGACGACTTCGACGAGGGCCAGTTCGAGCAGCGGCTGCGGGAACACCCGGGCCTGGCGATCGCCGCGGGCTGGTACTGGATCCGCAAGCTCCAGGCGCGGTTCTTCGCGCTCGAATTCGACGCGGCCCTCGACGCCGCCACCCGCGCCCAGGCCTTCCTCTGGACCGCGCGCTCGTTTCCCGAGGTGGCGGATTACCACTTCTACGCGGGCCTGGCGCACGCCGCGGCCGACAACCTCACCACGGTCGAGAAACGAACCGCCCACCTGCGGGCGCTCGCCCAGCACCACCGGCAACTGCAGGTCTGGGCCCGGAGCTGCCCCGAGAATTTCGAGAACCGCGCCGCCCTGATCGGCGCCGAGCTCGCGCGCATCCGTCACGACCGCGACGAGGCCGCTCGCCTTTACGAGGAAGCGATTCACTCGGCGCGCGACAACGGCTTCGTACACAACGAAGCGCTCGCCTACGAGACGGCAGCGCGCTTCTATCGGGACGACGGCTTCGCGCTGATCGCGGACACGTACCTGCGCGAAGCGCGCGACCGCTATCTGCGCTGGGGCGCCGAGGGCAAGGCGCGCGATCTGGAGGCGCGGCATCCGCAACTCGTCGAGGCCACGCCGCCCGGGCCGACGGCGACCGTGGCGCTGCAGGCCGAGCAGCTCGACGTCCTGTCGGTGGTGAAGGCCTCGCAAACCATCTCGGGTGTGATGGTCCGCGAGCAATTGCTGCGGACGCTGCTGCGCCTGGTTCTCGAGGAGAGCGGCGCCCGACGGGCGCTGGTCGTCTTGGCCCGCGAAAGCGGCCTCGAGGTCGCGTCGGAGGTCGTCTCGGACGATGCGCCATCCGCCCCGACGCCGGCGCCCGGCGGCAACCTTCCCGAATCGATCCTGACGTACGTCATGCGGACCCACGAGCGCGTGCTGCTCGATGACGCGACCGCCGACGCGGGCCGGTTCTCCGGCGACACGCACCTCGCGCGCGTCCGTCCGCGCTCGGTGCTGTGCTTGCCGATCCGGCGGCAGGCACAGGTCGTTGCCCTCCTCTACCTCGAGAACGACCTCGTGCCTGGGGCCTTCACGCCCGAGCGCCTGATCGCGCTCGAGTTGCTCGCCGCACAAGCCGCGATCTCGCTCGAGAACGCGCACCTCCTCGAGCGCGAGCGGGCCGGACGCGTGGAAGCGGAGGCGGCAGAACGGCGCGCCCGCCTGCTCGGCGAAGCCACGTCGATCATGACGTCGACCCTCGACTACGAGGGCGTGTTCAGCACGCTCACCCACGCGTGCGTGCGCGCGTTCGCGGACTGGGCGATCATCGACCTGCTGGAGGGAGAGGACACCGTGCGCCTCGCGGGCGCGCACCGCGACCCTCGAAAGGAGACGTTGCTGCGCGAGCTGGCCGAGCGCTACCCGGCAGGGTCCCGCTCGCCCGCGCCGGCGTCCGCGGTGCTCAAGAGCGGAGCGCCGCTGGTGGTCGCGGACCTGCCCGACGACGAGCTGCCCCGCTACACCGTCGATGATCGCCACACCGAGCTGGTCCGGCAGCTCGGCACGCGCTGTCTGGTCGTGGTGCCTCTGGTCGCTCGCGACACGACGCTTGGTGCGCTCACCCTGGCATCCGCGACGCCCAACTGGTTCGGGCCCGCCGACGTCGAGCTGGCTGCCGAGATCGGGCGCCGCGCGGCGCTCGCGATCGACAACTCCCGCCTGCTGCGCGAGACACAACGAGCTGTGCGTCTGCGTGACGACTTCCTCTCCGTCGCGTCGCACGAGCTGCGCACGCCCATCACCGCCCTCATGCTGACGGTCGACCGTCTCATCCACGCGCTCGCGGGCGGGCGGAGCCCTTCAGCGAGCTCGCTTGCCTCCAGCCTCGCCCGTGTCCAGCACAGCACCGAACGCTTGCGCCGCCTCACCGACGAGTTGCTCGACGTGACCCGGATCGAGCGCGGCCGCCTCGACCTCAATCCCGTCAACGTCGAGCTGGGGGCCCTCACCCGCCAGGTCGTCGATGACCTGAGGTTCGAGCTGAACAGCGCAGGCTGTTCGGTCCGGATCGACGTGGACAACGCGGTCGCGGGCGTGTGGGACCCGTCGCGCCTCGAACAGGTGGTCACCAACCTGCTGACGAACGCCCTCAAGTTCGGTGCCGGCCGACCCATCGACGTCCACGTTCATGATGCCGGCGCGGCTGCCCAGCTGATCGTCCGTGATCACGGCGTCGGCATCGAGCCAGCCCGCCAACCGTACGTCTTCGATCGCTTCGAACGTGCCGTGTCGGCGAGGCACTACGGAGGACTGGGCCTCGGCCTCTACATCGCCCGGCGGATCGTCGAGGCCCACGGCGGCGACCTGCGGGTCGACAGCAAACCCGGCCAGGGCGCCACATTCACGGTCACGCTCCCGTGGGTGGCCCCCGCACAGGCCGACGATCACGTCGCGCAGTCGCAGTAATGCGCAACGCTCGCGAGCAACGCGTCCAGGTCGAAAGGCTTCTCGATCGTCATCTCCACGCGCAGCTCGTCGATCGCCTTCGCCGCGGTGCCGGCGCCGGTCAGCAACATGACCGGGATGCTCGCCAGCGCAGGGTCGGCGAGCTGCCTGCGCCGGAACTCCCAGCCGTTCATCCGCGGCATCATGAGGTCGAGGAGGATGAGGCGGCATCCGTTCTTGCGTGCGCGGAGCCGTTCGAGCGCGCTTTGGCCGTCGTCCGCCAAGATCACCTCGTAGCCTGCAAACGTGAGAACGTCGCTCAGCACCTCGCGGATGTCGGCGTCGTCGTCGACCACGCACAGCGCGCGCCGCCCGCCGGTCATCGCGAGCCCTCCAACGCGCGCACGGTAGGCAGCGGCCACACCGGAAGCTGCACGGTGAACGTGGCGCCGTGACCGACGGAGCTGGTCACGAACACGCTGCCGCCGTGGGCCTCCACGATCGTCTTCACGATGTAGAGGCCGAGCCCCAGCCCCGCGTAGTTCCGCGCCGACACGCCTCGCCCGAAGCGTTCGAAGATGCGCTGCTGCACGTCCGGGGACATTCCGATCCCCTGATCGGCCACGGTGAGTCGAGCGATCCCGACCCCTTCGCTGACGGTGACCTCGATCGGCTTGCCGTCACCGAACTTGATGGCGTTGGTGAGGAGATTGATCGACAGCTGCTCCATGCGCGATCCGTCCCACAGGCCGATGACCGGCCCGTCGCCGCGCACGGCCAGCACGCTGCCCGAGCGCGAGAAGTCCTCGGCGAGCTGTGCGGCGCTCTCGCCGACCACGGCGCGAAGATCGATGAGTCGACGATCAAGCTCGAGCCTGCCCGCCTGGATTCGCGACACGTCGAGCAGCAAACCGATGAGCGAACCGAGGCGCCGCAGCTGCCGGCTGCAGAGGGCCAGGTTCCGTCCGACCGGCGGGGCGACGTCGCTCCCCAGGCGGCGCGTCAGCCCCTGGATGGCGAGCTGCAGGCTGGCGAGCGGCGTGCGGAGCTCGTGGGAGGCCACGGACAGGAACTCGTCGCGCATGCGCACCGCTTCCTCGGCGGCGGCGCGCGCGCGGCGCTCATCGACGAGGAGCCGATCCCGCTCGCGCTCGGCCCGCACCCGCACGGTGACGTCGCGGAAGCTCCACACCCGGCCAACGACCCGCCCGTCCATCCGCTGCGGCTGGGAGTAACTCTCGAAGATGCGCCCGTCCTCGAACTCGACGATGCCGAAGCTGTTGTCATCGGGGTGCAGCGCCAGCAGGGCCAACTGGTCGCGGAAAGCCGCCGGTCGTCGCAGCTTCTGCAGATCGAAGAGCTCGCCCCCGCGCGCCTCGGTGTACCCCCAGGTCTCCGTGAAGCGCCGATTGAGCTGCACGGCCCGCCCCGCGGTGTCGACCACCAGGATGGCGTCGCCGGTGGATTCGAGCGTCGCCTGCAGCAGCGACACGCTGCTGCGCAGTTGATCCTCGAAGCGCTTGCGCCCGGTGATGTCCGTGGAGATCCCGCACGTCGCGTAAGGGCGCCCCTCCGCGTCGTGCAGCGGGAACTTGAGCGAGAGGAACGTGCGCGTGACCCCGCCCATCGTGGCGGTCTCCTCGAACTCGATGGCGCGATCCTCGCGCAACGCCGCCATGTCATTGGCGCGGTAGGTCTCCGGCGCGTCGCTTGGCACGGCCAAGTAGTGGTCGGTCTTCCCGATCACCTCGTCCGGGCCCACGTGAAACAGCTCATTGAAGGCGCGGTTCGCGAGCAGGAACCGACCGTCGGCGTCCTTGACGAAGATCACCGCCGCGCTGTTGTCGATGATCTGCTGCAGCTTCCCGCGGCTCTCCTCCAGGAACGCTTCGGCGCGCCTCCGCTCGGTGTTCTCGCGTTCCAGCTTGGCGAACAGCTCGGCGTTGGCGAGCGCGATCGCCGCCTGCGCCGCGATCATCTCCAGCGCGATCAGGTGGTCGGGCGTGAACGCCCCCGCGACCAGGTTGTTCTCGAGGTACAGCACGGTGACGACCTCGATCTGCCGCGAGATCGGCAGGCACAAGACCGAGCGTGGCCGGTGCTCGGCGATGTAGGGATCGTTGACGAACGGCCCGCCGGCGGCCGGCTCGTCCAGCACCACACGCTGTCGGGTGCGGCACACGAACTCGGTGACTGCGGCCGGGACGACGTCGGCGGTCGCTGGCTGCGGCGGCTCCACAAGGCGGGTGGTCACCCCGCCTTGATCGACGCTGGCGCTCGCGGCGAGCGACAAGGCCCCGCCCTCCTCTCTCACCAGCAGGTAGCCGTGGTCAGCGCCTCCTTGCTCGAGGGCGACCTCCAGGAGGCGCTGCGCCACCCGCTCCCACGAGAGCTCGATCGAGATCGCCTGCGAAGCCTTGGCGACAGCCATCAGGTCCAGAGCGTCCGCCGATGCGGCGAAGGCCTGGTCGGACGGCGGCCGGCGCCTCTCCAGCTCGGGGAACAGGCGCTCGAGCTGGCTGACCTTTCCGTCCGCTCCCCACGCCTGGTAACAATTCCGTGCGTCGGTGACGTACGCCTTCGCTGCGTCGGGGAGCCCGCTCGCGCGGCACAATCGAGCCGCGAGCTCGTGGGCGATCGCTTCGTTCTGCGGCATCCCCTCGTCGCGCGCGGCGCGGATGGCACGCTCGTAGTGTCGCATCGCCTTCAGGCCCTCACCGCGCACGCGGGCGAGCTCGCCTTCGACAAGCTCCCGCTTGTGCAGGAAGTTCGCCGGGCAGCTCTCGGTCCACAGGCGGAACCACTCCAGCTCCGCCTCGACCTCCGCCACCAGCGCCGGCCTCTGGTCGGGAGGCCGCACGTCACACAGCGCCGCCACGGTCAGCCCCGTGTAGAGGTGAAACTCCGGGATCTCCATGAACGGCCTGGAGGTCCAGAGGAGCTTCCGGGCGCGCGCCGAGGCGGCATAGGCCTCCTCATAATCGCCAGAGAAGTACCGTGCCTGTAGCCTGCGGATGTAGTGCCAGCAGGCCGGGAGTGCGAGTGCCTGGATGTTCGCCTCCAGCCCGGCCGCGAACTCGCGTTCGTCGAAGCCATCTCCGTCGAAGGTCGAAAAGTGGGCGGTGGTGCCTCGGAGGTTCTGCACCAGGCGCAGCTGGCTGGTGACGACGGCCGCAACCCACTGGAAACCGATGCGGCGCACGAATTGCAGCGCCTCCTCGCACTGCCGCTGGACCTCGGAGAGGGGCGCTCCCAGCGCCAGCGACAGCGTGATCAGGTTGTTCAGCGAATAGCTGGCGACCGCGAAGTTCCCCGTCGCTCGCGCCGAGTCCAGCGCGCCCCGAAGGATCTCGTCGTTGGTGCGCAGCGGGTGCGACCAGTGATTCACCAGGGCCAGGTCGAGATAGGTCTTCGCCCGGTAAGCCGACATGCCGCGCCGATCGACCATCGCGCGGCCCGCCCGGCCGAGCGCGTCCGCCTCTCGATATCTGCCGAGGCGAGGGCCGACGGTCATTGCCACCATCACGCAAGCCGAGGCGGTCGCGTCCGTGAGCCCGTGGTGGATGCTCAGCTCCACCGCGGTCAGCGCCAGCAAGGCGGTCAGGTTCTCGTCGGTGAGCAAGGCGGGCAACAGCAACATGGCGAGCAGATCCGACAGCGCCACGATCCCAGGATCGTCCGCGCGCGGCAGATCGACGAGCGCCGCGATGGGGCGGTCGCCAAGCGCCTGCAGGAGCGTGTCGTATTTCCGGGTGACGTCCTCCCAGGCCGGATGCACGGAGAGCGCGAGGCCGTGCCGGTGCAGCGCCAGGCGGGTCACCTCCACCGCTCGCTCCATGCGACCGAGGATCGTCAGCAAATAGACTTCGACGCCGGCGATGGCCCCCTCGTCCTGGGGTCGGCGCGCGCGCGTGTGCAACTCGTCGAGCAGGCGGAGGGCCTCCTCGGCGTCGCCGGCGAAGAACGTGGCGCGAGCCAGCTCGAGGTGGAGGGCGAACGCGAGCTCGTAGCTCGTCTGCCAGGCATCGGCGGGAAGCATCTCGACACCGGCGGTCAGGTAGGTCCTGCCGGTCGCGTGGGCCGCCGCCGCCACCGCCTTGCGTCCCGCGCGCAGGTTCAAATCCGCGAAGGGGATCCGTTCGGCCGGCGCGATCAGCGCGCGTCCCTGATCCAGCTGATTGACGATCTCGAAGATCCGATCGCCGACCTCCGCCGCGGGTGTTCCCGCGAGCAGCAACCGTCCGATCCGGAGATGGAGGACGGGCCTCTCGGCGTCCCCCACCAGCGAGTACGCCGTCTGCTGGACACGGTCATGGGCGAAGCGGTAGGTCCGCTGGCCCAGCGTGAGGATCAACAGGCCCTGCTCGACGGCCGGCAGCAGATCGCGCTGGATCGACGCTTCGTCGGTGAGCGCCACCGCCGCCAGCGTGTTGACGTCGGTCGTGTTCCCCACGCTCGCGGCGAGGCGCAGCGCCTGGCGGGTCGCCGGCGGAAGGCGCGCGATGCGCCCCACCATGAATTCCGCCACGTCGTCCGAGTAGCCGCGGGCCTCGATGCGCCGCAGATCCCAGCGCCAGCGCCAGTCACTCGGGTCGAAGAACAGCATCTCGCTCTGCACCAGCTCGGCAAACAGCTGGATCACGAAGAACGGGTTGCCCGCGGTCTTGTCGTGGACGAGGCGCGCCAGTGGACGCACCTCTTCGGCAGGGCGGCGGACGGCATCGGAAGTGAACGCCACCACGTGGTCGACGGACAGCGGACGCAAGACCAGCTCCTCGACCCTGACTCCAGCCTTGCGGACCTGCTCGATGATGCCCGGCAGCGGGTGCGCGGGGTCGACTTCGTTGTCGCGATACGCGCCGAACACCAGCAGGTGCCGCGTGTCCGGGGTGGTGAGCAGGCGCTGCAGCAGCTTGAGGCTGGCGAGATCCGCCCACTGCAGATCATCGAGGAAGAGCACCAGCGGGTGGTCGCGCGCGCCGAAGGCGGTGATGAACGCGTGAAACGCCATCCGGAAGCGCTCCTCGGCCTCGATGGGCGGAAGCGGCGCGAGGGGCGGCTGCGCTCCGAGCAGTAGCTCCGTCTCCGGGATGACCTCCGCGATCAATCGCCCATTCGCGCCCACCGCCTCGGCGAGGCGCGCGCGCCACGCTTCCCGCTGTGCCTCGCCGCCGCCCAGCACATCGCGCAGCGCACGCCGAAGCGCCTGGACAAACGTCGAGTACGGGATGTCGCGCTGGTGAACGTCGAACTTCCCCGAGAGGAAGATTCCCCGGGCCCCTTCGATCGAGCGCAGCAGCTCGTGTACGAGGCCAGACTTGCCCACGCCCGAGTAGCCCGAGATCAGCGCGAGCGCCGGCTGCCCCCCCGCGGCGACCTCGTCCAGCACGGCGGAGAGTGTGGCCAGCTCGGTCTCGCGACCGTAAAGGTGCTGGGGAATCTTGAGACGGTCGGACACGTCCAGCTCACCGAGCGCGAACGGTTCGATCCGCCCGCTCGCCTCCCAGACCACGCGCGCACGCTCGAGGTCGTGTCGAAGGCCGCGCGCGCTCTGGTACCGGTTCTCCGGCATCTTCTCCATCAGTCGCTGGACGATCTCGCTGACCAGCGATGGGAGGCCGGGGATCACGTCACCTGCCGACGGGACCGGGCGCGCGACGTGCGCGTGGACCCAGCCGAGCGGATCGTGCGCCGTGAAGGGGAGCCTGCCCGTGAGCATCAGGAAGAAGAGGACACCCAGCGAGTAGAGGTCGCTGCGGCTGTCGACCGCGCGGTTCATGCGCCCTGTCTGCTCCGGCGCCATGAAGGGGAGCGTCCCCTCGATCAGCTCGGCGGGCTGGCCTACGAGCGGCTGCCGCGGGATCCGCGAGGTGAGCCCGAACCCGTACAGCCGGACGTCGTCGGTCCCCGGCTTCACGAAGATGTTCCGGGGCGTCACGTCCTTGTGCACGAGGCCGGCGCGGTGAACCTGCTCGAGCGCAGCGACGATCGATGAAGCGAGGCTCAGGAAGCGCCCGACGTCCATGGGCTGGCCGAGCAGCCGCTCGAGCGGAAACCCGGCAAAGCCTTCGCTGACCAGCGCGGGCATGCCCTCGTGCGAGGCGATGGTCAGCGGACGCAGCACGCTCGGTTGGTCGAGCGCGCCCGCCATGTCCAGCTCGTTGCGCAGGCGCTCGAGCTCCCGCGGCTGGTGCGGATTCGGCTCCAGCACCTTGAGCACGACCGGCACGCGATCGGCCTGGCGGAGCGCGCGGTAGAGTGTGGCGTTCTCGTCGTGTCCGAGCGTCTCGGTGACGGCGTAACCAGCGTCGTTCATCCGATCAAAAGGTAAATCGCGTGCGAGTGCTAACTGGCTTACTTCGCCGGAGCTCGCAATGGCTTCGGTGCCCCGGCTGATCCGACGCGCTCCCCAACCAGAGATGAACCCTCGATCAAGGGATTGACGGCGTTAGCTTTTCATTTAGGGGAAACCCTGGAGGACGCCATGACAGCTCGGATCTTCAACATCCTCATGGGCGTTTGGCTGTTTGCCTCGGCCTTCATCCTGCCGCAGGGTCGCGTCCAGTTCGCCTCGACCGCTCTGTGCGGCGCGCTCGCGGCCCTGTTCGCCGCGATGACGAACTACGACCTCAGGTCGCGATATGCGAGCATGGCCGTCGGCGCGCTCGTCGTCGTGCTCGCGCTCGCCGTTCAACCGATGGGCAGCGCGACCTTCTGGCACAACGGCATCATGGGAATCTCGATCGCCGTGGGCGCGTACGCGGATCGGGCGCCACTCGCGGAGCGCTACCCGCGCGAGCTCTACGGTCGCGCGAACACCTAGGCTCGATCGAGCTCGCGTCCAGCCCTCTCGCTGCCTGTCGGCGGGCGTCACGCTGAAGGCAGGCGGGCCCTCGCTCGCCCATCCGTTTCGCCACGAGGAGGAGCTATGGAAAACGTGATGGAGATGGTGCACAGCCCGTCGATGAGTGCGATCTTCGGGAAGTTCAGCGGGGCCTTTCGCGAGAGTCCCGAAGGGGTGAAGCGCGGCTTCGAGAGCGCGGTGCCGCTGTCGCTGGTCGGCCTGGCGCAGCGGGCCTCCACGCACGAAGGCGCCCAGGAGCTGCTGTCGACCTTGAAAGGCGGCCAGTATCCGCACCTCGACGCGAACGAGCTCGGCCAGGTCGCCGCGGATCCGAGCTCGGCGGCCCGGGTTGCGCAGTCGAGTCAGGGCTTCCTGTCACGGCTGTTCGGCAACAAGCAGAGCGGCGTCGTCGACGGCCTCGCGAGCAGCGCGGGCGTCAGCGCCTCGTCCGCGTCCAAGCTGCTCGGGCTGGCGCTGCCGATGGTGCTGGGCTTCGTGGGCAAGCAGGCCGCGTCGCGCAACCTGGACGCCAGCGGCTTGAGCGGATTTCTCGCGTCGCAGAAGAATCTGGTGGGCAGTGCCCTGCCCGGCCCGCTGTCGCGCCTGGTCGGCGGCGATGCGGAGCCGCGGGCCGTCGCGACCGACAGTCGCGTCGCCGGCTACGCGCACCCGCGGCCGCGCATGGGGCGGTTGCTGATTCTGCCGCTCGCCGCCGTGGCGCTGCTGGCGCTGCTGCTGTCGCGCCGGGGCGGGCGACACGAGGCGCCGACCGTCCAGCGCGCGCCTCAGACGGAAGCGATCACCGACATGACGAGACCGGTGGCCTTGCACGCGGGCTCCATGACGGCGCTCTCGCAGGCGATCACCGGCACTCACGCGTTGCCACAGCGCTTCGTGCTGAGCGACCTGACGTTCCGAACGGACTCGGCGGAGATCGACCCGGGTAGCGCCCGCGTGCTGGACGATCTGGCGCAGGTGATGGCCGCCAACCCCGGCGCGAGAATTCGCGTCGAAGGCCACACCGACAACACCGGAGCGGCCGAGCGGAATCAGCAGCTCTCCCAGGCGCGCGCCGAGTCGGCGCGCACGTACCTGGTCAGCAAGGGAATCGCCGGCGAGCGGATCGAGACGGCTGGCCGCGGCCAGGACCAGCCGCTCGGCTCCAACGAGCAGGCGAGCGGTCGCGCCGAGAACCGCCGCACCGAGGTCGTCCTCCTCTCACGCTGACGCGGCAACGCCGACGGCGCCCTCGCCAACGGGTGGCGAAGGCGCCGCTGCGAGCTCGAGCAACGCGTGCGGGCTAGCGGTCGTCCGAGTCCTCTTGCCCCTCCGAGGCGGCGAACGGGGTGAAGCCAGTCACGATCGTCCCGGAGAGGGCCCAGCCGCGGGTGCTGGGGGCGAAGCGAGGCGCGAGGAGGCCGTCGTTGATCTCGCGCGAGACGGCGAAGCGGTTGAAGCTTCGCGGCAGCAGGAAGAAGCAGGTGTTGTCCCCCTGCGGACAGTTGGGATTTTCGGTATCGATGTCTCCTTCTCCCGAGGAGACGATACCGTCGTGGTTGGTATCGATGAGCGCGACCGCCGCGCGATAGCCGTCGTTGAGCCGCCGGGTGAGGTCGTGCTCGCCCGGCTCGAACGAGACGAGCCGTTCGAAAGCGTTCAGGAACGCCTCGCGCGCGATCCCGCTCGGCACGAAACGCTCCCGGAACTCCCGCTGCGCGTCGTCCTCGGAGTCGAACTTGTCGGGGTCGCGCGGGTTGTCGGGATTGTCACCGAACATGACCGCGCGACGGCGGTTCCGGTTTTCACCCGCCATGTTTCCGGGAACAATCGACTGGAGGAGGCCGATCTCGCCGTCCTGGTAGGTATCCGCCGGCTGCGTGGCGAACCGATCCGGGAAGCCGCCGGCAAACTCGAGCTCGTAGAGCGGGTGAATCCAGTTCGTCTGGTAGTTGAACTCCCAGTAGCTGTGGGCGTCGGACTGCTGGAGAGAGTTGTACGCGCCCATGCTGAGCTGGATCGGGACGACATTGGTCACCCGCTCCGGGAAGTGATCGCGCGGGTTGGGCATGTGCGGCGCCTTCCCGTCGACGGTGAAGAAGTGCCCGGGCACGTTGTTGCCAGTCCCCATCGTGCGCAGAAGCTCGGCGTCTTCGGCAGTGATGGCCCCGACCGGGACGTGCCCCATCTTGTCCCGAGCCGCGACCGGCGCAACGCGGAGGTCGTGGATCATCCACCCCTCGTACCAGCCGCTCTCGTTGTTGATGACGAACAATCCCCGGATGTCGGTGAAGATGTCGATGAACGCCCGCGGATCATCCGGATCGGTGGGCAAATCTGGCTTCGGCTCGAGCTCGATGCGCACCGATCCGATGGTTGCGAGGCCACAATTGGCGCCCCAGACGGTCTTTTGCGTCGAGGGATCGTTGTTGATCCCGGGAATCTTCGTCGTGAACGGGCTCGGCTGGAAGCCCGTGCTGTCGAGCAGGTAATACTGGAACAGCAGGCTCCGGCTGGTGGTGGGGTCCGCCTCGGCAAAGACCTGAAGAGGGGGAATGCTGTGGGGGCTGCAGTCGAGGGTGAGCAGCCTCGACAGCAATGGTCCTGTCACTCGGTGGCTGGCGAGGGGCGCGATATCGCCGCGCGCGCAGAAGTTCGGCGTGCACGCGCTGGGATGGCATACCACCCCCGAGTCGGGATCGGTGAGGGGTGGCACCGGCGTCGGCATGGGGCAGGACTCGACGGGATCCGACGTGATCGCGCTCGAAGTTTCGCTGACCTGACCCTTCGCAGACGCGCTCCCCTCGTCCGCGCCGGTGCATTCAATCAGCACGGCTCCCCCGGCGAGCACGACGATCGCTCCCGCCACGCCCGCCAACACCTTCCTCGGTTCTCTTCCAATGAATCTGTTCGTAGTCATTTCGACCTCCGGTACATCAGAGTGAGGCGCGCGAAATGACCCACAACGGCGCTCAAAAAGATCGAGGACTCGTCCGGTCGGGGGGCTCGCGCCGACATGCGCGCATTGCCGCGGCCGACCGTTCGCTGGCAATTCATTGCTCAACGAACGCGCAATAATTCAGTCAAGCGATGCGCGCTTCATCGACGCGAAGACGCTGCTCGTGCGACCGGCGTCGCCCCGAAAAGATTTCATCAAGGCGCACCAAATTTTTCGGCCAGCCGGATTTGCCAGCGCCGTACGACGTGGATGCGCGCGAAGGAAGCGGAACCTCCGCGCGCCCGGCCGTCAGTTCGTGAGGTACTTCAGATTGTCGATGACGATGTCGACCGTGTAGGGCGCGGCGCCGGCGCCGGTCCAGGGGAGCACCCAGGCGATGTGCGAGATCTGCATGGGGTCGGGGCTCTCACCGCTGAAGTTCGGCGGGCGACGGCCGCCCGTGAGGTCGGTCCACTTCACGGTCGTCGGCGTCGGCGTGCTGGCGAGCGTGATGACCTTGGACGGAGCGACGCAGCTGCCGTCGTACTCGTTGCCGGCGCTGGGAACGCAGGTGCCACAGGTCGCGCGGCCGTCGGACGTGTGAGCGCTGTCGACCTCGTGCCGCAGGTCGGTCACGTTCAGCGTGACCATCGCCGCCGGAGCGGCACCGGCGGCGCCCATCGTGAACGTGCCGCTGATGTCGAACGAGATGCCGGTGAACATCGACACATCCCACACCACGCCCATGTTGAAGTAGACGCCGAAACCCGAGTAGTCGTGAACCGTGCCTTTGATGTGCCAGTTCTTGCCGTCGAAGTTGGGGCACAGGTTGACCGTCTGGTCGCAGGTCGCTCCCGCCGCCGGCCCCGGATACTCGAAGGTGCCGCCGCCGTACGTGCCCGCCATGTAATCGCCGAAGCTGGAGGTCGTCGCGCCGGCCGCCACCATCTCCCAGTCCATGATCGTGCTCTCGGTCGCGGTGGGCGACACCTTGGTGCACGCGAGGGTGCCGCTGCCGCCCGACCCCGTCGAGCCGCCGTTCCCGGTCGTGCCGGCGGTTCCCGTGGTGCCCGCGCTGCCGGTGCTTCCCCCGGTACCGCCTTTGTCGTCGCTCCCGCAATTGACCGTCGTCAACGCGGCGAACGGCAACACGAGCAAGGAAATACGCGCGATGGTGGAAACTGTCTTTACGAACATGCGTCCGCCTCCAGAGATCATTGACGTTTCTTAGGCCGCTACCGGTTCGCTACTTAACACGCCAGCTACTTCTTGGGGAACACGACCACGACCGTCGACAGCGGCGGGACCGCGACGGGCACGGACATTCCGTCGGCCGTCGCGTAGATCGGCTCGTACGAGAGATCGCCGTCCTGGTCCGTGTTGACCGGCGTGTACGCGAAGCGGGCGCCCACGCAGCCGCGCGCCGCGCCGGTTCCGGTCAGGTTGACGGTCACGTTCGCGGCGACGTTGCGGTTGGTGTTCGTCAGCATGACGCCGACGGCGCCGTCCGTGTGCAGCGACGCGTGGGCCTTGAGCGCCGAGCCGAACGTGCCCGACACCGTCGCCTGCACCATGGTGTCGTTACCCGCCGCGAGAAAGTGCGCGATGTTCATGCCCTTGTGGCCCCATCGGCGCGTGTCGTTGTACCGGGTGAACGGATCGCCGACCCAGTCGATCTGGGCGAGGAAGCTGCGGTTGTGCAGCTCGAGCCAGTTCACGGCGACCGCGCCCTGCTCCATGAAATTCGCGTACGACTCGGCGGCGAACAGGCCCGCGTACTGCGATCCCGCCGGCGCCATGTCGGGCGTCGACACCGGGAGGTCGTTGCCAGACAGCGAGTTCGGGCCCCACTCGGTCACGAGGACCGGGATGTTGGCCGGACAGCCGAACATCGCCGTCCCGAGCGCCCCGCGCACAGTCGAGAAGATCCCCGGTATCTCGACCTCCGGCGCTGACGGGAGGACCTGGAGGCCGGTGCCCACGTTGCCGCCGTACCAGTGCAGGATGGCGAGGTCGAAGCTTGGGCAGGCGGCGGCCAGCACCTTGGCGTTCCAGTCCGGGTACTCGTTGTTCCCGACGAGAACGGCGCCGATCTTGATCGTCGGATCGACAGCCTTCATCGCCGCGGCCCACTGCTTGACGCCCATGCCGTAAGCGGACGGCCCCAGCACCGGGTTGTCCTTCCGACCCATGCAGTTGGTCCCGTTGTTGTCGGGGTAAGGGACCCGCTTGTCGGCCTCCCAGCCGCAGTTGCCGTGGTAGTAGCCGTTCCCGTAGAGCTCGTTCCCGATCTCCCAGTACTTCACGCCGACCGGCGTCGGGTGGCTGATGCGGAGGAAGTTGTTGCCGTCGTCGGTCGGCATCTTGCCCGACGCGCGCAGGGTGGCCCAGTAGCCGACCGTCTTCCAATCGGTGCCGGTGCTGTCCATGCCGATCGCCATGGTGTTGGCGGGATCGCCGTTGGCGTACGCGACCCACGCCGCGGCCTCCTGCGGAACGCCCGGGCCGGTGCCCGCCGGGTCCATGCCGTAGTTCACGGTGATCACCGCGGTGGCGCCGACCTTGTCGAGGATGCCGATGAAGGCGCCGAAGTCGACGTCGCGCGCGATGTAGAGGCCGTTGCCCCCGGCGCCCGCGGCGGGCGTCCACGTCCCGGTGTGCGTCTCCCAGTGATAGAGGTCGGCGTACGAGCCGCCCGGGTAGCGCATCGTCTTGACGCCGGCCGCCTTGAGCAGCTCGGGCGTCGTCGGGTTCACCATGTTCCCGTCGTAGACCGACGTGTGGATGCCGAGCAGGTCGGGGCTCACGGTCCGCCCCACCATGTCGAGGTTCGCGGTGACCGTCGCCGCCGTGCCGCTGACGGCGATCGGGTCCTGACAGGTCACGGGCGCGCCGCCCTGGCCCGGTCCGAGCGGCGGCAATGAGCCACCGAAGCCGGCGAACCCGCTGATCGGCGGCGGTCCATTCGCGCCCCAGGTTCCTGCGGTCCCGCCGGCTCCCGCCATTCCGCCCGCCCCCGCCATTCCGCCCGCTCCCGCCGCGCCGCTGCCGAAGGAGCCACCGGTCCCCGCGCTGCCTCCGCCGCCGCTGGAACAGGCAGTCGCGAGGGCCGCGACGGCCAAGCAAGAAATGAGTCCACGCCGCAAGTTTGTAAATGATGTTGTCACGGGCGCATCCTAACCGGAATCCGGAACGGGAACGGCGTCCATTTGACCGCCGGCTGAGCCCGTTCGATAACCGCTTCGATGACGACGAACGCTCTCCTCCGGGCCGCGGTGCTCCTGGCGCTGGTTGGTTGTGGCGGCAGCAGCCGCAGAGGGCCGATCGACGGCGGGGGCGGCGATGGCGGCGTCGCGACGGGCGATGCCGGCGGTGGGAAGGACGCGAGCGACGCGCAGACGCCGGACGACGCCGACGGCGCCACCGACGCCGGTGGCGGTGATACGGGCAGCGCGGCCGACGCGGCCGATGGCGGACCGGTACCGTGCACGCCGGGAACGAAGCAATGCGTCGGCTCCACCGCCGAGATCTGTCTCGCCACCGGCGATGGCTGGAATCGCCTCGCGTGTCCCAACGGATGCGAGGCGGGCGCGTGCAAGCCGATCTCGCTGCAGACGGGCTGGAGCGTGTACCAGTACAACCTCACCGACGACAGCATCCAGACGCCCGCCAGCTACACGTTCGAGATGGACGGCCTCGTGGCGGTGCAGTCAGCGAACCCGATGGCGTCCGTCTACTACAACGACACGGTGTTGCCCGAGGGGATCGTCGTGACCGGACGGTTCGGCGTGCACACGACGTCGGACGACGACCTCATCGGCTTCGTCTTCGGCTGGCAGGACCCGGAGCACACCTATCTGTTCGATTGGAAGCAGGCGACCCAGACGGACGGCACCTGCGGCACGGCGAACGCCGGCGCTTCGTTGAAGCGGATCTCGTCCGCCACGGCGCTCGACAAGTGCGCGGACCTCTGGGACAGCAACGGCACCACCAAGGTCACGCCGCTGGTGGCCGCGACCGTCAATCCGACCGGCTGGGAGGACAACGTCGACTACGACCTGACGCTCAGCTTCCGTCCCGGCGCGATCCAGATCGACGTCATGCAGGGCACGACCAAGGTCGTCTCGATCACGTCGAACGACGCGACCTACCGCTCCGGCAAGTTCGGCTTCTTCAATTACTCGCAGGAAGCGGTCCGGTACCAGTTCTTCTCGATCTCGCCGATCCAGTAGCGACCATGGACGCGCGCCTCACCGATCTCGAGATTCGCTATTCGCACCTCGAACGCCAATTCAACGAGTTGTCTGACGTCGTCTTCGGGCAGCAAAAGACGATCGAGTCGCTTCA
>Ga0070683_100001458_pt1 | contig 18198 bp, 35 predicted proteins | sample KBSC713LmetaG_FD_64662 | JGI IMG/M metagenome (GOLD analysis project Ga0070683, IMG submission 64662) | Corn rhizosphere microbial communities from Kellogg Biological Station, Michigan, USA - KBS C7.1-3L metaG | ecosystem: Host-associated > Plants > Roots > Rhizosphere ... | reverse complement strand
TAATGAGATGCCAATATTATTATCAAAAATCCTTTGTTCCCGGGACTGTTCCTGCCAATAATGCAGGTCTTGGCACTGGTGAAACTTATGGTGTTTTAGGTAGTACTCCTGCGGGTGGAACTACGGCTGTAAATTACGTGTTTAATCCACCCTTGCGCGCAAAGCCTGAAGTCTCTGGTCCTACTACAACAATTACACTTTACAACCCAACAGGTGGAACAGCCGGTCAGGTTTATAATTTATCAACTACAGGAACACTTTCAGCTTCTACTGTAACAAATTACTCAGCGCGTTCATTTTATGTAGTAGCTACTAGTGGTGGTGCTGTTGGGAATACAACTGCTGTGCATTGGTCGGCTGACGCTCGTTTGGGCGTAGTCTAGGAGAAATAAATGATTACAAGATATACAAGTAGTTTTGACGAAACGATTGCTTATACTGAGATTTGCTTTCAGGTTCATTTAACTGCAAATACGGTGACGGCCATAACAATTCCCGGGGCGCGCTCTGAGAAGTTTATATTGACTTTCGGGTGCTCAAGCAATTCCAGTATTTTTATGGGATATAATGTTGTTCCAACTTTGCCCGCTGCTGATACTGCAGACACACAGGATAAAGTTGAATTTGTGGTGCCTGGTTGGCAGCGTTATGCAATTGGTGAAGATGTCATATCTTTTATAACGGCTGATACGGTAGATTATTTAAGTGTTTCAGTACGAAGCATACCTAATTAAGGATTAATATGAGTATTACTAACTTAGTAAGAGATTATGGCGTCGATCCCGCAATCGTTAGGATGGCTACCACTGATAATTATGCCACCATTACAACACCTGGTTATCTCTCTGAAGATCCACAACTTGTTGCTATGCAGCGTATTAATGGCGGACCTTTTTTCTTTGTTCCTAGTGACGTAATACTCGCCAATTATTCTGATGGATTTAGCTTCTTTATATTAAATGACGCCCTAGATACTCTAACGCCTTTACAACCTGACTCAGGCATATTGCCTTTAGCAAATGGTGGTACAGGTGCTAGCTTAACTGCCATACCTAACAGTATATTTACTTTAGATAGTGGCGGTGATGCGGTTTTACTAACCAATCTACCCATAGCTCTTGGAGGAACTGGCGTAAGTTCAGTTACTACAACTCCAACCGCCAATGCGTTTGCGGGCTGGAATGTCAACCAACAGTTAGCTGCACATAATTTCCTAAGTGGCTATACAACCACAGCTACAAATGGCGGCACAACCACCTTAACTGCAGCTAGTAATTACTTCCAGTTTTTTACAGGAAGTAGCACTGAAACCGTTGTATTGCCTGTAACAAGTACTTTACAGCTTGGCCAAGGATTTTTTATTGTTAACCGCTCAAGTGGTGCTGTTACGGTTACTGCGAGTGATAGCAGCTCTATTCAAGTGATGGCAGCCAATACTAGAATGGAAGTAATTTGTATTTCTACATCTGTGACTTCTTCTGCAGGTTGGGATGCCACATATTTACCAACTTCTATAGTTCTTCCTATAACTGTTCCCTTTGGTGGAACAGGCAAGACTTCATTAACAGCCTATACGTTGCTAGCTGGAGGTACTACAACTACCGGGGCTATACAGCAAGTCTTGGCTGGAAGTGCTGGACAAGTATTGCAATCAGGTGGCGCCAGTGCTCTTCCCGCTTATAGCACTGCTACTTATCCAGCTACTACTACTGTGAGCCAACTACTTTATAGTAGCTCAAGTAATGTGGTTGCTGGCCTAGCTACGGCTAATAATGGCTTGCTTGTTACTTCTGCGTCTGGGGTTCCGTCTATTGGGAACTCTATATTAGCTGGATTTACCTTTGGCAATCCTGCGGCAGGTGCACAACAAGTTACAATACAGGGCTTAAATACATCTACTAGCCCTGCAACTGCTGCTGGATTTTCTGCAACTTATGCTTTAATGAATCAAGATACAACGGATGGCAATTATACCAATATAGTTAATTCAACATCTGTGAGCGCAAGAGCATTGCAATCAATTGCGTTCATTAATGACAGCCACACTAACGCTCAAGGCTCAATGCAGTTTCTAACTAGAAATAGTATTGGTGGCGGCCTTGTTAATGCAATGACCATATCAAATGCACAGATAGTGTCATTAACAAATCCTTTGCCTCCTGGAAGTGGCGGCACGGGAATTAATAATGGTGTAAATACTTTAACTCTAGCAGGTAATTTGGCTACGAGCGGTGCATTTGCTAGCACATTTACGATGACTGGGGCGACAAATGTTACGTTTCCAACAAGTGGAACTTTAGCAACAACCGCAGGAACGGTTTCATCAATAACTGGCACAGCAAATCAAATAGTTGCAAGTGCTGCAACTGGTGATGTAACGTTGAGTTTGCCGCAAAGCATTGGTACCGGAAGCGCGGTACAGTTTGCTAGTGTAACGTTTGGAGGAACAGCATTGGCAAACTATCTGCAAGGAACTTTTACGCCGACGTTTAGCTGCAATACACCCGGAGATTTATCCGTGGTATATACAGTGCAAGATGGATTTTACACAAGAATTGGAAATTTAATTTGGGTTAGTTATTCTATGAGCTTTACACCTACTTTTACTACTGCTTCAGGAAACATGAGATTCCTGGGAATGCCAGTTGCAGCATCTGCATCAGCGCAAAGTAATTTTGGGATTACTGCTTCACCTGCGGGCTTAACATGGGGCGCTGGATATACTCAGCTCTTCGCAAGGATGGAACCTGGTACTAGTTATGCAAGAGTTGGCATCAGTGGCTCAACACAAGATTCTACATCATTGCCTATTTCTGCTTTAGTTAGTGGTGCTGCAGTTTATATAATATTTGCTGGCGTTTATATGGTTTAGAGATTATTCGTATATTTTGTAAAATCTACGTAAGACGAAGACGATAATTTAACGAGGATAAATGTAATGATAAACATGATCTCAAGTTCTATTATAGCCATCCTAGAAAAAGAATTAGCAAAACATTCTCCTGATATACAAGCATTTATTGTCAGTCGGATTGGTAATCTTGTACAATTAATATTGAAGGATTTAGAATCTAAATATTTAGGTAATTCAGGGGGAGAATAATGGCTAAATTAACAACCGCTGCTCGCAAAAAGATTCCCAAGAAAGAATTCGGCTTGCCTGGTGAAAAAAAATACCCCATGCCTGATAAATCTCATGCGGCAAATGCCAAGGCGAGAGCCAGTCAAATGGTTAATAAAGGAAAACTATCTAAAGCTTCTGAATCTAAAATAGATGCAAAAGCCAATCGCGTACTTAAAGGCTCAAGGGGATAAATCATGGCAAAAGAAATGAAAATGAAAAAAGAAGTTAAGAAAATGAAAAAAGACGACAAAAAACAAGACATGAAAATGATGAAATCTAAAGTTAAAAAAGATTGCATGAAATAAGGAATTAAGATGCCATTAGTTAAAGGCGCAAAAGCCCGAACTCGTAAAGGGTTCTCAAAGAATGTAGAGGCAGAAATGAAAGCAGGAAAGCCACAAAAGCAAAGTGTGGCCATAGCATATTCTGAGGCTCGTCGTTCTAAACGCAAAGACAGGGGATAATCATGGCAAAAGGCGATCCAATCTCAGGCTCAGGTTCATTCCCTGATAGTTTTGGTAGAAAAGTGGTAAAAGAGAAGTTTAGTGTAGGTGAAAAGAAGGATGTTCCTCTCTACATGCGACGTTCTGCATATGACAATATGAAAGAAATCGTATCTGGGGAGTTCAAGGGTTCACCCGTTCGAAATAATGACCGGGTTATGAAAAATAAATCTGATTATACTCAACGAGGTGACAAATAATGGCTATTACTAGTGCTACACGCGACTGGGGTACTTCTGGTCCAAATATCGTAAGAATTACTGCTACCAATACTTTAGCTGAAGTATTCACGGCTGATTATATTTCTGGTCAGGCTGATGAATTAGCCGTCTTAAACAGCGGAACATGGGAATGGGTAGTCGGCGACATTGTTGCAGTTGCTGCTTCGGATGGTAGTGAATTTGGTCGTTTTGATGGCGATGACTTTACAACTTTAATCCAAATGCCAGGCGGCAATGGTGAAGTAACATTACCTGTTGTTGATGGTGACTTTACAGTATTTGATGGCACATTAGGTGCATTAAAAGACGCTGGATACTCTGCATCTGATCCTGCAAAAACTAAAGTTGTAATGGCTGGCTCTGCTGTTGTTGCTAATCATATTGCTTTATTTGCTGATACTGCAGGCACTATTGATGATACTGCTGCAACTGCGATTAATGATGGCTCAATCCAAGCGGGTCGCTCTACTGTTGCGGGTTCTGTAATTTCATATCCCGCTACTGGCGCTAAAGGTAGTTTACAATTGACCGCTGTTGCCAATACTGGAGATACCATTACCACTATTAGCAACGTTGCAATGGGCCAGGCAAGCACTCTATCGTTTGCCGATCCCGGTTCTGCTGCTGGACGCTTCTTAGTCGCCAATACAGCCACACCTTTTGTTTCAGGTAACTTCCCTGTTGCATCTGGCACAGGCGGCTTAATGGTTGATTCTGGAATTCCTGCCGCTAACGTATTATTGCAAGCTTCTGTTGCAATGACTGCCGCACAATGGAACGGAATGTATGCTGCTCCTTTTATTTTAATTGCGGCTCCAGGTGCTAACAAGTTAATCATAGTTGAAAGCATGCAAGCAATCATGACATTCGTTTCAGCAGATTATGCCGCTGGTGGTGTTGTAGCCGCGCAGTATGACTCAACTGTTCATGGCGCAGGTGTCTACGCTACAAACAGCGAAGCTGCCGCAGATTTCTTTGCTGGCGCAAGTACAACATTTAACTTTTTGGGAACTTCGGGAAATACTGTTGGCGCATTGCCATTCAGCACTACTGTTAACAAAGGGCTTTACTTATCTAATTTAACTCAAGCCTTTACAACAGGTGATAGCACTTGGGTAATCAAAGTTAACTATAGAATAGTAACTGTTGCTTAATAGTTGAAATTACTTTTAAATGCCCTATGTAATAGTAGGGCATTTTTATTTACAGGAGAAAAAAGTGGTAGAACATTTAAAAGAAAGATTGGCCTTAATTGAAAAAGCAGTTGGTGAATCTGCAACTAATCATAATGCATTATTGGTTCGTCTAGATGAAGTCAAATATCTTCTTCAAGAAGAGATTAAAAGGTCTGAGCAACCTGTTGAAACACCCCCAGAACAAGTTGTTGATGAATCTGTGGAACAATCTCCAGAATAAATTATCAAGATTTAATCCCCCTTAAAAACACAAGTTTTATACAAGGTTATTAAACGCTCTAAGCCATTGTGCATCCGACTCATAGTGGCTTATCTACAGCAAAACACTCCCTTAATAATAGTAAATTAAATAATATAATATATAATTATTATTATGAGGCGCATGTTTCCACCACTTTAAAGCGCCTCAGTTTACAGGGAATTACTATGGCGGCAATTTTAGATGAACTAACGGAAGCTATCATTAGACATGAAGGCTGCTCAAGATATGTTTATAAGGATTCAGAAGGTTTCGATACAATTGGCATTGGCAGGTGCGTTGACTCTAGTCGTGGTCGGGGCCTATCTCTTGAAGAACAAAATTATTTGCTCAAAAATGACATTGCTATGTGTCGTTTGCAGCTAGCCGGTTTGCCCGCTTATGAGCTTTCGGACCAGGTGCGCAAGGATGTTTTAGTGGAACTTTGTTTTAATATGGGCATTAAAAGACTAATGTTATTTCATAAAATGATTCAAGCTATGGTTGCAAAGGATTATGAATTAGCAGCAAAGGAATTACTTGATTCTAACTGGGCTATTCAAGTGCAACCATCTCGGGTTGCGGATATTTCTTATCGTTTAACGCAAGGGAAATATAAAAATGAAACCCGAGCAGATTGAACAAATCAAGGTAGTCGAATGGGTTAAGCAGAACACTAATCTTAAATTAATTTATATCCCAAACGATGGCAAACGAAGTCCTACGCTAGGGCGTATTTTAAAGCGCATGGGGCTTTATCCTGGAACAAGTGATATATTCATGCCGCAATCTAATGGAAAGCATCACGGTCTTTGGATTGAGCTTAAAGTGCATCCAAACAAGCCCACCAAACTTCAGCTGTCATTTCTAGATGATATGCATAGTCTTGGATATGGTTGTGCTATTGCTTATGGCGCTGAAGAGGCAATTGATTGCATTAAAGCTTTCTATGGACCCCCATAGAACACTTTCTTACGAATCTTCCACCTATCATCTTCTTTGTAGCAAACGAGCCTATGAGGCGTCTTAATGGAGCTTAACATGGCACGCATTCGATGTGGGTCTGATAAGTAGGGGTAATAACTCGATGCGTCGGTTACGCATTGACGGACGAATGAGCCATAAAAGATGTTCCTGGCTTTTTCTGTGGATGTGAAGTGGGCTTCGTAGATTACTTTACCTTCGACTGTAGTGTACGCGCATCGTAAGATTGCTGTTCCATCTTTCATGTTGCTTGATACTCCATAGCGTGCTTTCTTGACTATGAATTCGTTGACATCTTTTGTTGCGGCCTGAGATTTTAGTTTGGCGTTTGGGTCGATGAGTTCTGCTTGGCAGGAACGGCAGTGTCGAGCTGTTGTGTCATTTTGGGTTTCACAGGCATGACATGGCTTGAATTCAAAGTAATGTTCGCATCGTTTATTGTTTATACTTCCACAGCACCTGCGTGATAAAATTTTATTAAGTTGACCGCAGTCGTAGCATGGTATTATGTATTGGTCTTCTTGTTGAGGCTTGGGCTTTATGGCTTCGTTTATTATGGGGTTATCTATATCTTGGAAGCGCTCTATATTGCCTGAGAAATCGAGCACCGTTGCATGGTCTTTATCCGGGTGCAATCTTAGAACTCTACCAATGCCCTGAATAAATAAAATTAGAGATTCGGTCGGTCTCAACCATGCGCAATAATTATACAATGGTATGTCCACGCCCACCATTAATATAGATACTGAAACAAGAAATTTTATTTCTCCTCTTTGGGCTTTGGCTAAGATTTTTTGTCTTTCTTTATGCGGTGTATTGCCAATTATAACTGCACTTTTATTCTGCGGCAATGAGCGTAATGCTTCAAAACAATGAGAAATTGTAGAGCAAAAAATAAACATCCCCATGCATTCTATTTGCTGTAATTCATGCATTATTTTGCCAGTTAATCTAACACTTTTATCTGTGATTTCTTGCAATTGTTTTTGATTAAATTTACCAGTATTTCCTATTTTAACGTCTTTAAAATTAAAAGATTCAGACTGCGTTAATCCAAAATATGGTTTGACAAGATATCCTTCGGCTATAAGTTGTTGTGTTGTTATATTGCAAACTTCTTCCTTGAAAAATGCCTCTGGACCGCATATTGATTGATTTTTGTCTCTAAAAGGCGTACCGGAAAATCCAAGTATTCTGAAGTTATATTGTTCTTTTTGAGCCATAGCTCCATAATGAGAGAAGATTCTTTGATACATGGAGTTGGGGTTATGAGAGATTTGGTGGCATTCATCCACGATTATAAGTTGAAATGGTTTTGTGCAGACTTCTTGTTTATTTCTGATTTGTTGGCAAATGGAATTTGGGGATCCAAATATTATGAGGTCTTCACTAGCCTTGGACTTCATGGAGGCGCAATTGATTCCATAATCTCCATTCTCGCGCTTATGCGTATCGGCGTTTTGTTTTATCAGCGTACTATTGAGCGTAAGACATAAGCATCTATATCCATAACTTGCGGCCCATGAAAGTACTTTGGAAATCAAAATACTTTTCCCTCCGCCCACACTCACTGTTGCAAGTAATGGATGAGAGACTTCTTTAAGTCGTTTCTTTATTTTTGTTAACGCCTCGTCTTGATAGGGTCTAAGGATTAACATGTAATTCCAAATAATTAGCTGCTGCTCTTAATTGTGAAGGATTATCTTTCATAAGGCCAAGAGACTGATTGCAGGAAGAACACAATAATCCTCGTATTTTTCCTGATTTATGACAATGATCTACGCACAAACGTACTGTTTTTCCATGTAACCTTCTTCTTTCTTGTGTTTCGCAAATAGCACAAACATTATTTTGTTTTTCTAACAATGTATTATATTGTGCGCGCGTAACCTTACATTGAGTAGAAATACTCTTTAAATCACTCCATTTATCATTGCGTTTTTTGGTGCATTTTTTACACCGAGGATTTTTCGCTTTTAATTGAGCTCTCCAACATTCCTCTGATTTCATTTCTATGTTGCAATCAACGCATATTAATATAATATTATTATTTATTCTGTGTCGCATGCGCGCTTCTTGGAGCTCATATTGTTTTTTACTTCCGCATGCAGCACATTTATTACGATGACCATCCTTGCTTGAGAAACATTTAACAAAAGCATTTATTGGTTTTTCAATGAAACATTCTAGGCAATATTTTTTATCAATTGCAATTTTTACTTTTAATTTATAATTTTCTTTTCTACGTTGAACAACATATTTTTTATTATAATCTGAATGACACGATTTACATTTAGTATCATATCCACTTTTGCGTTGATTATTTTTCACAAACCTAGAAACTTCTTTTATTTCTTTACACACTCTACATATAACGGCCACTTCAGACTTCCTCCATCAAGGCATCATTAAGAATCCAAGCCATTCAGTGATGATCTGAAGTTCGACCGCCGTCTAGGCTTGGATAAACATTATATCAAATCAACTTCTTCTTGGGTCATAAATACCCCCCCCTATCTATTAAAAAATATTAAGCGCATACTCTTTCATGCAATGTCCAGAATGGCACATTGCAAGTCCAAAAATCCAACTTTCCGGAGAAAAATCATGGTTCAAGAACATAATATCGATCACGATAAAGATTGTGACGGCTGTAAAATTGTTATCAATTGCGGCGGCGGCCATCATAAACCCGACGAATGTTATAATGAATTCGCTGAAGTATACTCAAATCAAAATCAACTCCTTGCGGCCTCACCTGGCGCAAATCAGGCTGGCCAAGTAGCACTCCTAGAAAACACCATTTATGCAACCAGCAATATAGATGTGTCAATGGCAGCAAGTAGCGGCCAAATCACAGTTAATCTAGCTGGTTGGTATGATGTGGCAACTGGCATTTGCGGGGCTTTAAACCCAATTGCTAGCCCATTACCTGTATGGACATTATCCTTGTTCAAGAATAACGTCATAGTTCCAGGCTCAACTTTCTCTAATATGACTTTATCTCCCGAACAAAAAGCAAATGAAATCGTTGCTGATGTATTTGTTCATTTCGATAAAGGCGATGTCTTGACCTTAGCTAATACTTCTACTGCTCAAATACAGCTATCAGCTCCTACTTTAGGAACTAACGCACAACCTAATAGTGCTTATATGAAGCTTATTTTATTAAGAGCTGATTAATCTTGTGGGGCTGCTTCGGCAGCCTCTTTTATTTTAACATCAACTCCAACACATCTAACTTCAATTGCTTGACCTCACCCTCTAATTCTGCAACCTTTAGCACCGATTTATTTTCTGCTTTATAAGCAACCCATGACAAAAACTGCTTTTTATGGTCATTGATAAACATCCAATACATAAGCATTGAACAAAAATAACCACCGATGGCACCAAATAATAAAGCCAGTAAGAAATTATTTAAGTTCATCTCCCTCACCTCCGGCAAGGATATAATCACGAAGGTTCGCTAGAACCATCAATGAGCCTTTAGCTAGACCCAGCTCAAAATCAGTAAGATGCAACTCCTGTTCATGTTTAATTTCCTTAACGTAATCATCAATGTAACTTATAAGCTGGCGATATGTCATGGTTACTCCTGTGCAATATCAGAACGGAATGTCGTCTTGTAAACTAGTTGGCTCTTTGGGATTTCTTCCAAACGCACTATCAATCATTGGAGAATGCTCTACCATGATAGTTAATCCAGTCTCATTTTTAAACCCTGCTACAGGATGGCATTCTGATACCCAGTTGTAAGTGTGACCTTTATCGTTGGGTTCTGTCTCTTGAATCTTAATGCCTGCATGTTTATTGACGAAAACAGCTAATTCAAGATTAGTTGGAGGTTCTTTTGATGCAGGTTTAAGATCAAACATCTTATACAAAAGCATCAGCATATTCAGCGCTTTATGACGGCGTTTGTCGTCTGCATCGAATACATGAATCTTTTGATAAACGTGTTGTCCTTTGAAGTCACCGCCTGTGATTACCCAATCAACTTTTAAGTGTTTCTTGCCGTCAAACTCTTCGTTTGTGAAGGCTGCGATCTGAGCTGTGGCTGTAGTGTTATCAGGTATCTTTCTGAATTGCTTTGTGAATGCGTCTTCTGCACTGCCACTAAGTGGCCCTAAATTAGATTCCCAAAATGATGACATGCGTTACTCCTCGTTAAAATAATTAATCATTGATTCTTTTACAAACTGAAGGTCATTGGGGATATAAAGATCTTTAAAAAGCCCAAGGGGCGATTTACTAAGATGAGTCCCGTCTGTATTTGTTAAAAATACATATTCCCCGTCTACAACCATACTAAATAAACAGCAAGTAAACATACCTTCTAGTGTTATTTTATCCTCTAATAAACGTCCTATTGTCTTAATTTTCATATAACCTTGTTGGTCTGTCTCACTATGAGTAAGTACAAAACAATGTAGATCATCTCGAGTAAGCGTTAATTCTTTTATAACCGTCCAAGCATGCAGCGCAAGCTCAGAGTATTTATCATAACCTCTTTCACTAACTCTATTCATGAACTCATGAGCTAATAAATATTGAAAGTCATCTATAACGAAATTTTTTATATCTGGACGCCTTTCATTGATAGCTTTGATATAATTTAATACTACCCTGTAGTCATCTGAAGAATAATAATTTTTCTTATCCAAATTATATTTTTTCTTATAACCTTTAAATGGCAAAGGCTTGTCTAGAATCCCAAAAATAAATGTTTCATCTGGATTTAAATTTCGCAAGCTGGTTGATTTTCCACTTCCGCTTGGACCAAGGATCAAAGTTGTGTTGCTAATTTTTTATCTCCTTTTTTTGGAAATGAGCGCGTCTTTTTTCAATCATGTCTTTCATGTTATCTTGATGAGTCCCTAGAAATAAATGCTCTGGATTGCAGCATAATTTGTTGTCGCAGCGATGACAAACTGACATCCCGTCTGGAATAAGACCAACAAATGTTGTATAAGATAATCTATGTACTCTTTGAGTTTTATAATTGTAATTTATACACCCATAACCGTGACAAGCCTTAGCTCCCATCCAATTCCAGCAATTTGTATTTTCAATAATATCTATATTCGCCTTAATTCTTTCTTCGAGAGTTAATTCAAAAGTAGTTTTCTCTGTCAAATTAAGGCCCGCTTTAAATCTATAGTAATGTTTATGACATAGGCCTTTACAAGTAACTTCTCTTTCGCAATTTGCAATAGAGCATGAATTATATTTTACACTACTAGCCAATGGATGACCGAGTCTCATGAAGCTTTTGTAATGGATATTACAAAACCCCGAAGCCTTGTATTTATTTTTACATGCGTTAATTGAGCATACATTAATAGGTCTTATGAAAACAAAATTAGCATCTCCAAATCGCTTCCATTTATCATAATGATGCTTACAGTAACCTCTGGCATCATGACTTTTGTTACATCCATCAATAGAACACAAAACAGCATGATATTGTCGGTAATGAGAACGGCAAAATCCTTTTGCCAATAATTGTTTTTCACATCCTTCCACAGAACATGATCTAAACATTTGCAGCCAACTTAACTGATGCTTTGCTCAGCTTCTTAATCGTAATCTTGTTAAACACCTCAAGCTCTTCCTCAGAAGCATAATTCATAAAATCTCTCAAAATCTTCTTATTAATCTCATGCTTCACGACTTCTTTAAATGGATTCATCTTTGCTGGTAATTTTCCTTTAAATACTTCATATTCATCTTTCTTTAATGCATAGATGTGATCAGTAGTAATCGTAATCTTATGACGACCATGAGCATAAGTTATACCCCCTTCATGTGGATACTCAACACCCGTATCACACTCAACAGGTGCCCTATCAAACTCAATCAAAAGCAATTCCTCAATTCTTTCCTTAACACTTTTTAACTCAGCCAATTGATAATTAACATGACTCAAATGCACTAACATACTATCTAAATGCGCCTTAGGATCTACTGGATTTTCAAAACCATCTATCATTTCATTCACCTTTTTGTTAGTTATTTAACATCGCCGGTATGACGTAAAATCATAGTACCAGTCAGTCCTTGCAATGTCAAGCATTGCTAGGTATAATATTTTCAATAGGAGGTTGCAAAGATGAAATTAGAAGAGGTTTACAAGTATTTTGGGGGTTGGTACGGGATTTATAAACGAGTTGGATTTGCGGTTAATACTGTCAAGAATTGGCGCAGGTTGGGTTATATACCTGTAGCGTCACAATTCAAGATTCAGCAACATACAAAAGGAGAATTAGTTTGCAAAGAGGAAGATGCGCATAATGTCGAGCCCAAGTGAAGAAGATGCGAAGCGATTAAGGGTGCTGGAGGAGTGCGCATACCGTTTTATGAAAGACCCACTAGAGAAGGCCTTCTATCATTTAGAGTGCATTGTAGAGGGTCGCATGGACCTTAGGGCTAGCGTTAAAGCGCTAGCAATTGCTTTAATTGAACTAAAGAGGAGTATGAAATAATGTTTACACCGCACGAACAAACACAAACTTTACAGGCTTTATTTAGAAAGATACGTGAACTTGAAGAGCGTATTATTGCATTGGAATTGCAGTTGCAAGACAAGCGTCTGGATGTAACGCCTGCACCTTATAATACGCCGGAAGACTCAGGGTTTCCAGAAGCGAGCATGAAATGATTGATTATGACAAACTTAAGCTGGCGCACGAATTGGCCGAAAAGCTATCTTTCGATGATTGGATGCTTAAACACTGCCATGGCAATCTAGATAAATATTTTGTATTGGAATTTATTGATAATGAACGGTTGTGGAATGAAGAAGAGTTCAAAAAAATAGATGATTTGATTATTCGCCTTCAAGAACTCACCCAGCCTAAGCCAAAATACAAAGAAGGCGTTGAAGTTTGGTTTATAGATTTACCTGTTAACGTAATTCATTGCGCCAAAGTCTTAAAGGTCAGAGATTACGATGAATATGTCATAGATAACTCTCAGACAGGTACTAAAGAGGATTTTGAAGAGAACGAACTATATCCATCCAAAGCCCATTTAATCGCAGCGCAGATAAAGTATTGGTCTTCATTGGGTAAAAATTGCGAAGAAGAATGTAAACACGCATTGAGCACCAAATTTCCAATTGGATATGATGACTGGGTGCAATGTGAAAAATGCAAAGAATACACGCGTGAATGCCAACATGAAAGCGATAACTTCATTTATGACAATGAAGGCCAAGTATGCTGGGAAAAACAATCTCCTCATAACAAATGCATTAAATGCGGGGAATTTTATAAATGAAATGGGATGTCTGGCAATTATCAATGCTTGCAATAATTAATTTAGGCGCAGGTGTATGCTTTGGAGTGTTACTAGCAAAACAGCTGTCTCAAAAAAAGATTGAGGACGAGGCGGTAAACGAAAATGAATGCCGACATAAATCAGATGGAAAGCTATACACAAGAGGCAATATGGATGGAACATTTATGATAGAGATATCGAAGTGCCCTCATTATTTTAAAAATAATCAATCGAAGTGCATCAAATGTGGAGAATTCTATAGATGAGCCAGCGCGATGAACTTATAGATATTCTGCTGAGATTAGAGCAGCGTATTACTAACATAGAAAACTTCATTAACAAGTATGATTTTACCGAGCTTAAACCTCATGAGCATCATACAGACGGCTCATGCTATTTGACTAGTCCACCACAATACAAATGCAAATTATGCGGAGAATTCTACACGTGATTCACAGAAAAGCATCAATGACACCAATAGCAGATGACGAGCACATACTATGCAGATTTGAAAGAATGATTGACGGTAAATTTGAAACTTACTTGAGCATAGGGCCGCACACATATTCAGAAATGAAGATATCTTTAAAGGGATTAATTGCTATGGCAGATAAGCATGATAAGGAGAATTCCACAGATGATACCTAGACAAGAGTGGCTAAAAAACAGAGTTAATGAGGTAATAAAACAACTCGAATGCCTGAAGCAAATAGAAGACTGGGATCATTACCGAAAGATGGCGCTAGAATTATCACGCGAGCTGTCTTATGCGGTAACGGAGTGGGAGGATTGCTATGATGAATGACCTTACGAAAGAAGAACTAATATATCTACATGGCGCAATATATGAACGTCCAAATTGCGTTACGGAACAAATGGATAAAGTGCGCGATAAAATCCAATCCTTGATTGATAACTATTGCGAGCATGTAAATGCCATAATAGACGAGAAACTTAAATGCATCTATTGTGGCCATCCTAGTACCATCGAGGTAACAAAATACAAAGGTCTTAAGAGGGTTTGTGATGAATGACTTCACGAAAGAAGAATTAGAGCAATTGCTGTTTGATATGGACGCCAAGATATTTGAAATAGGAGAGGATTTTATTCATGAATTTAGTCTTAAATTAAGAGACAAAATCCAATCCCTAATCAACAGCTATTGCGAGCATGAAATGCTAGATTCAGCATCAAATCCTATGTGCATTAAGTGCGGGGTATATCCATGAGTGCGGCAAGGAATTAAAATGAAATTAAAATGGATAGAATTTTCAGATGAAATCATTTCCCCTTGTGAGTTACATACTTTTTGGGTAAAAGAAGGTAATAATAGTTTTTATGTTGTTCTTTCAGAAATTAAAAACAGAAACATGCATGGATCGCCATCAAATTCAATAATGAGCGAGTGTTATGAAACAGAATCAGCAGCGATAAAGCGGCTTAATCAGATATTAAATCTATTGAATACCAACCCATAAGAAGGACACAATATGCTCTCAGACTGGAAGTGCCTAGACCAAATCGAAACCATCATAGACCAATATCATTCCGGTGAATTAGGCCCCAATGCTTATGAGGCCTTACTTAAAATAGAAACCATTTTAGTCGACTTTGGTTACTTAGGAAAAACACAGGAGTGTAAATATGTCGAAGAGCTTGGGTGGCTTTGATAGGCTAACTGAAAGAGAATCTCAAGTCTTAGAGGGCGTCTTAGCTGGCAAGCTAAATAAACGTATCGGTGAAGAACTTTCAATTGCAACGTCTACTGTTGAGATTCATAGAGCTAATATGAAGCGTAAAGTAGGTGTTACAACTATTGCTGAATTGGTAATATTGCATTTGAAAAAGAAGATGTTAAATATAATTAATAATCCTGATTTACCGCCCGCAGAAGTTATTTCGAAAATAGAAGAGTTTTTTAATGAAAACTAATACCACCCTAACTTTAATAATATTTATATTGCTGGTTATGATAAGATTTTCCCCATGGCTTATAGTTTTATTTATAGCCTATCATTTTATATCTAAATTTTGGTGAGAATATGGAAGAACAAGAAGTAAGTTTTGAAGAGCTGGTCGAAATAGTTAAGGCACTTCAATCACATGTTAATGATTTACGTTGGCGCGTTAATAAGCTTTGCAATCATCTACACACGCAAGAAGCTGCAGCCGCATGTTGTGCGTTACATGCCGGCGGTTATGAGGAATGCAAATGACTACACCCTGGATTTTATTATCAACCCTACTTATGAGTGATGGCAGCCGATACGTTATAACAGATTACACTTATGTTAGAAAGCAATATTGCCTCATGGGCGCCAAAACTACATGGGCGAACTATTGGCAGTCAGAGTATCCATCCAAGGCTCTCCTAAGTGTAATTTGCGCAGATAAAAACAATCATTATAATTTTGTGAATGTAGTTTGTGATTCCAAAGGAAGATGTAACGTATGACCTCTATTGTCATCGTAAAGATTAGCAAAGACTATTGGATGGCCTAAAAAATGAATCGCGCAAACTATTTTAAACCCAAGCGCATTTGTAGCGCTATTGGTTGCGATGAAATCCATCATGCAAACGGCTTTTGTGCCATTCATAACTACCATAATAAAAAACACGGCAATCCGCTTCTAGGACAATTTAAAGGCACAATTAAAACCTGCTCAGAATGCCCCGACAAGCATTGGGCCAAGGGGTTTTGCTTTAAACATTATGGAAAGTATAGCTATCAACGCAGATGTGCATCTAAGAAAAACAAAGTGATTGATTAATATAAAGAATTAAGTTAAAGTGACGACTGGGATGATTCAGCCATCCCAGTAATCTGTAGCCGCTATGAAGTTTAATAGCGTTCGAACTTAACCTATTAGCCTAGGGTAAATCCTGCTTTTATATGGTTTCCAAAGGACCAAATAAACATGAAAAGAATCATAGCAAACCCCTCAGAAAAGTCAACCCTTCTAGTACAATTATTTTCGTCAGTGTTCTTTCATCCTCCATAGTGCTGTTTAAATTTCTTTTGCTTTACGGAATTTTAACAATAATAAGACGGAGTTTTGAACATGAATCATAGTTTTGATGTAGAGGTAGCAAGAATATACGACGTAGAGGTGGCAATATTTTTAAATCACATGGCGTTTTGGATGCAAAAGAACATTTTGAATGGCAATAATTTTCATAAAGATTTCTTTTGGACTTATGATAGCTATCACGCATTAACTGAAACATTTGTTTATTGGAGTGAAAAAACAATAAGGACCGTGATCAACAGATGTATTAATCATGGTTTAGTTATGAAAGATAACTTTAATCATAAAAAATATGATGTAACAAATTGGTACGCATTGACCCCAAAAGGCATGGAATTATTCCCTTTGATATTGAAACAATATTATACAGCTCTGCCCAAACGGGCAAATGATGCCCAGCTTGACTTATCGGCCGATCAATCGTCTACGGCCCAAGCCCATGGCCATTTGCCCAAACGGGCAGATGGATCTGCCCAAACGGGCAGACCTATACCAGATACATTTACAGATAATAATATAAATAATATTAATTATGCCTTGGGTCCTTTTGATGCTCACCAGAAGGCTCAAGAAAAGTCAGATGAAATTAAAAAACCAAAAGAAAAGATCAAACTTACGATTAACGATCTTCTCGAATGCAATCCATTATGCATTCCTGAGCAGTTATTAAGGGAATGGATGGTAATTCGCGGCAAGCCCATCACAATTACTGTTTGGAACAGCATGAATAAACAATTGAAGATGTATGGTCATGACTCATTTTCTAAAATTACGGAGGGATTCTCAGAGATGCTTAGGCGCGGATGGTCGACTTTTAAATGCGATTGGATGTTAAATGCAACAAAGTCTGCATTTAAACCAACTCAACAAAAAGGAGTGCTTGACGCGGGAGTTAATATGGATATGAAAAAAGCAAGCATGGATTTAAATCAACTTATTTCAGAAAATTCAGAAGGAAAAGTAACATGGAATTAATATCAGACGCTTTATCAAGACTAGGCTCTTCACATACTCACAATTCACCATTTATGACGCCAGATGAAGCTGACAACTTGGTTATGAAATATGTTTTTGAAACCTTGATGTCAGTTTGTGGCGCTCATAAACAAAACTTTGATACTCAAGAAAAGCTCAATGCATGCAAACTTGAATGGTACAAAGCATTTAAATTAGCAAAGCTAGATTCAGTTAGGGCAATTGAAAGGGGCCTGGATAAAATGAGACTAAATTCTAATCCATTTATGCCAACTCCAGGTCAGTTTATAAGTATGTGTAGAGAAAAACAACAACCCCCCTTGGTCGAGCCTCTAACAATGCTTGAATCTCCCTGCAATGCTGAATACGCAAGAAAAACACTTGCTAGTTTAATTGCGGAATTAAAAGCATGAATCTCACATGGCTCCAATTCAGCTTTGTGCCCTACGCCAAACGCATGGGCCTAGCCATCCTAAAAGATGATATCAAATTCATAGAACGTACTTTACCTAACTTTCCAGAAGCAAGACAAAAAGTGATTATGAAACAATACATCGAGGTTTGGATGTCTAAAGCAACGCAAGGCGAAGGAAGAAGGGCCGCAAATACGTTTTTACGCGAGCTTAGTGATATGCAAGCGCA
>Ga0070683_100001457_pt1 | contig 18216 bp, 10 predicted proteins | sample KBSC713LmetaG_FD_64662 | JGI IMG/M metagenome (GOLD analysis project Ga0070683, IMG submission 64662) | Corn rhizosphere microbial communities from Kellogg Biological Station, Michigan, USA - KBS C7.1-3L metaG | ecosystem: Host-associated > Plants > Roots > Rhizosphere ... | reverse complement strand
ACGCCGGGGTCGCAGTCGCGCCTCGGGATGACGCCGGGGTCGCAGTCGCGCCTCGGGATGACGCCGGGGTCATCGGCCGTGCGTCCTTGGAGGTCATCCCGAGCGAAGCGAGGGATCGCTTTCCCTACCGCGATCTCCCACACAACTCAATCGCATACGGCGTAGCAGGATGGACCGACCCAACCCTCCTCGCGCGCGGCGTGTTCTACCCCGACGACTGCACAACCGCCGAGTCGCGTCTGCGCTATTACGCGACGAAGTTCTCGATGGTCGAAGTCGACGCGACGTACTACAGCCTTCCATCGCGATCCTCGGCAGCGGCGTGGGCTGCGCGTACGCCGGACGACTTCACGTTCGACATCAAGGCACACGCGTTGATGACTGGCCACCCGACGGACGTCCGTCGTTTGCCGGACTGGGTTCGACGCGCGCTGCCGAAGGGATCGACTGAAGCGCCGATCTACTCGAGTGACGCCCCGACCGAGGTTCTCGACGAGGTGTGGTCGCGCTTCCGCTCCGCGCTCGATCCCATTCGCTCCGCCGGAAAACTCGGCGCGATCATGCTGCAGTTCCCGCGGTGGTTCGAGCCGACGCGCCAATCCGCCGGCGCGCTCCGGCGCGCGAAACAACTGCTCGGCGACGATATCGCGACGGTCGAATTCCGCAACCGCGCGTGGATGGAAGGCCGTATCGCCGACCGAACGCTCGGTCTGTTGCGCGACTTAGAGTTGTCGTACGTGATCGTCGACGGTCCGCAGGGAATGCAGAGCAGCATGCCGCCGACTGTGGCGATCACAGACTCTCGCTTGGCGGTCTTCCGTCTACACGGCCGTCGCGTGTCGACCTGGGAAGCAAAGAACGACCCGGTCACGGAGCGGTATCGCTACCTCTATGACCGGGCCGAGCTTCGTGCGTGGATTCCGTCGGTCTTGGAGACGGCATTCAACGTCGCGCGTGTGCACATGACCTTCAATAACAATCATGCGAACTATGCGACAACAAATGCGCTGGAGATGGAGGAGCTGATGACGAGTGCTCCGTAGTGCCTCAGCGACGCCTCAACCACCGTAGCAGTACGAACACCCTTTCTCTTGCGGACGATTGACCGCAAGCACCCCGGCGGGAACGATATGCATCCCCGATGACCCCCGCGGTCCACTCCGTCTTCGCTTCATCCGGAGTGACGCCGGCGGCCTTCGCGGTGAGCGATGAGAGAACTGTGATCGCCACGTTGCAGACCGTGAAGATCGCCCCGCGCTTCATGAAGCGGTCGATCGACATATCCGGCAGCAGCAGCTCTCCCTCGTGCGCGTGGAAATACATATTGCGCGCGAGCGGCTGCTTCGTGGCCGGATCGTTGAGCTTGAAGAACTCGCCGAGCTCGTACTTTGCCCAGATCACATCGGTGAGCCCGAGCGGCGCGGCGAAGTGGCGCAGACCTACCACGGCCGAGAGTGAGTTGTCGGCGAGCTTGTAGGCCTCGTTGTTCGCATTCAAGAAATTCACTGCGTAGCCGAGTGCCCAGCCGTCGTTGACGGTGACGGCGTCGAAGAACTGCTTGTGCGTTCCGTTGATCTTTGAAAGCCAATCCTCGGACCGCGCTTCGGATGGCTGTGCGTAGACGGTTGGTGCGATCGCGGCCGATAGAATCTCGGCGAGCGCGTCGAGGCGGTCGGACCACTCCTGTTTCGTTGCGCTGCTGCCCACGAACGCGAAGCGCTTGATGCGCTCGTAGCCGACGGTCACCATCCCTTCACCCGTCTTCTGCATGTTTGCCTCCGCATTGGACTTCCGCTGAGGAGAAGTCTCGAGAGGTTGGGCGCGGATCAGGCGCCTGATTCATGACGCCGGCATTCCGCGGAGACGTCAACCCTGTGCTGGCGAGCGACCCGGATCGAGCCGCAAACTTGGGCATGACCTCACGCCGCAATTTCCTCGGACAAACCGCCGCACTCGGCCTCGCGTTGCCTGCCATTCGCGTCGCGACGGTAATGCCGCGACAGCGATCGGGAACCTTCGTCGACATCCGCCGACCGCCCGATCTCGTTGTCGTTCAGACCGACTCCGCCGACCTGAGGCTCGCGACAACCGGAGGTCGTTTCGAGAATGCCGACGTTCGCGTCGATGCGGAGACGATCGCCGACGCGCTTCGAATCAGTCTCACCGCGCCGCGGACGCCGATCAAGCGAGTACATCTCCGATGGAAGTCGAACATCGACGCTGTGCGGCTCATCGTCGGCGACGCGTGGGAGCGAGGCTACGGAGATCTCGAGTGGCGCGGTTTCGTGCCCGACCGAGTGATGCCGTGGTACGCCGCGACGTTCGATGGAAGCACGACGCATGCGTATGGCGTGCGAACCGGTGCGAATGCGATGTGCTTTTGGCAACTCGATCCCGGCGGCGTCAGTCTATGGGCCGACGTTCGGAGCGGCGGCGTCGCGCTGCAGCTCGGCGAGCGAACTCTCACCGTCGCCGACGCGACCTGTCGCGCGGGACACGCAGGCGAAAGCTCATTCGCGGCGCTGCGCGCGTTCTGCAAGCAGATGTGTCTGAACCCGCGCATCCCGCGCGAGCCTATATATGGAAGCAACGACTGGTACTGGGCATACGGAAAGAACAGTCGCGCGAGCGTCGTGCAGGATGCGCGGAACATCGTGAGCCTCTCGCCGACGAGCACGAATCGTCCGTACGCGGTGATCGACGATGGTTGGCAGCCAGGGCGCGGCGCGGACAAGTCAGGTGCGGGGATGTGGGAGGCCGGAAACGAGAAGTTCGGCGGCGACATGCAGCTCGTTGCAACTGAGATGAAGCGCGAAGGCGCCCGGCCGGGGATCTGGTATCGTCCGCTGCAAGCGCCGGTGAAGGCCCCCGACAGCTGGCGTCTCTCGCGCGAGAAAAATGTGCTCGATCCGACGGTCGCCGATGTCGCCGACAAGATCTCGAATGACATTTCTCGAATACGCGGCTGGGGCTACGAGCTCCTCAAGCACGACTATTCGACGTTCGACATCTACGGTCGATGGGGATTTCAGATGGGCAGTGCGATGACGCGCGATGGCTGGTCCTTCGCATCGGGCCGCGGCAAGACGACCGCCGAGGTCGTGAACGAGTTGTACAAGACGATTCGCACGGCGGCCGGCGACATGGCGATCATCGGTTGCAACACGGTCAGTCATCTCTCGGCGGGCGTGTTCGAGATCTGTCGCATCGGCGACGACACGAGCGGCGCGGAGTGGTCGCGCACGAGGAAGATGGGTGTGAACACGCTTGCGTTTCGCGGCGTACAGCACGGCGCGTTCTACGTCGCGGATCCGGATTGCGTCGGCGTGACGAACGCCATCCCGTGGTCGCTCAATCGTCAGTGGCTCGATCTGCTCGCGTCGAGTGGGACGATGCTGTTCGTGTCGCTGGATCCGAGTGCGTTGGGCGCGGAGCAGAAGCGAGATCTTACAGCGGCTTTAGCGCTGGCGGCTCGAACGCATCCTGTCGGCGAACCGATCGGATGGGAGCATACTGCGTGGCCGACGTCGTGGAAGCTGATCGGGAAAGAGCGGCGGTTTGACTGGACGGGCGGAGAAGGAGCGGGGCCCGGCTGAGCCCTGCTCCTATTTCTTCTTCGTCGTAAACCGAAAGGGAACGCTCACCCAGACCGAAACCGGCTGCGACTCGCGGCCCAACGTGTGCGCAGGCTCGAAGCGGAAGCTCGGCAAGATGTCGCGCACGGCAGCCGTGAACAACTCATCATCCGACCGTTCGACGACGACGCTCGTCACATCGACGCGTCCGAGCTCGTTCACCATGAAGCGAACGAGGACCTGACCTTCTCGTATGCCCGCGCGGAGCAACTCAGGTGGAAACGCCGGTTCCGGAACACGCCCAATGATCTTGGGTGAAGTGTGCGCGTTCGCGACGTCCGAAGGTGCGGCACGCGTTACGACATCTTTCGGTTCAGCGCGATCGGTGTCGGCCGCGCGCTGACGCTCTATCGCTGAACGCAGAATCGCGTCACCGCTGGGCATCGCGGGTATGCTCGGGATGTTGACGGAATCCAGACGAAGAGCGACTCGCGGCAAGCGGAGTTCCGCGGGCGCACCTTCAGATGCATGCTGGTCTTGCTGGACTGCTGCCGCAGTCCGAGCGGCAGGTAGACTCGCGCCGCGAGCCGAGTCTGCGTTCGCCGCCACGACGGCGGCTCCGAGTGATCCACTAGAAGCGGCCTTCGTCACAGGGGCGGCGACATTGGTGCGCGCGCCCGCGGTACGGCTTTCCGCGGCCACCCCTTTCGAAGCGGGCGGCTTCGCGCTACCGGCGTGCGGCCGCGCCATCAGCAGCCCCGCCATCGCCATGCCCACCGCGGCCACGCCGGCGGATGCATACATGACTGTTCGTTTCTTCGCCGGCGCGGGAGGAATGGTCTGAGCCGAAGATCCCCACTCGTCAACCGAAGCGTCACTCCGCGCGACATCCACACTCGCGACCTCTGCGCGCGCGGCTTCCGCGAAAACGACTTCGGGTTGCGCTCCATGCGATTCACGACCGGCAACGCTCTCCGACGCCGAGATGACCACCGGCGAAGCGGAAGCCGACGGTATCGCCGATGCGATCAACGAGGCCGCTGCCACTGCCGCAGCGACCGTCGGCGTCTTGGCAAATTCGCGCGAGCGCGGTGCAGGCCGAACCACTGGAGGCGTTGCGGGAGCCGCTGTGTCGGCCGCGGTGGCCATCTGCGATTCGAGCTCCGCAACGCGAGCGCGCGCGGAGCGCACGCGCTCATGGTCGGCGCCCAACGATGCTTCGCGTGAGGTGAGTGCGCGGCGAAGCAACGGAAGCGCTTCGCTGATGTTGCCGCGGGCCACGCACGTATCGGACAGCCGCTCGAGCGTGGCGACAGTGACCGTGTGACCCGCCCCAAGCACGGTCTCTCGAATTCGCAACGAATCTCGATACAGCCCTTCTGCCGCCGCGTCATCGCCGAGTTTTCGCTTTACGAACGCGAGGTCAAATAGCGCCGCAGCAACGTCCGGGTGATCCTCCCCCTTCAGCCGCGCTATCGCGAGTAACCGTTCAAGGGCGTTATGAGCGGATGCATGCCGCGATTGCTGAAGATGCACGCGGCTCAGCTCCTGGAGCACCGGGGCGAGCGAGGCGTCTTTCCTGCCGTAAAGCGCTTCGCTGATGGAGAGCGCTTCAGTCAGGAGTGATCCGGCCTCCGCTTCACCGGTCGGGCCGAGCTTCCGGGTAAGCCTTCCGAGATGGAAGAGTGCCGAGGCGAGCTCGCGGTGAAGACCGGAATCGCTGCGCGCGGCGGCTATCGCCTCGCGAAGGGCTTCGGCGCCGGCGCGCTCGTTCCCTTCGCTCAACGCAGTCCGCGCTGCGTCGAACCGTTGAGTAAACAACGCTTTTGTGTCGGCCATATGCCCGGCGTGCCCCAATGACTTGTTCGTCGATCGCGAACGCGGGGCTTGGGAGGGAGGGGGCTCCGCGATGGTCGCGGGGGTAGGACGACTGAGGCCGGTTGGCGAAACGGCCGAACGCCGGGTCCGAACTCTGGGTAAGAGCTACGGGTCCGAGCTGCGGCCGCCGTTGGGAGGGCCATCCGCGGCACCCGGCCCCTAGCTCGATCAGACTCCCCAGGACCGTCGCCCAGCTACGGCACCACGAGTCTCCCAATATTCCCAAAGAAGAACCGCCCCTGGGCTTTGCCGCTGATCACCATCTCGCGGATTCCGAAGGTCAACCGCCGCACCTGACCAGGCGTTAGCAGTTTCCTAATAAAGGGTGCCTCGCCATACACGATCTTCCACGCCGCGTCGTTCGCGTCGTTCACATGCTTCACCGCATCGGTGATACTGAAACTCTCCGGCAACGCCGCGAGGTAATGCGCGAGGACGACGTACACACTGTCCGCGCGCTTCGTGAAGATCTTGTCCTGCTCGCGAATCGAATCCACTTGCGCACGTGACAGCGCGAGTGAATCCGCGAAATTGAGCATCACACGATACGGATCCGTCACGCCGGTGATGTATCGCGCATGGATCGTATCGTATGTCGCGCGCGTGCCGACGAGCGGCGGCTTGATTCTGAGGTTCAGCTCGAGACGCTGCTCTTCCGGCGAGCGACCGTAGTCGAGCCGTACGTCGAGCGTGAGACGGAACGGCGTGCGCAACGTCGAGAGCGACGGGTTCGTGCTGCCGAAGCGCGGGTTCACGCGATAGAGGAATTGCCTCGACGTCGGATCGAAGCCGCGGACCTGATAAAGCGTCCCGTCGATGAACGGCACGCTGCCCCAACCATGCAGGTCGTTCGCGCCATGGAGCATTTGATCGACCGCGCCGAGCGGGTTCGAGAGATATGCGGTCATTTGCCAGCCGCGTCCCGACGCCGACGTGCCGCGCATGCCGATCGCGGCGTTCATCGTCGCCGTCCACGGCCCGACGCAGCTCGACCGGCCCGCGATCGTGTTCTCCTGCCGCGTGAGGCAGTCGCGCGCCGAGCCCGATCCGTTCGATAAGAGATCTTGAATACCGTTCTTGACATCCGCGTTCGGCGCGGTTGCCGGCGAGAAGATGTACGCACGGTCGCCGCTCCATCCGTCGCCGTTGATGTCGCCGAGCACTGTCGGCGTGTATCGAAGGCCCGACATCACTCGCGACGTCACCGAGACGACGAGCGACCACGGAAGGGCCCACGAATTCTGCATGATGAGCTGATGCCGCGGCGTGAACGGCTGCGGTCCCCACTCGACCGCCCGTGGGTCCGTCGCGCTGCCGCCGTCGAAGCCGCGCGATTGTGCGCGCGCGTCGGAGTAGGTGTAGCCGAGCGTTAGCAGGCCAAGCCGGAACGGAATGTTCGGAATGACATAGGTCGTGATCTGGCGGACGTCGCTTCGCAGATCGGACATGCGATCGCCGACGCGGCCGAAGCTCGCGCTTCGTCTCGACTCGACCGGCGACACACTGCCTGTTCCCGCCACGATACTCGACGGCGAAACGAACACGGGCCGATTTCCTTCCGCCGACATCGCGAACTTCTGCGCACCGGCAAAGTTCAGATCGAGGACGCTCGGCTGATCGAGGTTGAGGGAATACACACCGTCGATCGTCACGTAGTTGCCCCAGAGACTGCCGATCGTGCCGCCATTCGACCAGCCGAGCGTCGCGCGCCATGAACGGCTCGGACGGAAGTCCGGGTCGATGATGCTCACCGCGCGCGCCGCATCGGTGAAGACTGAGGCGCCCCCCGCGCACGTCGACGGAATACTACTCGAGCTCGTGAGATACGATTGCCAGTCCGGCACCGGAGCGGCTGGGCCGATGCACGCGAGTTGCTGCGCGCTCCCCGGAAGACCAGTCGCGCCGATCGCGCCAGAGAGGAGTGTCGACGGAAGGAAGTTTCTGAACTCACCGATGCCGCCGCGAATCTGTTGGCCGACGCGGAGCGTGTTTCCGCCAACCGTGTTGTACGTATAGAGCCCACGCTCGCCGTTAGGATACCAGTTGAAGCCGAGGCGCGGACTCACAGCGATCGAGTTCGGCGATCGGTCGTTGCGAACGTTGAACAGCGTATCGATCGTCGCGTTGTACGCCGGCAGTCCTGTGAACACGTTCACGTCCACGCGCGCGCCGCCGACGAGCACGAGATGCGTCGTCGAGTAATTGGTCCCCGCCGCCATCGCGCCGAGCCACTCACCGCCCGAAGGACTCGGCGCATTGAGCGTTCTTGTAAACACGCTCGGCGCATTGTTGGCGAAGTCGCCGAGCGACGCGTAGCTGAACGTGCCGAGTCGATTGGCGGGGACGTCCTGCGAGAAATGCTCGTAGCGCGACTGGAAGTAGATCTTTGCCGGGAGTGTCGGGTGATTGTTGATCAGGAAGTCGGTCTGGTTGTTGAGCTCCCACGCCCATGTCTTGTTGTCGCGCGAGAGTGTGCTCGTGCCGCCGAACGGAAGCGATCCGATCGTTGGAGTCGAACCGTCGAGCGAGGACGCGATGAGCACGTTCCCACTCGGAAGCGCGAGGTATGGATCGCCGCTGTTGTCTCGGAACGAGAATCCCGACGCTGTTTCGTTGACGTAATCGCCGAACTTTCCGAAGTAGCGCGAATACATCCCCTGCACGAATCCGCCGCCGTTCGTCGAGCGGCCGCCGGACGCGGGGAAGAGAGTCGGCGAAAGATTCGTCGCTTCCGACCGCGAGTAGTCGGCGCCGACGAGAAGGTTCCACGCGGGTGCCGGCGTGACGTTTTGCGGCAATGGAATCGCGCGATCGAAGCGCTCGAGGAATTGAACGGACGTCGTCGTGCGTTGCGAGCTGTTCGACGCATTCACTGGGACGCCGCGGGACGCGAGCAACTGCGTCAGCCGCGAGACGGAATCGGGAGCGATGCCGGCGTGGGTAAGCGCGTCGTCGTCGAGCGCGAGGAGCGACGACACCGGCGCAATGCGCCGCGAGGCCTGGACGGCATAGTTATAGAAATACTTATCGAGCGACAGCGCACCCGACGCGGTATTGCCGACGTCGATGGTCGTGTATTTCTGCCCGAACGCCCGCGCCGTGTGATCGCCACTTTGGAGCGCGGGTGCGTCGAGCGTCATTCGTGCGCGCGATACGTTGACGTTGTTGCCGCGAATGACTTGCGTCGACGCGAGCGCTCCGCTGAAGCCGCCGCGCGTCGGATCCCACGGCGAGGTGAAGAACGTCGTCCGCGTCGCGAGATCCCGAGGAACTCCCGCGCCGCCGAATGACATGCCGTTGAGCGACGTCATGTTCGCGTCGGCGCCAAGCCCGAATGCCGAGACGCCGTTGCTCGTGACGGAGAGTCCAGGGATGAGGCTCGCCATCGCGTCGAAGTTGCCCTGCTGATCCGGTGTGAGATTGTTCGCGACGCCGTCGACCGTCTTGTTGAGACCATCGGATTGCGCGGCCGCACCGATGTCGCTGCCGAGCGTCGCGGGCGGTCGCGGGCGCTGCGCGTTGACTTGGACGGCGGCGACGGTCGTGACGGCGGTCGCAAGCTTCGCATTCACGACCGCGGAATCCGCCGGCGGCGTGATCGTAACGCGCTGCCTGAATGGACGGCGACCGAGCGCTCCGATGTAGATGAGGTACTCGCCGGTCGCGCTCGCGGGCGGGATCACCATTCTATAGATACCGGCGGCGTCGGTCTTTCCGGCGATTGTCTCCGCGCTCGGCGCAATTGTGACGATGACGTCGGCCGCGGAGATTGCGGTGCCGCTATCGGAGGTGACCGCGCCGCGGATGACCTGCTGGCGCTGTGCTTGTGCGGCGGGAGCGAGGAGGACGGCGAGGAAGAACGCGGTGCGGGCAACGCGCAGCATCGACGGCTCGGAGCGAGAGGAAACCCGATCTACTATGACCTTAGCAGTATACGGCCGGCGGAATCAGCTCGTCAACTAGTTTTTTAGTAGGTGTGTCCGGTGGCCGGCCGGTGCAGTGGTCTGCGTTTCGTTTGAGAAACACCCTCAACCGAGCAAACCCTTATGAAAAGGCGCCAATTCCTCTCCGCGGCCGCGACGACAGGCGCCGCGATGGTTCTTCCTGACATCGCGCATGCGGAACAGGGGCAGCAGCGATCGATCTGGATCGACGCTCAGGGCGGAGTGTCTGGAGTCGACGAGAAGCCGGACGGACAACTCGTTCCGACGCCGCAGTTGATCGAAGCCATTCGCCAACGCCGGCTGGATCTCGTGAGCACGACGGTCGCCGACCCGGGCAACGGGCCCGACAAATTCCGTTCTGCGATCGACGGGATCGCGATCTGGAATCGCTTCGTCGCTGAAAATCGATCGCTCGTCGCTCGTGTCGAGAGCGTCGCGGACATCAACGCGGCGCGGGCGGCGGGAAAGCTCGGTCTTTTGTATGACTTTCAAGACACGTCGCCGCTCGAGGGCGACCCGGCGCGCATTGTCACCTTCAGCGCGCTCGGTGTGAAAGTCATGCAGCTGACGTACAACCGACGCAACCTGTGCGGCGACGGCTGTCTCGAGCGCGATAACGCGGGGTTGTCGGAGCTCGGCAGAGAGGTCATCGCGAAGATCAACGACGCGAAGGTTTTGCTCGACCTGAGCCATTCGGGCCAAAAGACGATCGCGGAAGGGATCGCGACGAGCAAGAGTCCTTTAGCGATTACTCATAGCGGGTGTCGTTCGCTCGTCGAGAATCCGCGCAACACGTTCGACACCGAGATGCGCGCGCTCGCCAACAAGGGCGGTGTGTTCGGCGTCTACCTGATGCCGTTCCTCGCCGCGAAAGGGCAGCCGCAGCGGGAAGACCTGATTCGTCATCTGGAGCATGCGGTCAACGTCTGCGGCGAAGACCATGTTGGGATCGGCACGGACAATCCGCTGCTCGGATTCGAGATCAACGATCAGAGCCGCAAAGAGCAGCGAGAGTTCTATGAAAGGCGTGCGAAGCTTGGCATCGCGGCACCGGGTGAAGCGGCCGACGTGTTCAACATGGTCGAGGGGTATAACGACGCTCTTCGGTACGAGCATCTCGGGAGCGACCTCGCGCGTCGCGGCTGGAGCTCGGTGCGAGTCGACAAAGTGCTCGGCGGAAATTTCTTGCGGTTGTACGGAGAGGTGTGGGCGGCGTGATTGCGACCGTCGATTTCTACCAGCCGAACACGGTCCCATGGGGAACGGCGGTCCCAGTGTTTCCGTGCGGCCAGCTTGCCCGATCGAACGCAACGCCAGGCCGCATCGATCCCGCATCGCGAAATGCGCTGTCGATCGCGATGCGGCCGGTCGATCGATCCAAGGCCAACATCCAGATTCGCCGTTCAGCCGTCGGCCCAGGTTCGTTCACCATGACGATTCGGGAGCCGTCCGTGGCGACCCAGTGTGGCCGCTGTTTGTCATCGAAGACCACGGACGAAACGAGACGAACGTTGTTCAGGTCGTGGACATCGAGCGAGAACACGCGGTGGTGGTTTGCATCCGCCTGAATCCAGTAGTGGCCGATCACGACTGGCGTCGCACAGCCGCTTTCGCGCTCCGCGTGCACGAGGTCGAGACGCGGATCGGCGGTGTCGAGTCCGACGACGCGATAGAGACGGCAGGCACCAGTATTTACTAATACCGTCTCTCCATCATCGAGTAAGCGCGGCTCGTTGGGACCATCGTTTGTCGGCAGCTTGATCGTTTTGAGCAGAGTCAGATCCGAGAGCCGATAGATCTGCACCTGATTTCCCGCGTGATCGTGCTCGATCGACGGGCGCAGCGGATGCCACGTTGGAATGACCATATACGTCAGCGCGACGACGACGCGATCGAGCGACGGAACCGCCGCGAGACTATACGGCCGCTGCGTGGCTTGATCCGCCGTCGGATCCGCCGCCGAGCGAGAGCGGACGACTCTGCCTCGTTCGTCGAGCTCCGCGATGCCACCCGGCGCTTCGTTCTTCGGCCCGTGCGACTGGAATGTTGCGAGCACGTGGCCGTTCGGCAGCCGCGCGAAGCTGTGTAGAAAATTCAGACCGGCGACGCCGTTGAACCGCTCGACGACCTTTGGGTGAAGCGGATCGTGGAGATCGAACAACACCGTGCGATCGCCCGAGAATCCGTTCGCGAAGAGCATCCTGCTCGCGCTGAGCTCATGCTCCGTGTGGTGCGGCCAGATTCCCTTTTCGCCAATCGGCGCTGTCGCGACGATCGTTCCATAGCGATCGCCCTTCCGTGCGAGGTCAATCGTCGCGAGAAAGTCGCTGTCCTCGCGGTCCTCGTCGCCGGCCCATGCGAAGAGATATCGAGCCGGCGGTCGCTGGCTCGTGTCGAGCGAAGCCGAGGGCTGCGGATGATTCGCGCACGCGAGAGCCGCAGTGAGCACCGCGAGCCGGAGTGATTGTCGCATTGGGTAATCCGCCCTGGCGGAACGGAGCTGCTCGAGGCAACTCTGATCAAAGATGCAGGCAGCAATCTTATGGGATATGTTGGTTGCGTGACAGACCTCGCGTGCCGCATGATGAATCGTCGCAAGTTTCTACAACGTGCGGCTTTGTTACTGGCCGTTCCACGCCGCGCGCGCCAAGAGCAGCAGCGCACGCGGCTCATTCTGCTCGGCACTGCGGGTGGCCCGCGCCCCCGCACAAACCGGGCTGCGCCCGCGCAGGCGATCGTCGTCGGCGACACGGTCTACGTCATAGACTGCGGCAACGGAGTCGCGAGACAGCTCGTGCTGGCGAATCTGCCGCTTCGCGCAGTGCGACACATCTTCATCACCCATCACCACTCGGACCACAACGCTGACTACGGGAATCTGATTCTGCTCGCGTGGGCCGCGGGACTTCACACTCGGCTCGACAGCTGGGGACCTCCGCCTCTGACGCACATGACCAACGTGTTCTTCGACATGAATGCCACGGACATCCGCGCGCGGACGACCGACGAGCGACGAGTCCCGTTACGCCCGCTGATACACGCCCACGACGTGCAGCGCAGCGGCCCGGTCATGCACGACGACAACGTCCGCGTGACGGCAGCCGTCGTCCATCATCCGCCAATCGTTCCTTCCTTTGCGTACCGGTTCGACGCCGCGGATCGCTCGATTGTCATCTCCGGCGACACGACGCCGAGCGACAGCCTTGTTAGGCTGGCGAAGCGCGCAGACGTCCTCGTACACGAAGCGTTATACGACGCTGCCGCGGTAGACCGGCTCGTTGCAAGTGTGCCCAACGCATCCGACTTGCGGCGAAGTATTCTGTCGCATCACACGACCGCGGAGGAAGCGGGCCGCATCGCGGCCGAAGCGCAGGTAGGCACGTTGGTACTCTCGCATCTCGTTCCGGCCGAAGACCCATTGGTGACCGACGCAATGTGGACGGACGCCGCCCGCAAACACTTCGGCGGGCGTATCGTCGTCGGAAAGGATCTGATGGAACTGTAGCGCCCCTCGATTCTACTGCGCCCGCAACGCCGGCATCGGGATCGGAACGTTCAACGCGGTCGCGCCAGCACCCGCTCCCTTCTCGCACGAATTCGGCGGCACAGTGCCGACGCTCCGCGTCGACGGCTTCTCGGCCGCCCAGAACATGTAGCCGAGCATGCCGGGTGTGACGCCGGCGCCGTTGGGATTGATGCCGTGCACGAAGCTCCACGTCGATGACTCGAGCGACTTCGCGTAGTTGTTGCACTCGGGCAGCGCCTTGCTTCCGTCGGCGATGTACACCGAGCCAGTCAACTTCGACGGCGCGAGCGGCGGGATCGGCGGGTTGTATTGGGATTTGCCGTCGATATGCTCTTGCCAGCTTGCGGTCGCGCTGGATGCCGTCGGCTGTTTCGACGGAACCATCGCGTTCGCGTAGTCCAATACTGGTTGATTCGTCCGCAGCCAATCTGCCGTCGACTTCGTCGCGATGCCGATGAGCCATCGATCGCCCGCCGCGAGATCGATCGTCAGCCGAGCGGCGTGATTCGCGCCAGTCGCGTCGTAGGGAAGGACCGAGCGATACGCGTCGATGAACTTCTGCAAATTCGCGAGGTCCGGCGTCGTGGCTTCCTCATAGTCGATCTCGATGCCGACGCCGAGTGACTGGGCGACCGCCGCGGCGTTGAGTCCGAGCTGCGTCGCATTCTCGGCGAGCGCCTGATTCCACGCGTCGACGTAGGTGATGCCGCCGATCGAGAGCATCACTCTGATGCCATGCGACTTGAAATAGTTGACGATGTCTGGAGTGATCCCGCGCTGAACTCCGTTTAGAGTTTGCGCATCCGTCGTGCCCTTGAGGAGACGATATGGATGCACAAAGCTCAGGACGACGAGATTGACCGACGGATTGTGGCCCGCATCGCCTCGATCGATCAGCCAGTGATTCTTGCTGTCGAATTCGTTAACGTCCCGTACGGTCGCCCACGTGCAGGCATCGTTGCCGCAATGCCATGCGCCATAGATCTGGATCGGGCTTCCGACGGGATTGATCGTGAGCCGGGGTGACGCGGAAGGCGAACGCAGCGACGTCGGACCACTTTCGGAACATGCGGCGGCGAATACGGCGAGACCGAGAAGGGCAAAGTTGCGCATTCGCACGAGGGTGCTCCTTGCAGTGGAGGCGACGGCTGACGGGAGGATGTTCGGCGCGATTCTGCACCAACGCGTCGGCGGCCGCCAGAACCTGTCACAAATTGAGCGTGTTCGACCCGCGATCGCGCGAGCGACCGTTAAGAAAAACTGAATTCCCCGCGCGGCGAATCAGGCCAGATTGGACGCACGCCAAAACGATCTCGATTCGCGACTGACCAAGGCATTTGCCGCGATCAAGCCGGTCCTGATGGGCCGACTCGCGTCTTCGTTCGAAACGGCCGACTCTACGCCGCCGACGGCCTCGTGGACGCTACTGAGCTCGTTCGGCTGGGCGACAATCTCTTTCGGCCGTCCGAGCCCGACTTCAATCCAGAGCGCTATTCGTTCGACTCGATCGTCGAAGGCCACGCGCTTCGGCTGATCCGGTCAGGCATGCCGATGTACAGGGTCGACGAGCGATGATCCTTTACGCGAGGTTGAGCTTCTTTAGCAAGTTCTGAAAGCGCGGATGCGACTTAAGCGGCGTGAAAAGGAACGAGCCTTTCACGCCATAGATGCTCCCGGAGTGGTCGGCCAACGCCTGCTCGAGCAGGTCGATGGCGCGGTCGTATTCGCCGAGTCCCGTGTAGACATACGCGATGTGATAGGGCGAGACGTAGCGCTCGCGCGACATCTCCTCGAGCTGCCGTAGGATCACGCGCGCCTCTTCCGTTCTTCCGGCGACCGCGTAGGCCTCGCCGAGCTGCGCGATGTACATCGTGTGCTGGAGATTACCGCTGACGGCGAGGCGGAGATTCGCGATTCCTTCGTCGAAGTTTCCAGTTTTGATAAATGCCCACGCGAGCGTTGACCGCGCACGCGCGTACTCGGGCTCGACGTCGACGCCTCGCTTCGCGCTTGCCAACGCTTCTTCGTATCGGCCGGCACGGATCAGCGTCGACGCGACGTCTGAGCGATGCGCGAGCGGATCGAGCTCGTTTGCGCGGCGCACGTGCTCGAGCGCTTCGTCGTAACGCTCCTGCGACGACGCCCACCATCCGTAGTAATCGTGGATGTCCGCGCTCCCCGGGCTCAGCTCGAGCGCGACTTTAAACTCGGCTTCCGCGCCCTTCCAGTCGTAGTCGTGGATGAATTTCAGGAGCGCGAGCACCGCGTGTGCTTCCCCGAGCTCGTTGTCGATCGCGAGGGCGCGCAGAGCAGCGTCCTTTGCAAAGCGATACGCTTCGGCCGGCTGGATCACTCCGCCACCCTGTCCGATCGCGAACTCCGCGTACGTCTCGGCGAGACCAACGTACGCAGAGGCGCAGCGCGGATCGGCGTCGATCGCCTGGTGATGGTACTCGATCGCCTTGAGCATTCCCTCATCAGTGAACCGACTGTAGCAGAACCGCCCCTGCAAGTAGAGCTGATACGCTTGAACGTTATAGCTCGGCTCCCGTCGCAGGCGGGCGCGCTCGCGTGGCGACAGCTCGGCCTCCAGCGCGCCGGCGATGTGAAGTGCGACGTCGGTCTGAATCGCGAAGATGTCGGTCAGCTGGCGATCGTATGTCTCGGTCCAGAGCGAGTCGCCGCTGTCAGAGTCGATGAGCCCAGCGACGATGCGAACGCGATCGCCGGCGCGACGCACGGTACCGTCGAGCACCGTTCCGACCTCGAGAGCGGTGCTGATCTCGCGAAGACCTTCGTCGCGCTTCTTGAACTTCATCACAGACGCGCGCGAAATGACTTTCAACGACTTGATCTTCGAGAGCTGCGCGATGACGTCCTCGGTGATTCCGTCAGCGAAGAATTCGTTCTCCGGATCGTTGCTGAGATTCACGAACGGTAGCACCGCGACCGACGGCATCTTCGGCGCGCTCGCGGTTTCGCTCTTGAGCGCCTCGGCGAACGCTCCGCACGACGGAAAGCGCGCGGTCGGGTCGCGGTCGAGTGCTTTGCGCAGCGCGTCGTCGACCGCCTGCGGCGCGTTCGGCCGAAACCGTCGAACCGGTGGCGCCGTCTCTGTGAAACGTTTCGCGATCACCGCCGCCGGATTTGCTCCGACAAACGGCGGCCGTCCGGCGATGAGCTCGAAAAGGACGCACGCAAGGCTGTAGACGTCGCTGCGCGCGTCGAGATCCGTCTCGCCGGCAGCTTGCTCGGGACTCATGTACTGCGGAGTGCCGAGCGTGAGTCCGAAGCTCGTGAGGCGTTCGTCTTCCGCTGGTGTCGGCGCCAGCGCGATGCCGAAGTCGGCGAGCATCGCTTCGCCTTCATATAGAAGGATGTTCTCGGGCTTGATGTCCCGATGCACGAGACTCTGTGCGTGCGCGTAGTCGAGCGCCGACGCGATTTGGTGCGTGATGTCGATCGCGTCGGCGACTGCGAGCTGCTTTTCGCGCGCCAGCTTTTGTCGAAGAGACTCGCCGCTGACATACGGCATGACGTAGAACAACCCATCGCCGGCTTCGCCCGAGTCGTACAGCGCGAGGATGTGTGGATGACTCAGGCGCGCGGCGATCGCGATCTCTCGCGCGAATCGATCGGGGCCGAGCGCGGAGGCGAGCTCGGGGCGGAGAAGTTTTACGGCGACTTTGCGATTGTGTCGGAGATCGTCCGCGAGATAGACCGTCGCCATTCCACCTTTGGCGATCTCGCGCTCGATGGCGTACCGGCCGGCGAGGACGACGTTGAGTTTGTCGAGGGACTCATGCGACATCGCGCGAGCGTCTCGTCAGGGTGAGCGCTTGAACGTTCCCACCATCGCTCCTTTTCCACGCACGTGTCCTGCCATCGCCGCCATCACGGCCGTCCGTGTTGGTCCCGGCTGTACTCCGATCGATGAGACGTCGATCAGTGTATCGAGTGCGAAGATCTCGAATACGTAATGATGCGCCGGTCCAGTCGATGGCGCGGCGGGTCCTCGATAATACGGACCGCTCGCGCTGATCTGTCGTGAGCCGTCGCCGCGCTGCGGCGATTGCGGAACGCCTTCCGGAAGCGAGGTCGCGTCCTTCGGGATGTTCCAGACGAGCCAGTGCAGCATGTCGTCGACGCCGTTGCCCGTGGCGCCGTCGATGTCGTGAGCGATGAGGACGAAGCTCGCGGTGCCTTCCGGGCCTGGGGTCCACGTGAGCGCGGGCGAGACGTCGCGTCCGGGCTGTGCGTATTTCGGCGGAATGGCGCCGCCGTCCTGCCAGGCGTTCGTCGAGAGCCTCATGACCTCGACGGCGCGTCGTCCCCCTCGACCGCCGCCGCGCCCCGCAGGCTGTGGGTTTTGCGCGGCGACGGTTGACGCCGCGCACAGGGCAGCCACGGTAACCACGGTTCTCATGAGGATTCTCATTTGAACGAAGCCGGCTGCATCTTGCGCCACACGTCGTAGCGCATGCGAAGGGTCTTCACCGGATTGAGGTTCTCGCCTTGATGGATCGCGTTCGGGCCGCCCGATTCGGGCTGCGTCACCGTGAGATACATCGCGTACTTCCCGTCGTTATGCGACTGACCGTTCGTATCGTTCTTCTCGGCCATGAGGATGTAGGCGACGTGCGCGGTCTTCGACGTGCAGGGAATCGGACCCGTCGCCGGCTCGGGGCAACTGCAACGACTGTCGCCCCCGCTCGCGTCGGCCGCTTCCATCGCGGCCATCACGCGATCGGTGATCGCGCCATTCGTATTCAGGAATGCGGCAACCGCGTGCGGGACAACTTCGCCGGGGCGAAGAATGTTGCCCTGAATCGAGTAGTAGATGTCGGTGCCGGGAACACGGCCTTGAATGTCTTGCGTCACGTAGCCGTTCGTCAGACCGGAATGACCGGCAGTTCGACCTTTGAGATCGAGAATGCCGAATTGCCGGCTCTGAAACGCCGGATCCTGTGATAGGAGTTCTATGATCTTGTCCGGCGAGGTGCCTTTCTGCAGCTCGGCATAGACGAGCATCTGATTCGCATGCGTGCCGTCGACGCCGGCCTGACACGCCGCGACGCCTTTCCCCGGTACGACGACGGCTTGAATGCCCATGAGGAAAGCGTCATCGCGATTCACGCAGGTTGCCGATGCGATCACGACGCGTCCCGTGCTCGCGTCGACAGCGATGACCGACCACGTCGCCTTCGCTTGCGATGGCAAAACCATCAGCGTCATCCCGAGGAGCGAAGCGACGAGGGATCGCTTTCTCGGCGAGGCTGTTTTGAACTGCGGT
>Ga0070683_100001453_pt1 | contig 18236 bp, 17 predicted proteins | sample KBSC713LmetaG_FD_64662 | JGI IMG/M metagenome (GOLD analysis project Ga0070683, IMG submission 64662) | Corn rhizosphere microbial communities from Kellogg Biological Station, Michigan, USA - KBS C7.1-3L metaG | ecosystem: Host-associated > Plants > Roots > Rhizosphere ... | reverse complement strand
CGCTCGACTTGGGCACTGCGCTTATCACTGTCCATAAGCACAGTTCTCAACACCGTGTCTCATTCAGGCAAGGCGGCCTCAGGCGGACGGATACTCGGTTTCTAGAGTGCCTAAAATTGACCCCAGACTAAAATTCGCGCTTAGTCTGGGGTAATTTTTTCGTCGGCACAGCTGTTCGATCATCCATGGCCGTTCCGACGGTTCCCTTTGCGGGCATGAGACCGCAAGCTGCATGCGTCGCCGATACAACCAAGTCGTGAGATGGCTGCTCGTATAAGCTGGTCAGGCGCGTAAAAGCCTCTACGGCGGCAAAACGGTGAGCCCCGGTTGATGTGAAACGGCGGATTCAACAGCTTGTCAACGGAGCTAGAAACGTCCCGCTCCAAGCGACCTATAATGCTGCTTGGATCGAGTCGCGCGATGCAAGGTCGCGAGCGAACGCCCATTGAGCGCCCTCACTGGGGGCGCTCCCAAGTTGCGACTGCTGCTGTTCAATTGGTGCGACCTTGCCAAGGACAGCGTCGCTGAGGTCAAGGGATGGACCACAGAACAATGCAAATCCGACGCTGCGATCGCGATATTCGCTCGGGCTTTTACGACATATTCGTGGAGCCAGGGTCTAGGAATGGCCGGCCTTGGCGACACCGTTGCGAAGCGCAATACGCGCGCGGGCGTTGAGCATCTTGGTAAGTTTCTTGATCTTGATGCCTTTAGGTCCCGCGTGGAGGAGCTCGACGCTCACAATGCTACCGACGCCGACGGTACCGCGATCCGCGAATTCCTTGAGGCCTGGCGCCGACACGACAAGAATCCTCGCGATTAAGCAGAGAGCTTGAGATGCTGCGGCGACGATGACGATTGAGGAGGCGAGCGCTTTCGCGATTTCTCCGCCTAAGCCTTCTGGCGAACTCGATCCGGTGACGATTGCGACTTCCCCTGGAGATCCATCGCTACTTCCCAACGAACCTCGCCGGCCGCTTTTCGAAGAAGGCTGAGATCCCCTCGAGATAATCCTCAGTCCCTTCCAGGGGGCGACGGAGTTTGTCATTCAGCGCGTTCGCCTGCTCGAACGCCAGATCGGAACCGAAATTCACCATTTGCTTGACCGCGGCAAGACCAAGAGGACTCGACTTCTTGATTTCAGTGGCAATTTCGTAGGCTTTGTCGAGTGCCTTTCCATTCGGGACGACATGCTCGACGATGCCAAGAGAGAGGGCTTCATCCGCCTTGACCCGGCGCGCCGTAAAGAAAAGCTCTTTGGCCCTGCCGCGGCCTATGAGTCGCGGCAGGACGACCGCAGCCCCGGCGCCCGGATAGGCGCCGAGCGTCATCTCCGGGAACGAAAAGTTCGCGTTTGCCGCGGCGATGCGAATATCGCAATAAAGCGCGAGCTCGAAGCCACCGCCGAGACAGAACCCCTGGATCGCCGCAATGACAGGCTGCGGCATGCGCCAAATGGCTTCGTTGACCTCCCATCCTCTCGTCCGTTGCTCCCATTTCTGGTCGGCGTCCAGCCCGCGACGTTCCTTGAGGTCCGCCCCGGCACAAAATGCGCGATCTCCGGCACCGGTGATGACGACAACCCGAACGTCTCGTCGTTTTCCAATCTCTTCGATTTTCCGTCGCAGTAAAGATGACAACTCGCTGGAAAGCGCGTTCATTGCTTCCGGACGGTTCAACGTGAGCGTCAAGACGCCGTCTGACTCATCTTCGAGTAATATCGACATGCTTGTGTTTCCGTCAGCCAATATAGGCGCGAATGTTGGTTGCCACCGCAACGATCTCGCTTCGTTGATTGGTGCAGGTCACATCGGCGAATACTCTTTTTTTCTCCATGTCATACCGAGCAATCTTGTATTCGGTGCGGATGGTGTCGCCGAAGAAGACGGGCTTCACAAAGCGCACCCTGTCGTAGCCCAAAGAGACAGTTCGTCCGAGGTAGAGGTTGGCTGACGCTGCGGACATGAATCCCAGCAGCAACGTGCCGTGTGCGACACGGTGGCCGTAGGCTCCGCCGCTCATGTATTCTTCGTTGATGTGGTTGGGTGAAAAATCGCCGCTAATGCCAGCATAGAGGTAGACGTCGGACTCTGATACCGTCTTCGTGAAGACCGAAGAACTCCCAATCGGCACTTCCTTAAACGTAGTGTCGTCTCCTCCCATGCTTTCTTCCCCTGTGTGCGCTTAAGAGTAGGCAAGCTTAGCCTAATTTCCAATTGGTATAACAAGTAGACATTTGCCGCAAGCCGATACATAGTTCGTGGCGAGCAACGCCATGGCGATAACAAGAAGCACAGGGATCGGGATTGACGACCCGCTAAATTACGCGGGCGGCTCGCGTCATGTGAAACTCAGCGATCAGATCTACGAGCGGATTTTCGGGCTGATCGTCAGCGGCGAGTTTCCCGAAAAGAGCAAGCTGCCAACGGAAATCGAGCTTGCCGATCGTCTGAATGTCTCGCGAACGGTTGTTCGCGAAGCCCTGGGCCGATTGCGCGACGAGGGTTTCGTCATTTCGCGGCAAGGCGCCGGCACATTCGTGCAGAGACAGCAGCCTGAAAAAGCGATCAGCGGCTTTCAGCCTGTCGCGAGTATCGCCGACGTTCATCGTTGTTTCGAGTTTCGTATCGGTATCGAAGGAGAGGCCGCCTATCTTGCGGCACTTCGTCGCGACGAGCGCGATACCGAAGAGATTCGTCATATGCTCGATGCGCTTGAGACGATCGTCAAGCAGGGCAGTGTCGGCGCGTTGGCCGATTTCGACTTTCACTTCGCTGTCGCGCGAGCAACGGGGAATGGGTTTTTCGTGACGGCAATCTCGCTTCTGCGTCCGCATATCGATTTCGGAATGAATCTCGCCCGTAGCCTGTCGTTGAGAAAGCCGCAGCCGCGCGTTCGGCAAGTGCAGAACGAGCATGCCCTGGTTTATTCGGCCATAAGGGAGGGGGACGCTGACAAGGCGCGGCAAGCCATGCGCCGTCATATCGAAAATGCGCGGATGCGGCTTTTCGACGGAGAGGGAATGACCTAGGGCCTTTTCCAGAGAGCAGAATACCAAAAAACAAAGTGTGGGAGGAAGATATGAAGGATCGCAAGGATCAAGGCCGCGCAAGCGGATTGACACGTCGGCAAGTCGTTCGGTTGGGAAGTGCCGCGACAATGTTGTTGGCCGCGCCTTCTCTTGTCGGCCGTGCTCATGCGGAAGCCTCTGCGCCCGGAAATGTTGATGCAGCGAAGGCCGAGGGTCCGGTTGTCGTCTGGCATGGCGATCAAGAGGCGGACGTTGTCGAGTTCCTGAAGGCCTTCACGGAAAAGACCGGCGTGCCGGCGGTGCAGCAGCGTCTGCTGCCGGGGCAGGCGCTGCCCAAGCTCGAAGCCGAGTTTCGCGCGGGTCAGACGTCCGGAGACGTTTATCTGACGTCCGATTCCGGAATCATGGAAGACCTGCGCCGCAAGAACCGCTTGCTGCAATATATCCCGACGCAGATCGACGCTTACGCTCCCGAGTACCGCAGCGCCGACCCCGGCTATTGGACCACCTATTACGTGAACGTTGGTCCGATGATGTACGACCCGCGCTATGTGAAGGAGGAGGAGGCTCCGAAGACCTGGCTTGATCTCCTTGATCACAAATGGAAGGGGCAGATCGGTTTCCAGAACTCCGCGGCCGGCACATCCTACGGCTTCTGGTTCGTCATGAAGGACGTGTTGCCCAAGGATTTCTGGGACAAGCTTGGCGCTAATAATCCGCGCGCCTATTCCTCGTCAACTCAGATATCCCAGGACATCGAGCGCGGCGGACTCAAGATCGGCGGCCGCGTCAGCATCTTTCAGTACGTCAAATCGGTTCGCCAGAAGCAGCCGGTCAAGGCGGTGTTTCCGTCGATCGGAGTGCCTTCCGTCAACCAGGCGACGGGCATCTTCAGCACGACCAAGCGGCCCAACGGCTCGAAGATCTTCAATGAATATCTGCTCTCGAAGGAAGGGCAGTTCAAATGGAATGAAATTCAGGGATCTTACTCGGCGCGCAAGGACGTCCAGATCGAACACCTGCCAGACATCAATACGCTCAAGCTTCTGCTTCCCGTGAACTTCGAGGAATACATGAAGGCGGATAACCGGCGTGAATTTGTCGGTATCTGGAACAAGATGACCGGTCTTTGATGTCTTCGATCGCTCAGGAGGGCTCCGTAAGGAACTTGCGAGGTCCAAACCGGCTCGACATACGGGCCGAGGTCTGGATTCCGCTTGTTTTGATGATCGGAGCCCTCGGCTATCCGCTCTTCCTGCTCCTGACGAGCGCATTCAACGTGGGTGATCCGGAGCAGTTTCCTGCGCGCGTCTATGGCTTCGATAACTTCGTCAAGCTTTCCCGGCATCTCGATTGGATCGGAAATACCCTGATCGTTGCGAGCGGGGGAACCGTTCTGGGGATCACCATCGGCGTTTCGCTCGCCTGGATCATCCATCGCACGACGATGCCGGGACGCAAATGGTTCGATCTGCTCATCGCCATTCCCTATCCACTCGGTCCCCTTGTCGGTGCACTGGCCTGGAGTCAGCTTGGTGCTCCGCGCGACGGGCTCATCAATCGCTTTTTTACCGCGGTCACGGGGATCCAGTCGCCCCTGATCGATATCTATACGCCCCTCGGCATCATTTTCACCGAGGCCGTGTTCGAAGCACCGGTGGCGGTTCTCATCATCGGCGCCGCCATGCAGCGGATGGATCCCGCCCTCGAGGAATGCTCGACCATTTTCGGCTCGGGAAAATTGCGCACGGCATGGAAGATCACGTTGCCGCTCATGATGCCTGCAATCCTGAGCGCGGCGCTGTTTATGTTCACGTCGATGATCGGATCGTTTGCGATTCCGACCATGCTTGGGGCCTCGTCCAGATTCTATGTGTCGACCAACGCGATGTACATTCTGTTGCAGGGATATCCTCCCAACTATCCTTTGGCGGCGGCGCTTGGCCTCGTGCTCATTGCCATGACGGCAGTTGCGGTCTGGCTGGTCCAGCGCGTACTGCGCGGCCGTTCATATGCGGTGATTTCCGGAAAGAACTATAGGCCCCGCCAGGTGAATATGGGCTGGATGACCTGGGTGTTGTTCGCGGGCGCACTGACTTACGTAATGCTGTCGCTGGTCCTGCCGATGGGAACGTTGCTGCTCGCCTCGTTTCAGAGCAGCAATGCAATCAATTTCGACTTCGCGTCCTGGACATTGCGTAACTACAAATACGTCATGTTTGATTTTCCGACCACGCAGCAGGCAATCGTGAACAGCCTGATCCTGGGCATCGGCACCGGAACGCTCGGCGTGGTGTTCGCGACCTTCATCGCCATTGCCACGCATCGCTCGACAAGCAGTGGTCGCGGATTGTTGGAACAGGTGACGATGTTGCCGCAGGCGTTCCCGCGGCTGATCTTCGCCATCGGCTTTTTGTGGATGATCCTGACATTGCCGATCCAGCTCTATGGCACCTTGCTCGCGGTATTGCTTGCCTATGTCGTCGTCTTCCTGCCGCTCGCCTATCGCGGCATGAGCGGCGTCGTTGTTCAGATCGACAAGGCGTTGGAGGAGGCTGCCAGAGTGAGCGGCGCCAGCCCGATGCGTGTCTTGAGAACAGTGATCTTGCCGCTGTTACGGCCGGGCCTGGTGGCCACTTGGGCGCTCCTTTTCATGGTCTCGGTTAGAGAAATCAGCGCGTCGCTGTTTCTGTCGGGGCCGAATACGCAGGTGCTTGGTCCCGCCATTTTCAGCTTTTGGGATTCCGGGGGTATGCCGCGGGTCAGCGCGCTCGCAGTCGTGCAGGCGTTGATTATCTTGATCGCTCTTACCGTCGTGCGGTTTATGGCGGGCCGGGGCGTGAGGGTCTGAACGGAGGACAATGTGTTGGCATCGGTTCAGTCTGGGCAGGTCGCGCTTTCAACGGACAAGGCGAGTACAGCCTATATCGAGGTGTGTGACCTGACGGTCGCCTACGGCAGCAAGGTCGTCGTGAAGAACGTGTCCTTTTCCGTCGGTGGAAACGAGCATCTGTCTCTGCTCGGACCGTCGGGTTGCGGCAAATCCACGACGCTCCGCTGTATTGCAGGGCTCGAAACACCCATTGGCGGGGAGATCATCATTGATGGCGTTCCCGTGTTCTCGTCGGAAAAGCGGATCAACGTTCCGACCGAGAAGCGGAATCTTTCGATGGTGTTTCAGAGCTATGCCATTTGGCCGCATATGACCGTGTTTGAAAACGTTGCTTATGGCCTGCGCACGCAGCGCGTGGCGCAGGCCGACGTCAAGAAGCGGGTCTCCGACGTGCTCAGGATGGTCGGCATGGAGGATTATATTGATCGCCCGGCGACCGATCTTTCGGGCGGTCAGCAGCAACGCGTGGCTCTGGCGCGTGCTTACGCGTCACGTCCCAAGGCCATTCTGCTCGATGAACCGCTTTCCAATCTTGACGCGAGATTGCGCGTTCACATGCGCGAAGAGATCAAGCAGCTGCAACACGAATTTCACCTCTCGACCATCTACGTCACGCACGACCAAGAAGAGGCGATGGCGATATCCGACCGCATTATCGTGATGCGGGAGGGGAGTATCGAGCAATCGGGAGCGCCGCTGGACATCTACAACAAGCCTCGATCCCGCTTTGTCGCTGATTTCATCGGGGCGGCGAACATTATCGCGGGTACGTCGCAGGGAACGTCAGCCGCCGGCGGCCCGATGATCAAATCGGGCGATGCATTGATTGAATGTGCGCCTGGATCGAAGCTGGCCGCGCCCGACTCTGACGGCAACCATCTGATTGCAGTGCGGACAGTCTACCCGGAGATGCTGCGCGACGCGCCATCCCGGCCAAATCAATGGCCTGCGAAGATCGTTCGTTCCGTGCTGCTGGGCGATATCGTGAGCTACACGGTTGCCTGGGCGGGCGGCGAGTTGCGGCTGCATAGCTTTCCCAATCGCCTGTTCAGCGAGGGTGAGGAAGTGCAGATTCATATCCCCGCAGAGCGGGCGATCCCGGTACTCGCTGAATAGCCCCGCGAGCTGATGCAATGAAATACCACCCTTCGAACGTTTCGCGGATCAGCACCGACGTATTGGTGCTGGGTGGCGGGCTCGCTGGTTACCGGGCGGCGGTTGCCGCTCGGGAAAAGGGCGCTGCCGTGACGATAGCGTTTTTCGCGCGCGGAGCATCGCCCTACATCATCGGGTGCAATTCGCCGATTGCGCACGCAGACGACCGAGACACCCCTGAGATGTTCTTCGAAGACATGGTGCGTGGTGGCTACGGATTGAACGACCGTCGCCTGGTTGAGGTGATGTCGACCGGCGCCATCGACGCCCAACGGGAGCTTTCGGCGATCGGTGTTGTATTTCCGACGGAGAACAATCGGATTATGCAACGGCATTTGTCCGGCAACACCTACCCGCGCTCTCTGTTCATCCCGGAGGGGACGGGCCGTGTGGTGCTTGAGCATCTGACCGCGCACGCCGAAAAGATCGGCGTCCAGACCGTCGCGGGTCTAAAGGTCATCGATTTCCTTAATGACGGCGGTGACCTCGTCGGTGCGCTGTTGTGGGATAGACGCGAGCAAAAGTTTCTGGCGATCACCGCGCGAGCAGTCGTGCTCGCGATGGGCGGAATTGGGCGTATCTACAGCGACAGCACCTATCCGGCGGACATCGGCAGCGATTCTTACGGTCTCGCGCTCAAGCACGGCGCGCGCCTGATCGATATGGAGTTCGTGCAGTTCGAGCCGGTTGTCACCGTCTGGCCCGAAGCTTGCTTGGGAATGGAAATGCCTACGGCGATGCTGGGCGACGGGGCGCATTTGATCAATGCCAAGGGCGAGCGCTTCATGCTCCGCTACAATCCTGGTCATGGCGAAAAGCAAATCGAAAAGGCCAAGATGGCGCTTTGCGTTCAGACCGAGATCGATGAAGGCCGCGGTCTTCCCGACGACACGGTGATCTTCGACACCACGGTTCTTCCTGCAGAGCGTCTTGAAAGTTACAAAACCCATGTCCGCCGGCTGCGGAATGCCGGTGTAGATCCGCTTACCACCCCGCCGCGCGTGCGGCCCGCGTCGCATAGCCAGATGGGCGGTGTATTGATCGACGAGACAGGGTGGACGGGTGTGCCCGGTCTATTTGCGGGCGGCGAAAGCGCCGGTGGCGTGCACGGGGCGAGCCGTCTGGCCGGAAACGGCTGCGCCGACACACTCGTTTTCGGCGCGCTCGCGGGACGGGGGGCGGCGCACGGATTATTGCCGATGGCTTCGCGAAAATGGGACGCGGTGATCGGTGCTTCCTTGGAAGGAATTCAGACTTCCGAGCGTGGCAAGACTCGAGCCGACGTGGCCGAGCTCAAACAGGACATCCGCGAAACCATGCTGCGTTCGGCGGGCCTTTGGCGCCATGAGGCGGGCTTGGCGGCGGGGCGCGAAAGGCTGCGCGATATCGCTCGTTCAGCAAGTGAGATCAAGACGGAGGGCATCGAAGAGGCGATCGAAGCGCGCGAACTCGGTCACATGCTGGTGACGGCGCAAGTTATCGTGGAGGCCGCGCTGTTGCGCACCGAAAGCCGCGGCGCGCATCAGCGTCGCGATTATCCGAACCAGGACGATGCGCAATGGTTGAAGCACATCGGCTTCCGCACCGACGGTAAAGGCAGCTTTTTTCGCGAAGACATCCCCATTCAATAGGTAAGAAAAATGCAACAACGAAAGCCGCTAACCGGCATCAAGGTTTTGGACTTCACCCGTCTTTTCGCTGGCCCGTTCTGCACAATGCTGCTGGGTGATCTCGGCGCTGACGTCGTCAAGGTCGAGGCGCCGGAAGGCGACCCCATACGGATGCAGGGCCCGCCGTTCTACAAGAACCACGCCTTCAGTTTTCTTGCAGCAAACCGCAACAAGCGTTCGATCGTCATCGACATGCGTTCGGACGAAGGAAAGGCGCTGGCCCGCAAACTGGCTTTGGCAGCGGATGTGATCGTCGAGAATTTCCGGCCCGGTGTGATGCAGCGCATGGGGATCGACTATGAGATTTTGTCGAGGGAGAATCCGCGGCTGATCTTCGTCTCCATGTCCGGCTTCGGTGCAAACGGTCCCGACAGCGAGAAGGGCGCTTTCGATCTCACGATCCAGGCCGAAGGCGGCTATATGAGCATCACGGGGGAACGCAACGGTACGCCCATCAAGCTCGGCACGTCCGCGTTCGACCTCGTCTGCGGTCAATATGCCATGGGTGCGATCAGCACCGCGCTGTTCGATCGCGAGCGCACCGGCCGAGGGCAGCTTATCGAAACCAGCTTGTTCGAGGGCGAGATCACGTATCTCATGGACGCCGGCATGCAATATCTCACGACCGGCGAAAGCAAGGGCAAGTGGGGCTCCGAACACGCTCAATTGGTACCCTACAAGGCCTTTCAGGCGGCCGATGGATGGGTCGTCATTGGTGCGGGCGTGCAGAACCTGTTTGAACGGTTTCTGCAGGTCATTGGCCGCGTCGACCTGCTGTCCGATCCGCGCTTCAAGGACGTGAAGGCGCGTGTTGCCAATCGCGACGATGTGCACGACATCCTCGATGCCGAAGTGCGCCGCTTCAAGGTTTCCGATTTGATGCAGAAGCTCGACGCGGCCAAAGTGCCGTGCTCTCCCATCAACGATATGGAGGGGGTGTTCAAACATCGTCAGGCTCTGCATCGGGGCATGGTTCAGAAAGTCGAGCATCGCGACTACGGCGAGCTGAATGTCATTGGTCCGGCGGTCAAGTACGGCAATTTCGACGTAGCATCGGGTTGGACGGCCCCGCCGCTACTCGGAGAGCACAGCGCCGAGGTCGCCAAGGACTGGCTGGGCTGATCGCATGGACTTCGCGCTCTCCGAGGGTCAGAGCCTTCTACTGAACGAATGGTAAAAAGCGCTCGACCGTGACATCGGGCCTGTCACCAAGCGATATCTGGATAGCTGCATCCCGAAGGACGTTGTCCGCGAACTTCTCAAGAAGACCGGAGAATTCGGAGTTGGTAACGGCTGGGTCCCGGAGGAGGGTGGCGGGCTGGGCCTCGACTTCCTCACGAGCGGATTGCTTTACGAGCAATTGTCGCGGACCTCTCCCGATCTTGCGGGCCTCGCCTTTGTGGCGGAGGGCGCTGCCCTCAAGCTCTACAGGACCGGATCCGAGGAGCTCAAGAAGCGCTATTTGCCCGGCTTGTTAAGCGGCGACCTTATCGGTTGCTCGGCCATCAGCGAGCCCGGAGTTGGATCGAGCGCGCGAGGTGCGGACGCGGGCGATGCGGGACGGCAAGAACTATCGCATCTCGGGCGAGAAGCTTTGGATATCTAATGCCACGATCGCTGACATTTCCATCTTGGTCGCAAAGACCGGCGAGCAAGAGTTCACGATGTTCGTCGTCGACCGCGAGGAGCATGGCTTTACGACGGCTGAAATACCGAAGCTTGGCCTGAATGGGTGGTCTCTCGGCCACATCGTTCTGGAAGATGTTGTTGTTCCCGAAGAAAACATCATTGGCGGCCTCGGGGGTGGGTTGCGCGAGAGCATGAAGGGCTTTGAGCGCTCGCGCTGCTTTGTCTCGACGTTAGCGCTTGGAATTGCGCAATCGTCTTTTGACGAGTGCCTCAAATATCTCAAAGAGCGCCAGTTCTGGCACGCATCCAGCCACGAGGCCGGCAATCGAAATGAAATCAGGCCAGGAGTATTTCGGCCGGACCGGTCAGCCGGTGATGTAAGGCCGGGTGGGGAAATAAAGGCCAAGCCCCACAACCTGTAACGACGTGTTCGGGAGGCTTTCGTTAGATAACTTCAATAGAGACGGGGGAGGCAATTTCCTGGCAGTCCCGGGCGTCGCCCGCCTCCCACATCAACATCGTCAGGATAGCTGCATCGTCCAGCGCCACCAGCGGCGAATGCCAGACACCCGCGCGATAATGTATCATCGTGTGGTCGTCGCCGATGAAGGTCACGGCGCGTTCGATGTCCGGCCAGCCGTCAGCGCGATCCGGCGCCACAGCGATCAGAAGCCGCGCGCAACGGATCGGAATGAACATCTGCGGTGTGAGGACGTGGCGCTCGAAGTATCCCAACGTGAAAGGCAGCAACGACGGCGCGATGTGATAAACATCAAGCGCCGGACGCGTGGCAGCGGCGTCGTGTTGCAGATCGCCGATGCCCGGAACACGGCGCGCGCGGCCCTGATTGACGGGCCGCCCGCCGACGGCATCGATCGTTGCGAGCGAGCCGAACGGCGCGAATGCTTCGGCGGTCAGCGGCTGCGCGCGCAGCCGGCGAGGCGCTGTCGCTTCGGCCGCCATGTCAGAAGTTGATGCCGAGCCATTGCTTGACCTGCTCGTGCAGGTCGCCGGCAAAATCAGCAGGCTCGCCGGAGGCAGTGATCTCGCCCAGGCTCAGCACATAGATACGATGCGACATCGCGATGACCCGTCGCACGTTGTGATCGACCAGCAGAATCGCCATTTCCTCAGACGCAAATGAGCGAATCCACTCGAACACTTCTTCAACGATCTTCGGCGCCAGGCCAATCGAGGGCTCATCGATCAGACACAGCCGCGGACGCATCAGCCACGCCTTGGCAAATTCGACCATTTTCTGCTGGCCGCCGGACAGATCGCCGGCCTGCGCCCGCAATTTCGCCCGTAGTGCCGGAAACTTCTCCAGCATCGTCTCGAAACGCTGCTCGATCGCGTCCCGCCCCGGCGCGCCGGTCGCGCGAAACAGGCTCTCCAGCGGCAGCCGCAGGTTCTCCATGACTGTCATAAACGGAAACAGGCTGGATTCTTGCGGGATGTACCAGATGCCCCTTGTGCTGAGCCGGTGCGGCGCGAGCCCGGTAATGTCCTCGCCCTCGTAGAGAACCTGCCCGGTCTTCGGTTGAAGAAACCCGCAGATCGTCTTCATCACCGTCGATTTGCCGGCGCCGTTCAGACCGATCAGGCCGGTGATGCGGCCTGCGTCGACGGTAAGGCTGAGATCGCGCAGCACGTCGATATCGATGCTGTAGCCGGCAGTGACGCGATCGAGGGTCAGCACAGCGCTCATGCCGCCTGTCCCCCGAGATAGGCTTCGATGACCCGTGAGTCGTTGAGAACCTCCCGCGTCGTGGCGTCGATGATGACGCTGCCGGCATTCATGCAAATGGCCCGCGGGCACAACTCGACGACCACGGGCATGTCGTGGCTGACGAGGATGAAGGTCTGGCCCTTACCATGACGCGAGCGGATGAAATCCCCCATGATCTCCTTCATGGTCGGGTGCACGGCGGCAAACGGCTCGTCCAGCAGTGCGATGCGCGGCGGCACCATGAAGCACACGCCGAATTCGAGCAGCTTCATCTGGCCGCCGGACAATTGTCCGGCATCGAGGTGACGGACCACGTCAAGGCGCAATTCAGCAATCAGCGCATTGGCGCGCGACAGCGCCTCGTCGGCGCCGAGGCCGAGCGCCCGGCCCGCGACAAGCAGATTGTCGATGACGTTCATGCGACGGAACACGCGGGTGAGCTGGAACATGCGCATCACGCCGCGATGGGCCAGCTTCTCCGGCGTCAGGCGATGACAGGGTCTGTTCTCCAGCAGGATCTCGCCGCTGTCCGGCTCGGCCAGCCCGCTCAGGATATTCAAGAGCGTGGTCTTGCCCGACCCGTTGGGGCCGATCAGGCCGACCAATTCGCCGGCCGCGACATCGAAGGAAACATCGTTCACGGCGGTGAGACCGCCGAAGCGCTTGCTGACGCGCCGAACGGACAGAAGTGTCATGCCCGCCTCCAGCGTTGCACGGCTGCCTTGGCCAATCCCCACAGCCCCTCGCGGAAGAACCGCGCGAAGATGACGACGAGCGCAGCGAACACCACAAGCTGATAGCCGCCGATATCACGCAGCCATTCCGACAGCACGTAGACCAGGAATGCGGCGACCAGCGGTCCCGCCAAGGTGCCCATGCCACCAATCACCGTCATGCTGACGATCAGCCCGGTCTGGCCGATCAATCCAAGTTCAGGCGTCGCCAGTTCGGCAAAATGCGCGTACAGCGCGCCGGCAAAACCGGAGGCCGCGGCCGAGATGGCGAAGGCCGCCGTCTTCCAGAATACGACATTGACGCCGGCGCGTCGCGCCGCAACCTCGTCGTCACGGATCGCCTGCAGAAACAATCCGGCCTTGGACCGCAACAGCAAGTAGAACAGGATCAGCAATCCGACCAGGGCGCCGAGAAACAGATAGTACCAGCCGATCCGGCTGTTCAACAGGCCTGCCACGCCGAGGCCGAGATCGCCGCGTGTGATATCGATCGAGTTCGAGGCGACCAGCCGCATGATCTCGGCGAAGCTCAGGGTGGTGAGAGCGAGATAGGGCCCCACCAGACGCAGCACCGCGCGGCCGAGCAGCAGGCCGATCAGGCCCGAGACGACGACCGCCGCGACGATGCCAAGCAGCGGCGGAATGCCGAAATAGTAATTGAGCAGCCCCGTCGTGTAGGCGCCGATCATGGCGAAGGTCGCAGGCGCCAGCGAGAACTGCCCGGTGTAACCGGCGAGCAGATTCCAGGCGCCAGCGAGAATGGCGAAGTACATAGAGACAATGAGTACGCCGAGCCAGTAAGCGTTGCCGACCCCAAGCGGGATCAATGCGACAACAGACATCGCCACCAGTGCAGCGCGAAACTCCACGGTGGTTTTCGTGGTCGAAAGCTGCGCGCCGGAAGGATTGGCAACGGGCAGTGTTCCGGATGACGACGCCATCACACCTCCCGCCCCTTCTCTCCGAACAGGCCCTGCGGACGAAACAGCAGAAACAGCATCAGCAGGACGAGGCCGAACCCATCGCGATACTGATAGGATAGATACACCGCGCCGAAACTTTCGATGACGCCAAGCGCCAGGCTGGCAACGATGGCACCCGGCACCGATCCCATACCGCCGAGCACAACGATGATGTAGGACTTGATTGCCGGGAAGATGCCGACATCGGGCGAGGCGTTGATCACCGGCGACAGCAGCGCGCCGGCGAAGGCGGCGAGCCCGCCCGACAGCATGAAGACGATGGCGCTGGCCTTCGCCGTGTCGATGCCGGCCAGCGACGCGCCGAGCCGATTCTGCGAGACCGCGCGGATCTGCTGCCCCCAGAACGACCACTTGATCAGTGCCGCCGTGAAGGCGATCACGGCGATGGCGATGCCGGCGGCGAGCAGCCGATGGCCGCTGATCAGCACTGGCCCGAGCACCACGCGGCTGGTCTCGACCAGCGGCGGACCGCGATAGGCATAAGGCCCGATCAGCTTGTCGACGAGATTGATGAGGAACAGCGAAAGGCCAAAGGTGACGATCACGGCGTACTCGTCGCGCATCAGCCCCCACGAGGTGTAGCCGGCATAGAGCGGACGCATCAAGGTTCGCTCCGTCACCCAGCCGAGCAGCGCGCCGGCGACGAAGGCGAGCGGCAGCGCAACCCAGACCGGCACGCCAAGCGCCAGGGCGGTCAGCGTATAAGCATAGGCGCCGACCATATAGAATTCGCCATGGGCGAAGTTCACGATCTTCAGGATGCCGAAGATCAGCGACAAGCCGATGGCCATCAGTGCGTAGAACAGCCCGGTGATGAGGCCGTTCACCGCGAGATCGACGTCGATGCCACTCATCGAGTTGGATCAGCCCGCATTACTTCGCGGGCGCCCAGAGCTTCGCTTTGTCGAGCGGCTGGCCCGGCTGTGACACCAGCACCGCATCCCCCACCTTCTGGTTAACCTCAGTCAACTGGAACGTCACATACGGCACATCAAGCCACTGGTTGAAGGCGTAACCCTTCTCCTTCGAGAAGATGATCTCGCCGCGCGTACCGGTGTACTTGGTCTCACCCAGCGCCTTGATGATTGCCTCGGCGTCGGTTGATTTCGCACGCTTGACCGCGTCGGCAATCAGAAAAAGCGAGTCGGCAGCCTGGAACAGCAGGCGGTTAGGCTCGTTCTTGGTTTTCGCAGTGTAAGCATCACCCACCTGCTTGCCGAGCGGTGGTTGCGCCATCTTCGGATGATAGAGGCCGAACACCAGCATCCCCTTGCCGGCTTCCTTCACGTTCTGCCAGAAGTCCGGATAGTCGGCGAGACCCGAACCATCATAGAGCCACGTCTTCGCCGATGGCGCGACGCCCTGCTCGTAGACTTGGTTCATCATGATGTAGGCCGCGGGCGGCAGCATCAGGTTGATGATCGCATCCGGCGGATTGGCTCGCAGCGGCAGGATCGCCGGCAGGAAGTCCTTCGACGCACGGTCCAGCGTCACGTACTTGTACTGGATATCGGGCGCAATCTTCTTCAGTGACTCGCCGATCGCCTTGGCGAGGCCGATGCCGTAGTCGGTGTTCTCGGCGAAGGACAGGACACGCTTGACGCCCAGTTCTTTCATGGTTGCGGCAGCCGCACCGCCCACGCGACTGTTGTAGTTACCGGGGTTGAAGACTTCAGGATATCCCTTCTCGCGAATGGCATCCGACCAGCCGTTGGTGTTGATGTAGGGAATCTTGTAGCGGTGCGCGACCTCGATGCCGGCCAGCGCAGCCGAACTCTGGTGTTCGCCCGTGATCGCCACCACCTTGTCTCGCGTGATAAGCTTTTCGACGGCGGCACGCGCCTTCTCCGGCAATCCTTGGGTATCCTCGATCACCAGCTCGATCTTGCTACCGTCCACGCCGCCGGCGTCGTTGATAATCTTGGTCGCGACTTCGAGGCCATCCTTGACCTGCGTTCCCTGCACGACCGAGCCGGGCGGCGATTGGGTGATGGTCACGCCAACCTTGATCGGATCCGCCGCCCGCGCTCCGGCGACCGGAAGCAATGCGGCTGCCACCGTCAGCGCGACACCCAGCATATCGAGACGCAATGAACCTGCCATGTTTGTTCCCCTTGATATTGGTTTCTATATTGGTTTCTCGGATGCGCCTTGAGGCGATTATGCGCAGAGACTTCTCAGTTTGAAACTCCAATTTCGATCTCTGTGTGAATTTGCCACGTCCCGCACAGTGCGCGCCTTTCTCCCTCCTCCGCGTCCACTAGGTCGACGGGTGCGCCATTCTGACAAATGCCTTGCGCAACTCGTTGCCCTGCAGGCCGACGCCAAGGAGGAGCGATAGCAGCAGCCGCGATTTCAGCCCGCTCAGCGCGCCAATCGATATTCATCGGCTTCAACTGTATCGCTTGGGAGCGCCGTCGTCGGCATACCAGTCGAACACCTTGTCCGAGAGGTTGACGATGATGTTCTGGATCTGCGTGTACTCTTCGTAGGCGACGAGCCCGTTTTCCCGGCCGATGCCGCTCATCTTGAATCCACCCCACGGCGAGGCCGGATCGATGCGATGATGATCATTGATCCAGGTGATGCCGCATTGAAGGGCGTGGGCAACGCGATGCGCCCGCGCGATGTCGCGGGTCCAAATACTGGTGGCGAGGCCGAACGGGGTGCCGTTGGCGATCGCCACGGCTTCCTGTTCAGTGTCGAATGGGATGACACAGACGACCGGACCGAAAATCTCCTCCTGTGCGATCCGCATGCTCGGCGAGACTTCCGTCAAGATCGTCGGCTGCAGGAAATAGCCCTTCGAGAAATTTTCGCCTTCGGGCCGCCCACCGCCATAGGCCAGATGCGCGCCTTCCTCCACGCCAATGCGAATGTAGCGCTCGACCAGATCGCGCTGCCTGGCGGACACCATCGGCCCCATCTGTGTCTCGGCGGATTGCGGGTCGCCGAGGCGGATCTCACCGGCGCGGCGGACCAACTCAGCGACGACCTCGCGATGAATCGAGCGGTGCACCAAGAGCCGCGAGCCTTGCACGCAGGTCTGACCGCTGGCGACGAACGACGCAAACAATGTCGCCGCCACCGCGCACGGCACCGCCGTGTCCGGAAACACGATCACCGCGGCCTTGCCACCCAGTTCCGCCGCGACCTTGACCAGATTCTTGCCGGCGATCGAGGCGACTGCCTTGCCGGTTTCCGTGCCGCCGGTCAGATCAAGCTTGCGGATGCGCGGATGCGATGACAGCGCGAGGCCGGCGGTGGCGCCGAATCCGGGGACGACGTTGTAAACGCCATCCGGCACGCCGGCTTCCTTGAGGATTTCGCCGAGCAGCATCGGCGTGATCGGCGCCAGCTCGGATGGCTTGACCACCATGGCATTGCCGGCAGCCAGCGACGGCGCAACTTTCTTGGTGAGAATCAAAAGCGGGTGATTCCACGGCGTCACATGGCCGACGACGCCGAGCGGCACGCGCCGAGTGTAGTTGAGATAGCCGCCGGCAAACGGCGGCACGGTATCTTCATGGGTGCGCGCAACCGCGCCGAAGTAGCTGAACCACTCGGGCAGGCGCGCCAATTGCGCCGCCATCTCCCGTCTTGGCCGGCCGATCTGCTCGATCTCGATCGACACCACATCGGGCAGGCGGCGCTTCATGATCTCCGCAATTCGCTGCATGATGTCGCCGCGCTCGGCGACGGTGAGCGCAGACCAGATCGGAAACGCGCGTTCCGCCGCGATGACGGCCTGCTCGATATCCGCCGCATCGCCTTCGGCAACATCGGCGACAACCGCGCCGTTACTTGGATTTTCCACCTCGAACGTCCGCCCCGAGGCGGCCGGACGATAGCTTCCGTCGACGAACAGGCCCCAAGTCTTCATCATGACAACGCCAACAACATGATCACCGCTCTACTGCACCCCGAGATAGCGCATCAGCGGCGATTGATCGTCCCGCACGCTCTCGGCGCTCGCCTCATGCACCACCTTGCCGGTCTCCAGCACGTAGAGGCGGTGCGCCACCGCCAACGCGCTGTAGAGATTCTGCTCGACCAGCAGAATCCCGAGCCCGGTCTTGCCGAGATCGGCGATGATGGTCTCGAGATGCTGCACCATCACCGGCGCCAGCCCTTCGGACGGCTCGTCCATCAGGATCAGTTCCGGATCGATCATCAGCGCGCGCCCGACCGCCAGCATCTGCCGCTCGCCGCCCGACAGTTGATTACCGTTGTGCCCCTTGCGCTCGGCCAGACGCGGGAACATCGCGAACACGCGGTCGACGGTCCAGCCGTCCTTGGCCTTGGCCGGCTTGAGCATGGTCAGATGCTCCAGCACCGTCAGCGACGCGAACAGCCGGCGGCCCTGCGGCACCAGCGCGATCCGCCGCGCGGCCACCTCGTGCGGCGTCAGC
>Ga0070683_100001452_pt1 | contig 18237 bp, 9 predicted proteins | sample KBSC713LmetaG_FD_64662 | JGI IMG/M metagenome (GOLD analysis project Ga0070683, IMG submission 64662) | Corn rhizosphere microbial communities from Kellogg Biological Station, Michigan, USA - KBS C7.1-3L metaG | ecosystem: Host-associated > Plants > Roots > Rhizosphere ... | reverse complement strand
TACTGCGGGCACTGCCACAAAGCCGCCTACAAGCAGTGGCGCGAATCGGTCCATTCGAATGCCTTCCGTGCTCCCTGGTATATCAAGAATGTGAACGCGCTCATCGCCGAGAAGGGCGTGCAGTTCTCGCGACATTGCGAGGGCTGCCACAACCCCGTCGCCCTGTTTTCGGGCGACCTGACCCAAGGGATGCCCAAGACGCGCCCCTTCGAGAACGAAGGCGTCACCTGCTCCACCTGCCACTCTATCCAGTCCACTGATACTACCGGCACCGGCAGTTACGTCATGGCGCTTCCTGCCGTCCTGGTCGACGATAAAGGCGCTCCCATCACCCGTCCCGTCACGGACGCCGAAATCCTGTCTCACCTCGACCGTCACGCCAAAGCCGTCATGCGCCCGGTTCTGCAGAAACCGGAATTCTGCGCCGCCTGCCACAAGGCCGCCATCCCAACCGTCCTCGACGACTACAAATGGCTCCGCGCCTTCTCTGTCTACGACGAATGGCAGGGCTCAAGCTTCGCCAAACAGTCCCCGCTTCCCTTCTATCGCAAACCCGAAGTCAAGGTCTGCCAGGACTGCCACATGCCGCGCAACGACGAAGCTGCCGACGATCCCGGGGCAAAGGACGGCAAGTTTGCCTCACACCGCTGGCTGGGCGGCAATAGCCTCATGCCCGCCTACTACAAATTCCCCGACCAGGCCGCCAAGCTCGCCGACTTCCTCCGCCACGGCCCTGACGGCAAAGGCGTGCTCAACGTCGACATCTTCGGCCTTGAAAAGGAAAGCGCTGCTGCGACGTCCTCAGATGACGTCGAGATCGCCCCGCTCGGCCTGAGCCGCTTCGCCATCGCCCGCGGCGAAACCCTCACCGCCGACATCGTCATCCAGAACAAGGGCATCGGGCATTCGCTCGTCCCCGAGCAGCGCGACTTTTACGAGTCGTGGGTCGATTTCACCCTCAAGGATGCAGCCGGCAAGACCCTCGTCGAGTCCGGCTTCATCCAGCCCGACGGCAATCTCGACCCATCCGCGCACTCCTTTACCAACCGGCTCATCAACACCAAGGGCGAGCTGAACGACATCCACCAGATCTGGCACAACCGCGTCCTGGCCTATAACAACAGCATCCAGTCGGGCCGCTCGCAGCTTGTGCGCTATCGCTTCCGGCTGCCGAAAACCGGCAAGGGCCCCTACACCATTACAGCCACGGTCAAGTACCGCCGGTTCAATCAGCACTTTGCCGATTACACCTTCAGCCAGAAGCACTACCCCGAGCCGGTGATGGAGATCGCCAGCGAATCCCGCACCCTTTTGATCGGCGACAATAAGCCCGTCGTGCCAGGCCCTGAGGAGAATCCCGAGTGGATGCGGTGGAACAATTACGGCATCGCCCTGCTTGACGCCCAGCAGTACGCCGCGTCGGTCCACGCCTTCGAGCGCGTCGCTTCCCTCCGCCCCGACTATGCTGACGTGTTTACCAACATGGCCGTGGTAGAGATCTCCTGGGAACGATACGACGAAGCCAAGGCCAACCTCGCCAAGGCCCTCACACTGCTTCCGGGAGATCCGCGCGCTCTCTATTACCGCTCTCTGGTTGAGCGGAATGCCGGACAGGTCGATGAAGCTATCACTGATCTCAAGGCCATGGTCGCGGCGTATCCGCGCTCCAAGGATGGCTGGCGCGAGCTTGGCTTCTCCTACTATCAGAAGCACGATTATCCCGATGCCCGCGATGCCTACGAGAAGCTGCAGGACATCGACCCCGATGACCTTGCCGCCCACTACCAGCTTGCGATTCTGTATCGGCGCACAGGCGACAAGGCGCGTGCCGCAATTGAATCTTCAAAGTTCGCCGAACAGAAGGACGACCCGACCGCGTCAGAATACGCGCTCGAGTTTCTCGGCAAGCATCCGGAAGTGGCCGCCGAGAGCGTCACCTGGCATACGCACGACCTCACCGGCGACAAGCACGGTCCAGTGAAGGTCCAGTACACCTATATCCCTGGCGCGGGCTTCTGAGCGCGGCGCACCCCATCAGCGGGCGCAACGTCCGGCCCGCGTGGACTGAATTGCTCGGGCCTTCGGTGTGACAGCCACCACATAACATCGGCTGCAAGCGGCTCATACTGAGCCACTCGAAGAAATTCGTGTGGGAGGTGGACTGTGTCCTCACGCGAGCCGATGTTGCGATGCATGCGCCTGTTGGTGGGGTTGTGCCTGGCCTGCCCGGCGCACCCAAGGGGGCAGGAAGCCCAGCAGGACCCGCAGAAGACCATCGAGGCCTATCGCCACGCCCTGCAGGTGCAAAGCCGCAACAAGCAGCCCCAGCAATGGGCGGCTACGCAGAACAAGCTGGGGGTCACGCTGGGTGAAGTGGGCGCTGCCGCCCAGGGCTCCCAGGCCGTTTCCTACATCCAGCAGGCAATCGACGCCTTTCGCAGCGCCCTCGAGGTTTATGGGCCCGACACGCAGGGCGTGGAGTGGGCTGCGACTGAGAAGAGCCTCGGCACCGCACTTCGCGATCTTGGCATGCGAGTCGAAATGGCCCAGGGCGCCCCTTACCTGCGGCAGTCCGCCGATGCGTTCCACCGCGCCCTCGAGGTGTATACCCGCGAGAAGCTGCCCCAGGACTGGGCCTCCACTCAATTCAACCTGGGTACGGTTTTGGAGTTGTTGGGGCAACGGACCCAGGGACCCGAGGCCATTCAATCGTTGAAGCTGGCGCTGGAAGCCTTGCGCGCTTCGCAGCAGGTCTATACCCGCCAGGACTCTCCGGAGCAGTGGGCGATGGTTCAGAACAACGTGGCCGCCACGCTGCGCGCCCTCGGCCGGCATACCGAGGCGAGCGAGGGCGAGCAGTACCTTCAGCAGGCAGCCGACGCATTCCGCTCGCTGCTCGAGTCCTATACCCGCGAGCGCGACCCGTCGGCCTGGGCGATGGCCCAGAACAGCCTGGGCCTCGTGCTCGGGGATCTGGGATTCCGTACGGAAGGGCCCCAGGCTATCCAGTCCCTTCAGCTGGCAGTGGAGACTTTCCGCACCGTCCTGGCAGTCTACACACGGGACCAGCACCCCCAGGACTGGGCCGAGACGCAGGGCGAGTTGGAGATCGCTTTGCGCGAACTGGCAGGGCGCACCGAGGGATCGCAGACTGCTGACTACGCGCAGCAGGCGGTGGATGCATGCCGCAGCGCGCTTAGCGTGTACACGCGCGAGCAAACGCCCGACGAATGGGCGATGACGCAGAACCACCTCGGCCACGCGCTGCACGATCTGGCGCGGCGCAGCGAGGGAGCCCGCGCGGCTGAGTACCTTCAGCAGGCAGCCGATGCCTACCGCGCGGCCCTGCAGGCCACCCCTCGCGTGGGATCTTCGGAGAACTGGGCGGTGCTCCAGTTGAACCTGGCCCAAGTGCTCGGAGAGCTAATCAATAATTGCGATGCCGCTCAAAAACCGAAATATGTGCAGCAGACCGTGGAAGCGCTCAACGGCGCCCAGCAGGTCTTCACCGAAACTGATTTTCCGAGGGAGTGGCTGAGAGCCACCAATCTGCTGGCAATGGCCTACGAGAGCGCGGGAGACCGGGCGAACGCGTACAAATACTACGAGTAGATCGCGCGCTACGCCCCCGGCAACGAGATTCTGAAGGCCAAGCTGAAGTCCCTGTCGGAGAAGCGCTGACCAGTTCGCCACCCCTGAAGCCTAGAGAGCGCTGGATATGGATGCTTGTTCCGTCTTTGAGATTTTCATTCTGAGGAGCGGAGCGACGAAGGAGCCGCCGTTTGCTTGCCTCGAAATACCCTCTCGCCCCCACTCACGTTGCGCCCCTCCCCTTCCCCGCGCGAAAATTCCCCTCGGAGCCCTCGTGATTCGCCGTCTCGTTCTCATTTCCGCGCTTTCTCTCGCCTGCATCCCCGCGGCCTTCGCGCAATCAGATCAGCGGCAGGTCGCCATCTCTCTTGAGCAGCAGGGCAAAACGGCTGAGGCCGAGGCGGCCTGGCGCGCTGTAGCTGAGCAGCACCCCTCCGATGCCGAGCCCCTCGCGCATCTCGGCCTGCTCGAAGCACGGCAGCAAGACTACACGGAAGCCATTCGGAACTATCGCAAGGCGATGGCGCTCGCGCCGGCAATGCCCGGCCTTCGCCTGAACCTCGGCCTTGCTTATTTCAAAAACGGCGACTACCGCCAGGCGATTGAGATGTTCTCTCCGCTGTTGAAGGCGCAGCCGGACGACCAGAGGCTTACCGTACTCACAGGCATGTCGCACTACGGGCTGGGCCAGTACGCTGCCGCCACTCCCTACCTGAAAAAGGCGGCGGATCGCGATACCCAGAACATGGAGCTGCAGCTAACGCTCGCGCACAGCTGCCTGCTGTCGAATCAGTATCCGTGCGTGCTCGATCAGTTCCACCGCATCGTCGCCCTTAATGCGGAGTCGGCGGAAGCGGACATGCTCGCCGGCGAAGCGCTCGATGAGATGCACGAGACTGTCGCCGCCACGCGCGAGTTTCGCGCCGCCGTGGCCGCCAATCCCAAAGAGCCGAATGCGCACTTCGGCCTCGGATACCTGTTGTGGACGCAGAGCCAGTACCAGGAAGCCGCGGCGGAGTTTCAGGCCGAAATGGCAAACGTTCCGCAGCACGTGCAGGCGATGCGCTATCTTGCCGACTGCTATATCCAGATGAATCGCGGCGCCGACGCGCAGCCGCTCCTTGAAAAAGTCATCGGTCTCGAACCGGCCAATGCCATGGAACACCGCGACCTGGGCATCGTGTTCGCGGATGCGCACCGAAACGAAGAGGCGCTGCGCCAGTTCGAGGCTGCCGCGAAACTCGACCCAAAGGATGTGAATGTTCACTGGCGTCTTGCGCGGCTGTATCGTGCGATGGGAAAAAGCGACTTGGCCAAAGCCGAGTTCGCAAAGGCGGCGAGCCTGAACAAACAAGCCGACGAACACCTGCTCAAAATCATGTCAGCGCCGCAGCCGGATCACGCGGCGACGCCACAGCGCTGACTCGCGCCTGCCTGTCGCAAATAGAAAGGCAGGAGCCCGAAGCTTCCGCCTGAGGTTGTTGACAAAGGGTGTTGCGGTACGCGAAGGGAAGATGGCGCGGCTACAGCTCTCCTGTCGTTCTGGCGGAGGCTGTTCTCGCGGCATTCTGCAGGGAGAAGCAAAAAGCCGCGTAAATCAAATCCTACCTAAACTACAGACTTCGTTGCCGTTATCCCTCCCTCCCCGAAAAACAGCAACCCAGGGGGGGAGGGGGGGAGGGGGTAAAAAAATTTCTACCCTTTTAACGCCAAACTCCCGGATTTCTCCGGGAGTGAGGCTAATGTAGCAGTGCGGTGGAACGGCGTATGTGACCGCGGTCACGGTTTCTTGTGAGCGATCAAGCCAGGGTGATTCGGACGGGTAATTACACAAAGGCCGGCACGTCACAGATTCGAATGCCGTGCCTGGTCCGACCTTCGGCAGCCGAGGTCCGATGGGCCCAAGGGAGAGCGGAGCTGTGTCAGCAGCCGGGCGGGCAGGAGCGCCAAGCTCCTGCCCGCCCATTCGACCGCTGGTTGTTAGAAATACATCTTGCCGCTGAACTGCATGATGCGCGGTTCGTGCGTACTGGTCGCCTGTCCGAACTGGCCGTCCTCGAGGCCGTTGTCGACCCCGGCAAAGCTCGTGTGGTTGAACACGTTGAACGACTCTGCGCGCAACTGCAGGTGGACCGCCTCTGTGAACCGGAAGTTTTTCATCAGACCCAGATCCACGCGCTCCAGCCCAGGTCCAACAATATTTCCGACGCCGGAATTGCCAAAGTGCCCAACCGCGACCGAATACGGGCTGGGATCGAACCATTGCAGCCCTTTCTTGACCAGGTGCACGGAACCCGACTGGTCAGGACGCGGAAAGATGTCGTAGTTCGGTCCATCATCCCAGATGCCCAGGCCGCCGGGGTACGTTCCCGCCGCGCATCCGTTCGCCTGCGTGGTATCAGCTACGCATCCGAAAGGATCCTGGTACTGGCCGGTGTTGAACGACGTGCCCGACTGGAAGGTCAGAATTCCCGAGACTTCCCAACCTCCGATTAGGTAACCCGCTATTCCATGCTGTTCGCGGTACCAGGGCTCGTGGAACACAAAGTTGGAGCTGAAGTTCTGGGGCATATTCAGTTGCGACGCTCCGTAGTCCATCTTCGGATCGTAGGTATAGGTGCTGGCCGTACCGCGATCCCACGACATGTCTGTGAGGTTCTTTGACCATGTGTACGAGATGCCTGCGGTGAGGTCACGCCCGCGATGGTTCAGCGCCACCTGCAGTGAGTTGTAGTTCGCTGTGAAGATGGGAATGCGCGTGTGGAAGTAGGAATACCCGAGGTACGGGCGGATCTGGTTCACCTGCGCGTTTGGATTCGACGTGCGCGTGGACAGCGTCGGCTGGTTGAGGTCCAGTTCGCCAAGCATATGCCGCGACTGCGAACCGACATACGCAACTTCCAACACCGTCGCGGGCGTGACCTGGTGCTGAACCGACAGGTTGTAATTGGCATACGACGGCAACTTGAATGCTGGATCGCCCGTCGTTGTCAATCCATTCGGCCCGAGGTTGGGGGGCGCCGCCGATCCCGCTCCTGTGGGATTGTCGAAGCTGGTATTGACGATGGTCGTTGTCTGCACCAGTGGCGGATCTCCAAATGCGTTCTGCTCCCAGATGCCGTTCAGGGTTCGGTCGTAGAAGACGCCAAAGCCGCCACGCAGCACGGTCTTGCCATTCACGGTGGGGGTAAAGGCAAACCCCACGCGCGGACCGAAGTTCCAGTTGTAATTTGGATTGACGTATTCGCCGAACGGCGAGCACGTCACCTGCGCCGAAATCGCTTTGGCCTGCGTGCATGCCTCGCCTTTGGGGAAGATCAGCCCGTTCGAATACGTAGCCGGCGTGTAGGCCTGGCCCGGCACGAAGTTGCCGTCGGAATCGATGGCCGGAGCCTGGTTCGCCTGGAACACCCCGGGATCGAAGTTGACGATGGTGTTTTTCGCGTCGGTGGGAGAGGGGAACCGCGACCAGCGGAGCCCCAGGTCAACTGTCAACCTGCGATTGATCTTCCAGTCGTCCTGCGCCCACGCTTCGGTATTCCAATAGCGAAGGTCAGGGACTATGTCGCGGTTGGCCTGGGTGTAATTTGAGGCGTTGCCGAGCAGGAAGTCTCCCCATGTGTTGAAGTTGAAGCTGGGATTGCCTTCCGATGCATCTTCGGTCTTGAGCATCTGCTGCACGGTGATGCCGGCGCGCAGGGTGTGACTGGCCTTTGTCCAGGAGAAATTGTCGTAAATGTTCCGGTCGAGGTTGCGTTCGAAATAGGGCGCGCTGCCCTGCGAAACCACCGTCACCGAACCATCGTTGATGCCCACGCTCGGAATGCGGCCGTAGGGATCTTTGTATGCCAGGTTGTTGGTGAGCGCGCCCAGAACAGCGGGATCGCTGCCCGGACCAGAAAGCGCGCCGCTGATGGTGCCCTGCGAATAGGCGAACTCGACTTCGTTCACCATGCTGGGCGAGATGGTCCACGTGAGATTGGCCACGACGTTCTTGCCCGGCGCATTGATGGCGACGTTGACCACTCCCGGATAGTCCGCCCCGCCCCACAGACCGACGGGCAGGTTCTGCGGAACATCGTCCTGCATGCCGCGAGCGAAGAAGTGGACCTTGTCGCTGAAGTAGTGATCGACGCGGACCAGATCCTGGCGGAAGTTATTGAGCGACGAGAAGGCGTCGAACCGCGTGCCTGTCGTGAATCCCGTGGTCGGATTGACCGCACTGGCATTGGCCGGGAACTTGCTGATGATCTGGGATAGATACACCTGCGCATTCTTGCTGTAGCAGTTCGGGCTGGCGGTGGCGTATCCCCAGTCTTTGTTCAGGGGCGTATACGCGCTCACGCAGCTCGATCCCACGGCCTTCACCGTCTCGGCGTAGTCGGTGGGATTAGTTGAGAACTTGCCGGCGAGCTCCTCAGGCGTAGCCGCCGCCACCAGGTTCGAAGACGGGCTGGTGATCTTCCGCCACTCTTCTGACCAGAAGAAGAACGTCTTCTTCCTCTCGGTGTTGTAGAGGTGCGGAATCGTCAAAGGTCCGCCGATCGTGAATCCGAAATTGTTGTAGTGATCCGGGTCGCGCGGCAGTCCATTCAGATTATTGAAGTAGGTGTTTGCGTTGGTGTTTGCCGTGCGCGCGAATTCGTAGCCTGTACCGTGAAAACTCGACGTGCCCGACCGCGTAGCCACAACCACCTGCCCGCCGCCGGAACGGCCGAAGCTGGCGTCGTAGGAGCTGCGCTCAAGGGTGAATTCCTGGATCGCGTCCACGCTGGGGATATTCAGCAGCGTGGCATTGGACCCGCTGTCGTTAATGTCGGCACCGTCCACCATCCAGTTATTTGCGGTGACGCGAGCCCCGTTCACAGAAATCGCAGAGTTGCTGGAGAGCCCGAAGCCGGGTTCATCGCCCATCAGGTTCACCACGCCCGGCTGCAGCGTCACCAGTTGTTCGAAGTTGCGGTTGATCAATTCGAGTTCCCGAACCTGCTGCCCGGTGATCGTGCCCGCCTGCGCTCCGCTTTCGGTCTCGATTGCGACCGGGTTCTCCTGCACCTCAACCGTCTGGGTAGCGGAGCCGGGTTTCAACTGCGGGCTGATCGTGCGCTTCTGCGCCACGTAGAGTACAAGTTCTTTCTCGGTATAGTTCGCGAATCCCGGGGCGGCCACCGTAACGGTGTAATTGCCCGCCCTTAAATTTGTCGCCGTAAAGTTGCCCTCGGCGTCTGTTTCGACCACCCGCGACACTCCGCCGGCGTCATTGAGCGAAATCGTCACCGTGGCGCGGGGAATCACGGCCCCGCTCGAGTCGGTCACCGTCCCGCTGAGCGTGGCGGCCAGTTCCTGCGCGCTGAGCCTGTTGGGACACAGCACCGCGATCAGCGCCAACAGAGCCGCAAAGAATGCGCAACGCGTCAGAATGGCTGGAAAGCCGCAGTCGCAATAGCGTGAAATGCTTGGTTTCTTCCTGTCGTTCCACCAGGTATTTGTCATGGCATCTCTCCTCGCCTGGTCCAGGCGAGCTGTTTCGTTTCGGGGAGGGTCACGAGCGGCCGCAGCCGCCCAGGTTCATCTGAAACTGAGAATTTGCCTTGAAGACCGGCGCTCCGCCATCAGGCGAAAGGCGCACGAGAGGGGTCTGCGTCTGGGCCTCCTCTTCGGCCTCCAGCAGAGATGGGGAGATGATTCAGGTATTCAAACGTTTGAATACACCAGCGCAATCCGAGACCGTCATTTGCCCTCCAGCGCCCTGCTGTCAGCACCGGATCGGCATCCTGCAGCCCTGCGGCTCCATTGCTGGAAACAATAGGACCTGGGCTCCCGGGTTGGCAAGTGCCGGGGTGATGAAAAACCTGATTCCTCGCCCCCGGACCTTTCGGGGACGGGAGCGTTATTGAGCCTCGCCGCCGCCGATAATTCCAGGAAACCACTTCACTGCGTTCTCGTGGTAGATCTTGCGCAGAATCTGGCCGGGCAGGTTGAGCCCCTTCACCGCCTTGCCCTTGTACTCAATTGTGTCGCTGGTTGCAAAGTACCGCCAGTCATTGGCATAGACCGACTCAAGCCAACCGATCTTGTCGGCCGGGCCACCGTAGAAATCGATGTCTGTGCCATAAATCAGGCGGTCCTGATATTTGGTGAGAAACGCGACGACCGTCTCGCGCGGCTGCATCTCCAGGTAGGGCATGCGCGCCGCGAGATCGACTGCGAAGTTTGGATAACGGTCGAGGCGCCGCCCCAGAGCTGCCAGGTCAGATTCCATGCTGCCGAGGTGCGCTCCTACCACCCGAAGCTTCGGATGCTGTTCGAGCACGTGATCCCGCGCGGCCAGGATTTCCTGCTTGGAGGGCACACCTTTTTTGCCATACATATAGGTGCTCGGATGATCGCGGTAATACTCGTAGTCAGGCGACGCCGGGTTCGGCGGCTGCCAGCCCGAATCGGGATCGGCAACATGGGCCACGAGCGTCTTGTTGTGCGAAGCGATGTCGCGATAAATCGGCTCGAATACAGGATTGTCCGGCATCAGGTAATGACCGGTCGCATCCTTGATCTCCATGCCGACGTTCTTCCACAGCTTGACTGCGATGGCTCCCCTGGCAAAGTCATTGTTCAGGCCGCGGATAGCATTCCGCGCATAATCCGGCTGGTTCCATGAGTACGGATCGAAACTGGTGCAGAGCGCGGCGTAGCCATGGCTGGCATGAACGACATTGATGGCCTCATCGCGCTCCTTGTTCAAATCGCGATGAATAGGCGACATGTCATCGACCACGAGAATGTCGAGGATGTGCAGATTCAGTTTTTCGAGAAGCGAAACAAACGGCTCCGCAACAAATACGTGTGCGTGCGTATCGATCGGCGCAATCGCCCGGAAACGCTGCAGCTCCGCGTTTGTAAACGGCCCCGACACAGCGTGAGTGGTCGCGGGCTCCTGACCCATAATCGCCGCGGCCGACGACAACACCCCGGCTGTAATCAGAGCGATCAGCCTTTTTCTCGTTTCCCGCATCGATCTCCTCCCGTCGGGAGCTGCCCCCGAGTGCAACGGCGCCATCGTTTACACAGCTTCACCATGAATAGGCTGAGTAGCCGGCGCCCCGATGCCATACTTCGCTTGCAGAAATTCCCGCAGTTCGCCAGGCAGGGCTCTTGCCAGCTCCTGCCAGGTCACCACCTTCAGCCGCGTGCGAAGTTCCGCCGTCCGAACCGCGCGCATCACATCGAACCATCCCTCAATCAAATCGGGGCGTCGCTCATCGCAGATCACGCAGAACGAACTCGCCGTCGCATATGCCGCCAGCACGTTGCGAATGAGCTGATAGCTCACATACCGCACCTCGCGCGGCGCCTCTGCCTCTGCGCCGGCCACCAGCCCTGTCTGGAACTCCCGCGCCGCCTCGCCAACCTCATCCGGCGAAAGACCGCCGGTGTCCTCCCACTCCTGCGAATATGCTTCCGCGAATTCCGCTGCGCTTTTTCGCCGAACCGTGATCGCCTCCACGCGCGGCAGCAGGTCGCGGTCGAACACCGCCTCGAAATCCCGATAAGCCTCCACGACCTCCGCTTTGCGCGTCTGGAAGTCGCCTTCTGTCAGCTTCGCCTCCACCAGCACGGCGCCCCAGCGCATATCGACTTCGGTGCGGTCAAACAATCCCGACTTGAGCGGCACCTTCGCTTTCCAGCCAAACTCCGGCAGCCCGTCCTCACTGACCCCGAGCAGTTGCCGCACCGCGGAAGCCCCGGGCGCGCAGAACACGTTCATCAGCAGCGCATCCGAGCTCATGCACGAGTCCAGTTCGCGCCATTTCCGCCGGGGATCCTCCATCCAACGCGGCAGCGCTCGCCCTTGCGCGTGCACCTTGTTGAATCGCCGCGCCCACTCCGACCGCGCCAGAATTGCGCGATACGACGGCTCAAAAAAATTCCCGTGCCGCTCTCGCTCAGCCCCGGCGGGCAGGTCTTCGTCTGTCGAGCAATAGGGACAATAGACCACCACCGGATCGCCTCCGTAGCTCTCCACGTGGGGTTTCCCCCGCGCCCATTCCCGGTTCCGTGCCGCAAGCTCGCGCCGCAACTCGCCTGCGTATGTTCCCGATCGCAATCCCATCGCAGCAAGCGTACACGGCCTCTCCGCACCTCTTCCAACCTGCAGCTTTTGCCCCATCGAAAGGAGGGGGCTGGGCGCGGCCCGCGCATGCGAAAATAATTTTGTGATTAGAGGCCAGAAACTCTTCCCTGCACTCATCCTCCTTGCCGCCACTGCCGCCAGCTTCGGTCAGGACCCACAAGCGGTCCAGGCCGGCGCTACGCTCTATCGCGATAAAGGCTGTTCGTTCTGCCACGGCAAGGCTCTTGAAGGAACCAAAAAGGCGCCGGCGCTCGCCGACATCCGCGACGACAAAGACTGGCCCGCCGAGAAGATGACCGACCACATTCTCAACGGCGGCGCCAAAATGCCGCCGTTCCGCGACTCGCTCAGCGATGACGAAATTGCTCAGCTCGTGGCTTACCTGCGCGCCAAGGATCATCCCGCTCCGCCCGCTGACCCACAACAGCATTGAGGGCAAAAAATTGGCTGCAACGGGATCTTCAAAGAAAAAGCGCCCGGCGCCCTTCACGGGAACCGGGCGCTTGTGGTGCTCGCCCTACTTCGATTCCTTGATGATCGCTTCCGCGGCATTGCCGGCCACGACCCAGCTTGCAGAGCCGGCGACCACGGCTTCATCCTCGAACCAGAGGAAGCCGAAATCGTCGATGCACTCGGGAAAATCGGGCTTGATGATGATGTATCCGGGAATCACGGCGCCGGGAATGTAAGCGTTGTCGGCGCGGTTGTTGCTGTAGGTCTTCGTCTTTGAAACCGTGCCCACGCCGGCGACATACGAGGTGCTCGACACCGGATGCGTGCCGAGAATGTAGTTCACTGCGCGCAGGGTGTATTCGGGACCCACAAGATCGGGAAACGTCTTGTGCAGAAAATACATCCGGATGGCCATATCGACCACCGCGCCCGATCCGCCCCACGTGCCCAGGCTCGGCGGCACGCCAAAGGGCGTCGCGTCGAGCTTCTTGTCCAAGCCCGCCATGTAGGTCTTCACGGCCTGGCGCATTTGGTCTTTCGCGCTGGCGTCGAGATATGGCAACGCTCGGACGGCGGTCCATCCGCGGAATTCCATCTGCTGCGGCGTAATCACCTGGGGGAATAACTCTTTCAGGCGGGACTTGTAGGGCTCCGCGCCATTCGTGGCAATCGTCAATTCCAGCGCCGCAGACCAGTCCAGGTTCGTGGCAAAACCAGCCCGTCGCGAAGCGGCTGGAGGAGCCGCTGGCGCGGCGGCCGTACCGGAGTTCGCTGGAGCCGCCGCGCCGGCCTTTGGCTTGCGCGCGCCCTGAGCACCCGACACCGTCCCCTGAGACGCAGCCAGGACGCCCCCTGCCGGCGCACCCTCCGGAGCTTCGGCGCCAAACGCCGGAGCTGCCGCAGTCTGCGTCGGATGAGCCTTCTCCTCGTTCCATGCTTTGATTGCGGTATCGAGACAGTCTTTCGCTAATGCGTCGTCATACCCTTTCAGCGTATCGGCCGCGGCGGCCAGCGCTGCGATCGCATTCCACTGGAAGAATGGGTTGTTCGTGGTGAAGATCCAGCGATCGTCCTGCCTGCCGGAGTAGTCGCCTTTCACTTCGTTTGGGCCGAGCTTCGGATCGTAAATGCGGCCGTCGGTTTTCGATGCGCCGTCGCCGAGCTGCGTGTATTGCCGAAGATCTGGCTCGTGCGTGCCGCGGATCGCGTGCCCGATATTGTGGAACTGCGCCAGGATGTACAGGGCGCCGTGCTTCACTTGCTCCACCGTGTCCGGTATGCCATCGGGCCGATGCATCTCAACCTGGCGCGCCGTTTCATCCACCGAAAGCTCGTCGTACTTCAGGTTGAATTCGCGATAGGCCAGCGCAAGGCTCTGAACCACGCTCAATTGCGCCGGCTCTTCCAGGTCGAAGTCGCCGGCATCGTACCAGCCGCCCACGTTCATGCCGGGAATGTGATCGCCGCCTTTCCACTTCCCGTCTGTCGCAGTGGCCTGGTTCCAGCCGTCGAATTGCTCCCCGACGACAGGCGCCATGCGCGCGTCATCGAGGTGCGAAGCTCCGTGCCACATGCGGTACCCTTCGCGGACGGAAACGTGATCCATTTGCTCAGCAATGTGATGATCCAGGCTGTCCTGCCAGATGTTCGCGTACGCGTCGTTGGAGATGGGGAATGGCGCGGTTCGCTGGCCCGCGTACTCAATCGCATAGAGCCCCGGATCTTTCACCGGGGTGAAGTCGAACTTCGAATACACATACCGGAGCCACGGCGTCGAAGGCGTGATCGGCCCCTCGAATACCTGCTTGTACGATCCATCTTCCATCAGGCGCAGCACTTTCGCCGTCTTCGGCGCGTCGTACTTGGGATCGAGTTCGAGCACCGCCACCTTTGAGAAATCCGGCGCATACCCTACCTGGCTGTGCGCGATCACCGGCGGCCGCGTCCAGTTCGGAATCACGTCGGGCCGGATGTGCCACACGATCGCACCGGTGGTCTTGCCGGCGGGGATGAGCGAGCGCAACACGAACCAGCCGTTCTGCGCGCGATCGCGTCCATCGAACAGCAGCAGGTCAGCCGTATCCGACACGACGTTGACCCGGGCCAGCGCGTCGTCCACACCGAGCGTGATGCTCTTGCCCTGGGCGAACGGCAGCGGCTGCGTATATCCCTTGGCCTTGTCCCAGTCCTCCAGGTAATAGGCCTTCTTCGGCTCGTCGGCCAGCGGCAGCACCTTCACCATGGGATCATTCGGCGTGCGCGGGAACAGTCCGGCCCTGGTTCCGTCGACCAAGTACGTCCTGCCCATGTAAATCGACGGCAGAAACTCCAGGTTGAAGCCGGCGCGTCCAGCGAGTTTCTCCGGCAAGGGCTTGTCCAGATTTACTGTGACCTTCACGCCGCCGGGTTCTGCTTCCACTTCAAGCGTGTAGCTCAGATCGAAGGTCGGGAATGCGAGATTTGCGGTGAGCCGGTTATTCGCCTTATCGGCATGGCGCCCTTTAAGAGTCGCTACGAGGTCCCACTGCTCGGGCGTTGGCATCAGGCGCACATCGCCGTTGGTGGCGATGCGCTGCCCGTGCAGAACCATCTCCATCGCCGTGTTTTTCTGATCGACGAATACGGGATGGTAGGTGCTGTCGTAGAGCATCACGTCGAAGCCCTGAGAGCCGAGGTAGTCGTTTTTGACCACCTCCATTTTCACGTCTGCGCCGAACGCCGCGGCGGACGAAACGGCTGCCAGCAGAATGCCGGCAGCACAGAAAACCCGCGTAGAAAATCGATTCACTATTGGCCTCCAACTTCGTTGGCAACCAAGGATAGCCCACCGCCCCGCACCCAGCCAAATCAATCGCGCCGTCAGGCCTCTACCGGCACATTTGACATGCCTTCGCTGCCGAACACTCTCCGGTATCGCTCCACTTCCGCCGCCGGCCCCATGGCCTTTGCATAGTTGTCGCTCAGCTTTGCCGCCGGGCGACCATCCACCGATACCAGCTTGCACACCAGGCTGATGGGGTTGAAGCTGCCGTCCTCGCGCGGACTGCAGTGACGAAAATCGTTCGTCAAAAACGTGCCCCACCCCGAGCTGAACCGGATCCGCGGCGCCGGCAGCCATCTCGCGCGGTCCGCAAATTCCTCCGCGGATCGAAACTCCTCCGGGCGCGCCCCGTTCTGCAGCGTCCCGCCATAGTAGGCGTGCAGCGCCAGAATCCGGTCCACGTCCAGCGCATCCGACGCAATCAGCCGCTTGCGTCGCGGATCGCGCCCGCGCTCCTTGAGCCACTCGATATATTCATCGCCCGCGACGAATGGGTCCTTGCTGTCGATTCTCTGCCCCGTCCAGTCTGCCACCCAGTCCGGCGCATTGCGCAAAAACTGCGTCGTGCCAAACGTGTCCGGCAGCAGGATCAGCAGTTCGCCCTGGTAGGTTTGCTGCCACAGATCGAGCAGCCGATATTGCGCCGTCCGCAGTTCTTCATCATTGTTCGCGAGCGCGGCAAGGGCCATCGGCAGCTCGTGCGCGTTGGTGCCCATCGCCTCAAGATCGTGCTTGTAGGCCAGGTAGGTGTTCGACGTGCCGGTGAAGCTCGCGCCAAGCACATCGCGCATGGCCACCACCACGTACTCGTGCCACAAAAAGCTGTGTCGCCGCCGGGTGCCGAAGTCGCTCAGGCTCAGTCCCGGAACCCCGCGCAGGCGCTGCATCTTGTCCCACAGGCGCGACTTCGCCCGCGCATACATCAGGTCCAGCTCAAACTCGCTCAGCTTCTTCACCGCCGCGCGCGTCTTCAGCTCGTCCACGATGGCTAGCGCGTAGATCTCCCACATGGTCGTCTCGGTCCACAAGCCATCGAAGCGAAGCGCGATCTGCCCATCTTCGACACCGAGTTCGAAATCGCCCAGCCGGAAATCCCGGTCAAGCCAATCAAGAAACGCCGGCTCGAACATTCCGCGCTTGCCGAAAAACGTATTGCCCGCCAGCCAGATCATCTCCGACTTGTGGAAGCGCAGCCGGCGCGCATGCTCCAACTGCTCGCGCAATTCCTCAAGATCGAGGATCTCTGCGAGGCGCACTTCCGTCGTGCGGTTCTGCACGGCGAACGTGGCCCGCGTCCGGGGAAAGTGCTTCCAGATGAACTGCAGCATCAGCAGCTTGTAGAAATCAGTGTCGAGCAGCGACCGCACAATTGGATCAAGCTCCCAATTGTGGTCGTGCGCGCGGCGAGCGATGTTGACGATCACAGCACTACTTTATAGGACGGCTCCCGACCGCCAACTCTCCCTCGCCGCCCGATTATCCCCGCTACACTCTCTCCGCAAGTCTTGCCTCAATCCGAGCTCGGGTCTCTTCGCTCAACGCCGGCATTGCGCCTTGCTGCGAAGCCACCCAGGCACCCCAGCGGTTCCCCGCCTCGTTCAGCGTGGCCAAGCCCTTGATGTCCAATCCCGCGCCTTGCAGAAGGTAGTGCGTCAGCGCGGCCGTAAATGCGTCACCCGCGCCAATCGTATCCGCCACCTTGATCGAGATTCCCGGATGCTCGTGCCACGCCTCGCGCGTTACCAGCAGGCTGCCGCTGCCTCCGCGCGTCACGGCCACCATATTGAGCGTGGGGAACTCCGCCAGCATACGTTCCGCTCCCACGCGCAGCGCCGCCGGGTCATCCGCCTCGCGCGCCGGCAGCCCCAGCAGGCTGAGCACCACCGGCATCTCCGCATCGTTTAGCTTCATCACGGTCGCGAGTTCGAGGGACTCCTGGAGAACCTCGCTCGAATAAAACGGCGCGCGCAGGTTCACGTCGAACACGCGCACACACGTGGAACACGCCTGCGCCGCCAGCGTCTGGATCGTCTGCCTCGACTCCAGGCTGCGTTGCGCCAGCGATCCGAAACAGATTGCGTCGGCGCGCTCCGCCAGCCGAACCCAGTCGTCGTTCAACTCCATGAAGTCCCATGCCGCCGGCTCGTGAATCACGTACGAGGGCTGTCCCGCCTTCAATTCCACTGTCACGCGCCCGGTCTCATGCACCGGATCGATCTGCAGATATTCGGTATCGGCCTCGAGCGGATCGAGCACATCCACGGCCTGCCGGCCCGGATCGTCGCGCCCAATGCGGCTCAGGATCGCGGCATGGCTCCCCAGCCGCCCTGCCATGACCGTGAAATTTGCCGGCGCGCCACCCAGTACCGCTCCGGAAGGCAGCACATCCCAGAGCAATTCGCCGATTCCAAGAACGAGATGCGGTTCCATGCAGTCGAACTCCGCAGCCGGCCTTTCGCCACGTATCAGCGTGTGCTCCCGGCTGCCAGCAGACAGCTTTCGCCCTCGGGCTCGGGTTCGTCAACCGGAAAGCGCATCATCTCGCAGATCCCGTCCAGCGCCAGATGGAGCAGTCCTCGTGCGGAGCCCAGGCATATTCGCCATCGGGCTGGTTCGTCAAGATGCGGCGGTCAGCGGCGGTATCGGCTGCCGACCTCGGCACCTTGCCGGAGAACAGCCTCGCGAAGCCTTTCTGCGCTTCGAAAACCCAATCCTGCTCGTTATTCACGTAGAGCACGTCAAGCTGCCCCGCGCGATCCCGGTAGACATGCGCCAGCGCGCGCAGTAAGCGCCGCAACACTACCGCGCCAAACGGATTGAACAGAAATACGACCACAGGCGCAGCCGGCCAGGCAAACTCCACTGCATCGGCCTGCACCATCCGCATGGGCGCGATCGCCCGCCCCGCCTTGCGCCACGCCGTCAGGTTGCGCCGCGCAATGCGCACCAGGGTCGATTGCAACTCCACGCCAATCACGCGCTGAAAGGGCATCTCCGCCGCGAGCAGCACCGCGCGTCCCATTCCCGCGCCGACATCGATGAATGTTGCGTTTTCGATCGGCGCGGCTGGCCGTGTTCGCCGCCACCGCTGCAGCAACCGCTGAAACACCGACGGCGCTACACCGTAGTAGGCGGTGGCATGGCGGTCGTGCGCGTGCCCCGATCTGAGATCGCGGCCGGCCACCAGCCCGCTTGTGCGCACACCGAATTCAACGTCGAAGGGATGACGGAGAAGGCCGGT
>Ga0070683_100001451_pt1 | contig 18241 bp, 18 predicted proteins | sample KBSC713LmetaG_FD_64662 | JGI IMG/M metagenome (GOLD analysis project Ga0070683, IMG submission 64662) | Corn rhizosphere microbial communities from Kellogg Biological Station, Michigan, USA - KBS C7.1-3L metaG | ecosystem: Host-associated > Plants > Roots > Rhizosphere ... | reverse complement strand
TCGGTGCGAATCGGCCGCCGGCCTTCGACGAACGACTGCCGTTGCCGGCGCGAAACCGCTTCCGGCGCGAGCCGCGCGGCGAGAGCCTCGAACAGCCCGTCCGGCGCCACGCCCTCGCCGTCCACGCCGCGACGGAAGGTCACGTCCTCCCGAGCAGCTTCGTCGACGGCGGTCCGGATCGCGTCCCGCCAGGTCGAGACGTTGATCCCGACCGTGAGGTGCAAGGAAGCCGTGTCCGAGGTCATCGCCTGGTGGAGCCACCCGCGCGGCAGGTAGAGCGTGTCGCCCGCCCGCATGGTGACGTCCAGGAGCGGCTCGCCGGGCTCGCCCAGTTCGGCCGAGTACTTCTGGCTCTTCAGCGGCAGCTCGAGGACGGGCGGATAGACGAGCCAGCGCTTCTCGCCCTCGACCTGCAGGCAGAGGACGTCGTGCGTGTCGTGGTGCACCTTGAACCCCTGCGCGCTCGCCGGCGTGTAGTACGCGTTCGCCTGCACGGGATGGCCGAGCTCCCGCTCGAGCTCCCGGCAGAAGTCGGCGAGCGGCGGGTGCTGGAGCTGGAGCGCCTGGAGAACGATCGTCGCGCCGCGCTCGAACTGCGACGCGACCCGCTCGACCTGCGCGGTCCCGGAAAACGAGGTCGGCGTCCACGGGATGTCCTCCGCGTAGTCGCCGAGCACGATCTTCGCGTCCTCCTTGACGACGCGGAACGCGGGATGACGGAGCCCGCCGGCGGTGACGCGGCGCTCGACCTCCGTGAACGACAGGAGGTCGAGGAAGCGTCCCTCCTCGTCGCGCGGGACGAGGAGGGGCTTCTGCTCCCAGTACTCGCCGAAGAAGCGCCCGGCTTCTACGGGTGAAACGCAGCGATCGAGTGCGCTGCTGCTACGAGTCGCTGCCGTCGGAATCGCTGTCCGTGCCGTCCGAGTCGCCGGAGTCCGTCCCGTCGCTGTCGCCGCCGGAGTCCGTCCCGTCGCTGTCGCCGCCGGAGTCGGTGCCGTCGCTGTCGCCTTCTTCGGACGACTCCTCCCAGGTGGTCTCACCGCGAATCTCTTCGTCCTGCAGCGATGTGTCTAGCTCGCTCACTGCGCCTCCTTGGTCGGTGACGCCGCCACTCTAAGCTAGAGTCGCGCGCGCCGGTGGATCTCTACGAATACCAAGGCAAGGAGCTCTTCAAACGCTTCGGGATCCCGGTCTCGGAGGGCCGCGTCGCGTCGACTCCCGACGAGGCGCGTGCAGCGGCCGAGGCGCTCGGAACGCAGGTCGTGGTCAAGGCCCAGGTGCTGACCGGCGGCCGCGGGAAGGCCGGTGGCATCAAGCTCGCCGACTCACCCGAGGAGGCCGCGCAGCACGCGGAGGCGATCCTCGGCATGGACATCAACGGCCACGTCGTGCGCAAGCTCTGGATCGAGCAGGCGTCGGACATCGAGCGCGAGTACTACCTCTCGATCACGTTCGACCGCGGCGAGAAGAAGGCGCTGTTCATGCTCACGAGGGAGGGCGGGATCGACATCGAAGAGGTCGCGTCCGAGCGCCCCGAGGCCCTGGCGCGGTTGCACGTCGACCCGCTCGAGGGCTTCCAGCCGTACCAGGCGCGGCGCCTGATCTACGCGGCCGGGATCGACGATCCGAACGAGCAGAGGCAGATCGTCGCCATCCTCCAGAAGCTCTACGAGGCGTTCGTCGGCGCCGACGCGATGCTCTGCGAGATCAACCCGCTGATCGTCACGCCCGAGGGCGATGTGAAGGCGCTCGACTCGAAGTTCACGGTCGACGACAGCGCCCTCCCCAAGCATCCGGACATCGCGGAGATGCGCGACCTCGAGGCCTATCCGCCCGAGGAGCGAGCCGCGCGCAAGAAGGGCGTGACCTACGTCAAGCTCGACGGCGAGGTCGGGATCCTCGGCAACGGCGCCGGTCTCGTCATGTCCACGCTCGACGTGATCGCGCTCGCCGGCGGGAAGCCAGCGAACTTCTGCGACCTCGGAGGCGGCGGCGGCGCGCAGGGTGTCGTCGACGCGCTCGAAGTGATCAGCGCCGACCCGCAGGTGAAGGCGATCCTGTTCAACATCTTCGCGGGCATCACACGCTGCGACATCGTCGCCCAGGGCATGCTGCAGGCGCTCGAGGAGACGAAGATCGAGCATCCGATCGTCGTTCGCTTCGACGGCACGAACGCGGCCGAGGGGCGGCAGATCCTCGAGGACGCCGGGCGCGACAACATCCACGTCGAGGCGACGATGCTCGACGCGGCGAAGCGTGCCGTGGAGCTGTCGCGATGACCGACGTCTGGTCGCAGCGGGCCGAGGCCTACCGGCACAGCGACGCCCACTCCCAGGGCCGCGACCTCGAGCTCTTCGCCGAGTGGGCGGAGGGTGAGAACGCGCTGGACGTTGCGACGGGCGGCGGGAACGTCGCGCGCATCCTGGGCGAGCTGGGCCTCGAGGTCGTCACGATCGACTCGGCTCCGGGCATGGGCCCGACGGTCGTGAGCCGCGCGGAGGAGATCCCGTTCGCGGACGCGAGCTTCGACGTCGTCGCCTGCCGGGTCGCCGCGCACCACTTCCAGGATCCGGCGGGCGCGCTGAAGGAGATGGCCCGCGTCAGCCGCGCGCTCGTGCTCCTCTCGGACAACCTGTTCCTGGGCGAGGCGGGCGAGGAGGCGGACAAGCTGCGCGACCCGACGCACGTCCGGAACTACTCCGAGGACGAGTGGCGCGCGATGTTCGACGGCGCCGGGCTCGAGATCGAGGCGTACGAGCTCGAGGACAAGCGAATCGAATTCGGGGCCTGGCTCGCGCGGTCGGGCACGCCGGAAGAGGACCGGCCGAAGATCCGTGAGCTCCTGGCCGACCGGGTCGAGGACGGCAAGCTCCGCCTCGCGCGTGCGATCTTCAAAGGCAGGAAGCGCTGATGGCGATCATCGTCGGCAACGAGACGCGGCTCGTCGTTCAGGGCATCACCGGCTCCGAGGGCTCGTTCCACGCGGTGCGGAACCGCGACTACGGGACGAACGTCGTCGCAGGCGTGACGCCGGGCAAGGGCGGTCAGGACGTGTCCGGGATTCCCGTGTTCAACACGGTCGCCGACGCTGTGGCCGAAACGCAGGCGAACACGACGCTCGTCTTCGTGCCGGGGCGGTTCGCGTCCGACGCGATCTACGAGGCGGTCGACGCGGGCATCGGCACCGTCATCTGCATCGCCGAATACGTCCCGGCGCACGAGATGCTGCGGATCTACAACTACATCCGTCCGAAGGGCGTGACGATGCTCGGCCCGAACTGCCCGGGTGTGCTCTCCCCGGGCAAGGCGAACGTCGGGATCATCCCGGCGTCCGTTCTGGCCGAGGGGCGGATCGGCCTCGTCAGCCGCTCGGGGACGCTCACGTACCAGATCGGCTACGAGCTCGCGCAGCGCGGGCTCGGGAACTCGACGATCGTCGGGATCGGCGGCGACCCGGTCGTCGGCTCGTCGTTCATCGACGTCCTCGGGCGCTTCGAGACCGACGACGAGACCGACGTCGTGGTCATGGTCGGCGAGATCGGCGGCGACGAGGAGGAGAAGGCCGCGCGCTACATCGAGGCTCACATGTCGAAGCCGGTCGTGGCGTACGTCGCCGGGTTCACGGCGCCTCCGGGCAAGACGATGGGGCACGCGGGCGCGATCATCACCGGCTCGGCAGGCACGGCCGAGGCGAAGAAGGAAGCGCTCGAAGCCGTGGGCGTCAAGGTCGGGACGACGCCGACCGAAGTCGCCGAGCTGGCGGCCGAGACGGCCGGCGCCAGAGCCTGATGCGCGCGCCGCAGGTCGGCTTTCGCGAGCGGCCCTGACGGGGGTTTTCCCGCACGAAGGACGGAGGCGCCACCTGGTCCTGCGTCTATCCGCGTTGAACGGTGACGGCGATCCGCGGCCTGGCGCCGTAGTTCCGGCTGTAGCGCGGACCCCACTGCGGGTCGCGGAGCACCCAGCGGCCGGGGATCCGGAAGCGGAACAATGCCGACCAGACGAAGCGGTCGGCGGTGCGGCGAACTCGAAGCCGATGCACGCGGCCGTTCGGATCCACCGCCTCGACGCGATACGGATAGCCCACCGAAGCCGGCCTGAGCACGCAGCAGGAGCCGTCCGCCCGCTTGTACACCCAATACGGGCGAAGCTTGACGGTCGTCGCAGCGCCCACCTTCGGCATCGTCGGAGCGACGGTCAACTTGATCGCGAGCGCTCCGCAGGCCGAGCCCGGGAGGACGAGCGCGAGCACCCCTGCGGCGAGGAGCTTCATGTCCGGGCTGGATTCTAGGGTGGCTTCCGTGGAGTCGATCTCGTTTGCCCGCGGCGTTCCGGCACCCGAGTGCCTCGCGCTCGAAGAGCTCGCCGACTGCGCGCGCGCCGCGATCGAGCGGGACGGCGCCACCGCGCTGAACTACGGCCCGGCCGGCGGCTACGCGCCTCTCCGCGATTGGATCGCCGACCGACACGACGTGGAGCCCGAGCGGGTCGTCCTGACGAACGGCTCGCTCCAGGGCTTCCGCTTTCTCGCCGAGCTGCTCTCGCCGACGGGAACCGTGCTGGTGGAGGCGCCCACGTACGACAGGCCGCTCAAGATCCTGGCCGAGCTCGACGCCGAGGTGATCTGCGTGCCGCTCGACGAGGAGCCGACCGTGAACGGCGGCGTCGCGTTCCTGTACACGATCCCGACGTTCCAGAACCCGACCGGCCGATCGTTGTCCACCGAACGCCGGAAGGCGTTCGCCGATCGCGCACGCGACGGCCTGCTCGTGCTCGAGGACGATCCGTACAACCTCATCCGGTTCGAAGGCCGGCCGCCGCCGACGATCTTCGAGCTCGCGCGCGGCGAGAACGTCCTCTACAGCTCGTCGTTCTCGAAGACGATCGCGCCGGGCGCGCGCGTCGGCTACCTCGTGCTGCCGACCGCGCTCGCCGAGCGGGTTCTCGGGGCTGCGACCGCCTCCTACATCACGCCTGGCCTTCTCTCGCAGGCGATCGTGTACGAGTTCATTCGCCGCGGGAGCTTCGAGCCGAACCTCGAGCGCGTCAACGGCTTGCTCCGCGAGCGGCGGGACGCGATGCTCCGAGCGCTCGAGCGGCACCTGCCCGAAGCGGCCTGGACCGTGCCGGAAGGCGGCTACTTCGTCTGGCTCGACCTTCCGGAAGGGATCAAGGCGTCCGACCTGCAGCCGGAGGGTGTGACCTTCGTTCCGGGCACCGACTTCTTCTGTGGGCCCGGCGGCGAGAGCGCGCTGCGGCTCGCCTTCAGCTACGAGTCGCCGGCCGCGATCGAGGAAGGCGTCCGCCGCCTGGCCTCAGCCGTCCGAGCCGCGATCGTGCTCAATCGAGCGGCCTAGCTGACGCCGTCGCCGGTAGAGCTGCGACCCGAAGACGCCGCCCACGAACCCGATCCCGAGCAGCAGGATCAGCAGCCAGATCAGTCGCGCGTGCGTCGAGAAGAGGACGAAGTCGATCTTGACCGGGTCGTTGTTCTTGACGACGAATGCGATCAGCCAGAGGACGACGAGCACACCGCCGATCACGATCGCGTAGAGGCGCGGCTGCCAGTCCTCCACCGGCCCGCTTGGTCGCCTGAACAGCCGCACGCATTGAGTCTACGAAGGAGGCGGGCCGTCCAGCGCGCCTAGGCGGCGTGCTGGGCGACCCGCGGAATCAGGCGTGCCTGCTGCGGGGGAGAGAGAGTGCCTCGTCCGACCGGGCGAAAGGTCGGGCACGGGGACTCGGGGAGGGCGCACAGGCCTGCCTGTCTGAAGTAGCAAAGTTCACAGCTTGCTTTATTCTTCTTGGCCACAGTCTGTTTTTGCTCCTACCTTGCGTACCCGGCGATTGCGGGATCATGAGGGGTAGTGCCTCGAGTTTCAAGAGCGTCTCGCGACGAAAACTGAGCAAATTCCGGCAGGATCAAACTGCCGAAATTTGACGCTTTCCACGCCTTTCAGTTCAGTGTTGCCAGTGCGCGCAACGCCTGTCGATAAGTGTGCACAGGGATAACGCGCATGTTGCCCGCATAGCGGCGCGCTTCCTGGACGTTTTCCCCAGCCGGAACGAGAAAGACGTCTGCTCCGGCGCGTTTTGCGCCGATCGTCTTCTGTTTGACGCCCCCGATCGGCAGGACCGAGCCGTCAAGGCACATCTCCCCGGTGGCGACCACGCGATGGCCTCGGTCGACGTCGTGCCCGAGCTTCTCGGCGACATCCAGGGCGAAGGCGAGCCCGGCGGACGGGCCGCCGACCTGGCCAAGATCGATGTGCACGGGCACCGGCAGCGAGATCTTGGATGGGGTCTGCAGGTCGCAGCTCGTGAGCACGCCGATGATCGACTGCTTCTTGTTCTGGGGGTCGGGCGCCGTCTTCACGTCGACGTGCCGGACCGTGCCGTCCCGCCGCACCGTCAACGAAACGCTCTGGCCGGGGCTGTGCTTCGTGATTTGCCGGCGTAGAGCCGTGAGTGACGGCGTCGCGTGCCCGTTCACGGCCGCGATTGCGTCGTTCGCCTTCAGCTTGCCCGCCGAAGGCCCCTTCGGGTTCACGGCGGCGATCACCGTGCCTGGCGACTTGACCGGGACCTTGTAGCCGAACTGCTTGAGAGCGACTGCCGCGCCGATGTCCTGCGACTGCGCCATCGCCTGAAGTTCCTGCCGCTGGTGCTGCTGGTCGCTCTGGCCGGGCGAGACGACCGCTGCCGCCGGAACGAGCGTCGAGCCTTCTCTGATGCCCGGGAACAACTTCTCCAGCAGGCTCGCCTTCTTGACCTCGACTGCGACGTAGTAGATCCCGCCTCCGTCGTTGTCCCGTTTCTGGCCTTTGACGGTGACGTACGGGGCGAGCGGGCGCGCCTTGTCGGGCAGGAAGATGTACTCGTTCGACGGGATGATGTAGAGGGCCCCCGCGACGGCCGCGAGCACGAGTCCGAGCACGATCAGGAGCTTGAAGAACCGGGCCATTTGCTCAGGATACGGGCGCCGCTGAGCTGTGGTTCCGCCGGCCGTGGTTCAGAGCAGCGAGCGCGTCAGCCCGCCGTCGACCGGGATCACGGTGCCGGTCACGTACGACGCCTGGTCGGAAGCGAGGAAGCAGATCACGTCCGCGACTTCCTTCGGCCGGCCGAAGCGGCGCAGCGGGACGACGGCCATCTCCTCGGCCCGCGAGCGGTTGGCGAACGCCTCGGCGAGGCGCTCGGTCTCGATCCGGCCTGGCGCGATCGTATTGACGGTGATCCCGTCGGGGCCGACCTCCCGGGCGAGCGTCTTCGCCCAGCCGATCACGCCCGGTCGGATGGAGTTCGAGAGTGCCAGGTTGTCGAGCGGCTCGCGAACCGAGCTCGACTCGATGTTGACGATCCGTCCGTGACCGCTGCGGCGAAGGTGGGGGAGGCAGAGGGCCGTCAGGCGGACGGCCGACAGGAGGAGTAGCTCGACCGTGCTTTCGATCGCCTCGTCCGTCAGCTCGAGCGCGGTCGTGCGCGGTGGGCCGCCGCTGTTGTTGACCAGGATGTCGATGCTGCCGAACGCTTCGAGGGTCTTGTCGACGAGGCGCTTCAGGTCCTTGGGGTTCGTGACGTCGCCGCGGACGGCGAGTGCTCCGAGCCGTTCCGCATGTTTCCCGAGCTCGTCGCGGCGGCGCGCGAACATCGCGACGTTCGCACCTTCCGCGCTCAGCGCTTCCGCGGTCGCGAGGCCCATGCCCGCGGACGAGCCGCAGACGATCGCCGTGCGGCCGGTGAGACCTAGGTCCATCCGCTCACCACTGGAAGTGCGACGGGCACGATCAGGACCATCGTAAAAGAGCAGCCCCAGGAACCCCACTGCCAACCCGCGAGGTCGTGGGCCCCACCTTCCGGCCCACGCTTCTCGACCGTGAAGAGACGCCCGCCCTTGCTGCCCCAGCACTCGGTGCAGACCCCGCGCACCGTAGGCGTCTCCTTCCCACAATGCGGGCAGTGCGAACGACGTACCGGCTGTCTTTCAGGCACCCCCAACCTCCTCCCCGATTCGATCGTATCGAGGTAATTCGCACACGTGGGTTACGCGATTGCGTCAAATCCGCAATGGCGGAGCCGGTTACGAGCTGAGGACGCCGACGACCTCGCGGACGGCGGCTGCCGAGGCCTGGAGCGCTGACTGCTCGTCGTCCGTCAGGTCGAGCTGCACGATCGCCTCGATCCCGCTCGCGCCGAGCTTGACGGGGACGCCCATGTAGAGGCCGTCGATCTCGTACTCGCCTTCGAGGTAGGCGGTACACGGGAGTACGCGCTTCTCGTCGAGCATGACCGCATCCACCATCTGCGCGCTCGCAGCGCCGGGCGCGTACCAGGCGGAGGTGCCGAGCAAGTCGACGACCTCGCCACCGCCCTTGGCCGTGCGCTCGACCATCGCATCGATCTCGTCCCGGCCGACGAGCTTCGTCAGCGGCACCCCGCCGACAGTCGTCGCGGACACGACCGAGACCATCTGGTCGCCGTGGCCGCCGAGAACGGTCGCCTGCACGTCCTTCACGGACGAGCCGGTCTCCCAGGCGATGAAGGTCTGGAGGCGCGCCGTGTCGAGAATGCCCGCCTGGCCGAAGACGCGCTCCTTCGGGAAGCCGGAGACGTTCTTCGCCACGTGACACATCGCGTCGAGCGGGTTCGAGACGACGATCAGGATCGCATCCGGCGACTGCGCGACCGCGGCCTCGGTGACCGAGCCGACGATCTTCTCGTTCGTCGTCACGAGGTCGTCCCGGCTCATCCCGGGCTGGCGGGGCAGCCCCGCGGTGATGACGACGACGTCGGACCCCGCGGTCGCGTCGTAGCTCGTCGAGCCGGTCACGTTCGGCTCGTAGCCGAGCACCGCGCCGGCCTGGTTGATGTCGAGCGCCTTGCCCTCGGGCAGGCCTTCCTTGATGTCGACGAGCACGACGTCGCAGTAGTCGCGCCGCGCGAGCTCCTGCGCGCACGTTGCGCCGACGTTCCCGGCTCCGACCACCGTGACTTTGCGTCGTTGGCTCAAACCGTTACCCCCATTTGCTCGATGATCGCGTCGGCAACCTCGCTCGTCCCAACCGCGGTTGGATCGTCCCGAGACGGCTTCATGTCGTAGGTGACGCTCTTGCCCTCTGCGATCACCGCGGCGATCGCGCCCTCGAGGCGATCGGCCGCGTCGGCCTCTTCCAGGTGCCGCAGCATCAGCACGCCGGAGAGCATCATCGCCATCGGGTTGACCTTGTTCTGGCCCGCGTACTTCGGCGCGGAGCCGTGGGTCGGCTCGAAGACGGCCGCCTCGGTGCCGAAGTTGCCGCCCGGCGCCAGGCCGAGGCCCCCGATCAGGCCCGCGGCGAGGTCCGAGACGATGTCGCCGTACAGGTTCGGGAGCACGAGCACGTCGTACTCCTCGGGCCGCTGGACGAGCTGCATCGAGAGGTTGTCGACGATGCGGTCCTCGAATTCGATGTCCGAGTTCTGCTCCGCGACCTCGCGGCTGACGTGGAGCCAGAGGCCATCGGTGAACTTCATGATGTTCGCCTTGTGCACGCTCGTCACCTTGCGGCGGCCGAGCCTGCGCGCATAGTCGAAGGCGAACTCGAAGATGCGGCGGGTGCCCTCGACGGAGATCGGCTTGATCGAGATGCCCGAGTCGTCCGGCAGCTGGCCCCCGTGCGCGCGGAGCCAGCCGGTGAGCTCCTTCGCGTCGGGCGAGCCGACCTCGTACTCGATTCCGGCGTAGAGATCCTCGGTCGCCTCGCGGACGATCACCAGGTCGACGTCCTCATAGCGCGAGCGGACTCCCGGGTAGCTCTTGCAGGGCCGCACCTGCCCGTAGAGGTCGAGGCCCTTGCGGAGGGCGACGTTGACCGAGCGAAAGCCTCCGCCGACCGGCGTCGTGATCGGGCCCTTGAGGGCGACGCGGCTCGTGCGGATCGCGTCGAGCACGTGGTCGGGAAGCGGGTTCCCGCCGTGCTTGTCCATGACGTCGCTCCCCGCCTCCTGGACGTCCCAGTCGAAGTCGACGCCGGTTGCCTCGAGGACGCGGCGCGTCGCCTCGGTCAACTCGGGGCCCGTGCCGTCGCCCGGGATGAGGGTGACTCGGTGAGTCATCGGGCGCGACTCTACCGATAGATTTCGAGGGGATGAACGACTTCAAGCCAGGGCTCGAGGGGGTCGTCGCCGTCGAAACGGCGATCGCGGCCCCCGATCGCGAGGGCGGCGCGCTCCGGTACCGCGGCTACGACATCGAGGAGCTCGTCGGCCGGTATCCGTACGAGAACATCTGGGGGCTGCTCGTCGACGACGACATCGAGTCGAAGATGCCCGACCCGGAGCCGTACGTTCCGACCGGCTTGACCGGAAACGCGCCGGCGGATCTGCAGTCCGAGGTCGCGCACCTCGCCGGAGCGTGGAAGCTCCAGAAGCTCGTCGACATCGACGACACGCAGGCGCGCACGGACCTCGGGCGGATCTCCGCGCAGATGATGGGGATCGTGGCGCGCTCCGCTGCGCACGCGGAGGGACGCGAGGCTGCGTCGGACGACGTGGTCGCGCAGGGCCAGACCGCGGCCGAGAAATTCCTCCTCCGCTGGCGCGGCGAGGCGAGCCCCGATCACGTCAAGGCGATCGACACGTACTGGATCTGCACCGCCGAGCACGGGCTCAACGCGTCGACGTTCACGGCACGCGTCGTCGCCTCGACCGGCGCCGACTGCGGCGCGGCGATGTCAGCGGCGGTCGGAGCGCTCAGCGGGCCGCTCCACGGCGGCGCGCCGGCACGTGTGCTGCCGATGCTCGACGCGGTCGCGAAGACCGGGGATCCGGAGGGCTACGTCAAGAACGTCCTCGACCGGCACGGCCGGATCATGGGCTTCGGGCATCGCGTCTACCGGGCCGAGGATCCGCGCTCTCGGATCCTCAAGCGGGTCGCGCAGGAAGTCGGATCGCCGCGCATCGAGGTTGCGGAGGCGCTGGAGGAAGCTGCGCTCGCGGAGCTTCACACGCGCAAGCCGGACTACGTGATCGCCACGAACGTCGAGTTCTACTCGGCCGTTCTCCTCGACGCGGCCGACGTCCCGCCTGACCTGACGCCGGCGATGTTCGCCTGCTCGCGGGTCGCCGGCTGGTCCGCGCACATTCTCGAGCAGAAGAAGACCGGGCGCCTGTTCCGGCCCGCCGACCGGTACGTCGGCCCCGACCCACGCTCGCTGTCCGCTGTCTGATCTCGCGACAGCCGCTGCGGAGGCGGCCGCGCTCGCGGAGCAGGGCTCCGAGCGTGAGCTGGCCGAGCTGCGGACGAAGTGGCAGGACGAGGTGGAAGGCGAGGCACGCTCGTCCGACTATCGAGAGCGCGCGGTCGCGTATCGCGCGATCGGACAGTTCCGGTACCGCCAGAAGGTGGAGCTCCTGCGGCGCGGCCTCGACGACGAGAGCCCGGCCTGCCGCGGGTCCGCCCTGATCTCGCTCGAGAGCCTGTCCAGGGAGCACCCGGGGCTCGTCAACAACGTGCGGCCGCTCTTGCACGAGCTCGCCTCGCACGACGACAACCAGGCCGTGAGGCGCCTGGCGATCTTCTGCCTGAGCAACGGCTCCCCGCAGCGGGAGACGATCCTGATCCTGAGCACGATCGCCGACGACGACGAGCAGGACCGCGAGCTGCGCGCCGCAGCGCGCAAGGTGGGGGAGCAGCTCCGGAAAAAAGGGGCGGCTCGGCGCTAGGCCTGGGTAGACTCCCTCGCTCTGAGGAGGGGTCGGTTGCGGTACTGGGGAGCTTTCGTGGTCGCGCTCGCGGCAGCGGCAATCGTCGGCACGGGCGTGGCGGCGGCTGCGCCGTACCCTGATCCGGACCTGGAGCCGGGCTTTCCGGTCAGGACGTACGAGCGCGCAGGGACGTACCACGGCGGGCCGGCCGTTCTCACGCTCGTCGGCAACATCGACGCCGACCCGACGCTGGAGATCTTCGTCACCGGCCTCGCAGGCGGGCCGCTCTACGCGTGGAACTCCGACGGTTCGCCCGAGCCCGGATGGCCCGTGTCGACGCCGGGGCAGTCGATGCCCGCACTGGGGGAGCTGTCGACCGCGGCTCCGGGGCTCGAGGTCTTCTCGGCATCGTTCGGGGGTTCGCTGGCCGGGTACAACGGTGCGGGTCAGATGCTTCCCGGCTGGCCGCGCGAGGCGTCGAACTACATTGCGTCACCGCCGAGCCTGTCCGACGTGGACGGTGACGGTCTCGACGAGATCTTCACCGAGGAGGAGGACTGGGCGCTGCACGCGTACCGGGCGAACGGCTTGATCCTCTCGGGCTGGCCGGTCAGCGGCGACGGTGGGCAGGAGCGCCACACGCCCGCGATCGCCGACCTCGACGGTGACGGTGTGCCGGAGATCGTCACCGTCTCCGGCTGGACGAGCCCCGGCATCTACATCCACGCGTACCACCGGGACGGGACCGAGGTCGACGGGTTCCCCGTGCTCATGGACGGCGAGGTCGACACGTTCCCGGCGATCGGCGACGTGGACGGCGACGGCGCACCGGAGATCGTGATCGTGGCGTCGGTCGCGGCCACGTCGTACGTCAGGGTGCTGGCGGCGAACGGGACGATCGAGCGCTCGATGATGCCCGTCGGCGACGTTGCATACGGAAGCGCCCCTGCACTCGGCGATCTCGACGGCGACGGTGTGCCCGAGATCGTCGTCCAGACCGACGACGCGCTCAACGTGTGGAAGGGCGACGGCACGGTGTACCCGGGCTGGCCGAAGACGTGGACGAACAGCTGGCAGGGCAACTCGGCGCCCGTGATCGGGGATGTGGACGGGGACGGACAGCAGGACATTGCGATCACGAAGCAGGTTGCGGGCTCCTCCGAGTCGGGGGAGGTTCGGGTCTACGGCCGAAACGGCGTTCTGAACTCACACTTTCCCAAGCAGCTGGTGCTCGGGGCGGGCGGTGTGCCGGCGATCGCCGACATCGACCTCGACGGGCGCAACGAGCTGATCGTGCTCGGCAGCGCGTGGAGTGGCTTCGAGGGGCTCTACGACAAGGTCTGGGTGTACGACCTGCACGGGTCGAGCTACGGCGGGATCGAGTGGGGCCAGTTCGGCGGGAACGCGCGCCACACCGGCCTCTACGGACCGCCTCCACCTCCGCCGCCTCCACCGCCGCCGCCTCCACCGCCGCCGCCTCCTCCGCCTCCGCCTCCACCTCCTCCTCCGCCTCCACCTCCGCCGCCACCGGCTCCACCGCCTCGGCGGTGCGTCGTTCCGCGCGTCGTCGGCATGAAGCTCGGACGAGCGCGCACACGGATTCGCCGCGCGCACTGCACGGTCGGACACGTCGCGAGAAGAGCCTCACGGCGCGTCGGGCGAGTCCTCGCCCAGCGCCCGCGAGCTGGAACGCACATGAAACGGGGCGCCAGGGTCCGCCTTGTCGTAGGGCGACGCTGACCCCGACTTAGCAACAGGTTGTTACTGGCGCTCTAGGAGCAGGAGCATGGCGTGCGGCCACAGGACGGGCACGCACGGCGGCGTTTCCAGTCCAGCATGCTCTTGCTGACGCCGCTCATCACCATCAGGTAGCCGACGCCACTCGTGAGGGCGAACAGCGTGACCATGTGCGGATCAAGTTGAGCCATCGTTCTTAGGTGTTGCCATCGGCGCGCCAGCGGAAACCTTGAGCCTTCGCTTCGCGTGCGGGTGAGCGGCGAAGTAGGCCTCGCGGCGTCTGCGGTCGGTCACATGCGTGTAGAGCTCGGTCGTGGCCAGATCGGCATGGCCGAGCATCTCCTGGACGCTCCGCAGGTCGGCGCCGCCCTCGAGGAGATGCGTCGCGAACGAGTGGCGGAGCAAGTGTGGGTGGATCCGGGTCGGATCGAGGCCCGCCTTTTCGGCCAGTCGGCGCATGATCAGGAACGCGCCGGCACGAGTCAGCGGCCCGCCCTTCGCGTTGAGAAAGAGCTCCGGCCGGTGGCGTTTGTCCAGGTACGGCCGCCCCCGGCTCAGGTAGCGGCGCAGGGCGTCGGCGGCGCTGCGCCCGAGCGGGACGATCCGCTCCTTGTCTCCTTTGCCGATCGAGCGGACGAGCCGCTCCTCGAGGTCGACGCCGTTCCGCTCGAGGCCGACCGCCTCGCTCACGCGAAGCCCCGCCCCGTAGAGCAGCTCGACGAGCGCGCGGTCACGCAGGTCGCGTGGCGCAACGCCGTTCGCCGACTCGACCAGCCGTTCGGCTTCGGCCGGCGAGAGCGTGCGCGGCAGGCGGCGCGCTCGCCGCGGGAGGCTCACGTCCGCAGCGGGATTTTCGGAACACGCGCCGATCAGGACGAGGTGGCGGAAGAACGACCTGACCGCGGCCATTCGCCGGGCGATCGTGGTTGCAGCGAAACCGCGCGAACGCAACTCGGCCACGTAGCGCTCCAGCTCCTCGCCGTTCGCCGCCGAGGGCTTGTGGCCGAGAAAGTCCGTCAGCGCGTACAGGTCGCGCCGGTAGGCCTCGACCGTCCGTGGCGCCAGCCGTGCAGCCGAGACCGCGAGAAACGCTTCGAGCTCAGGATCGCGGGTGCGCTCGGTCATACACCTTCCTCAGCCGCTTCCCATCCACATGGCTGTACGTCTGCGTCGTCGAGAGCGAGCTGTGGCCGAGCAGCTCCTGGATCACCCGTAGATCGGCGCCGCCCTCGAGCAGATGTGTCGCAAAGGCGTGTCGCAGCCGATGCGGATGTGGGAAGAGCCTGCGGATCGTGCTCGTGTCCAGCCGCCGCCCGCGGGCAGAGACGAACAGGGCATCCTCGGCGCCGTTCACGAGCCCAGGGCGCGCCTCGTCCAGGTAGATGCGCAGGCGGTAGGCGGCCTCCTCGCCGAGCGGCACGACGCGCTCCTTGTTCCCCTTGCCCCGCACGTGAACGGCCTCCTGCTCGAAGTCGACGTCGGAGAGATCGAGGTCGACTGCCTCACGGCTGCGCAGTCCCGCGGAGTAGACGAGCTCGAGCAGGGCGCGGTTCCGCATTGCGAGCCGGTCGACGCCCTCGTGCTGCTCGAGCACCGCATCCACCTCGTCGGACTTCGGCGCATCGGGAAGGCGGCGAGCGCGCCGCGGCCCGAGCCGCCCATCCGGGACGCGTGCCGCCCCGAGCGCGAATCGGATCAGCGCGCGCACCGCGGCCAGCTTGCGCGCGATCGTCGCCGGCGCGAGCTTGCTCGGGTCGCGGCCGGGTCTCGAGGCGCCGAGCTCACCCGTGTACGCGCTCAACGTCGCGGCATCGACATCGTCGAGCGACTCTCCGCGCCTCCGGAGCCAGCCGCCGAACTCCTCCACGTCGACGCGATACGCGCGGCGGGTCGCGTCCGAGAGCTCGGGCGAATCGAGGAACCGCTCGATGAGGGCGCGGTCCGACACCAGGACGGATTCGCGCCCGCGGCGCGATCGCCTGCTAGTGAACGGAGTCGACGATCTCGGCCGAAAGGCTCGGGAACGTCGAGAGGAACTCGGCGCGCGCGTCCTTGAGCCGCGTGATGCCCTCGTCGCATTCCTGCTGGCGGCCGGTCGCCTCGTACAGCCGCTGCGGCTGGAGGATGTCGATGTCCTCCGCGTCGATCCCTGGCACCGACGAGGCGACGAGATAGCCGAAGTCCGGGTCCTCGACCCACTCGATCGTGCCCTCCGCGATGCCCTTCACGATCGCGGACGAGTGCTTGATCCTGACCTTCTTCGAGCGCTCGTCGTCCTCGGGGCCGCCGACCCGCCCGGTGTTCATCAGGTACACCTCGAGCGGGTGCTCCTCGAGGAGCTCGAGGAAGCGGTTGCCCTGGAGGTCGTGCGGCATCGGGAAGAACGGGTTCGTCCCCGGCACGCGCAGGAAGACGCCAGCCTCGTCCGCGCCGCCCGCGCTCGTGCCCTGCGTCTCGCCGAGCATGAAGAAGGCCGCTGCCTGCGGCCCCTCGAGCTTCGCGACTGCGGGGATGATGTTCTCGTTGCGGTTCAGGATGAGCAGGAAGTGCGCGTCCTCGATCTCCTCGTCGACGCCTGATTCGATGACGCCGAACGGGAACGTCGCGCGGCCGTTCGGCGTGTAGGTCGTGTCGTAGAAGTCGACGTCGTCGCCGGACTGCGACACGTTCTCGAGGTACGAGTCGGGCTGTGTGACCGCGCTGTAGATCGTCGGCTCGTCGTCCGGGTTGAGCCCGAACGTCTTCGCGAAACACCCGTTCTCGGTGGCCATGATCCGACCGTCGGGCATCCAGGCGACGAAGTCGTCCTGGACCGGCAGCGAGCCGTTCTGGCGCGTGAAGGTGGTCGTCGTCTTGCCGGTGCCGGAGAGGCCCACGATCAGGCCGACGCGGCGGCCGGCAGGTGTCGGGATGATCTTGCAGCCCGCGTGCAGCGGGAGCCCGCCGCGGTCGTAGACGAGCTTGTTCCACATGCGCAGCCCGCCCTTCTTCGACTCGCCGAAATAGTCGGAGTTGAGGACGCGCGTCACGCCCTGCTCGAGGTCGACCGCGATCAGGCGGTCGTCCGGGTAGCCCTCGGCCTTGAGGTTCGGCGTGTAGACGACGGTCAGCTCGGGCTCGTGCTCGCCCTCGCCGGGCGTGAAGTAGAGCTGCTGCTGCATCGCGGCGATGTTCGCGTTCGCCGCTTCGATGTAGAGCCGCGCAGGCGTGCGAAAGTCCGGGTCGTTCCCGATGTAGCCGTCGATCACGACCATGTCCTGCCCGGCGATGTACTCGTCCTGCGCCTCGGCCCACTTGTGGCCTTCCTCCCGGGTGATCGCCTGGTTCTGACCGTCGGGCTCGTCCGTGACGATGTACGTCGAGCGCTTCGAGCGCGAGACGACCTGGGTCTGGACGTTCAGGTTCCCGTGCGCCGTAGGCTTCGCGTTCGGCATCTGGGCCGCGAGCTCTTTGACATCCGCGGGAGACGGGTTCTCGATCACGTTGGCCGCGTCTGGCAGCCGGAACAGCATCTTCGCCACGAGTCGAGATGTTACAGCCGTGGTCACGACGCAATTCGTACGATCGCCAAGCGTTACTTGATCCGATAGCTTCCGTAACTGGTGGAAGCCACACACGACGTCCTCGTTGTCGGCGCCGGGTGCGCCGGTATGCGCGCCGCGATCGAGGCGCACGATCTCGGCGCAGACGTCGCGCTTCTCTCGAAGATCCACCCGGTTCGCAGCCACTCCGGCGCGGCCGAGGGTGGGATCAACGCGGCGCTCGGGAACGCCTCCGAGGACAGCCCCGAGGAGCACGCGTTCGACACGGTCAAGGGCTCCGACTACCTGGGCGACCAGGACGCGATCCAGATCCTCTGCGACGAGGCGCCCGGCGACGTCTACCAGCTCGAACACTGGGGCGCGGTCTTCTCGCGCACCGAGGACGGGCGGATTGCGCAACGGCCATTCGGCGCTGCCGGCGAGCCGCGTACCGCATTCGCCGCAGACATCACGGGCCACGTCCTGATCCACGTTCTCTACGAGCAGGTCATGAAGCGCGAGCTCCAGGTCTACGAGGAGTTCTTCGCCTGGAAGCTCGTGATCGACGACGACCGCTGCCAGGGCGTGATCGCATGGGATCTCCTGAACGGCGGGCTGAAGACGATCGGCGCGAAGACGGTCGTGCTCGCGACCGGCGGCGCAGGTCGGCTCTACACGGGAACGACGAACGCCTACGCCTGCACCGGGGACGGAATGGCCATGGCCTTGCGAGCCGGGGTGCCGCTGAAGGACATGGAGATGATGCAGTTCCACCCGACGACGCTCGCCCCGACCGGTGTCCTCATCACCGAGGGCTGCCGCGGCGAGGGCGCGTACCTGCTCAACTCCGAGGGCGAGCGCTTCCTCAAGAACTACGCGCCGAACGCGATGGAGCTCGCGAGCCGCGACGTGATCTCGCGCGCCGAGCAGGTGGAGATCGACGAGGGGCGAGGCGTCGACGGCAACGTGCTCCTCGACCTGCGCCACCTGGGCGCGGAGAAGATCCTCGAGCGGCTCCACGGGACGCGCGAGCTGTCGATGACCTTCGCGGGCGTCGATCCGATCTACGAGCCGATCCCGGTGCGGCCGGGCGCGCACTACCACATGGGCGGCGTCGACACGGACCACGAGCTCGGCATCACGGAGCTCGAAGGCCTCTACGCGGCCGGCGAGTGTGCGTGCGTATCCGTGCACGGCGCCAACCGTCTCGGCGGGAACGCGCTCATGGAGACGATCACCTACGGACGGCGTGCCGGAGCAGCCGCCGCCGACTGGGCGCTGACGCATACGACCGTGGC
>Ga0070683_100001450_pt1 | contig 18244 bp, 15 predicted proteins | sample KBSC713LmetaG_FD_64662 | JGI IMG/M metagenome (GOLD analysis project Ga0070683, IMG submission 64662) | Corn rhizosphere microbial communities from Kellogg Biological Station, Michigan, USA - KBS C7.1-3L metaG | ecosystem: Host-associated > Plants > Roots > Rhizosphere ... | reverse complement strand
CGTGCGCGCCACCCTTCGTCCATGCGCGAGACCACCGTTCGCGAGGAGCGCAAGGTCGTCACCGCCGTCTTCGCCGACATCGTCGGCTCGACCGCGCTGGCCGAGCGGCTCGACGCGGAGGACGTGAAGCTCGTCGTCGGCGACGCCGTCGCGCGGATCGTCGGTGAGGTCGAGGCCCTCGGCGGCCGCGTCAAAGATCTCGCCGGGGACGGCGTGCTCGCCTTCTTCGGCGCCCCGACGACCCGGGAGGATGACGCAGAGCGCGCGCTCCGCGCGGCGTTGCGAATCGCCGGGGAGCTCGACGACTACGCGCGCGAGGTGCACCGCGGGTGGGGTGTGGAGGGCTTCGGCGTGCGTGTCGGCGCGGCGAGGGGCGCGGTCGTGCTCGGCCAGGTCGGCGCCGGCGAGCGCGTCGAGTACGCCGCGTTCGGAGATACCGTCAACACCGCGGCACGGCTGCAGGGCGCGGCGGAGCGCGGCGCCGTCCTCGTCGACGAGCCGACGAAGCGTGCGACGGAGTCGCTGTTCGACTGGGGTGAGCCGCGCGAGCTCGAGTTGAAGGGCAAGTCCGGCCCGGTACGTGTGTGGTCGGTCCTCGCCGTGCGCCCCGGCGCGCGGCAGCAGCGCGGGGTGCCGGGCGTCGAGACGCGGATCGTCGGCCGCTCTCGCGAGCTCGCGACCGGTCGCGAGGCGCTCGAGGCATTGCGGGCGGGCCGCGGCGGCGTGCTCCTCGTGACGGGCGATCCCGGTATTGGCAAGAGCCGGCTGCTCGCCGAGTTGCGGGCGGGTGCGGAGGGGAGCGGGATCCGTTGGCTCGAAGGGCGCTGTGTTTCGTACGGCGAGTCGCTCCCGTACTGGCCGTTCCGCGACCTCCTGCGTGGCGAATGGGTTGGGGCGGGCGACGACGAAGCGGAGCTCCGCGTACGCGTCGGCCTCCGCCGACGGCTCGACCAGCTGTTCGGGGCGAGCGCCGCGGAGCTCTACCCCTACCTCGGCACCCTCCTCGACCTCGCGCTCGAGCCCGAGTCGGCGGCGCGCATCGCCGAGCTCTCGCCGGAGGCGCTGCAGTGGCGGACGTTCGAGGTCGTCGGCCAACTCTTCGCCCGGCTCGCGGACGAGGCGCCCCTCGTCGTCGCGATCGAGGACGTGCACTGGGCGGACGCGACGTCGGTCCTGCTCCTCGAGCAGTTGCTCGCGCTCGCGGAGGACGCGGCGGTTCTCCTCGTGCTGTCACTCCGGCCGGAGCGCGACCACGCGGCGTGGGGTCTGCGCGAGCACGCCGCCCGGGAGTTCCCACACGTCCTCCACGAGCTGAACCTCGGGCCCCTCGGCGATGCCGACGGCGAGCTGCTGTCGGCGCTCGTCGGAGGCGCCACGCTGCCGGCTGCCCTCGAGCGGCGCGTCCTGGAGGCGGCCGACGGCAACCCGTTCTTCCTCGAGGAGGTCGTCCGGTCGCTCGCGGATGCGGGAGCTCTCGTGCACACGGATGTCGGGTGGCGCTTCGACCACGAGGTCGAGATCGAGGTGCCGCAGACGGTGGAGAAGGTGATCCTCGCGCGCATCGACCGGCTGTCGCCGTCGTCGCACGGCGTGCTCACCGCTGCTTCGGCACTCGGACGCCGTTTCGCCCTTCCGCTTCTCGACGGAGTGCTCGAGAACGGCGGCGCCGCCGACGCGCTGCACGAGCTGCAGCGGCTCGGCCTGATCCAGCAGAGCCGCCGGTGGCCGCAGCCGGAATTTCGGTTCGGCCATGCGCTCATCCAGGAGACCGCCTACCGCACGCTGCTCGCTGCCAACCGATCGCGGCTCCACCGCCGCGCCGCCGAGTGGCTCGAGGATCGATACTGCGGGCGCGACGACGAGGTGCTCGGCCTCCTCGCGCATCACTGGCTGGCGGCGAAGAACGAGGAGAAGGCGATTGCGTATCTCGTGCGCGCCGGTGACAAGGCGCGGCAGGAGTACGCGCTCGACGAAGCGGTCGAGCACTATCGCGCGCTGCTCGAGCTTCTTGAGGAGCGGGGCGAGGCACAAGAGAGCTCGCTTGTCCTTTTCAAGCTGGCGCTCGCGCTTCACACCTCGCTCCGTTTCGCAGAGGCGAACGACGCGTATGCGCGTGCGTTCGAGCGCTGGCAGGAGCCTCCCGACTCCGGCGCCGCCACGCAGACGCTCCGGATGGCGACGAGCTTCCTTCCGACGGACGCCGACCCGCGTTCGGCGATCGCGTGGCCGAACATCCAGCTCTGTATGCAGCTTTTCGATCGGCTCGTCGTCGCCTGGCCGGAGCGCACGATCGTGCCGTGGCTCGCCGAGCGCTGGGAGATCGCCGACGACGGGTTGCGATATGTCTTCCACCTGCGCGAAGGTCTTGCGTGGTCGGACGGCACGCCGCTGACGGCCCACGACGTCGAATACGGGATCAAGCGGCTACTCGATCCGCGCGCGCCAGGTTCGTCGGTCGCGATCTATTTCGTGATCGAGCAGGGAGAGGCGACGTATCTCGGCGAGAACCGCGACGCCGATGCAATCGGCGTCCGCGCGCTCGACGACCGGAGCGTGGAGTTCCGGCTGGTGGCTCCTGCGCCGTACTTCATGAGCGTGCTGAATCGGCCCGACGGCGGCCCGCAACCGCGGCACGCGATCGAGACACATGAAGACCGGTGGGCGGAACCGGGGCTTCAAGTCGTGAGCGGTGCGTTCCAGCGCGTCGAAGCGACCGACGACCTCCTCGTACTCGAGCGGCGGGACCGGGATACGCGCCCGCGGGCCGGCAACGTGCAGCGTGTCGAGCTCCACCGTGCGGAGTTCGCCGACGCGGCCCGGGCGTATAACGACGGCGACCTCGACCTCGTCGCGGTCCGCTACACACCCCGCAAGGCCGACGTCGCCCCGCTCTCGGACGAGGCAGTCTTCGGCCCGGCCGGCTGGAGCGGATACCTCGCCTTCGACCATGCGAGCGAGCCGGGAGCGTCGGTCGACTTCCGGCGCTCGCTCGCCCATGCGCTGGACCGCGATGCGCTCGCAGTCGTCGTCCCGTCGAATCTCGTCGTCGCGACCGGGGGCGTCGTGCCGCCGGCCCTGCAGGGCCACACGCCGGATATCGTTCCCCGCTTCGACCCCGAACTCGCGCGCCGGGCGCTCGCGGCATCGGGCGTCACCGGGCCGGTGCGCGTCTCGGCGATCCCCGATTGGGGAGCGGTGATGCGGGTCGTCACCGACTGCTGGCGCGAGGTGCTCGGTCTGGAGGTGGAGCTCGTGGACGACCCCGCCCACGTCACGCTGAAGGGCTGGCTTCCGGGCTATCCCGACCCGGAGTACTACCTCCGCCTGCTCTTCCAGTCGACGAGCCGGACGAACGAGGGCGGCTTCGCCGACCCGGTGTTCGACGAGCTGATCGAGCGCGCACGCCAGGAGCGGAGCGACCGCGGCCGGCTCGAGCGCTTTCACGAGGCCGACCGATACGTCGTGACCGACCGCGTCGGCGTGATCCCGCTCGTCTACGGGCGGAGCATGGCGCTCGTGAAGCCTCACGTCGCCGGGTGGTGGGAGTTCGGCAAGACATCAGTGCCGTTCGCGGACCTCCGCGTCCGGTAGATTCCCGGCGATGTTCCATCTGGTCGCGGAAACCGCAGCCGAAGAGGGCAAGAAGACGATCCTCGCGATGCTGATCGTGGGGTTGATCTTCCTCTCGGTCGTCGCGATCGGCGAGCTCACTCACTGGCTCCGTTCGAAGCGCTGAAGGACCTGCGCGACTGGATCGCGCTCCTCGAGCGCGAGGGCGAGCTGGTCAGGATCTCCGCCGAGGTCGACCCCGACCTCGAGATCACGGAGATCGTCGACCGGGTCGTGAGGGACGGCGGGCCGGCGCTCCTGTTCGAACGCCCGAAGGGCGCGAAGCAGCCGCTCCTGATCAACCAGTTCGGCACGGAGCGGCGGATGTGCCTCGCCTTCGGCGTCGACTCGCTGGACGAGATCGCGAGGAAGCTGGGCGACGTGCTCGAGCTACAGCCGCCGCAGGGTCTGCTGGAGAAGGTGCGCGGCCTGCGGACGCTGAAGTCGATCGCCGACTCGCGGGCGAAGACCGTCCGGCGCGGGCCGGTGCACGAGGTCGTGCTGCAGGGCGACGACGTCGACCTCTCGCTCCTGCCCGTCCAGCGCTGCTGGCCCGGCGACCCGGCGCCGTTCATCACGCTGCCCGCGGTGCTCACGCGCGACCCGCGCGACGGCACCCGCAACGTCGGCATGTACCGCATGCAGGTCGTCGACCGCAACACGACGTACATGCACTGGCAGATCCACAAGGATGGGCGTGCGGACTGGCTCGCGACCGACGGACGCATCCCCGTCGCCGTCGCGCTCGGGCTCGACCCTGTGACCGCGTACAGCGCGAGCGCGCCGCTGCCCAAGCATCTGGACGAATTCATGCTGGCGGGCTTCCTGCGCGGCGAGCCGGTCGAGCTCGTCCAGGGGATCACCGTCGACCTCGAGGTGCCGGCGCGCGCGGAGATTGTCCTCGAGGGCTACATCGACAAGGACGAGCTCGCCACCGAGGGCCCGTTCGGCGACCACACGGGCTTCTACACGCCGCCCGAGCCGTTCCCGGTCTTCCACGTGACCGCGATGACGATGCGGCGCGACGCGATCTATCCCTCGATCGTCGTCGGCAAGCCGCCGCAGGAGGACGCCTGGCTCGGCAAGGCGACCGAGCGCATCTTCCTGCCGGCCGTGCGCACGACGCTGCCGGAGATCGTCGACTACGACCTCCCGGTCGCGGGCTGCTTCCACAACCTCGCGATCGTCTCGATCCGCAAGCAGTTCCCCGGCCACGCGCAGAAGGTGATGCACGCGATCTGGGGCCTCGGGATGCTCAGCCTGACGAAGTGCGTCCTCGTCGTCGACGCGCATGTCGACGTGCACGACTACGAGCAGGTCATGTTCTACGCGGGTGCGAACGTCGACCCGAAGCGCGACGTGATCGTCTCGGAGGGGCCGCTCGACCATCTCGACCACGCGCCCGAGCGCCAGTTCTTCGGCGGGAAGCTCGGTATCGACGCCACCGCCAAGTGGCCGGAGGAGGGCGCCCGGCCCTGGCCCGAGGAGATCGAGATGTCCGACGAGATCCGCGACCTGGTCGACCGCCGCTGGCAGGAGTACGGTTTGGGATCGGTTCTCCCGCGGCAGAGCCGCGGAAGCAGGTAAAGATTCCCCTTGCCCGTGGGCGCCCCCGAGGACATGCACGACGAGGAGTTCCATCTCCCGCCGCCGTCGCTGTGGCCGATCGGCTTCGCGATCGGCATCGCCGTCGTCCTCGTCGGCCTCGTGATCAACCCGGAGGTCGTCTCGTCGATCGGGGGCTTCATCGCGATCGTGTTCGCGATCCTCTGGGCGCGCGACGCGACCGCGGAGATGCGCGGTCACGCCATCGTCGTCGAGCCGGAGCGGCGCGAGCTCGAGCCCGCCGGCACGGGTGAGGTCGGGCCGCCCGCGCAGGTCGGCCGCGAGGCGATGCCGCACCCGGCGCCGGGCGAGCGCTTCCCGCGCAGCCGGTTCCTCGAGGGCGCGACCCTCGGCCTCGGCGGCGTGATCGGCGGCCTGATCACCGTGCCCGTCGCCGGCTTCGCGATCCTCCCGCCCTTCCTCGGCCAGAAGCGGCACGAGGTCGACATGGGCCCGGCCGCCGACTACAAGGAAGGCCAGTGGTACGTCGCGACGTTCAACTTCGACCCGTCGGAGGGTGACGTCAACCGCCGCACCGCCTTCGTGCGCAACAACGGCTCGCTGCAGCAGGGCGGGACGCAGGTGCCGAGCTTCACGATCATCTCCAACCGGTGCGCCCACCTCGGCTGCCCGGTGCAGGCGAACGGGCCGAGCGGCGCGATCCTCGGCCTGAAGAACCAGACGGAGCAGGGCAAGAACGGCAAGGTCGAGCTCGTGCCGACCGTGCCCGCCGGCTTCGGCTGCCCGTGCCACGGCGGCCAGTACGACACGGAGGGCAACCGCACGGCGGGCCCGCCGGTGCGTGCGCTCGACCGCTACGAGTACAAGATCGACAACGGCCGGCTCGTCCTGCTCTCCACGTACTCGGTCTCGCACGTGAACGGGACGGGCGCGCAGGCGACGATCCACAAGTACAAGCCGGTCGGGCCGGGCGAGCACGTCGACGGCCCCGAGCAGTGGTTCTATCCCCTCAACCCGCCGCACCACTAAGTGATCCCCCAGGCAATGACATCCGGGTCTCTGGGTCGCGATCACGCTGCGCGCTGGCGCGTCCTCGGTCGCGCCGCTAGCACCGCCAGCGGCGCTCGCTGCGTCCTTCCACCGCTTGGTGCTCACGCCCCAGAGCCGCGGCATCATCACCTCGGGGATCACTGATGGCAGTCACCACCCGCAGACCGACGCGCGCGCAGATCCGCAAGCAGCGGATGCAGGACGCGGTCAACTACCCGCTCGACTGGCTCGAGGAGCGGTCGGGGCTCGTCGGCGGCGTCCGCTATTTCCTCTTCCGCAAGGTCCCGGGCGACACGAACTGGATGCAGACGCTCGGGTCGGCGACGCTGACCGCGTTCCTCGTGCAGGCGATCACCGGCGTGATCCTCGCGATGTACTACAAGCCCACACCGCGCGACGCGTACTCGTCGATCCAGAACATCACCGATCACGTGACGATGGGCTGGCTCGTGCGCGGCATGCACAAGTGGGGCGCGAGCGTCTTCATCATCCTGATGTTCCTGCACATGGGACGCGTGTTCCTGTTCGGCGCGTACAAGTACCCGCGCGAGCTGAACTGGATCATCGGCGTGCTGCTGCTCGTGATGGGGATGATGGAAGGCTTCACGGGCTACCTGCTCCCCTGGGACCAGACCGCGTACTGGGCGAGCGTCGTCGGCATCAACCTGAACGGGACGGCGCCGTTCCTCGGTCCATGGCTGGCGCAGTTCTTGCGTAGCGGCCAGGAGATCGGGGCCGACACGCTCACGCGCTTCTACTCGTTGCACATGTTGCTCGTGCCCGGCGGGATCATCACGCTGATCGGGCTGCACCTGTACCTCGTGATCCGGCTCGGCGTCAGCTCCCCGCCGTGGTCGAAGGACGCCGCCGGCATGACGCGCGTCGAGGAGACGAACGGCAGCGGCACGCTGCGCCCCGGCCTGACCCGGCCGGTCGCGCGCGGGACGGCGACGGAGCCCGGAGGTCAGGACTAGTGGCTGCCGTCGAGAAGCCGAGCCGCCTCGACGAGCGGCGCGCCGAGTTCAAGCGCTACAAGGAGGACGTCGCCTCCCGCGGGAAGCCGTTCTACCCGTACGCGATGTTCCACGACACGGTGATGTCCCTCGTCGTCGTGGGCGTGATCGTCGGGCTCGCGTGCATCTGGAAGTGGACGTCCTGGGCGCCGCACCACGACGGCACGCACCAGGGCATCCTCGGGCCGGAGTACACCGCGCCGGCCGACCCGGGCACCGACAACTTCGTTCCGCGGCCGGACTGGTACTTCTACTTCCTCTTCTACCTGCTGCGGATCTTCAAGTGGCCGGAGTCGGTGTTCCTCGGAACCGTGGGCGTGCCGACGATCGCCCTGATCCTGCTGCTTGCGGTGCCGTTCTACGACCTGCGCCGCGAGCGCCGGCTGCTGCGCCGGCCGCTCGCCGCCGTGGGCGCCGTGCTCGTCATCCTCTCGATGGCGGTGCTGACGTGGAAGGGCGCGACCGCCTCCGAGGCGCTCGCCTCCGAGGTGATCGCCGACGTGCCGCACTGGATCGCCGCCGAGAAGCTGCCGCCGAACGCCGAGCCGGGCGCGAAGCTCTTCGCCGTCGCCGGGTGCACCGCGTGCCACACCTATCTCGGCACGGGGTCGTCCAACCTCGGGGCGCCGGACCTGACCTCGATCGGGACGCGCAACCTCGGCATCCAGTTCCAGATCAACCACCTGAAATGCCCGTCGTGCGTGAACCCGGGCTCGCCGATGCCGAAGTTCGAGTCGCTCGGCGAGGACCGGCTGCACCAGCTCGCGATCTTCCTCGAAGCGTCCAAGGGCAAACAGTAGGAAGCAGGCGCGCCGCAGGGCACAATCCCGGGGAATGCACGTCTTCTCCGGGATAACGGACGGCATCCGATGGGAACGGTAGAGAGCGGCCGCCTGCCCGCGGACGGCGTCCGGCGGATGTTCGACCGGATCGCGCCGGTCTACGACGCGATGAACCGTGTCATGACCGCGGGCCTCGACCGCCGCTGGCGGCGGATCACGCTCGACGAGACGGTGCGGGCGGACGACCGCGTGCTCGACGTGTGCTGCGGCACCGGCGACCTCGCGATCGGCGCCCGACGGCGCGGCGCGCACGCGACGGGCCTCGACTTCTCCGAGCAGATGCTCGTGCGCGCGCGGAGGAAGGACCCTCACGTCGCGTGGGTGCAGGGCGACGCGCTCGCGCTCCCGTTCGACGACGACGGCTTCGACGCGGCGACCGTCGGCTTCGGAATCCGCAACGTCGCCGACCTGGAGGCGGGCTTGCGCGAGCTGCGGCGGGTCCTGCGTCCTGGGGGCCGGCTCGGGATCCTCGAGATCACGACCCCGCGCGGCCCGCTCGCGCCGTTCTACCGGCTCTGGTTCGACCGCGTCGTGCCGCTGCTCGGGAAGGCGCTGCCCGGCGGGGATGCGTACACGTACCTGCCGGCGAGCGTGCGCCGCTTCCCCGAGCCGGACGCACTCGCCCGGCTGCTCGAGCAATCCGGCTTCACCGCCGTCCGGTACAGGACCTTTGCGGGCGGCATCGTCGCCCTCCATACAGGGCTGGCAGCAGCGCCGGGGGAGGCGTCCGCATAGCCACGACAGCCGAGACGCTCGCTTCGATCCGGACGGCCGACGGCTTGGAGCCGTACCTGGACGCCCTCGAGGAGCGCCTGGCCCGCACGGTCGCGAGCCATCCCGGGCTCGTCGCCGCGGTCGGCAACGAGGCGCTCGCCGCCGGCGGCAAGCGACTGCGACCCGTGCTCGTGTTCCTCTCGACGCCCGCGGACCGTGAGCCGTCCATCGCCGCCGGCGTCGCCGTCGAGCTCGTGCACATGGCGACGCTCGTCCACGACGACCTGATCGACCGCGCGCACTTCCGCCGCGGCAAGGCGGCGGCGTGGTCGGTCTACGGCGCCGACGCCGCGCGCGCGACCGGCGACTACCTCTTCGCGCGGGCGTTCGCGGAGCTGACCGCGACCCGGGACGCGGAGGGCGTGCGGGTCCTCGCCGGCGCCACGCTCGCGCTGGCTCGGGGGGAGGCCCTGCAGCGCACGCAGACGCACGACCCGTCGACCCCGGTCGACGCTTATCTCGAGCGCTGCGCGCTGAAGACCGGCAAGTTGTTCGAGGCGGCGTGCCGGCTCGGCGGCGGCTCCGGCGACTACGGGCTCGCGCTCGGCGTCGCCTTCCAGATCGCCGACGACGTGCTCGATTGCTCCGGCGTGACCATCGAGACCGGAAAGATCGCCGGCACCGACCTGCGCGACGGCACGCCGACGCTGCCGCTGCTGCTCGCCGCCCAGCAGGACGAGGTCGTCCGGGCCGCGCTCGCCGGCGGCCCGGTGGACGGCGCGCTCGTGCGGGTCGCCGCGACCGGCGCCCTCGAGCGCTCGCGCGAGGTGGCCCTGGACTACGCTAGGCGGGCCAGGGCGTGCCTCGACGGCGAGCTCCATCGCGACGAGCTCGAGGCGCTGACGCACGCCGTCGTCGATCGAGAGAGCTAGGGGGAGCAGTGGCGGTTCTGCAGGAGCTCGACACGCTCGCACCGATCCGCGAGAAGGTGGAGGCGGGCGAGCGGCTCGACTTCGAGGACGGCGTCACCCTGATGGAGACGGACGACCTGCTCGCGCTCGGCGAGCTGGCCGATCTCGCGCGCCGCCTGCGCGGCGGCGGCGACGAGGTCTACTTCGTCCAGAACATCAACCTGTACCAGACCAACGTCTGCCGGGTGAAGTGCAAGTTCTGCGCCTTCGCACGCACGAACAAGCAGGAGGACGCGTTCACGATGTCCGCCGACGAGTTCGTCGAGGACGCGGTCAAGCAGTACGCGGTCTCGCAGTTCACGGAGATCCACACCGTCAACGGCGAGAACCCGCACGTCGACCTCGAGTACTACGCGGAGCTGATCCGGAAGCTGAAGGCTGCGCTCCCCGACGTGCATCTCAAGTTCTACACCGCCTCCGAGATCCACCACATGTCGAAGCTCGAGGGCTGCTCGCACGAGGAGGTGCTGCGCGTCCTCCAGGACGCCGGGCTCGGCTCGATGCCGGGCGGCGGCGCCGAGATCTTCGCGCCGCGCGTGCGTGCCTTGATCGCGCCGGGCAAGGAGCCGGCCGAGGACTGGTTCGACGTGCACGACACCGCCCACCGGCTGGGGATCACGACGCAGTGCACGATGCTCTACGGGCACGTCGAGACGTACGAGGAGCGCGTCGACCACATGCTCCGCCTCCGCGACCAGCAGGACAGGACCGGCGGCTTCCTCTCATTCATCCCGCTGGCGTTCCACCCGGAGAACACCGTGTTCGAGCGGCGCGGCTTCCGCTTCACCACGGGCGCGGAGGACCTGCGCGTGATCGCGACGGCGCGGCTGCTGCTCGACAACGTCCCGCACGTGAAGGCGTACTGGATCATGATGGGCATGCCGATGGCGCAGCTCGCGCTGCACTTCGGCGCGAACGACGTCCAGGGCACGGTCGTGCGCGAGAAGATCTTCCAGGCGGCAGGCGCGACGAGCGGCACCGAGCAGAAGATCGACGAGCTCGTGCGGTTCGTGCGCGAGGCCGGGCGGATTCCCGTCCAGCGCGACTCGCTCTACAACGAGTTGAGGCGCTGGTGACGCTCGACGAGACGGCGCTCGCGCCGGACGTCGTCTGGGTCGGCTCCCTCCCGGGCCTGATGTGTCGCGGGGCGGACCAGGTGCGCGCGAGGCTCGCGCAGATCCGCGCGAGCGGTCGGACGTTCGAGCCGGAGGTTCTCGCCGAGCGTGGCGATGTCCTCTTGGTCGACCCGCACGTCGACCCACCGGCGGAGCTCAATCCGACGCTGCACCAGATCGCCGTGCTCGCGGACGGGCTCGTGTGCGAGCTGCGCGACTATCCGGACCGCGCGTCGGCAACCGCGGCGTTCGAGGCGATGCAGTGGTGACGTTCCGCGCCACCACGCCGGCGATGATTCATCTCTGGGAGCGCAACCCGTGAAGCTCGGGCGCATCAGCTATGTGAACATGGCGCCGGTCTTCTACCGCGTCGACGCCGAGGTGGAGGAGGTGCAGGGCGTCCCGACCGCGCTGAACCGGATGCTCGTGGACGGCGAGCTCGACACGGCGCCGATCTCGTCCATCGAGTACGCGCGCAACGCGGACAAGCTGCGGCTGCTGCCGCGCCTGTGCGTCGCCTCCGAGGGGGCGGTCGACTCGATCCAGCTCGTCTCGCGCAAGCCGCTCGAGCAGGTGCGCGTCGTCGCGGTGACGCCGGAGTCGGCGACCTCCGTCGCGCTGACGAAGGTGCTGCTGCCCGAGGCCGGCCAGGTTCCGCTCGCCGCGTACGACGCCGGGGACGCGGACGCGAAGCTTTTGATCGGCGACGCCGCGCTCAAGTCGGCGTTCGAGGACCCGACGCCCCACCACGATCTCGGCCGGCTGTGGCTCGAGCGCACGGGCCTGCCGATGGTCTTCGCGGTCTGGGCGTGTCCGGAGCCGCTCGCGGCGGGCCTCGCCGAGCTCGAGGACGCCCTCGTCGCCTCGGTGCGGGTCGCGCGCGCCGAGCCCGAGCAGCTCGCGTACGAGGCGGCCGAGCGCTACGGCTACCCGGCCGGCTTCCTCGCGCGCTACTTCGAGAAGCTGCGCTACCGCTTCGGCCCGCGCGAGCGCGCCGGCCTGTACACGTTCCTCGAGCTCGCGCGCGACGCCGGCCTGCTGGAGTCGGTGCCCGAGCTCCGCTTCGTGCAGACGACCGGGGCGGCGGTCGCATGAGCGTCGCCGTCTCTCCGGTCACGGACGTTCTCGAGAAGGCGCTGGACGGCGAGCGGATCACCGACGAGGACGCGGTCACGCTGCTGCGCTCGCGCGAGCTCGTCTCGGTCGGGCGCGTTGCGAACGAGCTCCGCAACCGCAAGCACGACCCGGAGCGGATCACGTTCATCATCGACCGCAACCTCAATTACACGAACATCTGCAAGACCGACTGCGACTTCTGCGCCTTCTACCGCTCGCCGGGGGACGCGCGCGAGGGCTACCTGCTGCCGAAGCCGGTCATCTTCAAGAAGATCGAGGAGACGCTCTCGATCGGCGGGACGGGCCTGCTCATGCAGGGCGGCCATCATCCCGACCTCGGCATCGACTACTACGAGGATCTCTTCCGCTCGATCAAGGCGCGCTACCGGATCCACCTGCACGCGCTGTCGCCGCCCGAGGTGCAGCACATCGCGCGCACGTCGGGGCTGACGATCCCGGAGGCGCTGACGCGGCTCCGCGACGCGGGCCTCGACTCGATCCCCGGCGGCGGCGGCGAGATCCTCGTCGACCGGGTGCGCCACATCATTGCGCCGAAGAAGACGAAGACGGCGGAATGGCTCGGCGTCATGCGCCACGCACACCGGCTGGGTATCTCGACGACCGCGACGATGATGTACGGCCACGTCGAGACGGTCGAGGAGCGCGTGGAGCACATGCGGCGCATCCGCGAGGTGCAGGACGAGACCGGCGGCTTCCGCGCCTTCTTCTCGTGGACGTTCCAGGACGACGGCAACCGTCTCGGCAAGCTCGTGCCGCCCGAGACGCGGCCGACGTCGTTCGACTACCTGCTGACGCAGGCGGTCTCGCGCATCTACCTCGATAACGTCCCGCACATCGGCTCGTCGTGGGTCACGCAGGGAAAGAAGATCGGGCAGGTCGCGCTGCAGTTCGGCGCCGACGACCTGGGCAGCGTGATGATCGAGGAGAACGTCGTCTCCGCGGCGGGCACGACGTATCGCGCGTCGACCGACGAGTTCGTCCACCTGATCCGCTCGCTCGGGAAGATCCCCGTGCAGCGCGACACGCTCTACCGGCCGGTCAAAGTCTGGTCCTGATCCCCGCGAGCCCGCGGGCGACGTGGTCGGGCGTGCCGTACATCGCGCCGTAGTGCGCTTCGAACCACGGCCCGAGCCGGTGGTAGAAGCGCGCGCGACGGCGCAGCTCGTCGTCCACCTCCCAGTCCGGGAACGGCACGTTGAGCAGCCAGGCGTAGTCGATCGCGGGGTCGCCGATCCGCGTGTCGCCCCAGTCGATCACGCCGACGAGTCTCCCGTCGCGGCAGCGCATGTGTTCGGGGCCGAGGTCGGAGTGAGTCAGTGCCGGTTCGAAGCCGGTCAGCGTGCCTGCCTCCGCGAAGAGCGCCTCGGCAGCGGGCCGCTCGTCGACGTCGAGCAGCGGCAGGACGACACGCCGGAACTCGCCGGTCTGCTCGAGGTACGTCTCCGTCCAGTCGGGTGCCGGGACGGGCAGGTCGCCGACCTCGAAGGCGTGCAGTGCCTCGAGGAACGGCCTCGCGTCCTCGTCGCGCAGCGGCTCTCCGTCGATCAGCCGGTAGACGGCGAACGGCGGCTCCCGCGAGACGTGCTCGAAGTCCGGGACGCGGACGGGAAGCGCCTCCTGCAGCGCAGGTAGCAGCGCGACCTCCACCTCCAGCGCGGCGACCACGTCTGGCCGGCGCGGCGCGCGGACGACCCAGGTTCCGTCGAGCACGACCACGCCGAAGTCGTAGCCCTCGTCAATCACGACGGCGCCCACGTCGCCCGAGGCTACCCTGCCGGGGGTCGTCGTGCTCTTCCGCAGGATCCTCATCGCCGCAGCCGTCGCTGCGATCGCAGCCGTGCCCGCCGGCGCCTCGCCGCGCTCGGGCATCGAGCAGGCGGCGCCGCAGACGCTGATGCCCGGCGTGACCTATCAGCGCCAGGTCGAGTTCACGCCGCACGGCCCCGTCGTCCTCGACGTCGTCACAGCGCCGAAGCCCGACGGCAGCCTGTACGCGCTCGAGCCTGTCCTCTCGAACGACGCGATCGTCGCGACGGAGAGGCTGACCGACCTGCAGAAGGACCTGAGCGCGACCGCGACGACCGTGGGCGTGAACGGCGACTTCTTCGCGCCCAACCCCGGCAAGCCGACCGGCATCCTGATGCGCCACGGGCTGCTCGACTCGGCGCCTGCGCTTGCGCGCTCGAGCCTCGCGATCGGCGCCGACGGGATGCTCTCCGTCTCACGCGTCGGCTTCGACGGGACGTGGCACGGCACCGGCCAGCGTCGTCAGCTCGACCTGAACGCACCGCCGGCCAAGGGGCATACGACGCTCTACACCTCGGCGTGGGGCCCGGAGACTCCCGCCGAGACCGGTGTCGTCGTCGACGTGCTCGACCCGGTCGCGCCGCTCGCCCCCAACGCGGTCGACACGGGAGTCGTCACCCAGGTCACCGACCACGGCCCGGTCCCGATCCCTCCGAACGGCGCGGTGCTCGTCTCGCGCGGCAACCAGGCGCCGCACCTCGCGGCCGAGGCGCCGGCCGGGACGACGGTCGAGGTCAGGCCGACCCTGACGCCGAACTGGAGCACGATGCGCGCCGCGATCGGCGGCGGGCCGGCGCTGGTCGCGAACGGGAAGCCGATCTTCCGCGTCCGGGAATCCTTCGGCGACCCGGTGCTGAACCGTCGCAGCGCGCGCAGCGCGGTCGGGCAGCTCGCCGACGGGCGGATCTTGCTCGTGACGGTCGAGGGCGGGACGTCCGCCTACAGCGCCGGGATGACGAACTTCGAGCTCGCGGGCGCGCTCGCGCGGCTCGGCGCGCGCACCGCGTTCGGGCTCGGCACCGGCTCGTCGGCCGCCATGGCGTTCGACGGCACCCTGCTCACGCGCCCCTCGAGCGGGGCGGAGCAGCCCGTCTCGGACGCGCTCCTGCTCTCGTACACGGGCGTCTACGCGTCGCCGCCCGCGGTGGATGTCGTCTCGCCGAACGGGGACGGCGTCGACGACACGCAGACGTTCACGTACAAGCTCGTCCGGCCGGCGCAGGTCACGGCGACGCTGACCGCTCCCGGCAAGGCGCCGGTCGTCCTCGCGCAGGACGCCGAGCAGCCGGGTCTGCACACGCTCGCGTGGGACCCGAAGGGCGCGGCCGAGGGCGAATGGACGTTCGCCGTCACCGCCCTGGACGACCTCGGGCGTACCACCACTGCACAGCGGCCGTTCCTCGTCGACCTGACGCTCGGCTCGGTCACCCTCTCCGGGACGACCGTCTCCTTCCAGCTCGCGCGCGCCGCCGATGTCACCGTCACCGTCGAGAACGCGAACGGGATCACCGTCGCGACGCCCCTCGCGAAGCAGCTCGCCGCCGGCCCGCAGCAGGCGACGTGGGACGGCGTCGCGCGGAGCGGTTACCGTGTTCGCGTGACCGCGACGAACTCGATCGGCACCGTCACCCAAGTGGTTCCGTTCGGGTCCCGTCGTTGATCGCGTCGATCTCCGGAACCTTCACCTCCGCGGTCGCGTCGCACGGCGCCTACGCGGTTTTCGGCCTGATGGCGATCGACGCCGTCTTCCCCGCCGCGAGCGAGCTCGTGATGCTCTACGCGGGTGCGGTCGCCGCCGGCGTGTTCACGTCGGCGCACCACGTGCATCTCTTCGGCGCTCAGATCGGCTTCGGCGCGCCCGCCTACGTGACGATGGCCCTCGCCGGCACGCTCGGCTACCTCGCGGGAGCGATCGTGGGCTGGGGGATCGGCCGCTACGGCGGCCGTCCGCTGCTCGAGGAGCGCGGGCGCTGGCTGCACATCACGCCCGCGAAGCTCGACCGCGCCGAGGCGTGGTTCGAGCGCTGGGGGAACGTCGGCGTGCTGCTGGGCCGGATCACCCCGGTGCTGCGCTCGTTCGTCTCCATCCCGGCGGGCGTCTTCGAGATGCGGCTGTGGCCGTACACCGTCTTCACGCTGATCGGCTCGGCGGTGTGGGCGTTCGCATTCGCCGGCGTCGGCTGGGGCCTGGGCTCGAGCTACGAGCGGTTCAACCACGCCTTCGCCTACGTCGAGTACGCGATCGTGGCAGGCGTCCTGCTCGTCGCGGCGTATCTTCTCTACCGGTGGATCAACACCGCTAGAGTAAATCGCCGTGCCCGAGCAGCCGATTCCTCTCGTTGACGTCAAGGCCCAGTTCGCGCCGTTGCGTGCCGAGCTGGAGGCCCGCTTCGCCGACGTTCTGGACGGCGGCCAGTTCATCAAGGGCCCGCACTTCCACGCGTTCCAGCAGGAGGCCGCCGGCCGACTCGGCGTGAAGGGCAGCGTCGGAGTCGCGAACGGCACCGATGCGCTCGTGCTCGTGCTCGACGCGCTGGAGATCGGTCCCGGCGACGAGGTGATCTGCCCGGCGTTCACGTTCTACGCCACCGCGGAGGCGATCGCGCGCCGTGGCGCCACGCCGGTGTTCGCGGACGTCGACCCGGTCACGCTCGACGTCGACCCGGAGGACGTCGCCGCCAGGATCACCGACCGGACGCGCGCGATCATGCCGGTGCACCTCTTCGGCCGTCCCGCTGCGATGGACGACCTCGCGGGGCTCGGCCCGGACCTGATCGAGGATGCCGCGCAGGCCTTCGGCGCGCCGGGCATCGCGAAGCAGGGCCGCATCTCGACGTTCAGCTTCTTCCCGACGAAGAACCTCTTCTGCCTCGGGGACGGCGGGCTCGTCGCGTCCGACGACGAGGAGCTGCTCGACCGCGTGCGCGTGCTGGCGTTCCACGGCTCGCGCGACAAGGTCGACTTCGACTTCGTCGGCTACAACTCGCGCCTCGACGAGCTCCAGGCCGCGTTCCTCCGGATCTTCCTGACGAAGATCGACGAGTGGAACGAGGGTCGGCGCGAGGCTGCCTCGCGCTACGCGGAGCTCGGCCTCGGCGATCTCGTCGAGCTGCCGCAGGACGAGCCCGGGCACATCTACCACCTCTTCGTGTGCCGCTCCCCGGAGCGCGACGCGATCCGCCGGGCGTTGCTCGACGCGAAGATCGGCACCGCGACGTACTACGTGACGCCGCTCCATCTGCAGCCTGCGCTGCGCTTCCTCGGCTACGAGCCCGGCTCGTTGCCCGAGACGGAGCGCGTCGCCGGCGAGAACTTCTCCGTCCCGCTGTGGCCGGGAATGCCCGTCGAGGCGCAGGAGCGCGTCGTGGGCGTCGTCCGCAGCGCTGTCGGAGTGGCCGCGAACGCGTAACGCGATGAACGGGTTCAAGAGTCACCGGCTGATCCAGTTGGTGATCGACGCGGGCATCGTCGCCGTGTCGTGGTTCCTCGCGTTCGAGCTCCGGTTCGACCAGGGGCTCCCCGTCTACTACGACACGCTGCTACGCAAGACGATCCTGATCGTCGTCGCGATCAAGGTGGCGGTCTTCATCCTCTTCGGCTTCCACCGTCGCTGGTGGCGGTACGTCTCGGTGCACGACATGTGGAGCGCGGCGCGCGGCGTGATCGTCGCCTCGCTCGTCGCCGACGTGACGGTCTATCTCGTCTCTCCGGTGCACAACGTGCGCCTGCCGCGCTCGATCGCGGTGATGGACCTGCTGATCACGCTCGCGTTGATCGCCGGTGCGCGCCTGCTCGCGCGCACCGTGATCGAGCGCCCGCGCGGCGGCGTCGTCGCACGCGGCAAGGAGGTGATCGTCGTCGGCGCCGGCGATGCCGGCCGGCTGGTCGTGCAGGAGATGCAGCGCTCGCGGATGCTCTCCGCGACGCCGATCGGCTTCGTCGACGACGACCGCGACAAGCGCAACTCGCGCATCCAGGGCGTGCGCGTCCTCGGCACGACCGCGGAGCTGCCGCGGATCATCCGCGAGTACTCGCCCGACGAGCTGCTGATCGCCATCCCGACGGCCTCCGGCGAGCTGCGCAAGCGCGTCGTCGAGGCGGCCCAGCCCTCGAACGTCCCCGTGAAGACGCTGCCGGGCCTGTACGAGCTGATCTCCGGCGACGTCGACCTCGCCGGCCAGATCCGCCCGATCCAGGTGGAGGACGTGCTCGGGCGTGAGCAGGTCGAGGTCGACTGGGACCGCGTCGTGGCCTACCTCCGCGGCCAGACCGTGCTCGTCACCGGCGCAGGCGGGTCGATCGGCTCGGAGCTCTGCCGGCAGATCGCCAAGCACGGCGACCCGGCGCGGCTGCTGCTCGCCGACAACGCGGAGACGCCGCTCTTCGAGATCGAGCGCGAGCTCGTCGACGAGCGCGACTTC
>Ga0070683_100001447_pt1 | contig 18255 bp, 22 predicted proteins | sample KBSC713LmetaG_FD_64662 | JGI IMG/M metagenome (GOLD analysis project Ga0070683, IMG submission 64662) | Corn rhizosphere microbial communities from Kellogg Biological Station, Michigan, USA - KBS C7.1-3L metaG | ecosystem: Host-associated > Plants > Roots > Rhizosphere ... | reverse complement strand
ATCGAGGAGCTGTTCGCCGACATCCCCCAGGGCCTCCGCCTCGACCGCCCGCTTGACGTCGGGCCGGCACTGACCGAGTCCGAGCTGGTCGCCCACATGTCGGAGCTGGCGTCCCGCAACGTGCACGTCGACCGCGAGCTGTCGTTCCTGGGTGCCGGCATGTACGACCACTATGTGCCGGCGGTGGTCGACATGCTGATGCAGCGGGGCGAGCTGCTGACGGCCTACACGCCGTACCAGCCGGAGATGAGCCAGGGCGTGCTGCAGGCGATCTTCGAGTACCAGACGGCGATCTGCGAGCTGACGGGAATGGACGTCTCGAACGCGTCCGGCTACGACGGCACCACGGTCGCGGCCGACGCCTGCTACGTGGCCAAGCTGGCCACTCGGCGGCAGAAGGTCGTGCTGGCCGAGACCCTGAACCCCCAGGCCCGCCAGGTGGTGCGCACGTTTGCGCCCGGGTTCGGGATGGAGGTGGTCGAGGTCGCGCAGAAGGATGGTGTGGTCGACCCGGACGAGCTGGCAGCGGCCGCCGAAGGCGCCGCCCTGGTCATCTTCCAGCAGCCGAACTTCTTCGGCATCCTGGAGGACGCCCCGGCGCTGGCCGCCGCCGCGAACGGCGCCGGCGCGCTGGCCGTGGCCCACGTCGACCTGATGAGCCTGGGCGTGCTCGAGGCACCCGGCGCCTACGGGGCCGACATCGCGATCGGCGAAGGCCAGTCGGCCGGCAACCACCTGTCCTACGGCGGCCCCCACTACGGGTTCCTGGCGTCCAAGACCGATCTCGCCCGCCAGCTGCCCGGCAGGATCGTCGGCGAGACCGTCGACCGCCACGGCGAGCGGGCGTTCGTGCTCACGCTGCAGACCCGCGAGCAGCACATCCGCCGCGAAAAGGCGACGTCCAACATCACCTCCAACCAGACGCTGCTGGCGCTGGGCGGCCTGGCCTACCTGTCCTGGCTGGGCCCGCAGGGGCTGGCCGAGGTGGGGGAGCGCTCGCTTGCGCTGGCCGAGCACGCCAGGAAGCGGCTGGGCCTGCCACCGGCCTTCGACAGGCCGACGTTCCGGGAGTTCGTCGTCCGCACCGGGCGACCGGCGTCCGAGGTGATCGACGAGGCCAAGCGCCGCGGCGTCCACCCCGGCTACCCGATCGGTCGCGACTACCCGGGGCTCGACGATGCGCTGATGATCGCGTTCACCGAGAAGCGGACGGCCGACGACATCGAGCGGCTGGCCGACGTGCTGGCCGGTGCGGGGGTCGAGGTGCACGCATGAAGCTGATCTACGAGAAGTCGAAGCCCGGCCGTCGCGCGTCTGCGGTGCCCGACCCCGGCCTGCCTGCCGGCGACGTCCCCGAGAGCCTGCGCAGGTCCGCGCCTCCCCGGCTGCCGGAGATGGCGGAGCCCGAGCTGGTGCGCCACATCACCGAGCTCTCGACTCGCAACTTCGGCATCGACACCGGCTTTTACCCGCTTGGCTCGTGCACCATGAAGTACAACCCGCGCGTGAACGAGCGGGTGGTCGGCCTTCCCGGGTTCCGTGACCTGCACCCGCATCAGCGCGACGAGGACGCCCAGGGGGCGCTGGAGCTGATGTGGCGGCTGCAGGAGATCCTGGCGGAGGTCGTCGGATTGCATGCGGTCACCCTGCAGCCGGCGGCCGGGTCGCAGGGCGAGCTGACGGGCCTGACGCTGATCCGCGCCTACTTCGAGGACCGGGGAGAGGGCGACCAGCGGCGCGAGATCGTGATCCCCGACACCGCTCACGGCACCAATCCCGCCAGCGTTGCCATGGCCGGCTACAGCCTTGTGCGAGTGAAGGTCGACGAGCGCGGCAACATCGACCTCGACGACCTGCGGTCGAAGGTGGGGCCGCAGACGGCCGGTCTGATGATCACCAACCCGTCGACTCTCGGCTTGTTCGAGGAGAGCATCGAGGAGATCCAGAAGATCTTCCACGGCGCCGGCGCGCTGCTGTACTACGACGGGGCGAACCTGAACGCGGTGTGCGGCATCAGCCGGCCGGGCGACATGGGGTTCGACGTTCTGCATTTCAACCTGCACAAGACGTTCTCCCAGCCGCACGGCGGCGGTGGCCCGGGCGCCGGATCGGTCGCCGTTCGAGACATCCTGGAGCCGTTTCTGCCCACGCCCGTCGTCGTTCGCGATGGCGGCAGCTACCGGCTCGACCACGACCGGCCGAAGTCGATCGGGCGCGTGCGCGGATTCGCCGGCCCGTTCGGCGTGTTCGTCCGCGCGTACGCGTTCATTCGCATGTGGGGGCCGGGGCTGCGCGAGATGTCCGAGACCGCGGTGCTCAATGCGAACTACATGCTGGCCCGGCTGCGGGACGCCTACGAGCTGCCGTACGACCGCACCTGCATGCACGAGTTCGTGCTGTCCGCGCGCAACCTCAAGCGTGAGCACGGGGTGACTGCGCTCGACGTCGCCAAGCGGCTGATGGATCACGGTTTCCACCCGCCGACCGTGTACTTCCCGCTGGTCGTCCCCGAGGCCCTGATGATCGAGCCCACCGAGACGGAGGCCAAGGAGACGCTGGACGCGTTCTGCGAAGCCATGCTCTCGATCGCCGGCGAGGCCGAGACCGACCAGCAGGTGCTCAAGGACGCGCCGCACAGCAGGCCGGTCAGCCGGCCGGACGAGGCCCAGGCGGCCAAGCGCATGCACGTGCGCCACACCTTCGAGGAGACCCCCGCCTGAGACGGTTCGACGCCGTCCTGTTCGACTACGGCGACACGCTGTTTCAGTTCCGCTACGAGGAGCGAACGCACGAGCGGGCGCTGGCCGCCCTGCTGGGGGAGCTGGGCGCCACGGACCGGGCGGCGGACGCGCTTGACGCCTTCTGGCCGTTGTTCGACGAGGCCCGAGAGGCGGCCGGGGATGGTGGCGAGCTGCGCTATGCCGAGCTGATGATGAAGGTGCTGGCCGCGGTGGGGTTGAGGCCCGGGGACACGGAGCTGCGGGAGGCGCTGCGGCTCGAGCACCGGGCCTGGGACGAGGCCCGCTCGCTGCACCCCGATACCCCCCGGCTGCTCTCGACGCTGAGGGAGGCGGGGGTGGCCACCGGCCTGGTGTCGAACGCCTTCGACCCTCCGGAGCTGATGCACGAGGATCTGCGGATCCACGGCATCGCCGGGTTGCTCGACGCGGCCGTGTTCTCCTCGGAGGTCGGCGTCCGCAAGCCGCACCCCGCGATCTACCGCCGTGTCCTCGACAGGCTGGCGGTGGCACCCGAGCGGGCGCTGTTCGTCGGCGACCGCGTGCGCGAGGACATCGACGGGCCGGCTGCGCTGGGAATGTCGACCTGCCTGGCCGTCTATTACCGCCGGGACGAGGATGATCACTCGCGGGCAACCTTTTGTGCTCAATCCCCTTTGGAAATTCTTACTTTCGTAGGTGTTTCCGGGACAATTGCGGGGTAGACTTGGTCGCCTGATGGGTGGGATACGACACAGGTTGCCATTGGCGGCGCCCCCGGACGAGGTCGAGTGCCGGCGCTGCGGGGTGGTCTGCCAGAAGGTCGTGCATCCACAGCGGTGCCTCGAGCGAGCCTGTCCGTTTCTGTACGCACATGAGCTGTTCGGCCGCCGGTACGTGGGCTGCATGCAGAAGGTGTTCGCCAGCGAGATCGACCTCGAGTCGCTGCAGAGGGCCAGGCGGCGGCGGCTCGGATTCGGCGCCGTCCGCGCCGTCCGCGATCCGCTGCCGATCTGCCAGGCCGAGGTCGAGCGGGCGTACGAGCACCGCGCAGAGCCGCTCGGCTGCATCAATCCCGAATTCCACGAGCTCCCCGACACGTCGAGTTTTCGGGTGACCGTCAACGACAGGGGGCTGTCGGGCTAGCCATGCGGGTGCTTCGGGGGGTCACGCTTGCCGCGCTGCTGGCGGTTGTCGCAGTGCTGCTCACAGATGTCGACGCGATCCACGGCGGGTCGTCCGCCGCGACGTCGAGCTACGCCGCAGAGCCGCCGCCGCCGGCGCCGATCGCCAACCGCCCGCCATGGGCGATGCCCAAGCCACCGAGCGCTCCACGCTTCCTGATCGGCCGGGTCACCGCGCCGATCCCCACGCCGTACGGGACGATCCCGACCACCACGCCGCTCGGCTCACCGACATGGCTGTGGGTGCTCTGGCACAAGGGCCGCGAGGGGACGGTGATCGTGCCCGGCAGTCCGAACGCGAGGCTGGCGCGGATCGACCTGTCCCGGCTCAAGCTTCGCTGGACGCGCGTCCATGTCAGCATCGACCTGGGGCGGCGCGACGTGCGGGTGATCCGCGCCGGCGAGCTGGTCGCCCGCTTCCCGGCGGCCATCGGAACCCGGTCGACCCCGACGCCCACCGGCAGGTTCTCGGTGACCGACAGGATCGCCTTCCCGGCGGGCAGTATCTATGGCCGCTTCGCTGTCGGCATCTCGGCCCACCAGACGTCGGCCCTGCCGGCCAGCTGGACCGGCGGCGACCAGATCGCCATCCACGGCACCAACGAGCCGGCCTCCATCGGCCGGGCGGCGAGTCTCGGCTGCCTGCGCGTCGGCAACCGCGGACTTCGCGTGCTCGAGCGGATGGTGCCGCTGGGCACGCCGGTGCTCATCCACCCCTGAGCCGCGCCTCCAGCAGGTGCACGCTCTCGGCAGCGTCCTGCCCTGAGGTGTCGATCACCCGGTCAGCCGGCCAGCCGCTCACGGCCGCGTGCTGGGCGCGGATGTGGTGCTCCATCACTCGCTTGTCCCGCGCTCGCGAGCGATCGAGTGTCTCGGCCAAGCTGGGGAGCAGGACCAGCAGCCGCCAGTCGAGGCCGTCCAGCCGCGGCAGCCAGGAGCGCGCAAAGCCCTCGGGTGTCAGCACGTCGTCCACGCCACGTCGTAGCCGTGCGCGGCGAACACACGAGCCTGTGCCAGCGCCGCCTCCACGCTGAGATCGTACTGCTCCTCGGCCGCGTCTCCCGGCAGCTGAGGGTCGGCGAGCCCAGCGACGATCTGCGCCCGTACCGCGTCGAGCTCGAGGTGCGCCGCCCGCTGGCGCGACGCGCACCAACCACGGGCGACGGTTGATTTGCCGGCTCCGGCAGGGCCGCCGAGCAGCAGGACGATGGGCACGCTCACGGTCAGGGCGAGATGTTCACCGAGCCGTCCAGCTGGATCGCCCACGACGGGTTGTGCGCGACCTCCCAGGGATGCCCGTCGGGGTCGGTGAACAGACCCGAGTAACCACCCCAGAACGTCTCTGCGCCCCGCCGGTTGATCGTTGCCCCGGCCGCATCGGCCTCCTCCAGGATGGCGTCCACCTCGGCCGGCGAGCTCACGTTGTAGGCCACCGTGATGCCGCCCCACCCGCCGCGGTCGTCGGTCACCCCGCTGTCCTCGGCCAGCAGCTTTCTGTCCCACAGGGCGAGCGCCATGCACCCGGCCTGGAAGAACACGACCTCGTCGTTGTCGGGGTTGGCCGGTGCCCAGCCGAGCGCCATGTAGAAGGCTCTGCTCTGTGGGATGTCGGCGACCCCCAGGGTGATCAGGCTGACGCGCTGGTCCATGTCGCTACTCCTCTCCGCTGTCGGGCGGGCGGCGCAGCCGCTTGCGGACGCCGGCCCGCCGCTTGTCGTCGATCCGTTCTGCCGCCTTCGCCCGCGACGGCCTGGTCGGCCGCCGCGGCGGTGGCGGCGGCGCCAGGGCCTCGCGCAGCAGGTCGGCCATCCGCCGCATCGCCAGCTCGCGGTTCCGCAGCTGGCTGCGCTCGTCCTGGGCCACCACTCGCAGCCGGCCCTCGGAGTCCAGCCTGCGGCGCAGGCGCCGGGCGGCGCGCTGCTTCTCGTCGTCGGTCAGGCTGGGCGATCCGACCAGATCGAACAACAGCTCGACCCTGGTGCTCGACGTGTTGACGTGCTGACCGCCCGGCCCGCCCGACCTGCTGAAGCGGAGCTCCAGCTCCGAAGGCGGGATCCGCCGGCCGGCACCTACGTCGAGGCCGTCGGCACCGCCTGCCACAGCGCAACGCCCTTCCTGTGCAGCCGTTTCAGGCGCCGCACCTGTGCCGCGTCCGCCCCGCGGTTGTCGGGCCCGGGAGTCTCCAGGATGGCCGGCAGATGCTGGATCCGGGGACTGCCCAGAAACACGGCCATGTCCTGGCCGATCTCGCCGTCCGGGACATTCTCGTGGCGGTCGCGGTGCGAGTCGAACGGCAGCTTGGAATCGTTGATGTGCAGGCAGCGCAAACGGTCGAGGCCGATGCGCTCGTCCACCTCGTCGAGCACCGCGTTCACGCCGTCCACCGTCCGGATGTCGTAGCCGGACGCGAACAGGTGGCAGCTGTCCAGGCAGATCCCCACCCGGTCTGGGCGGCCCAGCTCGTCGATGATGGTCGCCAGCTCCTCGATGGTCACACCCATCGTGCCCTGGTGACCGGCGCTGTTCTCCAGCAGCAGCCACGTCGGGTCGTCGTCGCGCTCGCCGCACGCCACCTGCAGCGCCGGGATCACCTGATGCAAGGCCTGCTCGAAGCCGCGGCCGAGATGGCTGCCGACGTGAAAGACCACTCCCTCGGCGCCGATCCTCTCGGCGGTGGCGGTGGTCTCGCGGAGCGCCTTCACCGACTTGGCGTAGATCACGTCGTCCGTCGCGCCCAGGTTGATCAGATAGGTGGCGTGGCAGACGACGGATTCGATGCCGAACCGTTCGCGCTTCTCGCGAAACGCGGCCACGGTCTCCGGCTTGTGGTCTGTGTGCCGCCACATCCGCGGGCTCTGGGTGAACACCTGGACCGCGTTTGCGCCGCGCTCGCGAGCACGGTCGATCGCCGTGTCGATGCCGCCTCCCGACGACACATGAGCCCCGTAGAACATGGCCGTCAGTATAGGGAGCGGCCGACGGCCGCCGTCCCCGCCGAGCAGCGGGTGATCCTGACCCGGCTCGTGCTCGGCAAGCGCGTCTGAGGCCGGGGCGGCGGGGAGAAGCCCGCCGGTAGCATGCCGGGATGGCAGACGCCGTCAAGGTGCGCTTTCCGCCCAGCCCCACCGGGCTACTGCACGTGGGCAGCGCGCGCACGGCGCTCTACAACTGGCTGTGGGCACGGCACACCGGCGGCAGCATGGTGCTGCGATTCGAGGACACCGATCGCGAGCGCTCGACGGACGCGGCCATCGATCAGGCGCTGCGCGTGCTGGAGTGGCTGGGGATCGACTGGGACGAGGGCCCGTACCGCCAGACCGAGCGATTCGAGGTCTACACGGCCACCGCCGAACGGCTGCTCGACGCCGGCACCGCGTACCGGTGCTACTGCACACCGCAGGAGCTCGACCTCGAGCGCTCCCGCCGCCAGGCGGCCGGCGAGCCGCTGATCTACTCCGGGCGCTGCCGAGACCTGAGCGACCAGCAGCGCGAGGCGTTCGAGGCCGAGGGGCGGTCGTCGGTGGTCCGGCTGAGGGTCGACCGGGCCGGCGACACCGCGATCGACGACATCGTTCGCGGAGTGGTCACCTGGGACAACAGCCTGCTCGGCGACCACATCGTCATCCGGTCGGACGGCTCGCCGACCTACCAGTTCGCCAACCCGGTCGACGACATCGACTCCGGCGTGAACCACATCATCCGCGGCGAGGACCTGCTGTCGTCGACGCCGCGCCAGCTCGCCCTCTACCGGGCCCTCGGCGCCCAGCCCCCGGCATACGCGCACCTGCCGATGATCCTGGGGCCGGACCGCAAGAAGCTTTCGAAGCGCCACGGAGCGGTGTCGGTCGAGGAGTTCCGCGACCGCGGGTACCTGCCCGAGTCGATCAAGAATTATCTCGCGCTGCTGGGCTGGAGCTACGACGACAAGACGACCGTGATGACGACCGCGGAGCTGATCGAGCGGTTCACGCTCGACCGGGTCACCAAGAGCCCGGCGGTGTTCGACTTCCAGAAGCTGGAATGGCTGAACGGCGAGCATCTGCGCGCGCTGACCGGCGACGACTACACGGAGGCACTGCAGACCCACCTGCGCCGGTCGGGGTCGGCGCTGGCAGAGCAGCCCGACCGGGTGGCCGAGGTGGCTCCCCTGGTGCAGGAAAAGCTGCGCGAGCTCGATCAGTTCGAAGGCTTCGCCGGCTTCCTGTTCGACGAGCCGCACATGGACGCCGACGCCTGGCGGCGGATCGCCGGCGATCCCGAGTCGCTGCGGTCGCTGGCGGCTGCGCGAGACCGGCTGGAGGCGACCGAGAACTGGGACGGGCCCTCGATCGAGGCCGCTCTGCGAGCCGCCTGTGAGGACACCGGCCTCAAGCCGCGGGTGCTGTTCACCCCGGTGCGGGTCGCCATCTCCGGCAGCACCGTCGCCCCCGGCCTGTTCGAGAGCCTCGAGCTGCTCGGCCGCGACGTGGCGCTGCGCCGGATGGCCGCAGCGGAGAGGAATCTGGCCGCACAGCCATAAGTACGGATTGGAACCATGGCTGTCCACCCCGTCCGCACGTCCGCATACCTGCCCCCGTTCAGCGTGGCCGCGCTCGCGCTGGCCATCGGCCTTGCGCTGATGATGAGCCTGGTGGTCGGGGTTGCCGCCTTCTCGCTGCAGCCGTCCGGAGTCAGCCAGACCCAGCTGGCGGCCGAGCGCGACGCGGCGTACCGCAGCGGCCTGACGGAGGGCCGGGCGCAGGGGATCAAGGACGGCCAGCAGCAGGGCGCCAGGGACGGCAGGAAGTCCGGCTTCGCCCGCGGCCGCAAGGTCGGCTACGCCCAGGGGCTGCGCAGGGGACGCATCGCCGGCTTCCAACGGGGGCACACGGCGGGCTACAACGAGGGGTACGCGGCCGGGCTGGCCGCCGCCCCGTCTCCGGCCAAGAAGGCCGGTACCGGCAAGAACGCCAACTGACCCCACCCGGATGGGTGGGGTGGGGTGCGGTGACCCGGGCCGTCCCGGCTGACGGGCACCGGCACATCGCGTAGCCTGGAGGCGTGATCTCGATCCTCCACGAGGCGTCCCGAACGGCGGGCGCCGCCATGGTGATGCTGGGCGTGTCGTGCCTGCTGATGGGGATGTGCGGCATCGTCTTCACGCTCAACGTCGCCGGCGACCCGCGCGGCCCGGCTGCGCTCCGGCTGGCCCGGACGATGGCGGTGATGACGGGCTGCATCGGCCTGGTCGGCGGGATGATCGCGGTTCCCTACTACTGGATGCTTGGCCAGCTCGACGGCCACACGCTGGTGATCACCGAGATGACGCTGCTGGCCGTGACGGCGGTGTGGGCGGTCGTCACCTCGATGCTGATCGACCGCCAGGACGAGCGGGCCGAGAACCGCTGATCAGGCGGCGCGGGCGGCGGGCTGGTCGAGCCAGGCCCGGATCGCCGTCGCGTCGGGCGTGACGATGGCGTTGCCGGCCGCGGTCGCGAGCCGCTCGTGGCCGGCGCAGCCGGGGCCCAGCGGCACGTGGGCGTCCGCGGCGGCATGCATCCGGGCGTCGGTGTCGCCGCGCAGCGGCTGGATCACGATCGTGATGTCGGCGCCGTCGTCGAGGTCGGCCCCGGCGGCCGTCGCGGCGGCCATGACGTGTGCCGTGCACGCCGCCTCGTCGCCGTGCAAGCGGGGGTCGGCGATCAAAGCGACACATCAATCGCCCGCTTTGAGGACGAATGACCCCGGGCGTGCGCCTAGACCTGCGGCCGGCGCTCGGCGTACTCGATGCGCAGGAACGGCCAGGCGTCGTGAAGCCATTCGCTGACGCCGCGATGCAACGGCTCGTCGAGCTCGGCGCGTGCGGCGGTCACCCACGAACGGACCTGGGCGGCCGGCGGATCGCCGTCCCCGGGGTAGATGTAGACGCAGCCGATGACGTCCCCGGTGGCCGGATCGAGCACCGTGTACGTAAAGCCGCGGCGCTGCTCGAAGTCGCGGGCGTGGCCCTTGAGGTCGGCCAGGTTCTGGTCGAGCGTCATCTCGTGCGGCCAGCTCCGGGCTTCGAAGCCCGGAGTGGAGCGGATGTGTGCCATCGAGGACGACCAGGCGATGTGGTCGCGCTCGTTGTGTGCGGCCGTCAGCGGCTCCAGCAGCATCCCCGGCAGGAGAAGCCGCCGCGGCGGCTCGAAGTCCTCGGGCACGAAGCTCATGGCGGTCAGCCTATACGGAGCGGTAGCCTGAGCAGGTGGCCTACTTCCTCGTCACCAACTGCCGGGGGCCGGCCTGGGATTTCACCAGGCCGCGGCGCGAACAGGACGGCTGGCCCGAGCATGCCGCGTTCATGGACAAGCTGGTGGCCGACGGCATCGTGGTGCTGGGCGGCCCGGTGGGGGAGGGCGACGGCGACGAGGTGATGCTGGTCGTCGCTGCCGAGGACGAGGCCGCCGTCCGCGCCGCGTTCGCGGCCGATCCCTGGGCCGGCAGTTACCTGACCATCGGCAGCCTACGGCCGTGGTCGGTGTGGCTTCGCGGCAGTCTCGCAGCCGACCGGAACAACGGGGTCTGAACCCGTTGTACCAATGATGATCTGGAACGGCGTCAAGGTTCTCGCCCCGTTCAGCCCCGACATCCCGTACGACTGGTCGCAGAGGCACGGATGACCCGTCCGCTGGGCGAGTGCGATCTCGCCGTCGTCGGCGCCGGCATCCTGGGCCTGGCAGTCGCCCGCGAGCTGCTGAACCGCCATCCGGACGCCCGGCTGCAGGTGCTCGAGGCCGAGCATGCCATCGCCGCCCATCAGACCGGCCACAACTCCGGCGTCATCCATCAGGGCATCTACTACCGCCCGGGGTCGCTGAAGGCCCGGCTGTGCGTCCGCGGGGCGCGGAAGATGTACGCGTTCTGCGAGCAGCAGGGGATCAAGGCGCGGGCGATCGGCAAGCTGATCGTCGCTGTTGACGAGGCCGAGCTGGCCCGGCTGGACGAGCTCGAGCGCCGCGGCGCCGCCAACGGCGTGCCCGGCCTGCGCCGGGTGTCGGCCGACCAGATCACCGACATCGAGCCGCACGCCCGCGGCCTGGCCGCGCTGCATTCGCCGGAGACCGGCGTGGTCGACTACCGCAAGGTGGCGGCGGCGCTTCGCCGAGACGTCGAGCGGCTGGGCGGCAGCGTGGCAACCGGCTGCCGGGTGGGCGACGTGATCGCCGGCGGCGGCAGCGTTCGGCTGGTGCACGTACGCGGCACCACCCGTGCGGGCGGCGCGGTGTTCTGCGCCGGCGCCTGGTCTGACCGGCTGGCAACGGTGTGCGGCGGCGACGCCGACCCGCGGATCGTCCCCTTCCGGGGCGGGTACCTGAAGCTGCGGCCCGAGCGGGCCGACCTGGTGCGGGGCATGATCTATCCGGTGCCCGACCCGGCGCTGCCGTTCCTGGGCATTCACCTGACCCGCCACGTCGACGACGAGGTCGGGATCGGCCCCTCCGCGCTGCTGGCGTTGGGTCGCGACGCCTATCGCCTGCGCACCGTGCGGCCGGCCGACGTCGCTTCCACCGTAACCTGGCCGGGCGCCTACCGGATGGCCCGGCGCTGGTGGCGGACGGGGCTGACCGAGCTCCGCCACGCCGTCAGTCCGGCCGCGTTCGTGGCCGACGCGGCCCGCTACGTGCCGGAACTGCGGCGGCGGGACGTGGTCGCCGGCGGGTCAGGGGTTCGCGCCCAGGCGGTGGCCCGAGACGGCAGCCTGATCGACGACTTCGTCTTCTCGCACACCGAGCACGTCCTGCACGTCCGAAACGCGCCCTCGCCGGCGGCGACCGCCTCGCTCGCGATCGCCGAGCACATCGCCGACGAACTCGAGCGCAGCCACATTCACACGTCGCACGCCAAGGAGCGGTCATGAACGTCTTCGTCACAGGGCATCGCGGATACATCGGATCCCATCTGGTCGCGGTGCTCAAGCAGGCCGGCCATCGCGTCACCGGCTGCGACCTGGAGCTGTTCCCCGGCTGTGAATGGGAGGCCGCCGCGCGCCCCGACGCGGAGCTGATCGCCGATGTCCGCTCGCTGACCGCCCGCCAGCTGGAGGGCTACGACGCCGTCTGCCATCTCGCCGCCATCTCCAACGACCCGATGGGCGACCTGAACGAGGCGCTGACCGTGTCGGTCAACCGGGACGGCAGCGTCCATCTGGCCCGGATCGCCAAGCAGGCCGGCGTGCCTCGCTACCTGTTCTCGGGCAGCTGCTCGGTCTATGGCCAGGGCGAGACGCTCGACATCGACGAGACCGGCTCACTCAACCCGCTGACCGCGTACGCCCGGTCGAAGATCGAGACCGAGCTCGCGGTGCGGCCGCTGGCGGACGAGAGCTTCAGCCCGACCTTCCTGCGGAATGCCACCGCCTACGGCCACTCGCCGATGCTCCGCATCGACCTGGTGGTCAACAACCTGCTGGCCTGCGCCCACACCACCGGCGAGATCCGGATCATGAGCGACGGCTCTCCCTGGCGGCCGCTGGTGCACTGCCACGACATCGCCCGGGCGTTCGTCGCCCTGATGGAGGCGCCGCGGGAGCGGGTGCACGACCTGGTCGTCAACGTGGGCGGCAACGACGAGAACTACCAGGTGCGCGGCGTCGCCGACCACGTCCGCTCGCTGGTGCCCGGCGCGGCCATCTCGTACACCGGCGAGGTGGGCGCCGACCCCCGCGACTACCGGGTCAACTTCGACCTGCTGGGCAAGGTGCTGCCGGACTTCCGGCTCAAATACACGCTCCAGACCGGGATGGAGGAGCTCGACCGCCGCTATCGCGCCAACCGCTTCTCGCTTGACGACTTCGAGGGGCCGCGGTTCGTGCGCCTGCGCACCCTGCGCGGCGCGCTCGGCCGGCTGTCGGCCGAGCCGGGCGCAGCCGCCGCCTGATGCGCGTCCTGCTCACCGGCGCCAGCTCGTTCACCGGGATGTGGTTCGCATCGGCGCTGGCCGCCGGGGGCCACGAGGTGTGCTGCACGCTTCGCTCCTCGAGCTACGAGGGGGTGCGCGGGCGGCGGGTGGAGCACCTGCGCGCCGTCTGCGAGACGGTCGAGGGGGTGGAGTTCGGCGACGCCCGGTTCCTCGAGCTGCTGCGCGGCGAGCGGTGGGACCTGCTCTGCCATCACGCCGCCACCGTGGACGGCTCCCGTGATCCCGGCTTCGACGTTCCCGGCGCGCTTCGGGCCAACACGCGATCCGCATCGGCGGTCGTCGAGGCCGTGCCCCGCGTCCTGCTCACGGGCAGCGTGTTCGAGCCCGGCGAGGGCGAGGGCGACCCGGAGCTGCGGGCCTTCTCACCTTACGGTCTGTCCAAGCGGTTCACCGCCGACACCTTCGCCTACTGCTGCTCGGTGGCGGGGGTGTCCTTCGGAAAGCTGGTCGTCCCCAACCCGTTCGGCCCGCTGGAAGAAGAGCGCTACACCACGGGGCTGGTGCGCGCCTGGCTGCGCGGCGAGCCCGGCGTCTGCCGGACGCCGGGCCACGTGCGCGACAACATCCATGTCTCGCTGCTGGCGGCCGCCTTCGCGGACTTCGCCGGCCGGTTGCCCGAGGGCGGCTGGTCGGGCACCCTGGGGCCGAGCGGCTACCGGGAGAGCCAGGGCGACTTCACACGTCGGTTCGCACGTGAGATCGGAGACCGCCTCGGGCTGGCAACGCCGGTGCAGGAGCTGGCCGGCCAGGTATCCACCGAGCCGGCTGTGCGACTCAACCGCGATCTCATCGACCTCGAGTCGCTGGGCTGGAGCGAGCGCACCGCCTGGAACGATCTGGCGGAGTACTACTCGACGCTCAGGTAGGAGCGCGGGCGCGCGCTCGCGGCGGAGCGATCCGCGGGCCGTCCCGGGCGCCGGACATGCACCGGACGGCCAGCCGATTGGATGGCCCGCCGCCACTCAGGGCGGGCAGCAGCCCGATCACGAGCGGCACGGCCGAGCGCCTGGCCCGATCGGCGGGCTGACGGTCGGTCGTGGTGCGCGCATCGACCGGGCCATGTCGCAAGAGGGCGATGTCGGCCGGCTCCAGCGTGACCAGGATGATCGGGGCGGGATCGGCCGTCGGCTGTGCGCGATCCACCGCCGGCTTCTTGCTGGCGGTGATGCTCGCCGCTCGGGCCGCCTTCCAGGCCGCACGCCCGGTATGGGCGATGATCACGGGGGTCCCCAGTCGGATCGCGCGACGCAGCCGTGACAGCGCGCCGGCCTTGACGCGCAGGCAGCCGGCGCTGGCGGCTTGGCCGATCGTCCACGGCGCATTGGTGCCGTGAATCGCCAGCTGATCGCCGCCGGCCCAGCCCACGGGCAGGTTCGGCTGGTGCCCGGACAGGCCGAACGCGAACCATCCGAAGGGGCCGCTCGGGTTGCCCGTCGCCACCAGGTCGGTCACGCTGAACAGGCCGGCCGGCGTCGGCGATCCACTGGCACCGACCGCCGCCCGGAACGAGGCCAGCGCGCGGTGACCGCGCATCAGGGTCACCCGGCGCCGGGACAGGTCGCCGATCACCCACACGTCGCTGAGCAGGATCTGCCCCGGGCGCAGCCTGATCCACCCGGTGCGCCCGTTCGGTCTGGTCGGAAGCACGACTCGCCCCCAGCGGCCGTCCCGCCGGCGGTCGAGCACCCACAGAACTCGCGGCGACCCCAGCGGCGTGCGCCCGGAGAGCCGGAGGATCGCCCGCCCGCCCGGCGAGGCGTGCACCGTCACTCCGTGCGAGACGTCGGCCACCAGGAACGATGGCGTCCCGGCCGCTGCCGTCCCTGGCAGCAGGAGCGCAAACGCGGCGAGGAGGCCGGCCAGGAGCGCTGTAGTGAAGACTCGGGAGAGTGCGGGCATGCGAGCAGAGGCGGTGCCGGTGGTGCACGACCGGCCCGGTGGCATCGTACACACCCGAGGCGACAGATTCTTTTTTACCGATTCCGGCGTGCCAGCCGCCGGTCCCGGGTGCGGGCGTCGCACCGCGGGCTTCCCCTGCACACGTCCAGGATTCGGGTCGCCGCCGGGGCTGCGGGGGTGCCGCTACTCGCTCAGCTGGATATGCGTGATCGAGCCCGCGTTGGGATCCCAGGCGCCCGTATCGGGCACCGTCGAGGCGTCGACGATGTCGACGAACGTCCCGTTCACGTATTTGCCGTCGGAGTTCGTGCAGGGGCCCGGCTTGGTGGGGTTGCCACAGCCGGTGATCACGAAGTAGGCAAACCCGACCACCCGGATCTGGTCGTTCGAGCCCTGGGGCCAGGTGGTGCCGTTCTGCAGGTTGGTCACGATCGGGATCACCACCAACTGCTTCGATGTCGAGTCCTTGATCTCGTACAGCCCGTTACCGACCGAGGTGACGATCTGGTCGAACGTCTGCCAGCCGCCCGACATGCGGTCGTTGAGCCCCTGGGCGATCGGCCCGGTGTTGTTACCGGTCTTGACCGAGGCGGTGTCGGCGACGGTGATCGGGCAGGCGATGTCGGCCCCGGTGATCGTGTCCTTGACCTCGTTCGAGCCGTTCACCGTTGCGCAGTTACTGCCGGAGATGATGTCCAGCGAGAGGGCGCCGTTGTTCGACGAGCTGCCGTCCCCGTAGATCGTGTACGAGGTGCCCGGCGTATAGCTGTTCTTCATGACGCCGAACGGCATCACGTTGCCGGTGCTGCTGAAGGAGGTGACCGTGCGGATGACGGCCTTCGCGGTCACCCTGAGGTTTGTCTGGTCGAGGCCGAACACCTTGGCGAAGAAGCTGGGAGCGGTGCCGGTGGCGATCACCTGGACGGTGTCGTTCGCCGTGTTGGTGGTCACGTTCGTGATCGCCGCCGCATCGCCGGACGTCTTGTTCTTGGTGAACTGGGCGGTGGCCGTTGCCTGGGCGACGGCGAACCCGGCCGGCAGGTGGCCGGCGCCGGCCAGTGCGGCCGCGTCCGCGGCGCTCTGCAGCTTGTGCTTCTCGACATACCAGCTGCCGACGTCGACCGCCATGGCGGCAAATCCAAGCAGCACGACGAGAAAGACGCTGCACAGGGCCAGCACCTGACCGCGTTCGCGATCGCACGAGAAAGACTCCATTCTCGAATGGTTGGGAACGGTTGTGGGTTCGGCGTCCCCCCGCGGAGGGAATTCGCGCCACGTGACCTGCAGGCTCACCCCATTTGCGACAATCCGCCGATGCCCGAAGATCATTTCGGCGAGTCGGTAGCGGAGCGGTACGACGAGTCGGCCGCGGACATGTTCGACCCTGCGATCGTGGATCCGGCGGTCGAGTTCCTGGCCGACCTGGCCGGCCGCGGGGCTGCGCTCGAGCTCGGCGTCGGCACGGGGCGAATCGCGCTCCCACTGGCGCGGCGCGGCGTCCCGGTGCGGGGCATCGACCTTTCGGAGGCGATGGTCGCCCGGCTGCGGGCGAAGCCCGGTGGCGACGAGATCGGGGTTGCCATCGGCAACTTTGCGACAACCCGCGTCGATGGCGCGTTCTCCATCGCCTACCTCGTCTTCAACACCATCCTCAACCTGACCACCCAGGACGAGCAGGTCGCCTGCTTCCAGAACGTCGCCGCACATCTCGAGCCGGGCGGATGCTTCGTGATCGAGGTCGGCGTCCCCGAGCTGCAGCGGCTGCCGCCCGGCGAGACCGTGCGACCGTTCACGGTCAGCCCGACCAGGCTGGGCTTCGACGAGTACGACATCGCATCCCAGGGTCTGATCTCCCACCACTACAGGGTCGTCGACGGTGGGCTCGAGGTGCACTCGGTGCCGTTCCGCTACGCCTGGCCGGCTGAGCTCGACCTGATGGCGCGAATCGCCGGAATGCGACTCCGCGAACGCTGGGGCAGCTGGATGCGCGACCCGTTCACGAGCGACAGCACCAGCCACGTCTCGGTCTGGGAGAAGCCGGCGGCCGCAGACCACACGCCCGCGGCGCCGTAGCCGGCGGAATTCGGCTCCTGATCCCGGCTGACGGGCCCTTCCCGGCCGGCAAGGCACACCTGCCGGTGTAACGCGTCCGCGGCGGCGTTCGATGTCCCCTCCGTGGTCCGTTTGATCCACGACGACGCAGAAGGAGAGCTATGCGAGTCAGCATGCGCACAACCGGCGTCATTGCGGTGATCGTCACCGCTTTTCTGTTGACAGCCCCCGGGGCTTCCGCAGCCACCCGGGCCTGGTGGCACATGAACGAGACGTCCGGCAGCACGATGCACGACGCGGTCGGATCCGCGGACGGCACGAACCACAACGTCGCCAAGAAACGTGCCGGAGTCTGGGGCAGCATGGCGTATGGCTTCAACGGCTGGAACTCGTATGTCTCGGTGCCGCATCGCCGCGCGCTGAATCCGGGATGGGCGAAGCTGACGATCAAGATCTCGGTCAGGTTCTCCTCCATCCCGCCGCAGGACTACGACCTGATCCGAAAGGGCCGCTCTCGCACGCCGGGCGGTGACTACAAGGTCGAAATCGCCCGATCAGGGCAGGCGCTGTGCCTGTTCGGCGGATCCAAGGCAACGGCCATCGTGATCGGCGGGCCTGCGCTGAACGACGGCACGTGGCACCGGATCTCCTGCATCCGCGGGGCGCGCAGCGCCAGCCTGATCGTCGACGGCCGCGTGCGACGGCGGGTCTGGAGGTCGGTCGGGTCGATCGCCAACACGGCCACGCTGTTCATCGGTGCCCGGCCGGGCAGCGACTGGCACAAGGGCCGGCTCGACGAGGCGAGGATCATCGTCGGCTGAAGCAGCGGTGGGTTGGGCCGCTGCGCCGGTTTGGCTCGTCTACGACGTGCGGGCCGCGAGAGCGGCGAGCAGGTGACCCAGGTCGCCCTCGCCGACAGGCTCGTGGCCCGCGCGCCGGTAGATCTCAGCCGCTGCAAGGTGAAACCCGTCAGGCAGACCGGCCGCAGCGAAGGTTTGCGCGATCTCCTCCATCTCGCCGCTCCACCGCCAACCCTTTCTCAGCGCCGCCCGGGCGGCAGCAGCTGACTGCTCCTCCAGGTCTGGCAGCGAGATCCGCCACTCCCGAAGCAGCGCATCTTCGACACCGTCCACCCGTGCAACGGAGCGGATTGCGAGCAGCAGTGCGGCGGTGCCCTTCGTCCATGCGGCATAGGTCATCTTGAGCGCAGATGCCGCTCCGGGCTGGTCGGAGACGACCGTCGCCTCGAGCAGTGTGCCGGCGAGCAACGTGGCGACAGCGCCGGCCTCCGGCCCGGACAGGTAGAGGCGGGTTGTCCCCTGGCCGTGCGGCGGAGGTCCGACGATGCCTCCGTCGACGTAGCGCCCGACCTGTCCGGCGATCGTCCGCGCGGTTCCCGGCGACACGGCGTTCGCATCCAGATAGATCCCCGAAAAGGCCGGCAATGCAGCGGCGACCTCGAC
>Ga0070683_100001446_pt1 | contig 18256 bp, 18 predicted proteins | sample KBSC713LmetaG_FD_64662 | JGI IMG/M metagenome (GOLD analysis project Ga0070683, IMG submission 64662) | Corn rhizosphere microbial communities from Kellogg Biological Station, Michigan, USA - KBS C7.1-3L metaG | ecosystem: Host-associated > Plants > Roots > Rhizosphere ... | reverse complement strand
AAGGAGACGGTCGTCTTCCCGCAGTCGATGACGCCGCTGGCGATCGGCCAGGAGCGCTCGATCGCCCTGGTCGACGAGGTGGCGTCGGGCGACCGGATGCTCGCCCTCGTCGCCGTGCGAAACGAGGACGTCGAGACGCCGGGCTGGGACGACCTGCACGAGATCGGGACGGCGGCGGTCGTGCACAAGCTGATCCGGATCCCCGACGGCACCCTGCGGATCCTCGTCCAGGGGGTGAAGCGGATCCGTCTCGAGCGGCGCGTCCAGGAGGAGCCGTACCTCGTCGGCGAGTTCGCCGACGTGCCCGAGGTGGTCGAGGAGTCGAAGGAGCTCGAGGCGCTGACGCGCAACGTCCAGAACCAGTTCGCGAGCATCATCGGCGCGGTCCCGTACCTGCCCGAAGAGCTGCAGATCGCGGCGGCGAACGTCGACGACCCGACCGTTCTCTCCTACCTCGTCGCCTCGACGATGCGCCTGAAGGCCGGGGAGAAGCAGCAGTTGCTCGAGACGGCAGACGTCGAGGAGCGCCTGCGGGCGATCTCGGCGATCCTCGGCCGCGAGCTCGAGGTGATCGAGCTCGGCTCGAAGATCCAGTCGCAGGTCCAGTCGGAGATGGAGAAGGGCCAGCGGGAGTACTTCCTGCGCCAGCAGCTGAAGGCGATCCAGGAGGAGCTCGGCGAGGGCGACGAGCAGCAGGCCGAGGTGACGGAGCTGCGGTCGCAGCTGGCCGAGCTCGAGCTGCCGGAGGATGTCCGCAAGGCCGCGGAGCGCGAGCTCTCCCGACTGGAGAAGCTGCCGCCGGCCGCAGCCGAGTACGGCGTCATCCGCACGTACCTGGACTGGATCCTCACGCTCCCCTGGGACAAGACGACGGAGGACAACCTCGACCTCGAGCAGGCGCGGCGCGTGCTGGACGAGGACCACTTCGACCTCGACAAGGTGAAGGACCGGATCGTCGAATACCTCGCCGTCTCGAAGCTGAAGGGCGACGTCTCGGGGCCGATCCTCTGTTTCGTCGGCCCGCCCGGCGTCGGCAAGACGTCGCTGGGCCAGTCGATCGCGCGCACGCTGGGACGGAAGTTCACGCGGATCTCGGTCGGCGGAGTCCGCGACGAGTCGGAGATCCGCGGCCACCGCCGCACATACATCGGCGCGATGCCGGGCACGATCATCCGCGCGATCCGCGACTCCGAGTCGAGGAACCCGGTCTTCCTGATCGACGAGATCGACAAGATGGGTGCCGACTGGCGCGGCGATCCCGCCAGCGCGATGCTCGAGGTGCTCGACCCCGAGCAGCACTCCACCTTCCGCGACCACTACCTCGACCTCCCGTTCGACCTCTCGAAGGTGCTGTTCATCTGCACCGCGAACCAGCTGGAGACGATCCCGGGGCCGCTGCTCGACCGGATGGACGTGATCCAGCTCTCCGGCTACACCGAGGACGAGAAGGTCCAGATCGCCAAGCGCTTCCTGGTGCCAAAGCAGCTCGACGCGCACGGGCTGTCGGCCGAGCGCGTCGAGATCGACGACGGCGCGCTGCAGACGATCGTGCGCGAGTACACGCGCGAGGCAGGTCTCCGGAACCTCGAGCGGCGGATCGCCGACGTCCTGCGCAAGACCGCCCGCCGGGTCGCCGAGGGCGAGACCGGAGACGTCCGGATCGACGACGCGGCCGTGCGCGAGGCGCTCGGCCCGCGGCGGTTCTCCGGCGAGGCCCGCAAGCGCACGTCCGACCCCGGCGTCGCCACGGGTCTCGCCGTCACCGCGGTCGGCGGCGACGTCCTCTTCATCGAGGCGACCGCCTACCCGGGCAAGGGAGCGCTCCGCATCACCGGGCAGCTCGGGGAGGTCATGCAGGAGTCGGCCCAGGCGGCGCTCTCGTGGGTGCGCAGCCATGCCGAGCGGCTCGGCATCGACCCCGACTGGTTCGCCGAGCACGACGTCCACATCCACGTCCCGGCGGGCGCGGTGCCGAAGGACGGCCCCTCGGCCGGCGTGACGATGGCCACCGCGATCGTCTCGCTCGCGACCGGCCGGACCGTTTCCGAGGAGGTCGGGATGACGGGCGAGATCACCCTCACCGGCCAGGTTCTGCAGATCGGCGGCGTGCGCGACAAGGTGCTGGCGGCCCAGCGGGCCGGCCTGAAGACGGTGATCCTGCCGCAGGAGAACGAGGCCGACCTCAGCGAGCTCCCCGAGGAGACGCGCGAGGAGATGACGTTCGTGCTCGCCCAGACCGCCGACGAGGTGCTCGACACGGCTCTCGGGAACGGCGCATCGGCGCGGCCGCGCCCCGCCGCGGAGCGACAGGCCGCAGCCGGCTCGTAGACGCGCCCGGGCAAAGCCCGGCCGTGCACAAAGGCGGGCAGGCTAGCGGAACGCGAAGCTGGCGGCGAGCCGCGCGCAGGCAGCGGGCTCGCCGTCCGACTCGCGCCAGCGGCAGGTGAGCTGGTAGCTCCGCCGTCCGCGCAGCACGAACGTGATCAGGTCGACGAGCCCGCCGTGCGCGATCCGGTACTCGCGTGACTGCCGACCGGCGACCTCGACCGTGCGCCGCGAGCCGACGGTGCCCTTGAGATTGGCCGCGTAGGTGTCGGCAACGCGGTCGAGCTCCTTCGCCACCTGCGGGAAGAGCGCGATGCGGTACGGCTTCACGAGCGGCAACGCGACCACCGAGACGAGCGTCGACGAGCCCTGCCGCGCGGATGCCGAGGTCGCCCGCACCGTCTTCTGCCAGTCCGCGGGCGCGCGGAAGACGAAGCCGTTGCCCCTCACCTCCTGCCCACCGGTCGCAGTCGTCTCCGTCGTTCCACCGCCTCCTCCGCCGCCGCAGCCTGCGGCGGCCAGGACGAGCAGGATCGCGGCGGCGAGACACGCAGTCTGTTTGCGCCTGTTTCGCTGGGGATACACTCGGCTCGGATCGACGACCGAAAGGACTCGGAACATGCCGAAGACGACGGAAAAGGTGGCCTCGATGGCCGGGACAGCGAAACCTTACGTGGATCGCGCGCTGAACGACGAGGAGCTCCGCGACCATGTCAAGCAGGCCTACGCGGCCGCGAGGACGATCTACGACGAGCTGATTGCACCACGCGGCGTGGTCACCGCCGCGCAACGCGTGGCGGCGGACCAGGATCTCCAGGACAACTTCCGCGTGGCCATGGCCGAGCTGCGTGAGGCGGCCGGCCGACTGCAGAGCCAGCGCCAGGAGAAGCATGCGGGGCGCGCGTTCCTGCTGCTGATCGGCGTTGCCGTCGGCGTGCTCTTCAACCCGTTCACGGGGCCTGACACGCGCCGCTGGCTGAAGGACAAGCTGTTCGGCGGCTCGGACGAGTTCGGGTTCGACGACCAGCCCCAGACGGGCAACGGAGGCATCGGAGCGGCGTAACCCCCCGCGCGACTACGCGCGGTCGAGCACCGGCAGCGGCGTCGGCAGCTGGCCGAGCGAGCTGCCGCGGGTCTCGACCGCGACGGGCGCGCGCATCGCACGGCGGAGCGAGCCGGGATCGAGACCGCTCGCGGTCGAGATGTCGCTCGACTCCAGCAGCATCGCGCCGGGAGCCGGCGCGATGCTCGCTGCGCCGACCTGCTGGGACGCGTAGAGCGGCACGGCGGGAAGGATCCGGATGTCCTCGAGGCGCTTCCAGGCATCGAGGTACTTCGTCGGGTCGACGGCTCCGTCGTAGCCGAGGAAGAGCATCGAGACCGGGTGCACCTCGAAGTGGAGGTGGAACGGCGTGCCCTGGGCGTCCCCCGTGTTGCCAACGAAGCCGAGCACCTGGCCGGCGGTGACGTGACGGCCGTTGACGGCGAGGCTCGTGTAGGCGGACAGATGGGCGTAGTAGAACTCGTTTCCGCCCGAGTCCCGCAGCCAGAGACGCCAGCCGCCGATCTCGTTCCAGCCGACCGAGAACACCGTTCCGCTCGTGACCGCGAGGATCGGCGCGCCAAGCGGCGCGAAGAGGTCGTCGCCGTGGTGCCAGCCGCCGGACACGTCTCCGCGCGGCGCGCCGAACGAGTCGCCGTATCCCGACGGCCCGTAGACCGGGAAGACGTACCCGTGTGAGGTCAGCTTCGGGGTCACGGTCGGCGGGGTGAGGACGACCGGGCCGCCCTTCGACTGCTTCTTCGCCGACTTCTTCGTGCCCGCGGCGCCCGGCGCGAGCGTCGGCGCGGGCATCTGGGCTCCGCGCGGGCGGTGGGGCAGGCGCGAGGGCCCGGACGTCGTGGTCGCCGGCGTCGTGGTCGCCGCCGACGTCGTCCCGGTCGGCGCCGGCGGCCGCGCGTAGGCGTCGGCGTATCCGATCCGGATCTCGCTGCCGGCGGTCAGGCCGCCGTGGTCGGCGTCGAGGTGGACGACCAGCGCGGTCACCGTGCCGCGCCAGGAAGGCGAGGTCGAGCCGCCCGCCTTGGCCGACTCGGCGAGGACCAGTGCGTAGCCCCAGTCGGCCAGCGGGATGCGGGCGTTCGGTGTCGCCGCCACGGGGGCTCCGAGCACGACGAGATTGCTCAGGGCGGACTGGGACAGGTCGCCGACCGTGCCGGCCGAGCTGGCCGAGCCCTGCACCGCGTCGGCCGTGATCTCGCCGTTGAAGAGCGAGACGCCGGTCACGCTTGTCGTCGCGCTCGCCGTTCCGTCGCCGGGACTCGCGGTCGTGCTCACCGACGTCGATGCAGCCGAGATCACCGAGCCGTCGGCGGGGTACGCGAATGGGGCCTGCGGCGCTGCCGCGTCCGGCGGCGCGCTCACCTGGGACGTCGCGCCGGCGAGCGTCTGGTCACCGGCGACGATCTGGACCGCGAGCCCGGTTGCCGTTGCAGGGGGGCCCGGCGCGATCGGCGGCGTGCCGGAGGCGCCGCCCGCGAGCACCGCGCAGGCGGCGACCAGGCCGAGAGCAAGGCTGAAACGCCCCTTCACCGCCTCTGCATTATGGGGAAACCTCCGGGATGCGGCCCAGCGGGAGGCTACCCGCGCCGCCGGGCCCGCCAGGCGACCTGGGCGGCGACGACGATCATCAGCGCCCCGAACAGACGCTCGAGGACGGCTTCCGGCAGGCTCTCGGCGACGACCACGCCCGCTTCGACCCCGCCGATCGCCGCCAGCCCGATCACGATCGCCGGGCGCCAGCGGACGTTGCCGTAGCGCCGCTGCCGCCAGGTGCCGGCCGCGACCGTCGGGATGATCGCCAGCAGTGACGTCGCCTCCGCGTGCAGCTGGGTCAGGCCGAGGCCGAGCGTCAGCGTCGGGACGAAGAGGATGCCGCCGCCGACGCCGAACAGGCCGGCCAGCACGCCCGCCAGCACGCCGAGCCCGATCGCGAGCAGGGTGACGTCCATCAGACGAGGAGCTTGATCCCGACGCCCGCGAGCATGACCGCGAAGAGCAGCGAGAGCGTCCGGCCGGCGAGCCGCTGCTGGAGCGCCGTGCCCGCAATCGCTCCGGCGGCCGCGGGCAGGCCGACGAGCGCGGCGGCACCGGGCTTCAGCTCCCCGTGAAAGCCGTAGGAGACGGTGCCGGCGAGCGCGATGATGCCGATCGCCGCCAGCGACGTCGCCATCGCGGGACGCTCCTGCCAGCGGCCGAGGAGCAGCAGCAAAGGGACGACGACGATCCCGCCGCCGACGCCGAACAGGGCACTGAAGAAGCCTGCCGCGACGCCGATCAGGACCAGCTGCAGCACGTTGCCTATTCTCCATGGAGGATGGGCGACGAGACGACCCTGGTCGCGCGGCTGGCCGAGCAGCCCGAGGCGGCCGGTCTCCTGCTCGACGTCGACGGCACACTGGCGCCGATCGTCGACCGCCCCGACGCGGCGGCCGTCCCCGAGGACACCCGCACGGTGCTGCACGGGCTGGCCGGCCGGTACGCGCTCGTCGCCTGCGTCAGCGGGCGGACCGAGGAGGACGCCCGCCGGGTCGTCGGCGTCGACGAGCTCGTCTACGTCGGCGAGCACGGCATGGGCCTCGACCGGCGCGTCGATCAGTGGTCGGAGGAGCTGGACAGTCTCGTCGAGGAGAGCGACTGGGAGCCCGAGCGCAAGGACTACTCCGCCGCGTTCCACTACCGGATGGCCGACGACGAGTCCGCCGCCGTCGCGTCGCTCCGCAAGGTCGAGCGCCGGGCCGTCGAGCTGGGCTTGCGGGCGCGCTGGGGTCGCAAGGTGCTCGAGGTGCTGCCGCCCGTCGACGCGAACAAGGGGACGGCTGTTCGTGCGCTGCTCTCCGCGCGGGGCTTGCGGCGGGCGCTCTATGCCGGCGACGACTCCACCGACCTCGAGGCCTTCCGCGGCCTGGACGGCCTCGACCTGGCGGTGCGGGTCGCGGTCGTCTCCGACGAGGGGCCGAACCAGCTCGGCCGCGAGGCGGACGTGATCGTCGGCGGCACCCGCGAGCTCGCCGACCTGCTCCGCACCCTCTAGTGCATCTGACCGACGAGGTGCTCGCACCGATCCGCGCGCGCTACGGCGAGCCGGCGCTGCTCGAGTGGGACGGCGAGATCTCCGAGCGCGAGCTCGCGCTCGCGACCTACGACCCGCTCCGCACCCACGACGTCACGTTGTTCATCCTCAAAGACTCACGGCTCGCGCTGATCCGGAAGCATCCGTTCCCACCGGACGTCTGGCGTCCGCCGGGCGGCGGCGTCAAGGAGGGCGAGGAGTTCGTCACCGCGGTGCGCCGGGAAGCGCTGGAGGAGACGGGGCTGAGGGTCGAGCTCGACCGCTACCTGGTCGAGACGCGCGCCCGCTTCGTCCACGAGGGACGCGTCCTCGACTGGCGAACGCACGTGTTCTCGGCGACGACCGGGGACGAGGCGATCGCTCCGCTGGACACGGTGGAGATCGCCGAGGCGCGCTGGGGAACCCTCGAGGAGCTGGAGGGCCCACTGCGCGAGCGCCTGCTCGCGACGGGGCGGGCGTTCTGGCGCTACCGGGTGGCACTACACGACGCGGCGGCCGCGGAGCTCGGGCGGACATCAGCCTAGGGGACCGTCCCCGCAGAAACCGCAGCGAGCTCAGCCCACGGGGTCAGATCCCGAGAAACGGTCGAGCGCGTACCAGACCACGTCGTAGCCGTGCCAGTGCGCCTTGCCGTGGTGGGTGAGACCGAGACGCTCCATCACCGCCCGCGACCGCCGGTTGTCCGGCGTCGTGAACGAGTACAGGCGCGGCTCGTCCGGCAGGGACCGGCGCCAGGCGTCGACGCCTGCCCGCCCGCCCTCCGTGGCCAGGCCGCGGCCCCAGAAGTCGCGATGCAGGACCCAGCCGACCTCGGGAACCGGACGATCGACGAGCGGCCAGTCGTGATGGCAGAGCATGCCGATCCGGCCGATCAACCGACCGGTCGCGAGGTCGCACGCCGCCCACTGGCAGTACCCGTCGTCCTTCCACGCCCGGCGGAAGCGGGCCACCTGCTCCCGCGTCTCGTCGAGCGACTTCGCAGGCATCGTCGCGAGGTACTCGGGCTGCAGGTAGATCTCGAACAGCGGCTCGACGTCCTCGTCGCGCCATTGCCGTAGGAGCAGCCGAGCAGTTGTCACCTCCCTCGGCACCATCGCCGCATACGCTAGACGCGTGGCGAGCCTCTCCACGCCACTGATCGTGGTGGTGTTCGTGGCGGGCTCGGTGGCGACGTGGATCGCCGGTATCTCCCTGTCGAAGAGCACCGATTCGCTCGACCGGCGTTTCGGGCTCGGCGAGGAGCTCGGTGGGCTGATCCTGCTGGCGATCGCGGGGACGCTGCCCGAGATCGCGATCGTCGCCTCGGCGGCGGTCGCCGGCCACCTGGACATCGCGGTCGGGAACCTGATCGGCGGAGTCGCGATGCAGACGCTCGTGCTGGTCGTGCTCGACGCCACCTCCGGGCCGAAGCGGCCGCTCAGCTACCTGGTCGGCTCGCTGACCCCGGTGCTCGAAGCGCTGATCGTCGTCGTCTGCCTCGCCACCGTCCTCGCCGGCGCCGCGCTGCCGGCCTCGACCAGTGTCGGCGGCGTCAGCCCGACCTCGATCGCGGTCGTTCTCTTCTGGCTCGGCGGGGTGTGGATCGTCAACCGCGTGCGCACGCGGACCGACTGGACGATCGAGATGCCGGGCAGCCGGCCCGGCCGGCGGCACGTCCGCGAGGACCACCCGCAGGAGCGGCGGCCGTTCGCGAACCGGTCGACCGCGCTGGTCGTCGGCGTCTTCGCCTCAGCCGCCGGGATCACGCTCGCCGCGGGCGTCGCGCTCCAGTCATCCGGCAACGTCCTCGCCGACCGGATGGGACTCCAGGGCGCGATCTTCGGCGCCACGGTGCTGGCGGCAGCGACCGCGCTGCCGGAGATCTCCAGCGGGATCGCAGCCGTCCGGCTCGGCGACCATCAGCTCGCGGTCGGCGACATCCTCGGCGGCAACTCGTTCCAGCTCACCCTGTTCCTGCTCGCCGACATCCTCGCCGGCACACCGGTGATCGTCGCCGAGCGCGGCTCGGACGTCTGGCTGGGCGGAGCTGGGTTGCTGATGACCGGAATCGTGGCCACCGCCGTCATCGCCCGGCCCAAGCACACGTTCGTCCGGCTCGGGATCGATTCGATCGCCCTGGTCGCCGTCTACGCGGCCGTGATCGCCCTCCTACCCCAGGTCACGTAGGAGCTCCCACGCGAGCCGCACGTCGGCCTCGGTCGTGCGGTCGCTGCCGATCGCGAGGCGGAGCACGTAGCGACCGTTCAGCCTCGTGTGGGAGATGAAGATCTCGCCGCTCGCGTTCGCGCGCTCGAGAATCGCAGCGTTCTCCTCGTCGGAGCCGTCGCGACGAAAGCAGACGGTGGAGAACGGCCGCGGCGCGCAGAGCTCCCAGCCGGGCTCGTCGCGCACCCAGTCCTCGAACAGCTCCGCGAGTCGGATCGCCTCCCGGATGCGGCCGCGCAACCCTTCGGCTCCGTAGCAGCGCAGCACCGCCCAGAGCTTCAGCGAGCGGAAGCGGCGGCCGAGCGCCGGGCCGTACTCGCTCAGGTTGAGCACGTCCTCGTCGGTCGTGCGCAGAAACTCGGGGACGAGCGAGAAGGCGTCGCGGAACTCGTCGGGGCGACTCGTCCAGAGCAGCGAGCAGTCCATCGGCGTGAACATCCATTTGTGTGCATTGACGACGAGCGAGTCGGCGCGGTCGACCCCCTCGAACGCCCAGCGCAGCTCCGGGCAGACCATCGCCGAGCCGGCGTAGGCGGCGTCGACGTGGAGCCACGTGCCGGCGTCCTCGCAGCGGTCTGCGATCGCCGCAACCGGGTCGACCGACGTCGTCGACGTGGTCCCGACGGTGGCGACGACGGCGGCGACGTCCTCGAGGTCGAGCAGGTCGGGGCGCATCCGGAAGGCTTCGTCGGCGGGGATCTTGCGCAGGTCCATGCCGAGCATCCGAGCGGCCTTGTCGGCGGCGGAATGGGCGTGCTCGGAGCAGACGACGACGTTGCGCCCCGTCGTGTGCCGCGCGGCGATCAGGGCGGCCAGGGTCGACGTCGACGCGGTGTCCTCGATGTGGCCGTGCCAGCCGGCCGGCAGCCCGAGCAGCTGTGCAACCCAGTCGCAGACGAGGAGCTCGAGCTCGGTCGAGGCCGGGGCCGTACGCCAGAGAAAGCCGACCGAGTTCAACGTCGCCGCCAGCAGCTCGGCGAGGATCCCCGGCTCGGCGCCGGTGACCGCGAAGTAGGCGAAGAAGCGCGGGTGCTGCCAGTGCGTCACTCCCGGAAGGAGGATCTCGTCGAGGTCGCGCAGCACCGCCTCGAACGGCTCTGGCTCCTCCGGCGGCGACTGCGGCAGGCGCGCACGGATCTCGCCCGGCTTGACCTGCGCGAGCACCGGCAGCTCCGCCACCCGCTCGAGGTAGTCCGCGGCCCAGTCGACCGCACGATGCCCGTCGTCCCGGAACGTCATCCGACACGACCCTTTCGGCGAAGTCCTGGGGACAGTCCTCCTGCCACGGCGGAAACGGACGCGCCGACTGGCCGCGAATGGCTCGACCAAACGAGATTGCGGCCCCGGGCCAGAGCCGGGCGGGCGGCGCCAGCCGGAAGCGCGGGAGCGCGCTGGACCGCATGGTTATGCCAGTCCTGGCCGTTGGACGCGTGGGTCCGGGGGACTGTCCCCGGGACCACGCCTGAAAGACACGTCATTTCTTGACCCTCGACCACGGGCGGGTGTTGACGATCTGCTCCTTGGTCAGCCAGGCGCGGCGGGCCTGGCCGATCCCCAGCGTCGCGTAGCCCAGCGCGCCGACCGAGTGCGCATCGGTCGAGACGACGATGCGGACGCCGCGCTCGCCGGCGAGCCTGGCATCGGCGTCGCGGAGGTCGAGCCGGTCGGGCTGCGAGTTGATCTCGACCGCCGTCCCGGTCTCCAGCGCCTTCGCGAACACCCGCTCGAGGTCGACATCCATCGGCGCGCGCTTGTTGATCTTGCGGCCGGTCAGGTGGCCGATCACGTCGACGTGCGGGTTCTCCATCGCCGTCAGCACGCGCTCCGTGGGCGCCGTCGAGAAGGCCGCGTGGATCGACGCGACCACCCAGTCGAGGCTCGCGAGCGTCTCGTCCGGGACGTCCAGAGTGCCGTTCGCGCGGATGTTCACTTCGATCCCATGCAGGATCCGGAACGGCTTCAGCCGCTCGTTAAGCGCAGCCAGCTCCTCCGCCTGCGCCCCCAGCCGTCCGTCCCGCAGGTAGTGCGAGTGGTCGGTGACCGCGAGGTACGAGTAGCCGCGCGCCTTCGCCGCGAGCGCCATCTCCTCCATCGTGTTCTTCCCGTCCGAGGACCACGTCGTGTGCGAGTGCAGGTCGCCACGCAGGTCGCTCTCCTCGACCAGCTCCGGAAGCTCCCCGCGCCGCGCGGCCTCGAGCTCGCCGGCGGCCTCACGCAGCTCCGGCGGGACGAACTGGTACCCGAGCCACTCGTACAGCTCCTCCTCCGACGTGAACGTGTGCACCTCGCCCGAATCGACCTCGGTGATCCCGTACTCGGAGATCGACAGGCCGCGCCGCTGCGCCTCCTCGCGCATCGCCACGTTGTGGCCCTTCGAGCCGGTGAAGTGCTGGAGCAGGTTCCCGTAGCACTCGGGCGGCACCACCCGCAGGTCGAAGCGCAGGCCCTCGTGCGAGATCACGGTCGCCTTCGTGCCGCCCTTGGCTGTGACTTCCGAGACCCAGTCGAGGCCGGTGAATGCGTCGATCAGCGCCTTCGCGTCGGTGGCGGTGGCGATGATGTCGAGATCGCGGAACGTCTCGCGCCGGCGGCGCACGCTCCCCGCCTCCGACACCTGCTCGGCGGCCGGGTGGGCGCGCAGCGTCTCGACCGCGCCGAGCACCGCAGGCAGTCCCTGGCCGAGCAGCGGGCGCGAAGGCGTCTTCGGCTTCGCGCGCTCCTTCAGCGCCTTGAGGACGTTCTCCTCGACCTTCGGCCCGAGGCCGGTCAGCGTGCGCAGCCGTTGCTGCTCGGCCGCCTCCTGCAGGCCGGCGAGCGTGGTCACATCGAGCTCCAGCCAGATCCGCCGCGCCGTCTTCGGCCCGAGCCCGGGCAGCCGCATGAAGGCGACCACGTCGGGCGGGATCCGTTCGCGCCGCTTCGTCAGCGCCTCGATCTCCCCCTTCTCGACGATCTGGACGATCTTCTCCTCGATCGTCTTACCGATTCCCTGGAGCTCCTTCGCCCTGCCGTCGAGCGCAAGCTGCGCGATCGAACCGCCGGCCTCGCCGATCCGCTGCGCGGCGCGGCGGTAGGCGAGCACCCGGAACGCCTCGGTGCCCTCGAGCTCGAGCATGTCGGCGAGCAGCTCGATCTGCTCGATCACCTCTGCGTTCCTCGGCAGCGCCACTGTCGCGATCATAGGCCCGTGCCAAGAGCCACCGTCTGCCTCCCCACGTACAACGAGCGCGAGAACCTCGAGCCGATGGTGACCGCGCTCCTGGAGCGGCTCGGCCCCGACGACGCGATCCTCGTGATCGACGACGGCTCGCCCGACGGCACGGGCGCACTCGCCGACCGGATCGCCGCAGCGCACGACGGCCGCGTCGCCGTCCTCCACCGACCGGCCAAGGAGGGCCTCGGCCCGGCGTACCTGGCCGGCTTCCGGCGGGCCCTGTCCGAGGGCGCGGAGCTGGTGCTCGAGATGGACTGCGATTTCTCGCACGATCCCGCCGACGTCCCGCGGCTGATCGAGGCCACCGCGGACGCCGACCTCGTGCTCGGCTCGCGCTACGTCGACGGCGGCCGCGTCGAGGACTGGGGCGCCGGCCGGCGCTTCGTCTCACGCGCCGGGTCCCTGTACGCACAGACGCTGCTCGCCACTCACATCCGCGACCTGACCGGCGGCTTCAAGTGCTACCGCCGCGAGGTGCTCGAGCGCATCGACCTCGGCGCCGTCTCGTCGCGCGGCTACGCGTTCCAGATCGAGACCACCTACCGCGCGCTGCGGGCCGGCTTCCGCGTCGTCGAGATCCCGATCGCCTTCACCGACCGCGAGGCGGGCACTTCGAAGATGAACCGCTCGATCGTCCTGGAGGCGATCTGGCGCGTTCCCTACCTCGGGCTCCAGGCCCTGACCGGACGTCTACGCTGACCGGCATGGTCGAGGTGACCGACGCGACCTTCACCGCCGACGTGCTCGCGGCGGAGCGTCCCGTGGTGGTCGACTTCTGGGCGCCGTGGTGCGGGCCGTGCAAGGCGGTCGGGCGGGCGCTCGAGGAGCTGGAAGCCGAGCACGGCGGCCGGGTCGGATTCGTGACGGTCAACATCGACGAGCACCCGCTCAGCGCAGCCGACCACGGGGTTCTGTCCCTGCCGACGGTGATCCTCTTCGAGGGCGGAACGGCACAGCGGACGGTGGTAGGCGCGCGGGCTCGCGGTCACTTCGAGAAGCAGTTCGGCCCATGGCTGGGGTCGGACCCCGAAGAGGTCTAGTCCCGACGAGACGGGTGGAAATGCTCGAAGCCGCCGAGGTCGACCCGGCGGCCGCCAATGAGCAGCTCGACGCCCTCGCCTTCCTCGCAGCGGCCGACCTCCGTGAAGCCGGCGACGGCTTCCGGTACCGCGGCAAGCAGCTCGTAATCCTCGCCGAAGCCGAGGTCGTCGAGCTCGGCGCCGTCCGCAAGCGGGACCCGCTCGAGGTCAATGACGAGGCGGCAGCCGGAGCGGCCGGCGATGTGACCGGCGTCGGCGGCGAGGCCGTCGGAGAGGTCGAGCATGGCGTGCGCGGTGGCCGCGAGCTCTCTCCCCTCCCGCAGGCGAAGGGGCGGCCGCGCGTACCGCTCAGCTCGGAAGGCAGCCCCGCCCGCGCCGAGCGGTCCGGTCACGACGAGGACATCGCCGGGCCGTGCGCCCGCCCTGCCCGGGACGCGTTCGGAGCGGCCGATCGCCGTCACACTCAGCAGGAGCCCGTCGGCGGAGGTCGTGTCGCCGCCGATCACGGGCACGCCTGCCTCGCCGAGGCCCTCATACAGCTCCACGACGTCGGCGACGGCCGTCTCGGAGGGCGCCGCCAGCGTGACCACGAGCCCCTCGGGCTCCGCGCCGGACGCCGCCAGGTCGCTGAGGTTGACCGCCGCTGCCCGAAAGCCGAGGTCGCGCCACGAGATCCAGTCGAGGCGGAAGTGGACGCCCTCGACCAGGGCGTCCTGGGTGACGACCCATCCGCCCGGCAGCTTGGCGGCGTCGTTCTCGATGTTGACCGCGAGGCCGCGCCGCTCGAACTCGGCGAGCAGGCCGAGCTCACCGACGTCACCCAGCCGCACGGATCCCCAGCACGTCGACGGGCCCGTCGCCGGCGCCGATCTCGTCCAGCCCCTGCTCGACCGCCCGGCTCGCGGCGGCAGCGGCCGCACGGGCGGCCTCCTCCAGGGACAGTCCCCTGGCCAGGGCCGCAGCGAGCGTGGCCGAATGGGTGCAACCGGCGCCGTGGGTGGCGGCGACATCGTGGCGCTCGACCGGGATCTCGACGTGCTCGCGGCCGTCGAACAGGTGGTCGACCGAGCGGTCGGCGTGGCCGCCCGTGATGACCACCGCAGGCGCCCCGAGAGCGTGGACGCGCTCCGAGAGCAGTGACAGGCTCAGGCCTGTCACTGCAGTGAGCGCCTGAGCCTCCAGAACGTTGGGGGTGACCACCGTCGCCAGCGGGAAGAGCCGCGTCACCAGCGCCTCCACCGCATCGTCCCGGAGCAATCGCGCGCCCGAGCTCGCGACCATCACCGGGTCGACGACGAGCGGGACCGAGTGGTCGGCGAGGAAATCGGCGACCGTCTCGACCACGGCCGCCGAAAACAGCATTCCGGACTTGGCCGCGTCCACGCCGATGTCCGAGAAAACGGCCTCGAGCTGCGCACGCACGAGCTCCGGCGGCACCTCGAGCACGTCCGTCACCCCGACCGTGTTCTGCGCGGTCAGGGCGACGATTGCGGTCGTTCCGTAGCACCCCGCCGCAGCAAAGGCCTTCAGATCGGCCTGGATCCCCGCTCCGCCCCCCGAGTCGGAGCCGGCGATCGTCAGGCACCGCGGAACCGGCGAGTCGGTCATTCCCGGCTAGCATCGTGTCACGGCCACCGCTTTCCGTGGAGGTGGGATGGGAACGCCGTTCACGCACACGACCTGGCAGGTGAAGCCCGGCCTCGAGGACGAGTTCGTCGAGCGCTGGCGCGAATGGGCCGAGTGGAGCCACCGCCAGGGGCTCCGGGCTCACGCGCGGCTGCTGCGCGACGTGGAGAGCACGGGCACGTTCGTCAGCTTCGGACCGTGGGAGACGGTCGCCGCGGTCCGGATGTGGCGCGGCGAGTCGGGATACCACGAGCGGGTGGCGCGACTCCAGGAGCTCGTGGAGCACTTCGAGCCGCGAACGCTCGAGCAGGTCGCCGAGATCTGAGCATTCGCCCGCTACCCTCGCTGGGTGGCGGTCGACACTGCTCCGTGGGCCGGTCTCCTCGAAGGCGAGGAGCTCGCCCACGTCGCCACGGAGCCCGCGCGCGAGACGCGGACGGCGCCCTTCCCCGCCGACCTCTCGCCGAAGGTGCGCGGCGCGCTCGAAGCCCGGGGCGTCCACGAGCTCTACGAGCACCAGGCGGAGGCCTGGGCGGCGGCACAGCGCGGCGAGCACGTCGCGGTCGTCACCGGCACGGCGAGCGGGAAGTCGCTCGCCTTCAACCTGCCCGTGCTCGACGCGCTCGCCCGCGAGCCGAAGCGACGCGCGCTCTACCTCTATCCGACGAAGGCGCTCGCCCAGGATCAGCTCCGCTCCCTGACCGCGCTGAAGGTGCCGCGCATCCGGGCGGCGATCTACGACGGCGACACGGAGGCCGAGCGCCGCTGGCAGATCCGCAAGTGGTCGAACCTCGTCCTGTCGAACCCCGACATGCTCCACGTCGGCGTCCTGCCCCATCACGACCGCTGGGGGGACGTGCTCTCGAACCTCGCCTACGTGGTGATCGACGAGGCGCACGTCTACCGCGGCGTCTTCGGTTCCCACGTCGGCAACGTCCTCCGCCGGCTGCGGCGGATCGCGCGGATCTACGGCGCCGAGCCGCAGTTCCTGCTCGCCTCCGCGACGATCGCGAACCCGGACCGGCTCGCGCACTCGCTGCTCGGCCTCGACGTCACCGTGGTCGGCGACGATGCGGCACCGCGCGCGGAGCGGACGATCGCGCTCTGGAACCCCGAGCTGCTGGACGAGGAGCTCGGCATCCGCGCGAGCGCGCTCGGTGAGGCGTCGCGCCTGATGGCCTCCCTGGTCGAGCGCGGGCTGCGCACGCTCTGCTTCGCGAAGAGCCGGAAGTCGGCCGAGCTGATCCACAGGTTCACCGCAGACCGGCTCGGCGCCGAGTACCGCGACCGGCTGTCCCCGTACCGGGCGGGGTATACGCCGGCGCAGCGGCGTGACATCGAGCAGCGGCTGGCCGCCGGCGAGCTGCTCGGCGTGGCGGCGACCGACGCGCTCGAGCTGGGCATCGACATCGGCCTGCTCGACTGCGTGATCTCGACGGGCTTCCCGGGCACGGTCGCGAGCCTCCGCCAGCAGTGGGGCCGCGCCGGACGCCGCGGCCACGGGCTGGCGATCCTGGTCGCGAGCGAGGACGCGCTCGACCAGTACTTCATGCGTGAACCGGAGACGCTCCTACGCCGCCGAGTGGAGGCGGCGATCCTCGACCACGCCAACCCGCGTGTGCTCGACGGTCACGTGCGGGCGGCCGCCTTCGAGGCGCCGATCGACGACGGCGACCGCGAGGTGCTCGGCGACGAGGCCCTCGAGCGGGCGGCACTTCTCCCGGAGCTGCGTCACACGCAGGCGGGTTGGGTCTGGGCCGGGCGGGACTACCCGGCAGCCCGCGTCCCGCTGCGCTCGACCAGCCCCGACGCCTTCTCGGTAATCGACACCTCGACCGGCTCAGTCCTCGGCCTGGTCGAGCAGGAGCGTGCCTACTCGACCGTGCACGACGGCGCCGTCTACCTCCACCTCGGGCAGTCGTACCGCGTCGCGGAGCTCGACCACGAGGCCCGCGTCGCCCTCGTCACGCCGTTCGACGGCGACCTGTACACGCAGGCGAAGAAGGATACGACCACCGCGATCGAGGAGCCGCAGCGCGTGGAGCCGAGGCTCGGGCTAGAGCTGACCTGGGGCCGCGTCTCCGTCACCGAGCAGGTGGTCGCCTACCAGCTGAAGAAGGCCTCGACCCAGGAGACGCTCGACCTGGTCGCGCTCGACCTGCCCGCGACGACGTTCGAGACCGAGGCGATCTGGTTCTGCCCCGAGGAGTGGATGCTGGAGGGCATCGACCGGATGCCGGCATTGCTCGGCAGCCTGCATGCGGCCGAGCACTCGATGATCGCGCTGCTCCCGCTCTGGGCGATGTGCGACCGCTGGGACATCGGCGGCCTCTCCACGAACGTCCATTTCCAGACCGGCCGGCCGACGATCTTCGTCTACGACGGCCATCCCGGCGGCGTCGGGATCACCGAACGCGGGTTCGAGGCCTTCGAGGGCTGGGTCGCCGACACGGCGAGGCTGCTGGCCGGCTGCCTCTGTGAGCACGGGTGCCCCTCGTGCGTCCAGTCGCCGAAGTGCGGCAACCTGAACGACATGCTCGACAAGGCCGGCGCGCGGCGGCTGCTCGAGCGGATGCTCAGACGATGATCACGCGATCCGGAGCCCTGCGCACGAGCCTCCGCTCCGCGCGCGGCAGGCGCCGACCGCCTCCGTCGGCCACGACGATCTCGGCGTCCTCGTGTTCCGCGAGCTCGAGGATCGCCGACGCCGCCTCGCGGGCCCGAACGATGTGCGGCACGAAGCGAACACCGCTGGCATCGGCAACCGCACGAGCCCGGGCGAGCAGCCTCCGAGCCGCTGCTTCCTCCTCGTCCATTCGAGCGTCGAGCGGTAGGAGCGGCGAGAGCTCGATGACGACGACCGCGTCGACGGTCCCGTCGTCGCCCGCGAGCCCGCAGGCGATCGTTACCAGGTGCTTCGGATCCGGCGACCCCAGCAGCGGAACCACGACGTTGTGCGGCACGGCTGCCACGCCCTCCACGCTAGAGACGAGCCCCGCAAGCAGGACTGAAAAAGGGTCAACCCGTCTTAACGACGTCTGAATCAGGCGCGACCAGCCGGTAGCCGACACCGGCCTGCGTGAGCAGATATCGAGGTCTTGCAGGATCGGGCTCGATCTTGCGGCGGAGGTGCGAGACGTAGACGTGCAGGTAGTTGGACTCCTCGCCGTACGCCGGCCCCCAGATCTCGCGCAGGATCGCCGGGTGGGTGAGCAGCTTGCCCTCGTTGACGGCGAAGAGTCGCAGCAGGTCGTACTCGATCGGCGTCAGCGCTACCGGCTCGCCGGCCATCGTCACCAGCCGCTTCTCCAGATCGATCCGCAGCTCGCCGATCTCGAGCAGGGGCCGGCCGGGAGGGGCGCCGCGGCGGAGCTGAGCCCGAAGGCGGGCAAGCAGCTCGTCGCCGCTGAAGGGCTTCGTCACGTAGTCGTCGGCACCCGCGTCGAGAGCGGCGATCTTCTCCTGCTCCTCACCGACCGCCGACAGCACGACGATCGGCACGGCGCTCCACGTCCGCAGCTCGCGGCAGACGTCCGTGCCGCTCCGGTCCGGGAGCACCAGGTCGAGGATGATCGCCTCCGGCGGCCGCATCGCCGCCTTCATCAGCGCCTCCTCGGCCGTCGACGCAGTCTCGACCGCGTAGCCCGCCGTGCGCAGCTTCAACTGGAGGGCGCGCAGGATCTGCGGCTCGTCGTCGACGACCAGGACGCGGG
>Ga0070683_100001445_pt1 | contig 18257 bp, 20 predicted proteins | sample KBSC713LmetaG_FD_64662 | JGI IMG/M metagenome (GOLD analysis project Ga0070683, IMG submission 64662) | Corn rhizosphere microbial communities from Kellogg Biological Station, Michigan, USA - KBS C7.1-3L metaG | ecosystem: Host-associated > Plants > Roots > Rhizosphere ... | reverse complement strand
GGAAGCCCGGCCCCGATCAGCTGAGCGTGACGGCGACCAGGGCGACCGCGGCCGGCACCGCCTGGACGATGAGGATCCGCCGGTTGACGGTGGCCGCGCCGTACACGCCGGCGACGATCACGCAGGCCAGGAAGAACACGCGGACATCGGTGCGTCCCGACACGAGTCCCCAGACGAGGCCCGCGGCGAGGAAGCCGTTGTAGAGGCCCTGGTTGGCCGCGAGCGCCTTCGAGCGCTCGGCGAAGTCCGCGTCGAGGCCGAAGACGCGGCGCCCGATGGGCGTGGTCCAGAGGAACATCTCGAGGACCAGGAAGGACAGGTGCAGCGCCGCCACCACGCCGACCAGCACACCCGCGGCGACGTTCACGGACGCAGCATGACAGGAGGCGCGCCGGTCGCGGGTCAGGCGGGCTGGGGCACGACCTTCCGTGCTCGAGGCTTGCGGCGCGCGACGGCGACGCCGACCAGGGCGAGCGCGCCCCCGACGTAGGCCATGCCGGGCGGGGTCTCGCCGAGGAACAACCAGCCCATGACGATCGTGAGCGGTGGCACGAGGTATGTCGTGATGCCGAGGCTGCTCGCGGTCATGTGCCGCAGCGCGAAGGCGTACGTCGTGAAGGCGATCGCCGTCGGGAAAAGCCCGAGGTAGACCACCCACCAGATGTCCGACGCGGAGGCGTCGCGGGTGTTGTCGACCAGCTGACCGGCGAACGGCAGGCAGACGACGGCCCCGACCGTGCACGCGAGCCACGTGACGTGGAGCGCCGAGAGGCGTGACACCAGCGGCTTCTGCACGACCAGCGCGATCGAGTACACCAGCGCCGCGAGCAGGCAGAGCAGCACCCCGGCGACGTCGTTGTGGCCACCGGGCTGGGAGACGCCGATCAGCACCACGCCGGCGAAGGCCAGGACGAGCCCGAGGCCGAGCCAGGTGGTGAACCGCTCTCCGAGGAACAGCGTCGCGAGCAGCGCGATCAGCACCGGCGAGATCTGGATCAGCATCGCGGACGTGCCGGCGTCGACGTGGTGCTCGCCCTGGTTGAGGGCGAGGTTGTAGACCCCGAACCACAGCACGCCGATCGCGACCAGCCCCAGCCAGTCGCGTCCGCTCGGCTTCGGCAGCCCTCGTGAGACGGCCACCGCGCCGAGCGCGATCGAGCCGATCACGAGTCGGCCCAGCGAAAGCGCCCCGGCCGAGAAGTCGTGGCCGAGATGACGGATGGCGACGAAGGCGGAGGCCCAGAGCAGCAGGGTGGTGGCGACGGCTGCGACGGGCAGCCACGGACGATCGGACAACGGCACCCGGCCAGCCTAGGCATCGCCACCGACAGCCACGCGCGGGTATCGGACCTGGCGTCGGGTGGCCGCACCGGCGGCATGATGGACGGCATGCGCGTCGCACTGATGGTCACGTGTGTGAACGACGTCATGTTCCCCGACACCGGCCGTGCGGTCGTCGAGCTGCTGACCCGGCTGGGCGTCGAGGTCGACTTCCCGCAGGTGCAGACGTGCTGCGGGCAGCCGATGGTCAACACCGGCTACCTCGACGAGGCCTTGCCCGCCGTACGCACCTTCGTCTCGGCCTTCGAGGGGTACGACGCGGTGGTGACGCCGTCCGGCTCGTGCGCGGCGTCGGCCCGGCACCAGCACCGCATGGTGGCCGAGCGTGCGGACGACCCCGGCCTGGTCGGTGCGGTCACCGAGCTCGGGCCCAAGGTCCACGAGCTGAGCGTGTTCCTCGTCGACGTGCTCGGCGTGACCGATGTCGGCGCGTCCTTCCCGCGCCGCGTGACCTACCACCCGACCTGCCACTCGCTGCGGCTGCTCGGGGTGGGCGACCGGCCGCGTCGGTTGCTCGAAGCCGTCCGTGGGCTCACCCTCGTCGACCTGCCGGGAGCCGAGGAGTGCTGCGGCTTCGGCGGCACGTTCGCGATGAAGAACGCCGACGTCTCGGTCGCCATGGGCGCCGACAAGGCCCGCCACGTGCGCGAGACCGACGCCGAGGTGCTCGTGGCGGGCGACAACTCGTGCCTGCTGCACATCGGCGGCGTGCTGTCGCGACAGCGTTCCGGGGTCCGCGTGATGCACCTGGCCGAGATCCTGGCGTCGACCGAGGGCGCGTGATGAACGCCGCGTTCGTCGGGATGCCGGCCTTCCCCGTCGCGGCTCGTGAGGCTCTCGCCGACACCCAGCTGCGACACAACCTGGGCCGCGCGACGCACACGATCCGCGACAAGCGGGCGCGCGTGGTCGGCGAGATGCCGGAGTGGGAGGAGCTCCGGCAGGCGGGAGCCGACATCAAGGACGCCGCGCTGCTGCGGCTCGACGTCCACCTGGCGCGGCTCGAGGAGTCACTGACCGCCCGCGGTGCGGTCGTGCACTGGGCCCGGGATGCCGCCGAGGCGTGCCGGATCGTCGCGGACGTCACCCTGGCCCACGGCGCCGCCGAGGTCGTCAAGGTGAAGTCGATGGTCACCCAGGAGATCGGGCTCAACGAGGCGCTGGCCGCCGAGGGCATCAGCGCGTGGGAGACCGACCTGGCGGAGCTGATCGTCCAGCTCGGCGACGACCTGCCCTCGCACATCCTGGTGCCGGCGATCCACCGCAACCGTGCCGAGATCCGCGAGATCTTCCGGACGCGGATGGCGGCATCCGGTCGCCCCGCTCCCGAGAACCTGACCGACGACCCGGGCGAGCTCGCGAACGCCGCGCGGCTGCACCTGCGCGAGAAGTTCCTGCGAGCCAGGGTCGGCGTCTCCGGCGCCAACTTCGCGGTCGCCGAGACCGGGACCCTGGTGGTCGTCGAGTCGGAGGGCAACGGCCGGATGTGCCTGACCCTGCCCGAGGTGCTGGTGTCGGTGGTGGGCATCGAGAAGGTGGTCCCGAGCTGGACCGACCTCGACGTGCTCCTGCGGCTGCTCCCGCGCTCCTCGACCGGCGAGCGGATGAACCCCTACACGTCGATGTGGCACGGCGTCACACCCGGTGACGGCCCGCAGGAGGTGCACGTCGTCCTGCTCGACAACGGCCGCACCCGCGCGCTCGCCGACCGGGTGGGACGCCAGGCGCTGCGCTGCATCCGCTGCTCGGCCTGCCTCAACGTCTGCCCGGTCTACGAACGTGTCGGCGGTCACGCGTACGGCTCCGTCTACCCCGGACCGATCGGCGCGATCCTCAACCCGCTGCTGCACGGGGTCGGCGGGGACACGCAGACCGACTCCCTGCCCTACGCCTCGACCCTGTGCGGTGCCTGCTACGAGGTGTGCCCGGTCAAGATCGACATCCCGTCGGTGCTGGTCGACCTCCGGGCCCAGGTCGTCGACGCCCATCGTGACCGCAGAGCGCCCCACGCGGAGGCGGTCGCGATGCGCGCGGCCGGATGGATCTTCGGCGACGCGCGTCGTCTGGCGCGGGCCGAGCGCGTGTCCGGCCGGATCCGCCGCTGGTGGGCGCGCCTCGCGAGGCTCCCGGGGCCGGGGCGACGGTGGACGACCGCTCGCGACCTGCCGACCCCTCCCCGGGAGTCGTTCCGTGCCTGGTGGAGTCGGACCCACCGATGAGTGCCCGCGACGAGATCCTCGGCCGGGTGAGATCCGCGCTGGCCGACGCCCCCGACATCCCCGTCCCGGCCGTGCCGCGGCGTACCCCCGACGCGTCCGTGGACATCGTCGCGCTCTTCTGCGATCGGGTCGCCGACTACCGCGCAGAGGTGGAGCGCTGCTCCGCCGCCGACCTCGCGGTGCGACTGCGGGCGGCGCTGCCCGACGGAGCGCGCGTCGTCGTACCGCCGGATCTCGACCTGGACGTCCCGGGCTCGGTCGCCGACACGGGACTCTCGGCCGCCGATCTCGACGGCTTCGAGGTCGTCGTCACCCACGCTCGTCTGGGGATCGCAGAGACCGGCACGATCGTGCTCGACCACGGCCGGGGCCAGGCTCGACGTGCGACCACGCTGGTGCCCGACCACCATGTCTGCGTCCTCGACGCGAGCCAGGTCGTCGCCGACGTCCCCGACGCGTTCGACGTCCTCGACGCGTCTCGCCCCCTGACGTGGATCAGCGGGCCCAGCGCGACGAGCGACATCGAGCTCGACCGGATCGAAGGGGTCCACGGCCCTCGACGCCTGCACGTGATCGTCGTCGACCGAGGCCGGCTGCCACGGGTGTTCTAGGGACAGGACCTGTCGGGAACGACGCCCGCGGAGGGGAGCGGGGGCGACGGCCGAGCTCGGCGCCCTCACACCAGCTGGGCGAGCACCTCGTCGGCAGCCGGCATGGCGTCGATCTCGTCCCGGAGCCGGTGGGCGGATGCGGCGTACGACGGATCCTCGAGCAGGAGGCGGACGGCGTCGGCCACGGCCGCCTCCGAGATCTGCTCGGGGACGAGCACCAGCCCGGCCCCGGTCGGGGCCAGCGCGGCCGCGTTGAGCGGCTGGTCGGTGCCGAGCGGGAGACACAGCTGGGGCACCCCGTGGCACAGGGCCCCCAGCATGGTGCCGGCCCCGGCGTGTGAGATGACCGCGTCGCAGCGGGGAAGGACCACGGCCTGGGGGAGGTACGGGCGTGCCAGCACCCAGTCGGCGTCGCCGGCGACCGACGACGGGTCCGTGTCGGGGCCCGTCGTCAGCACGACGTTCACGCCGAGCGTCGCGGAGGCTGCGAGCACCGCCCCGAACACGTGCGGGGCCCGGTTCATCACGGTGCCGAGCGTGAGGTAGACGGTCCGGGCGCAGGGCAGTGCGTCGAGGGCCGCCTCCAGCTCTGGATCCGGGTCGGCCTCGCCGGCGGAGGGTCGGAGGGGCCGTGGATCGGCCCATGCCACGTGCTCGTCCCGGCGGAGGCCCGGTGGGGTGATGTCGAGGTACGGCGCGTCCAACACGCCACTGGGATCCTCGCGTCCCGCGTCGGCCACGACCTCCGCCACCGCCCGCACCATCGCCTGGTTCTCCGCCAGGAGCGGCCCGTACCCATGGGTCGCGTGCCGGACGCCGCGCTCCCCGGCCGCGGAGGGAGCTCCCAGCTCGAAGGTGTCGTGCACGACGAGGTCCGGCCGCCACTCGTCGAGGACCTCTCCGAGGTCTCGGGCCCGGGCCAGGGCACCGGGCCCGAACAGGTGCCGGGCGGCGAAGGCGGTCTTCACCTCGTCGGGCAGGGCGTCGATGGAGTGGCCGATGTCGGGGACGCCGGCGTACCCCTCCGCGGCGGTGAGGCCGCTGGACCGGAACGGGACACCGAGACGCTCGGTCGCCGCCGCGAGGTCGCTGCCCGAGGAGACCAGCACCTCGTGGCCGGCGCGCTCGGCCGCACGGACGAGCGGCACCATCGGAAACAGGTGCCCGTACCCGGGCCAGGAGCTGAAGAGGATCCGCACCGTGGCGCTCGCCGTCAGTCGCCGACCGGGGCCGGCTCCCGTTCGGGGTGTGGGTGTGAGGGCTCGACCCGCATGATCCGCGCGACGGAGTCCGGCAGCATCCAGTTCCACCGGCCGAACAACGACACCAGCGACGGCACCAGCACCGATCGGACGATGGTGGCGTCGAGCAGGATGCCGAAGCCGAGTCCGGTGGCCAGCACCTTCAGGTCGGTCCCCGGGCCGGAGGCCAGGGCCGCGAAGGCGAGGAACAGGATCAACGCCGCGCTGGTGACCAGTCGGCCCGTGCGCCCGATGCCCTGGACCACGGCGTCGTCGGTCGACGCGCCCGCGTCGTACTCCTCGCGGATCCTGGCCAGGATGAACACCTCGTAGTCCATCGACAGTCCGAACAGGAACGCGAAGACCATCAACGGGATCCAGAAGGTGACCGCCCCGGTCTCGGCGATGCCGAAGATCGCGTCCGAGCCGTAGCCCTCCTGCCAGAACAGCACCATCAGGCCGTAGACGGCGGTCAACGAGATCAGGTTGAGGATCACGGCCTTGAGCGGCAGCAGCAGTGATCGGAAGGCTCGCACCAGCAGGATGTAGGTCAGCCCGGCGATGATCAGCAGCATCAGCGGGAAGTTGCCGTAGACCGCGTGCAGGAAGTCGACCTGCGCGTTGCCCAGGCCGGTCACGCCGATGACTCCGTCCGTGTCGTCGGCGAGCGCGGTGACGTCGCGAACCACCTGCACGCTCTGGGAGTTGACCGTCTCCTGGTCGGGGAAGACCAGGACCACCGTCCGCCCGTCGACCGAGGCGCCGGGGTCGGTCGGGACGACCGCCCTGGTCACCCCGTCGACGTGGCCCAACGTGTCGGCGACCGACTGCGCCTTGTCCGTCTCGGTGAGCACCTCGATCGGGGTGAGGACCCCGCTCGTGACGCCGCCCTTCTGCAAGGTCTGGAAGGTGTCGTACGCCGCCCCGCTGTGGGCGAGCGACGACGAGTCGGCCGCCCCGATCTTGATGCCGAGGAACGCCGCGAACAGCACGCCCAGCACGGCCAGCGCGCAGAGCAGGGCGGCCCACCGCCGGCGCACGATCATCCGCGCCCAGGCCGTCCAGCCGCGGCTCGCCCTGTTCTCGTGCCGGATCTTCGGCCAGTCCACGCGCGGCCCGATGCCGCCGAGGATCGCCGGGGTCAGGGTCAGGGTGACCAGCACGCTGGCGACCGGGATGAGGGCGCCACCCATCCCGATGCTGCGCATGAAGGGCACCGGCAGCACGACCAGCGCGAGCAGCCCGATCGCCACGGTGAGACCGCTGAAGAGGACGGCGTGGCCGGCCGTCTCCATGGCCGCCAGCACGGCTTCGTGGTTCTCCTTGCCGTGGTCGCGTTCCTCGCGCCATCGGGTGACGAAGAGCAACGAGTAGTCGATGGCGACCCCGAGCCCGACCAGCGCGACCAGGAACTGGACGATGAACGACACGTCGGTCAGGTAGGTCAGCGGCAGGAGCAGGAGGAACGTCGTCAGGATCGACACCGCGGCGATCAGCAGCGGCATGAACGCCAGCAGGGAGGCGAAGACGAACAGCAGCACGACCAGCGCACCGACGGCTCCCAGCAGCGTCTCGGTGAGGACGCCGTTGCCTCCGGAGTCGTCGCCGACGGCCAGCGCGTCCATGCCGGTGACCCCGACCGTGGCACCGGGGGGTGCGGCGGACCGCACGGTCGTCAGCACGAGCTTCGTCGGCACCTCCTCGTCGAAGCTCTGCGGGAACGGGTAGAACACCATCGCGTACGCCGTCCGGTCGTCCGACGTGCGGAACGCCTGGTCGCCGGTGCTCGCCTCGTCCACGACCCGGAGCGGGACGTCGGCACCGGCCAGCGACGCGAACGCCTTCGCCACCTCGCCCTCGTGCCCGGTGATCGCCTCGCCGTTCGGCAGGGTCACCGTGGCGATCAGCGGGGACGTGTTCCCTCCGTTGTGGAACGCCTCGATGATCTGGTTCGCGGCCTTGTCGCCGGGCTGGCCGGGCAGGGAGAAGTCGACCGTGAGCCGGTCGTTCACCTTCCCGGTCACCGCGATTCCCGCCACCGCCACGATCAACCAGGCCAGCATCACCAGCCGGCGATGCCGCAGTACGTGCTCTCCCCAACGACGCATGGTGCTCCCCCCTGTGAGAACTCGGAACGCTAGCCGGGTCCAAGCAGCGGGCAACAGGGACTTTCGGCAGGGTTCTGGCGACGGCTACAGGTCGAGCTTGTAGCCCAGTCCTCGCACGGTGATCAGCATCGTCGGGTGGGACGGGTCGCGCTCGAGCTTGGCGCGCAGCCGCTTCACGTGGACGTCGAGCGTCTTCGTGTCGCCGACGTAGTCCGAGCCCCAGACCCGATCGATGAGCTGTCCACGCGTCAGCACCCGGCCCGGGTTGCGCAAGAAGAGCTCGAGGAGCTCGAACTCCTTCAGCGGCAGCCGTTGCGGCTCCCCGTCGACGGTGACGACATGGCGCTCGACGTCCATCCGCACCGAACCCGCTTCCAGGGTGCTCGGGGCGAGGTCCGGCTCGACTCCGCGCCGGAGCACCGCACGGATGCGCGCGACCAGCTCCCGGGGCGAGTAGGGCTTGGTGACGTAGTCGTCCGCGCCGAGCTCGAGGCCGACGATCTTGTCGACCTCGTCGTCCTTGGCGCTGACCATGATCACCGGGACGTTGGAGACGGCCCGGATCTGGCGGCAGACCTCGGTGCCCGGCAGGCCGGGCAGCATCAGGTCGAGCAGCACGATGTCCGCTCCGTTGCGGTCGAACTCGGTGAGCGCGTCGGGACCGGTGGCGGCCAGCGATACGTCGTACCCCTCCTTGCGGAGCATGTACGACAACGCGTCGGCGTAGCTCTCCTCGTCCTCGACGACCAGGACTCGGGTCATGAGGTGAACTCCTCCTGCTTGGTTCGGGGGAGGGAGAGCGTGAAGGTCGAGCCCTGTCCCTCCAGGGACCACACACGTACGTCGCCGCCGTGAGTGGCGGCGACGTGCTTGACGATCGAGAGCCCGAGTCCGGTACCACCCGTGGATCTGTGCCGGGCCGGGTCGATGCGGTAGAACCGCTCGAAGATCCGGTCCAGCTCGTCGTGCGGGATGCCGATCCCCTGGTCGACCACCGAGATGTCGACCATGTCGTCGTTCGGCTTGGTCGAGACCAGCACCGTCGAGTCGTCGCCCGAGTAGGCGACGGCGTTGGCGACCAGGTTGGTGATCGCCGCCGAGACCTGCTCCTCGTTGCCGAACACGGTGAGCCCCGGCGTCCCCCCGGTGACGACCGAGATGTTCTTGTTGGCGGCGTCCATCACGGTGATGTCCACCGACCGCTTGATCACGTCGTCGATGTCGACCACCGCGGGAGCCTCCAGCGGCTCGTCGCCCTGGAGGCGTGAGAGCTCGATGATCTGCTGCACGAGCCGCGAGAGGCGGTCGCTCTCGGTGAGCATCCGGTGGGCGAACCGCTCGACGGCCTCGGGATCCCCGGAGGCGTCGGCGACGGCCTCGGCGAGGAGCTTGATCGCCCCGACCGGAGTCTTCAGCTCGTGGGAGACGTTCGCGACGAAGTCCCGCCGGACCGCCTCGACCCGACGCTCGCGGGTGCGGTCCTCGACCAGCGCCAGGACCAGGCGTGAGCTCAACGGCGCCACCCGTGCCGTCACCATCCGCGGCGGACCGCTGGGCCGCGGCATGGTCAGCTCTGTCTCGCGGATCTGGCCGTCGCGGCGCACCTGCTGAACCAGGTCGGAGAGCTCGGCGGACATCAGCCGATGGTCGCGCACGATCCCGAAGGCGAGCGCCGGGGCCGAGGCCTTCACCACCTCGTCGTCGTCGTTCACGACCAGGGCGCTGCTGCGCAGGACCGACAGCACCGTGGCGATTCCGGTCGGCAGGGTGGGCTCGTCCTGCGGTGCGGCGGCCGCCTGCTGCCGCTCGCTCACGTGCCAGCCGAGAACCGCACCACCGGCGACGACGGCCCCGATGAGCGCGGCGAGGAACGCCTGCGTCGTGGGGCTCACACACAGATGGTACGCATCACGACACCTGTCGTTCGTTCGCGGACGGCGTGCTCACGGAGTGTTCACGGCTCGTTCACCGGTCGACCCCGTTCGGACACCTTGGCCACCTAGCGTGCAGCACATGCGCGAAGCGTTCCATGAGCAGCTGGACTCGATCTTCTCCGACCTCGCCGAGATCTGCCACGAGGTCGAGACGTCGGTCCGCCTCGCCACGCAGGCCCTTCTCAACGGCGATGTCGAGGTGGCCGAGCAGGTCATCGCCGCCGACGACAAGATCGACGTGGCGCGCGAGCGCGTCGAGGACACCGCCTTCTCGCTGCTCTCCCTGCAGCAGCCGGTGGCGGGCGACCTCCGTGTCGTCGTCTCCGCACTGCGGATGGTCAGCGAGCTCGAGCGAATGGGCGACCTCTCGGTCCACGTCGCCAAGATCGCCCGCCTGCGCGTCCCGGACATCGCCGTCCCCGAGGAGGCGCAGCCGACCATGGCCCGGATGGGCGAGGTCGCGGAGGACATGGTCCGCCGCGTCGCCGCGGTGATCACCGACAGGGACGTCGACGGGGCCATCGAGATCGGTCGCGACGACGAGGAGATGGACCAGCTCCGGCGCGGCAGCTTCGCCCAGCTGCTCGGGGACGACTGGCAGCACGGCGTGGAGGCAGCCGTCGACATCGCCCTGCTGGGCCGCTACTACGAGCGGATCGCCGACCACGCCGTCTCGGTCGCCAACCGGGTGATCTTCGTGGTGACCGGTCAGTTCCCGGTCGCCAGCGAGTCGGCCTGAGGCTCGCTACCGGCCCTGCTGGGCGACCGCGGCCGCGGCCTCGGCGGCCGCGTCGGGGTCGAGGTAGCGTCCGCCCGCCATGGTCGGTCTGAGCTGGTCGTCGAGCTCGTAGACCAGTGGCATCCCGGTGGGGATGTTGAGCCCCGCGATGTCGTCGTCGCTGATGCCGTCGAGGTGCTTGACGATCGCCCGCAGGCTGTTGCCGTGCGCGGCCACCAGCACGAGGTGCCCGGCCCGCAGGTCGTCGCTGAGCGGGCCGTCCCAGTAGGGCAGCAGCCGGCCGATCACGTCCTTGAGGCACTCGGCACGGGGCAGCTCGGCACCGAGGTCGGCGTACCTGACGTCGTGGGCCTGGGAGAACTCGTCGTCGTCGTCCAGCGGCGGCGGGGGTACGTCGTACGAGCGACGCCAGAGCATGAACTGCTCCTCGCCGTACTCCTCCAGGGTCTGCTTCTTGTTCTTGCCCTGGAGAGCGCCGTAGTGGCGCTCGTTGAGCCGCCAGCTGCGGCGGACGGGGATCCAGTGCCGGTCGACCACGTCGAGCCCGATCACGGCGGTGCTGATGGCCCGGCGCAGCAGTGAGGTGTGGACGACGTCGGGGAGGATCCCCGCTTCGCGCAGCTGCTCGCCGCCGCGTTGCGCCTCGGCCAGACCCTGGTCCGACAGCGGCACGTCGACCCAGCCGGTGAAGAGGTTCTCGGCGTTCCAGGTGCTCTCTCCGTGGCGGAGCAGGACCAGCGTGGCGGTCATGTCAGCTCGACGAGGAGGCGCTCGGGGACGACGCATCGACCGGCGGCGAGGTGCTCGGGGACGGCGTCGAGATGTCGAGCCCGGTCCACTGACCGTCGTCGGCGACGACCGGGACGCTGAGGGTCGCGGTCTCGCCGTTGTCGAACTGGAACGAGAGGGTCACGAACTGGCCGAGCGCGAACGTTCCGCTCACCGGCATGCCCTTGTCACCGGCGAGGTTGAGCAGGGTGTTCGGCTGGAGGGTGAACGACCTCGAGTCGACATGGGTGATGGCGGTGTTGTCGCCCGACACGGACTGAAGGCTGATCGTCTCGGTCGGGCTGCCGTTGACGAACGTCGCGACGAAGGTGCCGGAGTTCGACTGCTTCGCGACCACCACGGCGTTCAGGATGTCGACCGTCCCGTCGCGGTAGTCGACGCCGGCGGTGAGGTTGTTGATGCGGTCGGTCGGGTAGTCGAAGCCGCAGGCGGACAGGACGACCGTGGCGGCGAGGCCGGCCGCTCCGAGCGCGAGGAGGCGTCGCAGGTTCACGGGCGACACCCTAGCGGCAGCGCTGCGCAGCTCGAGCGGGTGCTACTGGGACAACCCGACCGTGCTGCCGACCGCCAGGATCGCCCCGATCACCAGGGCGCAGTAGAGACCGGTGAGCACCAGCAGGCGGGGTGCGCCGACCCGCAGCGCGAGGCGCAACGGCAGGTGCCGACGGCCGGCGCGGTTGTCGTCCACGAGTCCGCGCAGCGAGGTGAGGATGTGCACGCCGATCCCCAGGAGGCCGGCGGCGACGGTCATCTCGATCGTGGGCGGGTGACCCTCCGCGCCGCCGCCCCAGCCGCCGTACGAGAGGTAGGCCGGATACAGCGCGAACGCGACCGCCCACGGCAGCCAGGACCAGGGACCCGTCCGGAGCAGCCGGTTGCCGAGCACGCCGACGACCAGGGAGAGCAGGTAGGACAGGCCCGCGTCGATCCCGCTCGAGAGCGACAACGGGACGACGAGAAGGACCGCGCAGGCGAGCCAGAACCCCAGCGTGCCGCGCTCGAGGTCGCCGGACACGAGTGGCTTCGTGGCGCGTTCGTCCGCCCGGTCGGCCCTCTCGTCGACCAGGTCGTTGTCCCAGCCCAGGAGCCCCTGGCCGACCAGGACCGTGACCGCGACGAGCCCGACCTCGCGCGGGGCCCGGCCGGAGACGGCGGCCGCGAGTGCGAGGGCGACGGCGGTGAGGACCGCCTGCCGGGGGTGCGCGGCGCGCACGAGCAGGACCGGGGTCAGCCGCGCGAAGCGGCCATCGCCCCGGCTCGACGTGCGGTGCGGGGTGGACGGCGCCGACATGTCCGCAGTATCGGGCATGCGGCCCCGGGTCGGGGCCGGTGACCGGGCGGACACGCCCGGGCGCGCACCGGCCGGACGAGGCACATAGACGACCGATCTGTCAAGCCCGGAAACCCCGTCTGACCTGCGGAGACGCAACGGGAGCTGCTTCGCGCACGTGTTAGAATGGTCACCTAAGAAGGGTGGTACTGAGCACTATGTCTTTCACCGTGGGCGAAACGGTTGTGTATCCCAATCACGGGGCTGCTGTCATCGAGGACATCGAGATTCGGAAGATCAAGGGTGAGGACAAGCAGTATCTCGTCCTGCGGATCGTGGCCCAGCAGGATCTCGTGGTCCGTGTCCCGGCCTGCAATCTCGATCTCGTCGGCGTACGCGACGTGGTCGACAAGGACGGGCTCGACCGGGTCTTCGACATCCTGCGTGCCGCGCACGTCGAGGAGCCGACCAACTGGTCGCGCCGCTACAAGGCCAACCTCGAGAAGCTGCACAGCGGCGACGTGATGAAGGTGTCCGAGGTCGTCCGCGACCTGTGGCGCCGCGAGCGTGACCGCGGTCTGTCGGCCGGCGAGAAGCGGATGCTGGCGAAGGCACGCCAGATCCTGGTCTCCGAGCTGGCGCTGGCGGAGAACACCAACGAGGACAAGGCCGAGGCGATTCTCGACGAGGTGCTTGCTTCGTGAGCTCGGTTTGAGAGCCGACTGACGAGGGCCCCGCTCCACTCCGGTGGACGGGGCCTTCGCCTTCTCCCCTCTGTGCCGGTGCTCGGGTCGCGACCGGCCCGTAGCATCCGCGGCATGTACGACGACCTGGATCCGGCGGCGTACGGCGTGGTCGTCGAGCGCGGGCGCGGGTCCCTGCCGTTCGCCCTGCTCCACGGTGAGCCGCTGGTGGCCTGTGCGGCGTGGGCGATGGGGGAGGCGGGCGTGCACCTGCTCGACCTGACGACGCCGTGGGACGCCGTGCGCGAGGCCGACCGGCCGCTGGTCTGGCACGACGCGCTGTGCCCGATGACGCCACCGGACTTCCTCACCGCCTGCGTACGGCGTGCGGTCACCGACGACGTGGTGGTGGCCGGTGTGCTGCCCGTCATCGACACGGTCAAGGAGCTCGTCGAGGGGCCGGACGTGCCGCGGGTCGGTGACACCCTCGACCGCGACGGTCTGCGGCGACTGGCCTCCCCGCTGGTCCTTCCGGCCGGCGTCTGTGCCGGGCTGGACGACTGGCCGTCCACCGACTTCCGCGTCGCGCTCGCCGACCTCCGTCGCGAGCGCGACGTGGCTCTGGTGACGGCGCCGGCGGGCGCGCGTCGGGTCCGGACGGCCGAGGACCTCGCGCTCCTGGAGGCGCTCACCCGTCGATGAGCGCCTCGGCCACCGCGAAGTCGCCGGCCGTGGTGAGCTTGAGGTTCCGCTCGGTGGAGTCGACGCCGGCGACGACCAGGTCGGCGTACCGCGCCAGGATCCCGGCTGTGTCCGTGGCTTCGAAGCCGTCGGTCGCGGCGGCGCGATGCGCCGCGAGCAGGTCGCCCGCGCGGAACGCCTGCGGCGTCTGGACCCCGACCAGCACGTCCGACAGGTCCGCGCCGTCCTCGCTGACCAGGTCGTCGAGCAGCGCGACCGGGATTGCGCCCCCGACCCGCTCGGCGGTGCTGAGGACGTCCTCGTAGAGCGGGACGCTCGCCAGCGGTCGGGCGGCGTCGTGCATCGCCACGACGTCGACCTCGCCCGCCTCGATCGCCGGGGCCAGGAGCCTCAGCGCCGCCCACTCCGAGAGATGCCTGGTCTCGCCACCGGTGATCATCGCGACCTCGGGCGGTGCGAGGTCGAGGTACGGCTCCACCCTCGTGCGTACGGCGTCCTGCTCGCCGTCACGGACCACCACGATCACCCGCACCACCCCGGGAACCGCGCGAGCGGTCCGCACCGCGTGCGCGACGACGGGGACACCGGCCAGCGGCAGCAGGACCTTGTTGACCTCGGCCCCGACCCGGGTGCCCGCGCCGGCCGCGAGAACGACGACGGCGGCTCTCATCGGTGGATGAGAGCGGTCGCGATCGCGGCGATCCCCTCACCGCGACCGGTCAGGCCGAGGCCGTCGGTGGTGGTGGCCGACACGGAGACCGGGGCGCCGACCGCCTCCGACAGGACGCTCGTCGCCTCGTCGCGGCGCGGTCCGAGACGAGGGCGGTCCCCGACGACCTGGACCGCGACGTTGCCGATCTCGTAGCCGGCCCCGCGTACTCGTGCGGCGGTCTCCGCCAGGAGGGCGACGCCCGAGGCGCCGGCCCACTCGGGCTCCGCGGTGCCGAAGGTGGTGCCGAGGTCGCCGAGTCCGGCCGCGGACAGCAGGGCGTCGCACATCGCGTGGGCGCAGACGTCGCCGTCGGAGTGGCCCTCGAGCCCCCGCGGCTCGTCGGGCCAGGCCAGGCCGGCGAGGTGCATCGGCACCCCGTCGGCGAGGCGGTGGACGTCGACGCCGATGCCCGTAAGCAAACCGTCAGAACTCCCAGCCACGGCCATGATCATGCCCGAGCAACAATCGACCCGTGCGGACGCGTGCGCAGTGGGCGCTGGCCGGGGTGCTGGCCGGCCTCGGCGGCCTCGCCACGTCGTACCTCACCGCCACTTGGCTCGGGCTGCGCGGCAACCCGGTCACCGACGTCGCCGAGCTGGTGATCCGGCTGACGCCAGGAGCGGTGGCCGAGGACCTGATCCAGGTGGTCGGTCGGCACGACAAGCCGTTGCTGGTGACCGGGGTGCTGGTCGTCGTGCTGTTGCTGTTCGCCGCGTTCGGGCTGCTGTCGCGGCGGTCGCAGGGGGCGGGCATCGCCGGCTTCGTCGTGCTCGGCGTGATCGGGCTGGTCGCCAACCAGTCGCAGTACGGCGCGCCCGCGACCGGGATCCTGCCGAGCCTCGTCGGCGTCCTGACCTGGCTCGCGCTGCTCGGCCTGCTCACGGCGTACCTCCGGCCGCGGCCGTTCCCCGACCCGGAGTCGATGGATCCCCAGCGGCGGTTCCTGCTGGTGGCCTCCGGCGTCGGCCTGGGCAGCGCGGTCGTGGGGCTGCTGGGCTGGAAGGTGGGCGGCCACCGTCGTGCCGTGGACGCCGCCCGCGAGGCGCTCGACCTGCCCGGCGTCACCAACCCGGGGCCACCCGCCGGCGTCGACGTCGGCCTGGACGGCATCGCGGCCTGGCAGACGCCGAGCAACCGGTTCTACCGGATCGACACCTCGCTCAGCCCGCCGGCCATCTCGCCCGACGACTGGACCGTGCGCATCCACGGCATGGTCGACCGCGAGATCACGATCACGTACGCCGAGCTGCTCGAGCGGCCGCGCAGCGAGATCTGGATGACGCTCAACTGCGTCTCCAACCCGGTGGGCGGCCCGCTGATCAGCAACGCCTGGTGGAGCGGAACGCACCTGAAGGGCCTGCTCGCGGAGGCCGGCGTCCAGCGGGGCGCCGATGCGGTCAAGCAGACCTCGGACGACGGCTGGACGTGCGGAACGCCGCTCTCGGCCCTGCTCGACGGCCGTGGGGCGATGCTCGCCTACGCGATGAACGGCGAGCCGCTGCCGATCGAGCACGGGTTCCCGGTCCGGACGCTGGTGCCGGGTCTGTACGGTTACGTGTCGGCGTGCAAGTGGGTGCGCGACATCGAGGTGACGAGGTTCGACTCGTTCTCGGCGTACTGGACCGACCGTGGCTGGTCGGTCGAGGGTCCGGTCAAGCTCGCCTCGCGGATCGACGTCCCCGGCAACGGGCATCACGTCGGAGCCGGCCGGGTGCGTGTCGGCGGGCTCGCGTGGCAGCAGGACACCGGGATCTCCTCGGTGCAGGTGCAGCTCGACGGAGGCGGCTGGCAACCGGCCACGATCGCCCGGAAGAACCTCAAGGACTCGTGGGTGCAGTGGGTCGCGACCGTCGACGCCGCACCCGGTCGGCACCAGCTCGCCGTGCGCGCGGTGAACGACGACGGTCAGGTGCAGACGGCGGTGCGCGCCGACCCCGTGCCGAACGGCGCGTCCGGATGGCACACGATCTCGTTCACCGCCGACTGACCACCGCGGACCGATCAGGACACGCGGACCTTGTAGAACCGGTAGATGTTCGACGTCGTCCGGATCTCGTGCTTCGACCCGGCGACGACGGCCCGGTAGCGCGTTCCGTTGCCGAAGGTCGCGACCACGGTCGCGCGCCAGCGGCTCCGGCGATCGGTCTTCACGACCTGGTACCTCTTCCACGAGCCGTGCTTGACCTGGATCAGCACCCGGTGGTTCTTCGCCCTCGGCGAGAGCCTCCCGAAGAAGTGGCAGCCGTGGTTGCAGCTTCCGTTCTCGTGGAGGTTCCACAGGGTGCGGACGGTGACGACGTTGGAGTACGCCGGGGCGTAGGTGATGGAGGTGGCGCCGTCGGTCCCGCCGAGGTAGTGCAGGCGGTACCGCACGTTGCCCTTGGCGTGGCTCCCGTAGGAGCCGAAGCCGATCCCGTCGGTGCCGTCGTCGTCCGTCCTCACCTTCGCCCAGCCCTTGCCGGGGAGCCGCCGCTGGAGGACGGCGCGGCCGGCGTAGACGCCTCCGCCGTTGCTGTCGCTGACACTGGCTTCGAGATAGCCGATCTGGTCGCCGTAGTGGGCGACGACGGTCGTGTGCTGGTTGATCGCGAGCCGGGCCGTGGTCGGCGCGGTGGTGGTCGGCGTCGCTGCCTCAGCCGGTCCGGCTCCGAGCACCGCGGCCGTGCCACCCGTGATCGCGAGCGACGCCAGGACGGCCCCGAGTGTGGTCGTGCGCATGCGAATTCTCCCCGTTGGTCGATGAGCCGTCCCGAGAGCTCGAGAACCGGCCCGGCAGTCCTATCACCCGGCGGTGCCCGGAATCTGCGAAACGGCCGATCCGGTCGCTATCGGCCGGGCTTCCCGGTGGCGCGGGTCACCACGCGCCCCGGCTCCCTACGGGCAGCGCCTGGTCGTCGCGGTGGATCACGTAGACGGTGCCGCCCGCCCCGCCGAGCCAGGCGCGCTCGAACTCGCCGCGTCGATAGGTACGCCGCACGCTGCGGTCGGTGGGGGCACCCGGGTCGTTGGTGACGACGTCGCCGCCCGCGGTGAACCCGCGGATGACGAGGAGGTGTCCGGCCGTGCCGAGGGTCGGTGCCCCACGGAGTGCTCCACGGGGATAGGCGACCGAGGCGACGAGCGGGATGCCGGCGTCGACGAACCGCTCCGCGTCGCGGAGATCGCGCAGCCGGGTGACGAAGGCCCGGCCGGCGACGCCGGCCGCCCAGGCCGTGTTGAAGGACCAGTTGCCGGTGCCGCTCCAGGCCGGGTCGTGGACCTGGCGAGCCACGGCCGGGACGTCGGCGCCCGGGGGCAGCGTGCCGGCGTGGGACAGCACCATCGCGACCGACGAGGGCGAGCACCACCCCAGCCCGCCGGTGTCGGCATAGGTCATCTGGGAGAGACGCGGCACGTCGAGCACCCGCTCCCGTCGGTGCAGGGGCGGCGAGGTGGTCCCGTGCCATGCGCCGGCAGTGACGACCGCGCCGATCCGGTGCAGGTCGGGCGCTGGGCGGCCGTGCAGGTGCACGCGCAGCCGGTAGCCCGTCGCGCCGTCGCCGGGACGCCACACGTCGGTGTCGACCTCCGGGTCGCCGGTGATGCTGGTCCTCCGCCTCGGCCGGGTGCCCGACGACCAGTGGCCGAGCGCGTGCCAGGTGCGGGCGCCTCGCGCCCGGGCTGCCACCTCGATCCAGGTGTCGCGCGGGGTCGTCGCCGACCACGACGCGACCAGCTCGGTGAACGCGAAGCCGGGATCGCACCAGGGTGAGGTCCAGACGGAGACCTCGTCGTTGTCGCGGCGCAGTCGCCCGTCGGCGCGCGACCACGCGTCGAACCGGATGCGGCGGGGCATGGGGCGACCCTATGTCCGGCGTGCGAGCAGGCTCGCTGCGGCGCTCGCTGCGGTCCGTCCGCTTCGGCTCCGC
>Ga0070683_100001444_pt1 | contig 18259 bp, 23 predicted proteins | sample KBSC713LmetaG_FD_64662 | JGI IMG/M metagenome (GOLD analysis project Ga0070683, IMG submission 64662) | Corn rhizosphere microbial communities from Kellogg Biological Station, Michigan, USA - KBS C7.1-3L metaG | ecosystem: Host-associated > Plants > Roots > Rhizosphere ... | reverse complement strand
TATTTTGGTGAGTAATCAAAGAGACTCTGCTCTTATATCACCAAATTAAGTACCACGAAAAATCAATCACTAAACATAAAACTCATCCATAAAGTCTGTGTAAAAAACTCTACAGATCGCTTACAAGTTGATCATAATTTTTTTCTTTCATTGGCATCATTTTTTTTGCAATAGGTGCTATTAACTAACAACTAAAAATGTATTGTATGCCACGGAATGCAAGTACGTCGAAAAGTAAAAAGAGCTCCGGCTCTTCAAATATGCAAAGTGAAGAAACCATGTTGAAAGAATTATTCGTTGAAGAACTAAAGGATATCTATTGGGCAGAAAAACACCTGACCAAGGCATTACCTAAGATGAGAAAAGCAGCGACATCTGAAGAATTGGCCAGTGCATTTGAAGATCACCTGGCAGTAACTGAAAGGCACATTGAAAGAGCAGAGCAAGTTTTTGAAATGTTGGAGATGACGCCACGGGCAAAGAAGTGTGAAGCAATGGACGGTTTAGTAAAGGAAGCGCAAAATGTAATTGAAGAACTGCCTAAGGGTTCTGCAGTAATCGATGCTGGCCTGATCATAGCAGGGCAAAAAGTGGAACATTATGAAATTGCGGCTTACGGAAGTCTTGTTCAACTGGCAAAAACTATGGGCGAAAACAGAATAGCTGATTTGTTACAACAAACACTGGATGAAGAAAAACAAGCTGACCAGTTATTGACCGAATTGGCAGTAAGTGGTATTAACATTACCGCTGAAAATGAGCCTGAAGAATAAAAGCCTGCGTACCGTTTAAACAGTTTACTGAAACAACGGCAACTAGCCAGACCTTTTGGTCTGGCTTTTTCTTTATCTAATTGAATCTTTAAACGATTCAATAAAACAATCAACATGAGCAATGCAAAGAATCTCGAAAAAGATATCAATACAGAGATCAGGGAAAGCAAGAAGTTGAACACCAAAAAAGGGTTTAAGGCCTGGTTTGAAAAATCGGCAGCAACCATAACAAAAATTACAGGCTCTTCTACTGCGTTTCTGGTTGCTGTATTGGTTATCCTGATTTGGGCGGTAACTGGTCCCGTGTTTCATTACTCAGACACATGGCAATTGGTCATAAACACGAGCACCACGATCATAACCTTTTTAATGGTGTTCATTATTCAGCAATCACAAAACAAGGACTCACTTGCCATTCAATTAAAGTTAAATGAGCTGATTGCCTGTGAAGAAAGAGCCAGCAATCGTTTGATTGATGTGGAGGATTTGACTCAGGAAGAATTAGAAGTCCTCAAAAAATTTTATGTGCGGTTGTCTAAACTTGCCGAAAATGAAAATGATTTATTTAGCTCCCATTCGGTAGACGAGGCCACCGGCCAACACCAACACAAACTATCGCTCAGAAAAAAACCTGTACCCTCAAAAAGTTAGACAATGGAAAAACTAATTGAGCTTTCGCACAAAGAGTTTCTTAAAATTGACCGGGATTATAGTAAAGCAGCAAAGGTTGCAGACCTCGTGTATGTAAATGACAAAAAACCCGGCATCAATCGTCTCAAGAAAGGGAAAGGCTTTGTTTATATCTACGACGATAAACCGCTAAAGCAAAAAGCTGAAATCGAACGCATTCGAAAACTGGCAATTCCACCGGCATGGACCAACGTATGGATTTGTCCGCAGGAAAGCGGTCATATCCAGGCCACAGGCTTTGACATTCGTGGAAGAAAGCAATATCGGTATCATGCCATGTGGAACACACTAAGAAATGAAACAAAATTTCATCGATTATATGAATTTGGGAAAGTGCTGCCTTCCGTTCGGCTTAAACTTGAGGAAGACCTTGCAAAAAAAGAACTAAGCGAAGACAAGGTGTTGGCAACAGTGGTAAGTCTCATGGAAAGAACCTACATAAGGGTTGGTAATGATGATTATGAAAAATTGTATGGTTCGTATGGTCTCACCACTTTAAAAGACAGCCATGTAAAAATAGAAGGCGACAAAATCTTTTTTTCATTCAAGGGCAAAAAGGGAATCGACCAAAAGATTACCCTGAAAAATAAACGACTTGCCAGGATGGTGAAGCATTGCCGCGATATTCCCGGTAAAGAATTGTTTCAGTATTATGATGCCGAGGGAAACAGAAAGCCTATTGATTCAGGCATGGTAAACCGATATGTAAAAGAGGCATCCGGCGGTGATTTTACTGCAAAAGATTTTAGAACATGGGCGGGAACTTTAAATGTCATCAGGGCGTTTAAATCAATTGGAGAAGCTGAATCAGATACCGATTGCAAACGAAAAATTGTAGCTGCCCTGGATGAAGTGAGCAAACAATTGGGCAATACCAGGTCTGTATGTAAAAAATATTATGTACATCCGGGCGTCATTAAAATGTATGAAGAAAAAAATCTTTTGAAATATTTGAATGAATTAGACAATATTGAACACCCGGATGACCTGGCCGGACTCACTTCAGAGGAAAGAGTTCTGATGAAAATTTTAAAACAGCTGGTATAGTTTGCGGGTATCCATAATGAAGTTCCCACCCATTTACAACCGCCCTTACATGCTTCGGACAGTACCTCGTCAGACAATTGAAAATAGCGTAGTCAATGCAATTGCCAATGGGTTTGATCATTTTTCATCATAAAGGAAGTGTCACCTCTTGGAACGACTACGAGACCTGCTAGAAGATTTTCTTCCACCTTTTTTGGCTCCTTTTTTTGCACCACCTCGTTTACTGCCTCCTTTTTTCGCTGTCCCTTTCTTTGCACCGCTTTTTTTAGCTCCACCTTTTTTCGCGCCTGTTTTTTTAGCTCCACCCTTCTTTGGAACTTTTGACCCTTCCTTTCTTGCCTCGGATAAACCTATAGCAATTGCTTGCTTACGCGACTTAACTTTTTTACCGCTTCGGCCACTTTCCAATTTGCCTTCGTGCATTTCGTGCATGGCTCTTTTTACTTTTTTACCTGCACCCTTTGAATATTTAGCCATAGTGTTTGATTTTGGGTTTAAGGATATTTTTATCGCAGAAATTTTCGTACCTGTTTTTAATTAAAAAGTATACGGGCACAGGTATGATTTTTTAAGCAGAACATTAAAAACCAGGCATTATGGACAATGAAAAAGTTATAGGCGTACTTAACGACCTTATCCGAATTAATCATGATCGTGTGGTTGGTTACGAAAAAGCAATAGATGAACTTAAAGATGAAGATGCCGACCTGAGAGTATTGTTTCAGCGGTACATTACAGAAAGCCGCCAGTACGGCCAGGAACTTACTACCGAAGTATCAAGACTGGGAGGTGATCCGGCAGATGGCACCACCAACTCAGGAAAAGCGTATCGTGTATGGATGGACCTGAAAGCCACAGTTACAGGTCATGATCGTAAAACAGTTTTGGATAATTGCGAATTTGGAGAAGATGCCGCTCAAAAAGCTTACGATACTGCATTAAATGCAGATGTAGATTTAGAGCCATCAATCAGGGATTTGGTTGTTCGCCAAAAAGCAACCTTAAAATCCGGGCATGATGAAGTAAAACGTTTGCGTGATATGCACGCAGCCAACAAATAAAATGTTCAGGCAATAACGTATGTAATTTACATTATGTACTTAGTGTAAAAAGTCCCCTTAGAAACGGGACTTTTTTTGTAGAATAAACTACTCAGCAATAGTGGTAAGATTCGATTATTGAACCTAATATTTCTGGCAAAATATTTTATAATAAATGGTAAAGTATAGTGTTATGATGTTGAATGAAAATAACAGTATGCCCTACATGAAGAGTTTGGCAACCTGTTTAAATAAGATGGTGAAGGAAGGCTATACTGAAGACTTTCAAATAACGGAGGAGGGATTGGAATCCCTTCACCAACATAATAACTACAAGCCAGAGCAAATACAAATCGTTAATTTCTTTCGTTTCGAAGGAGAATCGGACCCCGACGATAATGCTATCCTGTATGTTATTGAAACAAATGATGGAATAAAGGGAACATTGATAGATGCATATGGTGTTTATAACGACCCTAAACTTTCCCAATTCATGAAGGATGTTGAAACAATTAAAAAAAGAACAATAAAAAATTAAGGATGGTTACAAGCTGCCATACAAAAGCATGCTTTGATGCATGGATGAACTGTGAAGATCTGCTGGTTAATATTAACCTGGTACAACGATCACTGTCAAAAAAACTAACCAAGATAGTCGACGAATGTGCATTGATTTGTATGAGTACATTTCATGCGCTCAAATCGCACTCAGTCAATACCAGTAAATATGCCCTTTTATGCGTTGGAATCTGTGAGGAGTGCGCAGAACTTTGCGAACAATTAAATGATAAAGATTTCAAACGATGCGCATTGGTTTGCAGGGAATGCTCAGACACACTTAGCCAGTTAATATCAATATCGCCCGAATAGGTACCAACCTTCAGTTCCCTTTTTTCCTTGTTATTTGACTGGTTTTACAATCACTTCTAAGGTTGGAAGACCTTTTCGTTTTACTGCGAAAATGATTTCCCGTCTATGTTTTCCATTAAAAGCATGACATACACTAAAATATTTCGCACTTAACCTTACCGGTTTTGCGTCTTAAAAAAAAATGGCTACAGTAGAGAACTGTAGCCTTGCTGATAGAATGGACCGTGTATATGAGAAAGACTAAATAGAAAATCCTATGCTCGCCTGATGATACCAAATAACAATGAGATGACAGCGAGTACAATCAGGATATGAATCAACCCTGTTGCACTCCATACGAAAACGCCCAACAGCCACGCTATAATACAAATCACCGCTATGATATAAAGAATGCTTCTCATGGTTTTTAATTCAGTAACATTAATAAAAAAATACTGCCATGAGAAGAGGGCATCAAATTAAACAAGTGTATGCAACAGGTTCATTTTATTTTTTGTTTTGTGTGTACTTATTTCTACATCACTTTGAGCTTCACATAAAATTTGCGCAGTGTTGGCACACTTTGTTGTAGATAGATTATATTAGAACAAAGACAGGACATGAAGCACATTAGATGGGTGTTTAGCTTGCTGAAAAATACAACGACTGCTTTTTCAAACGACAATGCATTTAAGTTAAGCGCATCGTTAAGCTATTATACCATTTTCGCCTTAGGTCCGTTGTTGATCATCGTTATCTCCCTCTCGGCAATATTTTATGGAAAAGAAGTTGTTGAGGGAAGATTGCAGGAACAGTTAAGCCATTTATTGGGATCTGATGCGGCCCTGCAAATCCAGAATATTTTGCGCAATGCTCAACAAACTCATGCAACTACACTTGGAGCCATTATTGGGTTTATTGTTTTGTTTATTGGGGCTACAGGCGTGTTTACCGAAATCCAGGGTTCAATCAACTTTATCTGGTCCGTTAGGGCAAAGCCTAAAAAAAGCTGGCTTAAATACCTTTTAAACCGGCTCATTTCCTTTTCATTAATCATAGGACTGGGCTTTGTGTTACTGGTGTCGTTAATTATCAATGCGCTTTTAACCCTATTGAGCGAAACCCTGACAAGAAAATTCCCGCACTTTCCTGTAGGTCTTTTTAACCTTGCGAACTCGGTGATTATTCTAACAGTAATCACATGTTTGTTTGCTGTTATTTATAAAGTATTGCCAGATGCTATTATTGCATGGAAAGATGCATGGATCGGATCCATTTTTACAGCCGCACTTTTTTTGCTTGGAAAATTTTTAATTGGGTACTATCTCGGTAAGTCCAATCTTGGAGTTACTTACGGAACTGCTGCATCTGTGGTGATTATTTTAGCCTGGGTATATTATTCTTCCCTGATATTATATTTTGGTGCAGAATTTACAAAAGTGTTCGCATTGCATTCCGGTGAAGGGATCCGACCTAAAGAAACTGCAGTGTTCATCATTAAAAGGGAAACCAAGGAAATCAGTGCTTCGCACCTGGACACATAGTAATATTTCGAATGCAATCGAAGTATGCAGTAAAGCAATTTCCTTATCATGCAGGGGCTTTATGGCATAGAATTTTTACCAATAAAGGCGGAATGTGTTTTTAAAACTGTGTATATGAAAAATTTAAGACACCCCAATTTTATCCTTTCTCTTGTTAGTGCCATTGTACTTTTTTTAGGAATAGGTTTTAGAGCGAATGGATATGCATCAGGTGATTACATTATTGTTGCAGGAACCTTGCTGGCAGGGATACATTGGATTTGGGCAATTATTGATGTCATCAACCGTCACGATATGAGGCCTTACCAAAAAAGATTTTGGTTAATTGTTGTAGTTGCTGTTCCAGTATTTGGCGCTATGGTATTTTATGGGTTACACCAGGAAAGGGACAAGATTATTACTTAAGCAACCATCATTTATGAATACAGAAGAGACTAAATTACAGGACAGCGAAGCCATTGAAAAATTCCGTGAACTGGTAAAGGATGTGAACATCTGCATGTTCACCACAATCAATGAAAATCATGACATGACCAGCAGGCCAATGCTTACGTCACTGGTAGATGATGAGGGAAATGTATGGTTCTTTACCAACGAGTTTTCCGAAAAGATCAGCGAAGTATCCAAAGACAACCTCGTTCACCTCATCTACTCGCACCCGGTAAAAAATATTTATGCAGATGTTAAAGGCACCTGTAGTGTGATCATTGATAAAAAGAAGATGGAAGAGCTCTGGGATCCCACGCTAAAAAACTGGTTTCCCCAAGGGTTGGAAGATCCTAAAATCTGCCTGGTAAAAGTTGCTACTGAAACCGCATATTTCTGGAACCACTCTTCAAGTAAAATGGGTTTGGTGTTTCAGATGATCCGCTCTATTACAAAAGGTGATCAATACAAAGAAACCGAAAAAGGCAAATTAGATCTGGCATCTACGCAGCAGGAAATGTAATAGTAAAAGTGGTCCCTTGCTTTAATGCAGATGTAACATCAATAGTTGCTTTGTGTGATTGCAGGATATTTAATGTGGCAGCAAGTCCCAAACCCATCCCATTTCTTTTAGATGTAAAGTAAGGTTCAAACAGTCGCGAAATATTTTCTTCAGGAATGCCGCAACCGTTATCTTTTATGGTAACAACATGATGGTCTTTTGATGTATCGATAGCAATGCTGATCTCTCCGGTTACAGTTGCTACTGCCTCTACTGCATTAATGATGATATTTAAAAAAGCAATTCTTAATTTTTCCTTGTTGGCCATTATATAACAAGGTTCATTAGCATAACGAATCTGCATATTTACATGCTGCAGAGTAATCCTGTCCAAAGCTTCAGCAATACTTTCATCCATAATACCCTGCAAGGAAGCTTTGTCAAACACAAGATCGGTGGGCCTTGAAGTATCCAATAATTCAGTAATGATATCGCCTATACGCTTACTGTTTCGTTGTATAATATCAAGAAACAGCGGATGTTCCTCGCCATTGTTGCCATCACCACTTTGAAGTAATTGTTCAACAGACATATTGATGTTGTTCAATGGGTTTCTTACTTCGTGTGCAAGTGTGCGCACCAGCCTTCCGGTAGCTCCCAATTTTTCGACGAGCAGGTTGGCTTTTTCTGCTCTTCTTAAGTTGGTGATATCGTGTAACAAACCCTGGTAGTAAGATCCTGATTCATCGACAGTTGCTGTAATCGAAAAAATGCATGACTTTCTATCTCCCGATTTTGTAATAAAGTCGAGCTCCAAATCGTTTGCGTCACCTTCTTCATAAATTATTTTTTCCAACAACTTTTTATCTGCTTCGTCTTCAATCAGGTCATAAATTGCCATGTTCATCAGTTCTTCCCTTTCATAACCCAACAATATAGAAGTCGCATGGTTCATGTCGCGAAACGTCAATGTTCGATCCACTGTAAAAACAGCGTCCTTGGAAAGCTCAAATATGTTACGGTATTTTTTTTCGTTGGCGCGAAGTGCTTTTAAATAGGCAGTTCGCTCCAGGGAATAACGAATGCAGCGTTCTAATTTATCAGTGGTCAGCTCCGTTTTAATTAAATAATCGGTTGCTCCCATTTGCATGGCCTCAATATCAACGTCTTTGTTTCCCTTACCTGTGAGTAACACAATTGGTTCCTCACATCCAATTCGTACAGCTTCCTTCAGGAAATCCAAACCCGTTTTTGCACCCAGCCGGTAGTCAACAAAATACATGTCATACTTACGTTCGTGCAAGTGCTGAATGGCATCATTGTAACGGTAGCACCAGTCTATTTGTAGCTGGTACTCCTGGATTTGTTTCAGGTACTCAGAAGTAATAAAGAAATCATCTTCGTCATCATCGATGATCAGAATTCTAATTTGAGGCGGTTTCATCCCTGGCATTATTGCTCGATTTTACCTGGCAGCAACACGGAAAACAAACAACCGGTGCTACCTATATCATTCACCGCTAAGTTACCATTGTGCCTTGAAAGAATTTGTCTACAATTAATCAAACCCTGGCTGTTCACAAGCCTCCAGTTGTCGTGTGTAGTAATATTGGTATGAAACTTTATGCAATAGCGCTTCACTCCTTCATCTAATGTCATGTCAATTATGTCACTGTTGTCTTCCTGGCAATGGATATACAGGAATAAACGTGCAGCATCAGGCGGATGATTGAGGATCATGCCCAAAAGCTGGTCAAACAATTTTACCATTTCACCATGTTCAGCAATTACCAGTGGCAAGGTTTCACATCTAACAATTAATTTGACCTTATCAACCTGCACCTGGGCTTTCCTCAAGCTTTCCTGCAGCACGTCATTTAAAGGAAGTGGGACAGCAATGTGTTTTCTTGGGAGGATTTCCTGGCCTCGGTCAGGGAACGTTGAATCCGGGATTGACATGTCAGGTTTATTGATTATTAAACTCCTGGTATTGTTTCATTTTATTGTACAGCGTTTTTCTGTCAATGTTTAACAGCTTGGCCGCTTTACTTTTATTGAAATTTACTTTTTTCAGGGCCTTCAATATCATTTCATATTCTGCATCGATGCTGGCGCCTTTCAAAGTACTTTCCGAAAGTGCTCTCGAATTTTCTGTCACCTCTGTAAATGAATTGGGCACCGATACAACACTTGAATACACTGGTTCGGGTTGTTTTTCAAACTGCAATTTGTTGAAGTGAGAAATCTCGAAAGGCAGTGAGCTTGCTTCAATTTCTTCAGTATCTGTAAGAAGAGTGGCTCTTTTAATTACATTCTTAAGCTCCCTGAGGTTGCCGTACCATACATAATTTCTGAAAATGCTTTCAACCTCATTGCTAAATCGTTTAATGTTTTTACCCAACTCTATATTGGTTTGATGCAGGAAATGGTTTGCAAACAACATCACATCATCCGGACGTTGACGCAGAGGCGGCACATCAATGCTAAACTCATTAAATCGATGATAGAGATCTTCCCTGAATTTTCCTTTTCGCACTGCATCCCATAAACGCTCATTACTTGCAATGATAATTCGAACGTCGAGATCGATATCCTTGACACCACCAACGCGACGCATTTTTCTTTCCTGGATCACCCTTAAAAGAGAGACCTGTATGTCGTAAGAAAGATTGGCGACTTCATCGAGGAAAATGGTACCGGTATTGGCTAATTCAAAGCTTCCTGTTTTTTGATTAAGTGCTCCTGTAAAAGAACCTTTCTCGTGTCCGAACAATTCACTTCCTGCCAGTTCTTTTGAAAGTGCACCGCAGTCAATAGCAACAAAAGGTCTTGATTTCCTTTTACTGCGTTTGTGTATTTCCTGGGCAATTGCTTCTTTACCACTTCCACTTTCACCATGAATAATAATGGTATAATTAGTGGGTGCCACCAAATCGATCTGTTGAAGAATTTGTTTAAATACCGGTGAATCTCCAAAAATATAATCACCCGAAACCGTTACACCCTGAACTCTTTCTTTAGATTCGGTAGGCATTTCCGGATCCGATCTTTCAGTACTTGCCGTGTGAACTGCCGGGGAGCTTTCTCCTCTCTCCGAATCTTCCAATGCTTTTTTGATGGTTACCAAAATTTCGTCAGGGAACAGGGGTTTAGTAATATAATCGTACGCACCCATCTTCATCACTTCAACAGCAATCTTGATATCACTGTAACCAGTTATAATGATCACTGGCAAATGAGGATATCTTTCTTTTATCTTTCCAAGCAACACATTTCCTTCCATGTCTTCAAGTCGAAAATCGCACATGACCAGCGATGGCTCATTGGATTCTAAAATTTCCAATGCTTTTTTACCGTTGTAAGCCTCCAATACTTCATAGCCATGACGGGTAAGAAAGCGTTTAAGCAAAAGGCACATGTCGCGATCATCATCAATAATTAAAATGGTTTGCATTTGGTAAAATTGTTTTTATTGGTTCGTAAAAAAATTTTTGTATTTGTATCAAAATTAAAAACTTATGCCCACAAGCCCCGAACATGAGAAACGGGTATTTGTAATTGCTCTCTGTATTTGGCAACTGTCCTCCTGGCAACTGAAAAACCTTTCTGTGAAAGAATTTTTACGAGTTGCTGGTCTGTATATGGATTGTGTTTGTCCTCGCTTTCAATAACTTCTTCAATAGCTGACTGGATTACTTTATTACTGATCACCTGTCCCTGCTGGTTGGCGATGCCTTCGGTAAAAAGATCTTTTAATAATAAAAGTCCAAATGGAGATTCAGCATATTTGTTACATGTGATGCGGGAAACTGTTGAAATATCAACGCCCACCATTTCTGCAATGTTCTTTAATATCATTGGCTTCAGCTGGTTGATATCACCCGTTATAAAGTAATCATATTGCATTTGAACAATAGCCCTCATGATCTTTAACATCGTAGATTCTCTCTGCTGTACTGCATGAATAAACCATTGCGCAGACTGTAACTTGTTTTTGATGTATTGAACTGCCGATTTATCTGTCGTTACTTTGGCATTGTTCTGTGCCATTTCTTTCCAGGAAGAATTAATGCTCAAACTTTCTGAACGCTGCCTGTACAAACATACCTCAATAGAATCACCACTACGTGTAACAATGAAATCGGGCAAAATGTTCTGATTGGTATTGACGCCGTCCTGCAATTCTACTACAGGTTTCATTTTTAAGGTGGCAATGAGCTTGAGTATAATTTTAAGTTCCTCTTCATCAATACCAAGATGAAGTTTTATTTTATCCATGTTCCTGTTATGGATGTCAGTAAAGTGGTCTTCTAAAAGCTTGATCGCCATCTTTACATCCGGACGCTTTGTATTCATCCGACCCAATTGAATCAAAAGGCACTCCCTGATATTACGGGCACCAATTCCAACTGGCTCCAGTTGCTGGATATTTTCTAAAATTTTAATGATTTCATGAGATTCCACCCATTTGTTTTGTTTAAACGAAATGTCTTCGGCAAGCGCCTCCATATCCTGTTCCATCAGTCCGAACTCGTTCAGGGAGTCAATAATGAATTCTGCCAGTTCAATTTCACGTTCATTATCTGTGCTCAGTTTATATTGATCTTTTAATGACTTACGATAGTCATAGCTGTTCACAACCGGTCTTTCTGGTAATTTATCATCATGTAAGTAGTTGTTATATTCCAGTTTGTAATCGGGAATGTCATCGTAGCCATATTCTTCCCAGTCCTGGTAATCCTGCACTGAATCCTTATTAAATTTTTCAACCGTAGGTTCAAATTCATTTTTCTGATCTTCCAATAACGGGTTGTCCTCTATTTCCTGTAGGATGCGTTGCTCCAGTTCGAGCGTATTTAAATGGAAGAAGTTCAGCAACTGGATCTGTTGGGGCAAAATCTTCAGTCGCTGCTTTTGAGCTAAAGTCTGATTGATCATTTGTGCTGATTTTGGCGGATTAAGAATGAATGATTCTGGCGTATTCTTTATAAGACAAGCAAAACACCAAAAATTGACAATTGCTGAATTTGTTTTAAAAAAGTTGGTTTTCAACTATTTAAGTGTAAATGAATTTGAAGAAGTAAGAAGAGTTATTTTGATATGAGTGACAGCCTGGTAGATTTTGAGGAGTCATTTCCCCGAAATGAGGTTTTATCACCCTCCTGCGAAACAGTCTCTACATTTTTTTTACAAGCGGTTTTAATTTTTCACCTTGCTGTACGTAAATAAAAACGTCCCCGAAGGGACGCCGTTCATGGTTTAGGGTGAACTAAAAATTTAAAGTGGATCGTAATCCCTCGGTTTAATCCTGTACTCAAAAAAAGAAGGTATAGGATACCTTTCGCCTTTTGGCGCAGTTGATGAGGGATCAGACATTTTTCTTTCTATAAAAGGTTGCCGGGCCATTAGTGGCATAGATGGTTTGCCGGCACCCATCATTTTTGGAACAGTAGCAGCATTTGTTGAGAAGTTCATTTTTTGCATAAGAAGCAATTATTAAAAGTTCTACAATCCATCAGTTCAGGGCATAATCTATCCTGCCCAATTCATCATCGAAAAAATGGTACCAAAAAAAATCAACGTAAAATATTAGGGCTGCTACTGATGCAAAACAGTATTAGTAGAACATTTTCCTCAAAAAGATTACCTCAGCGTTTATTGAAATTTTTCTTCAAAAAGAAGCATTATGGTACGGTTCTTTAATTTATAACCATGAAAATTTATTAATCAACAAAACCTTTAACTTATGTTACGCTGGACAATTATCTTTTTAGTGGTGGCTATCATAGCAGCCATTTTTGGATTTGGCGGTATAGCTGCAGGTGCTGCTTCAATAGCTAAAATTCTATTCTTTATTTTCCTTGTGCTGTTTGTACTTTCTTTAATCGCAGGCGGCTTCAGAAGAGTTGACTAAAGTAATAATCATTTTAAAAAGGTGCAGTTTTCCGCTGCACCTTTTTTATTTGAATTAGTTTAAAGTTCAATAATGCTCGTCAATGCAGAGAACACACGTAAATAAAAACTGTCCCGCAATGCGGGACAGTTCAAACCTAACTCTCTGATGACAAAAAATAAAAAACCTCCCGGCTATTCATTCATCACATCCACCATGTTTCTTTCGTCAAATACCAGGAGGTTACATTGTAAATCCTTTCTTGGTTCATCTCTCATCCAAACTATTTATTCCAATATTTCATCATCATAGCTACTTCCTTCGCTTGTGTTAACAGCTGTTTGAGAAGGTCCATTAACAATTTTGTCTGACCTTTGCTCATTCACTACCACCTTTTCATCAGAACGGCTGTCAGTGGGTGATGAATTCACCAGCGAATCGTCACCACCTTCTCTTCCATTTGCACCAGGTTGTCCTTTACGATTTGTTTTTGGAGGAACATTCCAATGCGTGTTTCGTAACATAAAATTCGGTTTAAAGTTGTACTAACTAATCACTAAAAACTATACCTTTTTTATGCGTGTTTGAAAAAGCACTTTTCTGCAAACCATTTCCTCAAAAAACGGTGTTATGATGGAAGAACTTCTACAACGTGGATTGAATCAATTAAAAAGTGGCTACTTCGGGCTGCTTATCTTTTTTCGGCCGGATTTTATTAAACATTTCTTCAATCTTTTTGATGATGGCTTTTCGTTTTTCTTCGCCAATAATATGAGAAGCGTAATTCTTAATGACATAAGGAACAAAAGTTTTGGCAAACCAACCTGCTCTTGCCAAAATGAACCTTCTTAAAATCATATCAATTCCTAATTCAAGACCTACATTAAATACGGGAACGCGGTTATCTCTTGTAAAAATTTTGTGTACCTGGTCATACACTTTTTTTATCGGCTCCAGGTTTTCTTTCATATTTACCAGGTCCTCACGAATTAAAACTTCCTGGCTCTTTAGCACTTGCTGAAGCCTTTTCTCTTCCTGCAAAAGATCGTTGTATGTTGTGATTTTACTCATAAACTTTCGAGATAATCATTTTTTGAATCATAGGTACGATTACTTTTTTGCGAAGGGCAAACATTAACCCTATCAGCAATAAAAAGAAACCTGCTACTGCAAAAAATCCTGCTGCCATATTATTAAAAAGTGTTCCCAGCCACCAGCCCAATCCAAACCCAATAAAAAACAGGAAGAAGAAGGCAAAGAAAAAGGCAGCCACACCAATAATAATTCCGGCTGTTGCATTGGATGCTCCACGAACGGCTTTGGCTTTTGCAATCTGTGTAAATGTGTTTACATAGTCGCCTACATGTTCTTTAAGCCGATTGACTTTTGTCTTAAGATCTTCTTTCGGCTGCTTGATTTCTTGCTCCATGAATAAGAACTTTCTTTAAAGATAAAAGAAAAGCAGGCCCGAAGGCCTGCAATGCGGTAGGACTTAGCTGTAGCTTTCCTGTACGTTGCTGAATTTGTTCGCTGCTTCCCTGGCTACATTTGTACCCTTGGATTTAAGGTTGTCAACTTCACCTTTTGCACTTGCAAAAAGGTCAGATAGACGACCTGCCCAATCAGTTGCAGTATCGCCAACCCTTCTCCTGATATCAGAACCTTTTTCTGGCGCAACTAAAAGACCTACAATTACGCCTGCTGCTGCAGCTCCTACCAGTCCCAGAATAACTTTGCTTCTTGTTGTCATAATACACTATTTAAAAAATGAGCAATTATTGGCAAGTGTTTAAAATATCATACCAAACCGAACCACTTACAACTTGCAGAAATTATTAGATTTCAGTTTAGAAAAATATAATGCAATACCTAATTTTACGCAGATTGGAGTAAAGAAGGTTTATGAGTTTGGTATGATAATTAAAGAAGTAATCCATTGCTGAATTATGATGGCTCGTAAAAAGGTTTTAATTATTGACGACGAAGTAGACCTCTGTCTTTTGATGAAGACTTATTTTCTGCGCAAAAATTACGAGGTATATATTGCTCATACACTGAATGATGGCATGTCAAGACTAAATGAAATTGTTCCGGATTATTTATTTATTGATTACAACTTACCAGATGGTCTGGGTTGGGAAAAACTACCGGAACTTTACCAGAAATATCCTGATATTCAGTTCCATTTGATCAGCGCATTCCGTCCAACCATGCCCTCAGAATTGGATGGAGCAAAACTTACAATTTGGGAAAAGCCAATCAGTTTGAAGTCCCTGGATAATTTTTTTTAATCTCCCCAAATTTCATCCTCGCCCTGCAACCACTTCTTCACCAGACGGGTAGAAACAGATTTGGGACGCTCTATCGGGAAATTGAGAATTCGATCCCAGCACAAACTTGCCAACACACCTAATGCGCGGCTAACTCCAAATAATACGGTGTAAAACTCGTACTCCACCATTCCATAATGTACCAACAATGCCCCACTATGTGCATCCACATTTGGCCATGGATTTTTGATTTTTCCAAGCGATTGTAAGATTGGCGGAACAGCTTCATAAATATTCCATACTGTTTGCACTAACGGATCGTCCGGCATGTGCTTCTTCCCAAATTCCATTTGTGCGGTAAAACGGGGGTCTGTTTTACGCAACACAGCATGTCCATATCCCGGAACTACTTTTCCCTGTCCCAACGTCTTCTTTACATATTCGGCAATTTGATCCTTGGTTGGAAGTTCGGTTTTTAATTCTTCCCGCATTTCGAAAATCCACTTAATGACTTCCTGGTTGGCCAACCCGTGAAGAGGGCCCGCCAGTCCATTCATTCCTGCAGCAAAACTTAAATAAGGATCGGCTAAGGCAGAACCCACGAGGTGCGTTGCATGTGCCGATACATTGCCACCTTCATGATCGGCATGTATGGACATGTATAAACGCATCAACTCTTTAAAACTATCATCTTCATATCCCATCATATGGGCAAAGTTTCCGGCCCAGTCTAACAAACCATTAGGTTGAATGTGATCTCCATTTTTATATTTTCTGCGATATATGTAGGACGCTACGCGGGGCAATCTTGCAATCAAATCCATCGAATCATCAAACACCGCATCCCAATAGTCTTTTTTGTTCATACCCGCAGCATAACGTTTTGCAAACTGACTTTCCGTTTGCAAGGCCATAACAGCAACAACAAACTGAGTCATTGGATGGGTATTTACAGGAAGCGCCTCAATGGTATCAAAAACATGATTGGGTACATGACTCCTTCGCTGCCAAACGGATGTTACGTGTTGTACTTGTTCAGTTGTCGGCAATTCTCCAACAAGCATCAGGTAAAATAATCCTTCGGGTAAGGGCTCGTTTCCACCATCGGCCTTGGGCAGTTTTTGTTGAAGTTCAGGAATGGAACATCCACGAAAGCGAATTCCATCCTGTGCATCTAATAACGAAGTTTCCGTTACAAGCCCGGTAATGCCGCGCATGCCCTGGTATATCTGCGAAAGTTGAACTTCACCTATTTTTTTATTACCATGTTCTTTTAAAAGGTCTTTGATTTCGGCCGCAACTGCATTGCCTTTTTCCCTGAACCGTTCTTTAATGATTCCCATTCGAAACTATTTGAGCGAGTTATAATTTGTGAGGCGTAAAGTTATTGAATGACCATGGCGCAGCAAAATTGATGTTGTACCCTCTGTTATTTTGGTGCTCTTATATACACATATAGTGCAACGATTGTAAAAATTGTATTCGGCAACCATGCTGCTATTAAAGGAGGCAGATTACCCTGCACTGAAAAAACGGTGGAAAAACGATCAGATAAAATGAATAATGCTGCGATCACTATTCCCAAAGCCAGGTGTAAGCCACTACCACCCCTCGTTCTTCGGCCTGCGATTATTGCACCAATCAACGTAAGCAATAAAACTGTGAATGGTGTAGCGGAGCGGCGATAGGCTTCCACTTCAAAAGCCTCCAATCCCTCTCTGCCTCTCATCTTTTCAGTTCGTATGAATTGAGTCAATTCCGGAGTAGTCAGTTTGTCTTTCAAAAACTCATCGTTTGAAAGATCCCGTGGCTTCAATTTGAGATCAATATTCATCGAAGGAATTTCGCGAAGCGTTTCTTTCATGCCATCAATTCTGCGTTCTGTAACAGTTGTAAGCTTCCAGTTTTTTTTGGAGGTGTCCCATTCCATTTTCTGTGCACGAAGGTTGTAGAATACTTTTCCGTCCCGGACTTTTTCAAGGAAAAAAATGCTGGCAGTTTTTGATGTGGTGTCAAAATATTTTATACCTACATAGGTAATTGAATCGATGCGTTTATAAAAACAGGTATTACATCTTCCAACATCGCTGCCTCCTGTGGGAATATCGACGTATTTCGCCATGAATGCATTTTTTATCGCAGTGGCTTTTGGAATGCCATACCGGTTGGCGAACCACAATCCTGTAGCGAAAATGATTCCCGAAATTAAATAAGGTCGCAACCACCGGCGATAGGATGTACCGCTGGCAATGACTGCAATTACCTCTGATCGAATCGCCATTTTACTGGTAAAAAAAATTACCGCTATAAATACAAAAAGAGGATATAGCAAGCCCCATATCCAGGGTACAAAGCCAAGATAATATTGCTTTATTATTTCTTTGGTATTCAGATTTGATTTTACAAAATCGTCCGTGTGTTCACTACTGTCCACAGCAACAGCAATCACCGTAAATAACAGCATGCAAAAAAGAAAGGTTGTAAAAAATTTCCTGAGGATGTACCAATCAATTTTTGTGAGCATTGCGGAGCGAAGTAAGGATAAAAAGCCCATCCCTGATTACTGTTCTATAAAGTTTAAGATTCTGCTAAAGCCCTTCCCGGTGGGAAGGGAAGTGAACGTCTGATTGTGGAAGAGAAATAATGTCCTATAGTTTTAAAGAATATTCTACCAGCCGGAATTACAGCCTTGTTTTCAATACCGGAAGGATGTCATTCTTCCAGCTTAAGAAATCTCCCTCCAAAATATGTTTCCTTGCTTCCTTTACCAACCATAAGTAAAATGCAAGGTTTTGAATAGATGCAATCGTCAATCCTAAAATCTCTCCCGCCTTGAACAGGTGCCGTACATAAGCCTTGTTATAGTAATGACTTGTTTCGCAATCCAGTCCATCATCTATAGAAGAAAAATCTTTTTCCCATTTCTTATTGTCGATGTTAATCACACCCTTTGTAGTAAACAACATGGCATTGCGTCCATTACGTGTTGGCATTACACAATCAAACATGTCAATGCCCAGGGCAATACACTCCAGAATATTCCATGGAGTTCCAACCCCCATTAAATAACGTGGTTTGTTACCAGGCAAAGCCTCACAACACAATTGGCAGATTTCGTACATGACAGGCTCGGGTTCTCCAACACTTAACCCGCCGATAGCATTACCTGTCGTTTTTTTAGAAGCAATGTAGTCGCAGGATTCTTTTCGCAAGTCATGGTATACG